>Ga0308160_10001221_pt1 | contig 38195 bp, 34 predicted proteins | sample PhyFR1_FD_201036 | JGI IMG/M metagenome (GOLD analysis project Ga0308160, IMG submission 201036) | Phyllosphere microbial communities from UC Gill Tract Community Farm, Albany, California, United States - DLSLF.R1 | ecosystem: Host-associated > Plants > Phyllosphere > Unclassified | place: USA... | reverse complement strand
AAATTAGATTTTGAACAAAAATATCCTTCTATTTCTAATGGTGGATTCATTTGTTATGGCGAATATCCTAATCTTGAGCACAATCCTGAAGCTTTAGAAGATGTATGGGATTACAGTTATGATAGAGTGCCTTACTACGGAACTAACACACCTATAGATGAGTGTTATGATTGTGGGTTTACTGGTGAATTTGACTGCACAAGTAAAGGTTTTTCTTGTCCTAATTGTGGAAATCATGAGCCAGGAAGAGTTTCCGTAATAAGAAGGGTTTGTGGTTACCTGGGTAGTCCTGATGCAAGACCTTTCAATAAAGGTAAACAACAGGAAGTTATTAATAGAGTTAAACATCTTTAATAAGGAGACCCCCTGTAGAAAGGGGGTAATTAGAATGAATTACAATAAATATATACCAATTGATGTAGTAAATGGCGAAGGAACCCGATGCACTTTGTTTGTCTCAGGATGTGAACACCAATGTGATGGTTGTTATAACAAAAAAACATGGTCTTTTAATTCTGGATTTATTTTTGATAAAGAAATGGAAGATCAAATTATTAATGATTTAAATGATAAAAGAATCAAAAGAAAAGGTCTATCACTTTCTGGTGGTGATCCTCTTAATCCTAAAAATGTTGAAGCCATTTTAAGATTAGTAAAAAGAGTTAAAAAAGAAACTTTTAATAAAGATATATGGTTATGGACAGGATATAAAAAAGATGAACTCAGTGAAGAACAAAAAGAAGTGCTTAATTATATAGATGTCTTAATCGATGGTAAGTTTATAAAAGAATTAAAGAACCCATCATTGAAATGGATGGGTTCTTCTAATCAAATATTGTATAGGTTTAGTTAATGAATCTAAGACCAACCTTAGTATAACCTTCTAAGTAACCTTGATAAAGTATTTGTTTTTGAACATCTTCTTTATTTAGGTTATTTTGAAGGCATTCATTATATAAATTAACTTCTTCTGTTTCATTTTTATTATTTAAAATCATTTCAGTATAGCAAATAGATAAAATTCTGGATAAAATATCTAAATCTTTACTATTGCTTAATAAACAATCTTCATTATTATGACATTTTTGAGAATAATCTTTTATTCTGTTAGTTAAAAATGTCATGTAAGGAACCGTTATTTTCCCTGAAATATATATTGGTGATAATGATTGGGTAGTAAAACTTATCATATAAGAGTTTTTACTTTCTTCATTTTTAACGTAATATTTCAAAGCATCTATTTTCCCTTGATTCATACCAACCAAATGATATTCTTTAATGTCGCAATAAACATTACTATCACATGGGTTATCCAAAAGATATTGCTGTGTTTGTTTATAAAGTTTATCCAAATGTTCTTTTCTTGACTTTAATTTATAATAAAGAACATCGAAATCACTTCCAGGTAAAGGTCTATATCCAACTAAATAAGGGTTGTTAAGAGCATCATCACTCATATAATATAAGGTTTCATTTAAACTATTTAAAAGTTGTTTATTAAAATACTTATTTTGATTATCTTGGGCTATACAAGAAAAACTAACTATAAAAATCAAAATATAACCAAAAATTTTATGCATATGTCCCCCTTATATTATTGTTGGGATTATAACATATATTTGAATAAAATATCTACAATTAATTTATTTGTTTTTTTATTACTCACTCATATATAATAAAAATATTTTATATCAATAGGTGATTTATGTACGAAATTTATACTCATAATCAAATATTTCATATAGATGAAATTATGTCTATCGTGTTATTAAAAAAGTTTTTTTTTAATAACAGAAGTTTCTCAATATATAGAACCCGTGATATGGAAATATTGAATGGGAAATTAAATAATAAAGAAACCTTTGTTATTGATGTTGGATTTGTTTACAATGAAAATATGTTAAACTTTGACCATCATCAAAGTGATGATTCTTTAGTATGGATGGATGGAACTCCATATTCTTCATGTGGTTTGATATGGAGGTGGTTAAAAAAGAAAAACTTAATAAACCTAAAAGAAGAAATTATTAATGACATTGAAGATAATTTAATAAAAAGAATAGACAAATGTGATAATGGTATTCAATCTTTAGAAATTGGAAATATAATAGCTAATTATTATCGAAGGGGTTCTAGTCAAGAAGAACAGATGCAACAATTTTTAAAAGCAATGTATATGCTTGAAGATTATTTTGATAATTTATTATACAAAATTAGATCTTTATCATCAGCGAAAAAAAAGATGTCTATTTATATAAAAAAATCAGAAAAACTGGATGATATTATTATATGTGATACTAATGAAGAAAATGCACCTATTATAGCTTCATCTCTAACATCAAAAAAAATAATAATTTACCCTCGAAATAAAAATACATGGATTATTCAGTCCATACCTGTATGTCCTGAGGATGAGTTTAGTTCAAGAATTTTAATGCCTGTAAAATGGCGTGGTTTACAATACGAAGAATTATCAGAAGTCTCAATGGTCGACAATATGATTTTTTGTCATAAAAATGGATTTTTATGTATTATAGAAGGGGATAAAGAAGATGCTATATATTTAGGTGAAAAAATAATAAAATTGGAAAACTAATCAGATAAGTGTCCAGCTACTTATCTGATATTTAGTTAAATTCTATTTTTAATTATTTTTTTAGGTTCAATACTTTCATGAATTTCATTTTGTAATTTACACTTAATTATATTATTTTCTAGAAAGTTTTTAAACATTTCATTTTTCACTGATTTTAACGCTTTGTTGTATAATGAAATATCCATAAGGGAGTGCTCTGATAATACTTTTTTATAAGTAAAGATTTTTTCTATAACCTGGTTAAGATAATAAACTCCATGAGTCTCTGGTGCAACAACAGAAAAAGCCATTATTATTATAGAAGTTAATTCATCAGGAAATGAATCTGATTTTTGAGACACATCTGGACTAAAGAAAGTTTCTATATATTCACACATATTTTTTATAGTATCATCATTTTTAATAAATATTTGTTTTTCTAACAATTGATTAATACATATTTTTAATAACTCAGAAATTTTAAAATCAGTGGTTATAAATTCCCTTTTATTGAAATCAACTGGATAAGCAAAAGAGTGCGATAAATGAGTGTTATTCTTTGTAGTAGTTTCATATATTGCATAAATATTTTTCAAAATACTGTTTATAATATAGATTTGATGGGTATTATCTTTTTGTAATTCAAGAAAATTGTAAACAGATAATAAGTAATCATTCATTAAATTATTTATTATATTATTTATTTGTTCTTTTTTACTCTGATATTCTATGCTTCCTCTTTTATCATTAGAAGTATCATATTTATTATTATAAAGTCCATATTTGGAATATATATCTCTGATAACTTGTTTATAAAGCTGATCTTCGACTGAACTTGTAGAGTAGCCATACTTTAAAGACAAAAGGCAGATGAATATATCTTTATAACCATCATGTTCACTATGCAATTCATTAATATTGGTCGCTTTATATATAGTTGAAATATTAGCACAATTTAATGCTTTTTTCTTATCCATATTTTTAATTTTATGTAAAACAGAATGAATTAATAGATTGTTCCCACAATTATTTCTAATTCCTGTTATTGAATTGTTTTGTTTTATTAAATGTGAGAATTCTTTTTTAGTTTTTATTTCAGAAAGGTTGAATAATTGATTTTGTAACTTTTCATTATTTTGTCTGGAATATTTGGTGGTAAGATATGCAACCTCTTTAATAAGAGTCGGTTGATTATTCTCAACATAGCTCAAGAATGAGTCATGTTCGTTGTCTATTACAGAAAGATTTATGTTTTTATTTGTCATTAATACTTTTAATGTGTTAATATTATTGATAAAGAATATAGGGCTTCTTGATTCATTATCTAATGAATTAATGTTCAAGGTATTGCTTTGATTTAGTATTCCAAGAATTTCACTGAAATTATTTTTTACTATGTAATGAGGAAAAGGCGATTCCTCATTACTCAAATAATTTTTAACATTTAAATTATTTAAATGATCGCAATATTCATCAAGTTCAAAAAATTTTCTTTCCATAAATAAAGTAAATAAATTTGAATAATTATTTAATACAATTAAGTCAAGCGTTTCATAATCGATAATGTCATAATTTTTTTCTTTAAAAAATTCAATAAATACATTTTCTATATTTCGCTCTTCATTTAATCTTAAAAAATAAAGAGTGTTTTTAAGAATATCAATGTTATTATTGCTTTCTAAAATATTAAAGTCATTATGAGAAAAAATTTGCTTAATTAATGCAAGAGGTAATTTATCACTATTCATCAATACATTATAAATTAATGAATTTTTATTATGATCTATATTGTTTATTCTCTTTAAAAATGACATATTATCCCCTTATTTATTATTATTAATATGAACAGCAGATAAAGAATTTTGAGGGCTACCATCTACAAGTTTATCAGAATATATAAGGTAAATTAAAGTATTATTTTCTTTATCAAACATTCTAACAACTCTTAATTTTTTAAAACCAATAGATCTTCTTTCATTAAACACTTGTGTCTGATCTACAGAGATTTTACTAACATCAATGTTTTTAATTTGTTGACAGCTTATTGCAGCATCAGAAGAGTCTTCTGCAATACCTAAGCTACCTTTTACACCACCTGTTTTGGCTCTACTAATATAACAGCTAATGCCTGGGATTTCTTCATCATAAAATTGAGCAACAGATACTAAATGATCTGAACCAAATAATTTAAAAGAAGTATTTACACTGCCAAGATCAGTCTTACTGCTGGAGCTAAAAAAAGAAAAAACTATTGCAAGCAATACACAAAAAATAATAACAATGATAGAAATAATTTTAGGTTTCATTAGTAAAACTCCATAATCATAAAAGGAATATTACTATATCAAAAAATAGAAAGAAAATCACCTTATTTTTACTTTTTATTTGATATGAAGAATCATCTAATTTATAATTAGTTTTTTAAATTTTATGGGTAATAGTATGTTTTCTGAAAAAAACTGTAATGAAAAAGATTTTCTGGATTATCTTGATAAAGATAATGAGACTATTATAGATGAAAATAGTGTTCCTTATATATGTTGTTGGCAAGTGGTAAAAATAGCTAATGAAAACCCTGGTTTGTTTATAAAAGTAATAAATAAATATATGACGGCCAACCCTTTAATGAAAAAAGTCAAATTCGGAAATGGCAATATTTTAACGTTTTTCTACGAACAGAAGGTTCATGAAAAAGTATTGGAAGAAATAACTATAAATAATGGTTTAAGTCTGAAATCATTATCAGGGAATGTTCATCTGAATATTTTAAAAAAATTAGAAAGTGATAATAACGCTATGTTATCATTTATAAAAACACCTGGTTTTGATTCAATACATGTAGACCTAAAAGTAAAAGATTTAATAAGAATACTGGATGTAGTTTATAATAATTCACCTTATGATGAAAAAATATCTTTTTTTAACACAATAGTACCAATAATTTATCAAGAGGTTATTTTTTCAGAACGATCCGATGATTTATGGTTAAATTTACTTTTTAAAATTATAAAAAATGATGATTATTTTTTAGTATCAGAGTCTCTATTAAAGCTTAGAGAAGAATTTCAAGAATCTTACCCATATGTTTTTTTAAAACAGATGATTACAAAAAATGATATTAGATCTAAAGAAATAATACCTATATTTTTTAAAAATTATTTTCCAGTAGTTGATATAGATTCAATTCATATGTTTTGGGAAGCTATAGAAATAAAATATGTTGATTTTTTCTATAAAAATAAACAAGAAGAAATAAATACGATACAAAAAGAAAGTATAAAATACTTAATAGAATATAGAAACGATATGATCGATGAATGGATTACTAAAAATCATAAAAATAAAAATCTTTTTGAATATTATAAAAACTATAGCGAAATCAAAAAAGAACAAGAATTTATTAATTATAATATTAAGAAAGAGAAAATAAAAGAGAATATAAATACTAAAGAAAAAACAATAAAGAAAAAAAGGATATAACAATGTTTGATAAAAAAAATAAACAAGGTTTGACTAAACTACATAAATCTGTGTTAGACAATGACATAATATCTTTTTATTCTATTTTAGAAAATGATGAAAATGTAAATATTAATTCCGAGGATATTGACGAAATTTCAATTCTTCAATCAGCTATAAAAATATATAAAAATAGCAAAAATAAAATATGTAAAGAAATCATAGAAAAACTGTTATCAATGAAGGGTATTAACATTTTTTATGGCAAAAATAATGAATTTATATCAGATTATGCATATTTTACCGATTCACCTAAAGAATTTTTAATTTACGAACAAAAATTTAATGATCCGAAAAAATATGCTGAAAAAATGATTACAAATGCCTTAAGTGCAGAAAACAATAATCTGGCGTTATACTTAATAAAAAAATATATCAAAGACATAATAAATTTTGAAGATTTTTATAATAATGCTCTCATACTTTCATCTTTCAGTTATGATAAAAGAAAAACTAAAAAAAGAGATATGTGCTTTGATATCTTATTAAATGAATTAATAAATTTAAAAGATACGAACGATATATCAAAATGTAAAGAAAAATTGATAATATATTTAATTAATAACCAAAGTGTGGAAACTTTAGAAAAAATCTATAATAAAGATAATGAATTTATAAATTTAGATTTTAATCCAGAATTTGATATTTATTATAAAAAAATAGCAAATAAAGGTTCTTCTCATGTTTTATCTTGGTTCTTGTCGAAGAATCCTGATTTAAGTTTACATATAAAAAATTACAATAATATAGCTTTTTATTTGCTTAAAGAGTATGGCAAAAATGAATATTTTAAAATTTCTGATATACATAAATTTTTCCAAACCTTTATAAAAGAAAGTGGTATAGAATTCAATGCCGATATTTATGGTTCTTTTTTAACACATATTAGTTCTCTAAATAGGAAAAATTTAGATTTTCTTTTAGAAATAAAAAATTTTAATATTAATATAAAACCTTATATACCAACTTATTATGGATATATACCATTATATACTTACCTGTACAATGGATATCATTTAAATGATCATAACAACACATTATTTAACTGGATGGTAGATAATAAATATGATTTTAATATAAATAATGAAAAGAAAGAAAATCTATTACATAGACTTGTATACGTATCAGATAATTATATAGAAAAAGCAATAAATTTAATACAAAATACTTTAGATAAAAATATACTAGATAAAAACAAATTAAATGAACAAAATGAATATGGAAGAACTTTCATTAGTTTGTTGATAAGAGAGTCAATGCAATCTTCTGAAAGGTTTTTAAATGTATTAAATTTTGCAGTAGAAAATGGGTACGATCTAACTCAAGTCAATAATTATAACTCTAATAATATATTACATGACTTACTTGATTCCCGATATGAAGGATATATAAAAGAAACTTTAAATTTTTTATCAACAAGCCGATTTGATAATGTAAGAAAAACATTAGTTAAGATGGAAAATGTTGAGGGTGAGGATTTTTTATCTCTTCTAATAAGTAAACCTATTAAAAATGTTAATAATTTTAAAGAGATAATAGATTTTGCTATAAAAAATGACATTCTAATAAGCAAATTAAATTCATGTAATGAGAATATTTTTTTCTGCATAAAGAATATTAATGAAGAAGATATAGTCGATATGATTAAATACTTGCAATTACTAATAGAAAATAAGTATATAGATAAACAATCACTTAATCTACAAAATAATGATGGCGATACTTTCTTACATGATTTAATGAAAAAAGATGATTTAAAATTATCTATAAGTAGTATAGAACTAATTTTTGATTTTGCTGTAATGAATGACTTTAATTATGAGTTACTTAATAATAAAAAACAATCTATCACATTATACAATGATCCTCAAGATAATAAATCAAGACAGGAAAGTAATTGTTATGCTTTAAAATTTAAAATACTTAATTTTGAAAGAAATATGTTAAATAATAAATTATCCACGGATATGGATAATGATACAAAAAAAATAAATAAAAAGAGAATATAGTACTTGATATTTGTTTTTTTATATGGAACAATAGTAAAAATGTTGAAATTATTAAAGAGGCTTTTATGACTAACTATACTATACACACAATTACATTAGCTATCGATAGCAATGATATGCGCGTGGGCGTAGATATGGGCACGTCTATAGGAGTCTATCGAGATTGATTTTATAAAATAATCGACAAAGGCTCCTTAAAGGAGCCTTTTTTATTGCTTTTTTTTATTAATTTTTATTATTCGTTGATTCGAAGAAATTGCTATTCTTATATATATAAGCCATTGATTTAATTGAAAATAATTTAAAAAAAGTTAAAAAAAGACTTGCTAAATAAAAAAAGAGGTGCTAATATATAAAACATAAAGACTAGTAATAATAAATAATAGTGAGATAGCTCAGTAGGTAGAGCACAACACTCATAATGTTGAAGTCAAGGGTTCAAATCCCTTTCTCACTACCAAAGATGCGGCAATAGTTCAGTTGGTTAGAATGCATCCCTGTCACGGATGTGGTCGCGGGTTCAAGTCCCGCTTGTCGCGCCAGAAATGGTGAAATAGCTCAGTTGGTTAGAGCGCAGCACTCATAATGCTGAGGTCAAGAGTTCAAATCTCTTTTTCACCACCAATTAATATTTAATTTGGGGCTGTGAGCGAAGTGGAAAGGCGACTACCCTGTCACGGTAGAGAATGCGGGTTCGATCCCCGTTGGTCCCGCCAAATGCGAATATAGTTTAGTAGGTAAAACGAGACCTTGCCAAGGTTTAGTCACGAGTTCGATCCTCGTTATTCGCTCCAAATGTATTAATGTATTAATTTGGGGCTGTGAGCGAAGTGGAAAGGCAACTACCCTGTCACGGTAGAGAATGCGGGTTCGATCCCCGTTGGTCCCGCCAAATGCGAATATAGTTTAGTAGGTAAAATAAGACCTTGCCAAGGTTTAGTCACGAGTTCGATCCTCGTTATTCGCTCCAAATATAAATGCGGCAATAGTTCAGTTGGTTAGAATGCATCCCTGTCACGGATGTGGTCGTGGGTTCAAGTCCCACTTGTCGCGCCACTAATGGCGGTTAACTCAGTTGGTTAGAGTGCTTTCCTTACAAGAAAGAAGTCATCAGTTCGAATCTGATACCGCCAACCATAATATATAAATGCGGCAATAGTTCAGTTGGTTAGAATACATCCCTGTCACGGATGTGGTCGTGGGTTCAAGTCCCACTTGTCGCGCCATAATAAATAGATGGTTAGCTCAGTAGGTTAGAGTGCTTTTCTTACAAGAAAGAAGTCATCAGTTCGAATCTGATACCATCTACCATGTGATACAAATTTGATAAAACCTTGTTAATAAATTAATATATATTCTAATTATATTTTAATAAGGAAATTTAATGAGTCATTTTATAAAACATCATCCTAACGATATATCTACTCATGATCATATCAATAAATCCAACCATAACATTAAAAAAGATAATGAAATCTATGTTAAAGATAATACATCTGTTTTAAAATTTGTATTTTGTATGGTTTTATCTTTTGCCTTTGTAGAATTATTTACTGCATTATGGACTAATTCATTAGCTCTTCTGGCTGATTTCTTTCATATGATCACAGATTCAATGGCATTACTTTTTGCATTAATAATGAATATTCTTAGTCGTAAACCAGCAAATGAAAAATATTCATACGGGCATGGTAGAGCAGATACGATAGGCGCATTTGTTAATGCTTTTTTTATGATATTAGTTGTAATTTTTATTTTATATGAATCCATTATTAGATTATTAAATCCAGTACAAGTAAATGGTATAGGCGTTTTTATTGTTGCTTTAATAGGTCTTTTTATAAATATAATAGCATTAAAATTATTATATGGTGGAGAATCATTAAATACTAAAGCAGCTTTTATTCATATTATGGGAGATTTATTGGGTTCAATAGCTGCAATTATATCTGGATTAGTAATATACCAAACAGGATTTATGCCAGTAGATCCAATTTTATCTATAATAGTAGCTATTATAATTCTCTTTCCTTCTATAAAAATTTTAAAACAAACAGTAAAAATCCTTATGGAAGCTGTGCCAGAAGGAATTTGTTTAAATACTGTTGGAAGTAGAATAGAAAGTATTGAAGGTATTTTATCCATACATGATTTGCATATATGGACAATGAGTTCTAATGATATAGCAATGTCAGCTCACATTCATGTGAAAGATTTAAATGAATGGGATGAAATTTTGATTGAGTTACAGAAACTTTTAATAAAAGAATTTGATATATCTCATATTACTCTACAACCAGAGGTTTGTTAAAGTCTTATCCATAAAAACCCCGTCTTTATGGGCGGGAAGGATGTCAAAGGGATGTTTAATTAAGTAATAAATAAAACATTAGTAATCGAAAAATACTATAGTAAATACTTCCCTTTTTTCAATGTAGAAGAAATAAAAAAAAATTAAAAAAAAATTTGCAATTCAAAAATAGTTTGTGATACTATATTTTACATAAGGAAGACAGTCCTTATATTAAAGAAAATCGTTCGAAAGAGTAGGGCATTTGTGATAAAGATCGACGGGTTTTTATTACAAAAAGAATATTCGATTAGATACCTGGGAGCCTGATGCGCAGAGGAAGAAGGGGAAAACAGCGGATAACTGGATGTGTTTAAAATTAGATCGCCACATCAACGATTATTCTTCAATATAAGGATTATTATGTGAAACTTCTGTTCGAAAGGTTAGGGCGCTTGTAATGGAAATCGACGGGTTTTCATTATAAGAGGAATAATTGATTAGATACCTAGACGCTCGATGCGCAGGAGAAGAAGGGGAAAACAGCGGATAACTGGATGTGTTTAAAATTAGATCGCCACATCAATAGAAGTTTCTCATAATAATCTTTAAAGCCAACTATAGTTGGCTTTTTTTATTTCCTTCCTAAAATTATTTTTTTGTTGTAGACTTTGATTAAATATAATACAATAAAATTATATAACAAAGAAAGGTGTAAATATTATGATTATAGATGTTTATACAGATGGGTCTTATTTTGATCCTTTCAACTCAAGACCTATCCCTGGAAAACCTCGTTTGACGTATAACGAGAAGAAAAAAATGGGAATATCTTCTGGATATGGCATAGTTATACAATTAAGAGAAGGTGCCGAAAGACTTAATAACCAGAAAGAACTTGCTGTTATTATAGGAAAGATCCCCGAATCTAAAAACAGTAATTATCCTGAGTTGTTCGCTATAGATAAATCATTAGAATATCTACATACTTTAATTCAAAATAAAGAAATACCAGATAATGTAATTATAAACATATTTACAGATAGCAATAATGCAATAAATTTAATTTCTGGAATAAAAAATACAGAAAACATCATGGAAGACTGTATTATTGATAACATTAACTGGATAAAGAAAAAAGTAACAGTAAATTTAAATTGGGAAAAAGGGCATAACGATAATCCAGGTAATGAAAAAGCTGATGGTTTGGCTAACAGGGGAAGAAATTTGAAATTTATAGGTCAAAAAGTAATAAAAGAAAACAGATATTTGATAAAAAAAATGATGGAAATAAAATTAAATAGAATGTCTAAGGATGACAGGGAAAAAATTCTACAAGAGAAAGCCGAATTAGATCAAAAACTACCAAGAAATATGCATAAATTTAAAATGACGGGAATCGGTGTAAATAGAACATAAATTTAAATTATTATAAAAAGCACAGTTAGTCTTGTGCTTTTTTCTTTTTTGCTTATGTTAATATTATTATAAAAATTTTGGGGGATTTATGTCTTCACTAACAGTAGTTATTTTAATTGGATTAATTGCATCCATTATTTATTTATACAAAAAAGGTTTTTTTGGAAAAAAAGATGTTCTTACCGAAGCGTGGAAAAAAGGAATTCATAGAGGGAAAAGCTTATTAAGAAAACATCCAGTAGAACATGTTGAAGATTATATTCAACATAATATGCTAATATCAGTAGCCATTGAATGCTGTGAAGAATTAGGTGATGAACTTTACAGAAATGATCTTTCTAAAACTGTGTTAGCAGAAACTTGCGGAATTAGTTATCAATTAAAACAAATGGAAGAAGGTAAGCAAAAATATCCATCAATTAGTAATGATATTATTATAAGAAAAACAATCAAAAATGATATAAAGGAAATAAATAAGAAACTATTGCCTTTAAAAAAAGAAGTTAAAGCATACTTAAGTACCTCACCTAAAAATGATGATATCGTAAACCCAGGTGTGAATAAAATTCTCGAATTAATGGAGAATTTAAAAAAAGAAAATAACAGATTAAAAAAATAATTAGTTATTGTTGACCAAATAAATAAAAAGAAACATATTATAATATAAAATTAATTTAGAGATATATTTATGAAGAAATATAATTTAATAAAAAAACAAAAAGGATTTACTTTAACTGAAACTATTTTAGTAGTAGCTGTAATATTGATATTGATTGTTTTTATATTTATAGGCTATAGATCTACAGCAATGGATGCAGAAGTAAAAAAAGCCAACCAAGAAGTAACCATGATTTTAGATGCGGCTGAATCTATAACTAATGACAGAGTAGATTATAATGGCTTAACTATGAAAATGATTTTTGATAGTAATGCGATGCCATCAGGTGTTGGTAATAGTACTGGAAGTACTTTTCTAAATCCTTGGGGTGGTCAATATGTTATGTCAATTACTGAAACTAAATCTGGTGCTAAAGACTTGGTTAATTTAACCAGCTATAATGTCCCACAAGAAGCATGTGCTAAAATAATCACTAAACTAGGCGTTTCCGTATTTGAGATAAAAGTAAATAATAAGGTTGTTGCTTTATCACCTCCTGCATCAGGTGGGGTATGGAATAGATATCAAGTAGATGTCAAAAAAGCAGTTCCTCTCTGCCAATCAACAAATACTATAATATTTTCTAATTTAAAACCTTTTGATACTGCAACTTATTTAAATCCAGCCACAACAGAAGTTTCGGGCGCTCAATTAACTTTTGCTCAAGCTCAACAAAGCAGAATTCAAGCTGCTATGCAGCAAAGAGAACAACGCCAACTTGCTTTATAAAATAAAAAAAGAGGTTAAATCCTCTTTTTTTTATTTAGTTGGGAAATTTCTCTGTTTCCTATAGTAATATCTAAAGCTTTTTTTTCCTGAGTTACTTTATAAATATGGTAATTGTCTTCAAATTTTCCTTTTTTGACTTCATATAAATTAGAAAATTTTGGCGTAATATTATTCGAAAAATATGGGTCAAAATCATGTTTATAAATAAGATAAAAAGGAACTTCATCATCTTCGAATCTACTTAGGCAATGAAGAAAGTTAGGGTAATAACTTAATTTACAATATAAATCTTCTCCTGTTCTACTAAAACCATATTTCATAAATAGGTCTATAATATCGAAATTTTTTTTCTCACAAGCTATATATAATATAGGAGTAGATGTTCTATGAAACTCATCAGCCATTAACTCATGTGGTTCTTTAGAATAAGAAAGGATTATATCAACAATATCTGTAAAATTCTTTTCTACTGCAATCTGTAAAGGACTTTTTGATATATTAATTTCACGATTGTTATTTTTATCAAAATACAAACCGCTTTTATAATAATCTACTTTTTTATTTAGTAACTCACAGATGACATTTAGTTTACCTTTATCAGTCGCTATTAATAAAGAATTAATATTATTTTTATTAAAAGAGTTTAATAGTTTTTTAGGGGATTTTTTAATAATAAAAGAAAGTATTTCATCAGATGAATTATTATTTAAAGCCTGAGATAACCAGTTATCTTTATTTTTATCAAGTGAATATACAGATAATCCCAGATTAACAAATCTTTTTAATTTTTTTAAATCCTGATTATTTATTAAATAGGAAAGCAAGTTAAATTTTCTGCTATCATTATTTATAATGTCAGGTTGGTATTTTATTATTAATTGAATGAAGCTTTCTTTATCATTAATTACAGAATAACTAAAAATATCATGTACGTCTTTTAATTTATTTTTAGTAATAAAATGTGATTTTAATATTTTTTCAAATAAATCTGTATTATTTTCATCAATAATTTTAAATAAGTTCACAAATTTACCTTTTAAATGAGTATTAATTAAATATATACTAACATATGTTGTATATATTTATAATCTTTTTTTGCCTTTTTTCTCATCATTATTATTGTTAACAAGTTTATTATTGATAGTCCTTTTATTAAACTTATAATAAAATTCAAAAACATGCTTATTAGTGTATGTTTTATAAACACTATTTATATTTACACCCATAATGATAAGGTATTTACAGAGCAATATATTCTTATAATGATATGATATATCAAATAATTTATTATTATTATTAAATTCTTTTAATATATTATTTCTATTAGTAATAATAAAATTTTTTATTATAATCTTATTATTACAATATTGAGCAATATCTTCATACATATTTTTAAAATCATAGCCATCCAAAAGATACTTATTGTAGGTGTAATTGAAATAATACTCATTATTATTTTTTATAGCTGAAAATACAGGTTGTTTTAAATATATATTGCTTTTATAAATGAAATCGATTTTCTTTGTAAGAAGGAATTCTATTTCTAAAAAATCTTTATAATTTAAATTGTGGACAATGTAATGATAAAGATTATTTAATTCATTATCTGTTTTAGACACGTCAACCAAAGGATGAATTAAAATTGACCTTATACCTTCCATAAATTCTTTCTGTATAGCATAAAGTAAAGGGGTTCTACCTTGTATATCTGGATAGTTAATATAATTGGAATAATTTGATAATAGTAAATTTAGGCAATTTATAGCCTTCCATTCTATAGCTAAATGAAAGGGGTTGTTTAATACAATAAAATTGTTGCCTTTTTTTCGTAATTCTTTATTTAGAAGAAAAGAGTTGTCGTGTTTGAATAAATTTAAGTCCACTCAAAAGATCCTTATTGTTAATATTATATATATATATAAAGATTTTTTTAATTGTCAAAAATTAATGGTTTATAGTGGTCTAAACTGTAAATTTTTTTTGTTAAAGATTTACAATTTATCTTGGTCGATTATAATTTTTATAGAACTATAAATTTTTTTCAGAAAAACCAAATATATTATGATAAAACATTTGAATTTTTTGAGAGATAAGTTATTAGTAGAATGTTGTTTTAATCAAAAGGAAATATTAATGAAAAGTATAAAGTTATTATTATTTAGTATGGGGGTAATGCTGCTTGCTTTTACAGGCACTGCAAATGCAGCAGATTTATTTACACCTCCTGAGACTGACTGGTTAGTAGTGAATGTATTTACACCATTACTCGATCCAGAAACCTCACCATTCGGAACAGTTTCCCAAGTGTTCTTAACGGGTGTTTTAATGTTTGGTGGCGTGTTGGCTATGTATACTTTACTAGTAGGTACTATGAGTACAGCCCATGATGGTGAAATGCTTGGTAAAAGATGGTCAACTCTTTGGGTTCCTATCAGAACCAGTTTAGGTGTAGCAATGATATTACCTATAAAAAATGGTTTCTGTGCTGTTCAAATAATCATCATTTGGCTTGCTACTCAGGGTATAGGTCTTGCAGATATGGCATGGTCTGCCTTTGCAGCACAACCTATGAAAGGTGCTGTTTATCGTTCTCCGGGATTAAAATATCAACTTGCACCTTTATATACCACTATAATGACTAATGGTGCATGTGTTGGGGCAGCTAATAAATCATTAAATGAATTAAAAAATGGCGAAGGTTCTACTTTCCAGAATTTTTTATATACTATAAACCGTGGTTTAAATGGTGGTAAAGAACCCTCATTTGGAATCAGCAATATAAGTAAAGATAACTCTGTTGGTTTTGCTTTTGGTGATACAAATGATGCTTTGCCTGGTCCTGGTAAACCTTCTGAAATATGCGGAACCATAGAATTACCATTAAATGGTAACGAAGCAAATGCTGGACGTGCAGTAAACAATGCACCTTTGTCAGCAGATAACTTAGTGGATATGGATCAAATAAAAGGTATGATCAACCAGACTCATAAAGAAGCTATGGGAGCATTTGTTGAATCAGCTTATAAAATGGGCTTAAAAATAGCTTCTGGAAGCAATGTTACAGGTGAAGAAGTGGCTACTCAAATGATGAGCGCTGTTAATACCTATGAAAATGCAATAATGAAGTCTGCTAATAGTCAGTTTGATCAAGCTGTAAACGTTAATGCTATAAAAGCTATGCAGGAAGATGGAATCGCAGGTGCAGGTGCTTGGTTCTATAGACTTGTTAAAGCTCAAAATGAAATAAACCAGGAAGTTTCTAATATTCCAGTTGGACAAGGGACATGGAGTGAAACTAAAAAGTCCATACTTGGTCTGATTTCAAGTAACATTGAAGGTTCCATAAAGAAAGCTATTGAATTAGGTGTAGAATCATTCAATACATCAAAAGTTGGTATAAGAAGTGCTGAAACAGAAGGTTCTATTGCATGGTTCACAGACTTCTTTATTAATAGTGGTGGTATTCCAGACTGGTCTGGTAATAACAACATGAAAAATAATACAGAAAACCCAATGAGTGCTACTGTTGGTATAGGTTCTGCGATGTTAACAGGTATAAGCCTTGCATGGGCTGCAATGATTCCTGCAACTTATGCATTAGGTGTAATACAAGGTAATGCTGTAGCAGGTTTAACAGGAGCTGGTTTAGGTTTCCAGGCGACAATGACATTAGCATCACCATTATTACTTGGTATGACGGCTGCGTTGATAATGCCTGCACTATTCATGGCTTATTACTTGCCTATGATGCCATTTATAATATGGACGGGCACACTTATAGGATGGCTTGTTCTTGTAGTAGAAGCTCTGTTTGCAGGTCCATTATGGGCAGTAGCTCACTTGGCACCTGATGCAGATAGTGTTGTAGGTAAACAAGGTCAAGGTTATATGTTAGTCTTATCTCTGATGTTAAGACCTATTCTAATGATAATCGGTTTTATAGTATCACTAAGTTTAATGGTTCCTTGTGGTATGTTTGTTAACTACTTCTTTGCCTTCGCTACATATGGTACAACAAGTGGTGTTGCAGCAATATTCGCTGGTGCGGCATCAGCAATAGTTTATTGTGTAATAATGAATAACATAATAAAAAAATTGTTATCTATAACTCACTCTTTACCAGATTCTATATTACAATGGATCGGCGGTGGTGGTAGTAGAATTCTTGGTGAATACGGTGGCGGTATTGAATCTGAGTCTCGTGGTGGTCAAGCTGCTGCTCTTGGAGCTGCTGGTGCTGCAATTGGTGCAAGAGGTGCTAATGCTGGTGGCGGGGTTCTTGGGAAACTTAGAGCACAAGGTGAAAGACAAGGTAAAAAACAACATAATTTAAGGGAAAAAGAAAACAACGATTAATAAAAATAAAATGAGGGGTTCGCCCCTCATTTTTTTCGCAAAAAAAATGTACTTTTTTTAAAAAAGTACTTGCTTTTTGGTACCCAAATAGTGTATAAAGAAGTTAATAAAATATTTTGTAAAAATACTTGACTTTATTTTAAAACCTTAGGAGGTTTTTATGAACTATCATTTGACTATATCTTTAATCGCTTTTGTTGTTTTAGTTCTTTCTTTGAAACTTGCTGTTTCTATTTCCAGAAAAAGAACTGATGGCAACAGAATATTAATAAAAGAAGCTGAAGCTAAAGGTTTTGTTTATTCAAGCGAAACAAAGTCAGCTATATTAGCTAGAACAGGTGCTTTACCTCAGTTTTTGTTGTTTTTGTCTGTTCCTGCTACTTTTACTTTTCTTTGGCATTTGGTTTATTTTATCTTCCCTTAATTTTTTAAGTGTTGATATTTTTTAGATGTAACTTTTTAGTTCTATAAAGCACTTTTGCCTTTGGTAAGAGTGCTTTCTCTTGTCCTAATCAGTGAATACATTGTAGCAGTATTTTTGTGTAGATTGCAAGTTTTTTTTATCTTTTTTTTGCTTTTTATTTCGATTTAACTATTTGTTTTTAAAAGATATTTTTATAAGTTTTTATTTTATAAAGGCTTATTTTTTTATCGTTATTGCCTTGCTGTATAAGTAATGTATCACCACTTTTTCAAAAAATAAAGTACTTTTTTTGTTCATTTTTCACTTTTTTTTCTTGATTTTTTATAACTTATTAAACTGTGTCACTTTTTTATTTTTTAAGTAAGGTAAAAAGTTTTATAAACATAACCTCTTTCTGGTGGGTGATATTACTCAATCATTTTTTTATTTGCAAGTACTATTTTGTATAAATTTGCGCCACTTACTCAACCCATTCTATTTACTTAAATTATTTTTTCCTGAGGTCTCTTAGTATCCTTCCTCCTGCTTTGATGGATGAATTTTTATAGACAATAAAAAAACAGAGCGCTCTTTTTTTAAACTTTTAGTCTTAATTATCTTTTAGCTTTTAGTGCTATTAATTAAGATATTTTCAATTATTGTGATAGGTGTAGGATATTTTTTAAACAGAAGTGATATATATAATAATAATAATAGTATAAAGGAGGTCTATATGAATAATATTATTTTTCTTATATTGAGTGCTGCTATAGCTATATCTCTTTTAAATTTTTTATTAAACAAAGGCGAAACATGTAAACCAGGAGTTAAAGTTATATCAAATCTCGGTCTTTTAGTAGCAGTAGTAGCTTCTTTATACTTTATCCTGAACTTTAATGTATAATATAGGTTATATGTCCCATTTTAGATTATAGTGGTAAACCACTAATCTACACCCCCCCCCTTTCTACAAAGGTTATGTCTTCTGATTATCCTCTCAAATATTTTTATTTTTGAAATCCCCCAAAATATCATCTATAACTAATGAACACTTGTTAGGGGGAAGTTATGGAAAATTTAAAATACTTAGCTTGGCTTATATTTTTTGCCGGATTTTTTATTATTTTGTTAATTTATATAATAGAAAAATATAACCAAAAAAAAGGTGCTACTAAAAAATGGTATAAAAGTCTTTGTAGTTTTTTTAGCTCTTTAGTATCTGTTATAATGATCAGCTTTAGTGGTTTGTCTTTATTTGTATTTTATTTTTGTTATTCATAATCCTCTTTTATTTATTTATAAATATGTTAGAATTATAGAACTTAAAGTTAAAAAAAACATAAATCTATATATTGTGGTGTTGACATAAAAAAAGCACAATATATAATAATATAGTGATTAAAAATTATTATCAGGAGATAAAGATGAGTAAAAAAGTTGTAGTATACAGTAAACCAAATTGTGTGCAATGTAATGCCACTTATCGTGAATTAACAAAACTTGGTGTTGAGCATACTGTAGTAGATGTATCTCAAGATAAAGAAGCATATGAGAAAATTATAGCTTTAGGATACAAATCAGTTCCAGTAGTAATAGTTGATGAAGAGCAGCATTGGGGTGGTTTTAATTCTTCAAAAATTAAGGAGCTTGCCGTAAAATGATAACTATTGTATATTTTTCCAGCGTATCGGAAAATACACATAGGTTTGTTCAAAAACTAGATTTTGAAAGTTATCGAATTCCAGTGAATGGTGAAAAAGATGGTTTCTTGAAGGTTGAGAAGCCATATATTCTAATAGTGCCTAGTTATGGTGGTGGCGGTCTTAAAAATGCTATACCAAAACAAGTAATACAATTTTTAAATGATGAAGATAATAGAAAATTGTTGAAAGGGGTTATTAGTTCAGGTAATACAAATTTTGGTGAATATTATGGTATAGCTGGAAAATTAATTTCAGAAAAATGTAAAGTTCCTTTTTTATATAGATTTGAGCTATTAGGAACACAAACAGATGTCAATAACGTAAACAGTGGAGTAAATGAATTTTGGAAAAGAATAAACATTTAGAAGCAGAAGTTGTAGATAATGAATCTATTGGAATGGATTACCATTCATTAAACGCGATGCTTAACTTATTAGATAGTGATAACAAAATACAGTTTGATAAAGATGTTCTTGCTGCAAAAAACTATTTTTTACAGCATGTTAATAATAATACCGTATTTTTCCATAGTACTAAAGAAAAACTAGACTACTTGGTAAAAGAAGGATATTATGATGAAAGTGTTTTAAATATTTATGATTTTGATTTCGTTCAGTCTTTATTTGACAGAGCATATGCAAAAAAATTCCGTTTTAGAACGTTTGTAGGTGCTTTGAAATATTATACCAGTTACACTCTAAAGACTTTCGATGGTAAGAGATACCTTGAACGTTATGAAGATCGTGTATGTATGGTGGCACTGTATTTAGCAAGGGGTAATAAAAAATTAGCTGAACATTTCGTAGATGAAATTATGGCTGGTCGTTTCCAACCCGCTACTCCAACCTTCTTAAACTGTGGTAAAAAGCAACGTGGTGAGCTTGTATCATGTTTTCTTCTTCGTGTAGAAGATAATATGGAATCTATCTCAAGAGCGGTTACTTCATCGTTACAGCTCTCTAAAAGAGGTGGTGGTGTAGCACTATTGCTTTCAGATTTAAGAGAACTTGGAGCACCTATTAAGAAAATTCAAAACTTAGCTTCTGGCATAGTTCCAGTTATGAAAATGCTTGAAGATGCCTTTTCTTATGCTAATCAGCTTGGTGCGCGTCAAGGTGCAGGTGCAGTTTATCTAAATGCTCATCACCCTGATATTTATCGTTTCTTGGATACTAAACGTGAGAATGCTGATGAGAAAGTGCGAATTAAAACTTTATCTTTAGGTATAGTAATCCCTGATATTACATTTGAACTTGCGAAAAAGAATGAACCAATGTATTTGTTCTCACCTTATGATGTAAAAAGAGTATATGGTGTATCTCTTTCTGAAATAAGCGTGACTGAAAAATATTATGAAATGGTAAATAATAAAGAAATCAAGAAATACAAGATTAATGCAAGAGAATTCTTCCAGACAATAGCTGAAATACAATTTGAATCAGGATATCCTTACATAATGTTTGAAGATACTGTAAACAAAGCAAATCCTATTGATGGTAGAATCAATATGAGCAACTTGTGTTCAGAGATACTTCAGGTAAATACCCCATCTCTTTATAATGAAGATGGAACTTATTCTAAAGTAGGTAAAGATATATCTTGTAACCTTGGTTCAATGAACATAGCAAAAACTATGGATTCACCAGATTTTGGTTTATCAATAGAGACAGCTATCAGAGGATTAACGGCTGTATCTGATCTTAGTAATATCAAATCAGTCCCATCAGTAGAATTTGGGAATAATACATCTCATGCGATAGGTCTTGGTCAAATGAATTTACATGGCTATCTTGCCAGAGAAAGAGTTCATTATGGTTCAGAAGAAGGTGTAGACTTTACCAATATTTATTTTTACTGTGTAGCTTATCATGCAGTAAGAACTTCTAACTTGATAGCAATGGAAAGAGGTGAAACTTTCGGTGGATTTGAAAAATCAAAATATGCAACAGGAGAATATTTTGACAAGTATATTTCACAAGAATGGTTGCCAAAAACTGAGAAGGTAAAAGAATTGTTTGAAAAAGCTGGAATAGCTATTCCAACTCAGGAAGATTGGTCCAAGTTGAAAGAATCAGTGATGGCTCATGGTATATATAACCAGAACCTTCAGGCTATACCACCAACTGGTTCTATTTCTTATATAAATGATTCTACTTCAAGTATACACCCAATAGTTTCAAAAATAGAAGTAAGAAAAGAAGGTAAATTAGGTAGAGTTTATTACCCTGCACCTTATTTAACAAATGACAATGCTGAGTACTATAAAGATGCTTATGAAATAGGTCCTGAAAAGATTATTGATACTTATGCTGCTGCTACACAACATGTAGACCAGGGATTATCTTTAACTCTTTATTTTATGGATACAGCAACTACAAGAGACCTTAATAAAGCATATATTTATGCTTGGAGAAAAGGTATAAAAACCATCTATTATATCAGAATAAGACAGATGGCTCTTGAAGGAACTGAAATGAAAGGTTGCGTATCTTGCGCATTATAATAAAATTATAAAGGATAGAAAGAAATGACTAAAAAATATTTAAAAAGTGTTAATGCTATAAACTGGAATAGAATTCAAGATGATAAAGATCTTGAAGTTTGGAATCGTTTAGTTTCTAATTTTTGGGTGCCTGAAAAGGTACCCCTTTCAAATGATATTCCTTCATGGGCAACATTAACAGAGGAAGAGCAAAAGTTAACCATGCGAGTGTTTACTGGTTTAACTATGCTTGATACCATTCAAAATAACTATGGTGCTCCTTCTTTAATGGGAGACGCTATTACCCCTCATGAAGAGGCTGTATTATCGAATATTTGTTTTATGGAAGCTGTTCATGCTCGTTCATATAGCTCTGTATTCTCTACCTTATGTTCTACTCAAGAAATTGATGAAGCGTATCGTTGGAGTGAAGAAAACGAATATTTACAAGAAAAAGCAGCAATAGTAATGAAACATTATCAAGGTGATGATCCTTTGAAGAAAAAAATTGCCAGTGTTTTCCTTGAATCTTTCTTATTCTACTCTGGTTTTTATCTTCCTATGTATTGGTCAAGTCGTGGTAAATTGACTAATACTGCCGATCTTATTCGTTTAATAATAAGAGACGAAGCTGTTCATGGATATTATATTGGATATAAATTCCAAAAAGCATTAGAAGGGAAAACCCAAGAATATCAAGATGAAGTGAAAAGTTTTGCATTTGATCTTCTTTTAGATTTATATGAAAATGAAATAAAATATACAGAGGATCTTTATGATGGTGTGGGTTGGACTGAAGATGTAAAACAATTCCTACATTATAATGCTAACAAAGCTTTGATGAATTTGGGATATGAGGCTCTTTTCTCTGAAGATCAAGTTCAGGTTGCGCCTGCTATATTAGCAGCTCTTTCACCAAGCGGTGATGAAAACCATGATTTCTTCTCTGGTTCTGGATCTTCCTATGTAATAGGAACATCAGAAGCAACTGAAGATGAAGACTGGAATTTCTAATATTTATATTCAGTATAAAGATAAAGCCACCTTAAGGTGGCTTTTATATTCTTTTTTTTAGTATTTTATTTTTAATATTTGTGGTTTCTGATGTATTATTATGAATAATTTCTCTTTCGGCATATATATTTATTTTCTTTTTTTCTTCTTCTTTTTCTTCATAATTTTTATTTTCTTTAGCAGTGAATACTTCACATGGTGTAAGATTGTTCAAGTTTTTAGTATTAGTAATATTTAAATCAAGTAAATTAATTGTCTTTATTTTATAATCAACAGAATATTTATAATTTTTTAATAACATATGAGAAAACGTATCTTTATTGAAATGATTAACAATAAGATCTTTAAAACTTTCTTTAGTTATAGCTTTATTTTTAAGAAAATCCTCAACAAGAAATAAATTATTATTAATAAATTTATCAACGAAATTTTCATTTTTATTATTATACTCTGAAATTAATGTATTTTTATTTTCACATTCAGATAAAATAATTGAAATTTTTTTATGAAAATCACTTTTTTCCAGGTATCTAAAAATGAAATAGTCTTCATTTTGACCATTCATATAATTAGCAAGAGACATTAAAGGGTTGTTTCCCATTTTATCTTTTATTAAATAGAAAGATTGTTTCATATGTTCTATTAAATAATTAAGAGTAGACAAGGGACATACATTTATAATATGAAGAAATTGTTCAGCATGTGAAAATGCAATTTCTTTTAAATTTATATCAGAATTATAGATAATAGAGTCAAAAATATCTGGTTCAATAACCCCTCTATTAAAATGATAAGCGGCATTAATAAAAACATTTTTTGCTACATTATTAACTCTGTATGGTGATTGTGCTGAACTAAGTAAAAAATTTAATTCTTCTGATTTAAGAACACTTAAATTATTTATATCTTTCATGTATAAAAGAGTATTAATTGGATAGAAATCTTCGTTATTAACATTATGTCTATATCTATCTCTAGATAATGGATTTAATAATATTTGAGGGTAATTTTCTAAAATAATTTTAAAATGTTCAGATAATTTTAAACGAACCATTGTTTCTAAAGTCTTTATAACAAAAATATCAAAAGGTAATTTATATTCTAATAATTTAGAAAAGATAATTAAACTTGTATTATCCTTTTTTAAGGTTAATTCTAATGGATAATCATTAACTGAAGAAGAGTTTTCTACACCATAAATAAAGTTTTTATAATAAGATAAATCTTTTTCCTGGATTAAATAATCATCCAGATCATCCAATTTTTTGGATTTAATTATATTGATAAGCTTTTTATATTTTTCATCAGGAATTTTAGAACCTTTCAGAGAAGACCTCATAACCTTGTTCTCCTTCTATAATCATTGTCACTACTTTTATTATCAATTATATCGTGAAACATTTTCTTATAACAGAGAGATGTTAAGTATTTTTCCTGTTTAGTTAATTTAGATATATCTAATGGTGTTTTTCCTTCTTTATTACAAAGAAAAGGGTCTCCACCAATTGATAAACAATGATGATTATATGAGGAAGAATTCATATTAAGAATATGGTATATACTATTTCCCAGATTATTAGTTAAATTTATATCTATTTTATTGTCCATAATAAAAACTAACATATTAATAATTTCTTGGCTGTTATTTTTCTGTTTTTCTGCAAATAAATGGAAAAAATTACCTTTATAATATTTGGTGTTAATAAGTAAGGATAATGGTAATTTAGAAATAGCATTCATGTTTTTTATAATACAGGCTTCTGTTAAATAAGATAAAAAATTTTGATTGTTTTTATTATAAATAGAATCAAAGCTTATACCTGTTCTGTTAGTAAAAGTATCATTTAAATGATAATTATTTAAAATAAATTTAAAAATATTCAGATAGTCAGTTGAATTTATGAAGATATCCTTATATGTGATATTTTGCTCTATGATAATTTTAAAAAGTTCAACATTTAAAATAGATGAAAAAATATCTTTGTGAGTAAAAATATTATTATATATTATCTGTTTATCTTCTATTGAAAAATACTTATCATATATATTTTGTATTGAATTCACCGGAATCTCATTATTAAATAGCAGATATGGATTTTTTAATATTTTATCCTTATATGTATAAAAAAAACAATTAATCATACTTTCTTTATTATTATTAATTAATAGAGATATTAAATATTCACATGTAACAAAATCATTAATAAGGCTAAAAAATAATTCTTCTTTGTTATCAAGTATGATTTTTTTAAATATTTCTATATAATATTCTTTTAAATGAGATTTTATCTCAGAAATATTTTCAGAAGCAATAAGACTATCAATATCCACGTATTCACGGAATTGAGATATGTAGTTCATTTTATAAGAAATCATAAAGATACCTCTTTTATTTTTAATCAACTATATCATTATTGAGATGTAAAAACCATATATTTCTTTGTCTTTCTGTCTAAGTGTATGCTATAATTCTCATTATTTTTTAGAGGATAGTTAAATGATTGATATTCAACTACAAGAAAAACTTCTACAATCTATAAGAGAAGAAAATTACCCCAAAATAGTTGATCTACATTTAAAATCGAATGCCTGTTTAACTTTAAAAGAAAAATATAAATATGATGGAAGAAATATCCCATTATTAAAAGATCCTATTTTTTATATGTTATCTCTCAAATTGAATGTTAAGTTTACCTTAAAGGTTTTAAAACATTATCTTGATCAAGGTGGTGATATAGATCTAAAGTTTAAAATACAAAATTACAAAAATGATGAAGGTTATCCTATCAAATTTAATGATTCACTGATTAAATATATAATAAGTGTTTATAGTTTCGAAAAAATACTATTATATTTCAAGTTTTTTATAAAAAAAGGGTTATATGTTTTAAGTGAAAATAAAGAATCCTGCAAAGATTATGACTATAATAATGAAACATCTATTATTTCAGATATTATGTCTCATACCTCTTTAAGTAGTGAACAAAAAATACAATTATTTAATTTAATATCTAATCAAAGTTATTTAAAAGATGGCTATAAAACACATCCTTTAGATATAATATATCCTTCTATTTATTATGGGATAAATGAAGATATGTCTGACTTTAATAGAATAGCAGATATTCTGTATAAAAAAGTTCCAAATTTATTGAGTTCCATTAATATAGATAATTTGAATTTCATTGAGTCTAATTTATATAAAGTAAATTTATCAATGTACTGGAATAAAGCAAATAATTTATTATGGTTTTACAGAAATTTTAAAAATGCAAAACAATATTTAAAAGATAATAATCTTGAATGGCTTTTTTTCTTAAAGATTATTAATACTAGAGGATTAAAAGATCCAATAGCGATAGAACTACTTAAATCAAATTTTATAAATCAAAATATTAACAAAACAAGAATTAAATTATATAGTAATGTTTATCCTACAAATAAAATTATAAATTTAACAGTAGCACAATATATATTATTTATTTTACCTTTTGAAAATTATTCTTTTTCAGAACACACTGGTGACATACTAAACCTTTTTAAAGGTCGCTTAAAGGTTAACACAATATATGAAAATAGAATACCTGCTGAGAAATGGGCAGAAAAAGATTACTCATCATCCTTGTTTAAAAATAATGATGTTTTTAAAGAATATTTTAGAGCGACTAACTTAAAAGAAGGGACTAATGCTCTTTTTTATATAAAAGCAAGCAATGAGATGAGAAATATATTAGATCTATTTGAAGCAAAGAACATAAATTTAATTTCTTATAATGGCGATTTAGCAATAGATGTTTTTATAAAAAATATGCTTAATTCATCAAACTACTCTGGAATTGGAATAAAATGGGTTATAGATAAACTCAAAGAAGATGGTTTGATAAAAAGGAATAAAAAATTATATATAACATGCCAGGCAAGGAAAGATCTTTTTGTTGCATTTAATAAAAATATTAAATTTGAAGATATTTCAGATATTTATTTACACCAAGCTACCTATGATATGCAAAGTGTATGTATCAAATATTTAGCTAAAAAAAATAATTATAAACCGAATAAATATAATAATGATATAATGACACCTATATTTGCTATATTAAGTAAAAATATAACAAAAGAACAGGACTACTCAAAGAAAAATAAAATAATAGATTTATTATTAGAATGTGGAGAATCTCCATATATTAAATCCAAATTTAAAATTTCATCAAAAGAATATTGGTGTAATCTTTTAGAAGCAATAGCTTTAGAGTTTAGACTTGTAAACGATGATAAGTATAGAAATAAATCAATTCGTCTGGAAAGATTTTTTGATTTATTAGTTATTCTTTATAAAAGAGATAAAGAAATTTTTAATTTAACAAACTGGAATCCTTTTGTATCAGATATGATAGCACATATATTATTAAAAACGAATGCAAAAGAAAATAGTGGGCTGGAAATAAATAATTTTCTTTCCTCTTTTCCTATATTAGAAATGGATGATAAGATAAAATATGATATTTTACTTTCCTTAACTGATCCCAAAAGATTATTTGAAGATTATAGATGCAGTATCTATTCAAATCAGGTTTCTAATTTACAAGACTATGTTGATAATAGGAATATATCTGGTTATGTAGAAAAAATTATGTTATTTGAAAATTTAATAGGTAATACTCATTTAAAAGGGTTTAATGACGAAGACTTAATAGGTAATTTATTTTTATGGGAAGATTCACAGCGAAATAATAGGGGTAAAGTATCAGTGCTACCTTTTTCTGCCAAAGAATACATCTTAAAAGATTTGATGCCTAAATATTACTCATATTATAAAGTTAATTATGAAAAAAGCATAATAAATCCTTCGAATATTTTAGATAATGAAAATAATATTAAAAAGAAGAAAAGGCTATAAATTTTATTTTTTTATTTTTTTGTGCTAATATCTTTTTTTTATAGATATAAAAGGAGCTATGTATGAATATTTTTTCTAAATTTGGAATTTTATCTTTATTATCACTAAGTAGTATGTCAAACGCATTGGCTAATAACGATGTTGATTTTTCAAAAATAAACTCTGTTCAGAAAGAAGAATTAAATAAACTGATAGAAAATTATTTACTCAATAATCCAGAAATTTTGATAAAAATGAGTGATAAAATACAAGAGAAACAATTAATAGAATCAAATAAAAAAATTATTGCAGTAAAAGATGAACTTATCAACAATAAAAATGATCCAAAAATAGTTAATAAAAACTCTAAAATTACTGTAATAGAGTTCTTTGATTATAATTGTATCTATTGTTTAAAAATGTCAAAAGACTTTGAAGGAGTAATTCAAAAAAATAATAATGTCGATTATGTATTTAAAGAATTCCCAATTTTTGCGGGTTCTAATGATACTTCCTTATTATCAGCCATATACGGAAATAAAATATATAAGGAGAAAGGCTCAGCAGCATATATGACGTATCATAATAGTGTATTTGGTTCTCCAAGGGAAAAAGAAAATCATAATGTAATTAATATCTCAAGTTTTAATAAAATTCTTACAGATATGGGATATACAGTTCCATTGCCTAAAGATGAAAAACAGATGTATACTGATATTATTCAAAAAAATATGGAACTAGGTCAAAAACTTGGTATTCAAGGAACCCCTGCCATAATAATTATTCCTAATCAAGATCCTAAACCAGAAGATGTTATATTGAAAGTAGGTCTTACCTCACCAAAAGAACTTAATGATATTATAAATTATTTGAACAATAAATTATAATAAATGAATTAAAATACCCCTCTGCGAGAACAGGGGGTATTTATAATTTAATAAAGATTATTTAATAAACTAAAAGGTGTCTCATTATTGCTATTAGATATTGATTCATCTGCTCCTTTCTCTATCAAAAGATTCGTGATTTTTTCATTCTTATAAATAATAGAATAATGCAGTGCAGTGTTTCCATGAACGTCTTGTATGTTTATCTCTGCGTTAGATAATAATAATAACAAAACAGAATCATAACCATTATTATTAGGTAATTTAGAGGCAAGATGTAAAGCTGTTTGTCCATTTTTATTTTTTCTATTTACATCAGCTAATAACCTAATTAAAAAATTCAGGACTACGATATCATCAACGCACTCGTGTAAAGAAGAACCATAATCATTATTCTGATCAAGGTTGGCCATTTTTTTCATTAACTCTAAAATAGTTCTTCTTTGCTTATGTCTAACAGCTAAATGCAAAGGGGTATTCATATGATTGTCATTCTCATGAACAGAAAGATTCATAACATCAATCAAATCATGAATTAATGAGCTATGACCATATATTGAAGCTAAATGAAGTCCTGTTTGTCCATTTATATTCTTTTTATGAATGTTAGCCCCATACTGATAAAGAATATTGATAATATTTAAATGTCCGAATTTGCAAGCTATGTGAAAGGGTGTAGATAGTTCTTCATCTAATGAATTTATAGGTGCGCCATGTAAAATTAATTTGAGCACTATATCCTCAATACCTTCTTTACAAGCTAAATGTAAAGGTGTTACGTAATTATATCCTTGATTACCAACATCGGCTCCATAATTTATTAGCAACTCTGATATTTGAATATTTTTGTTTTTTATAGCTATATGAAGCGGAGTTAAATGATTGTCATTAAATAAAGACAATTCACAATCATTTTCTAAAAGAATTTTAGTTATTTCATAATTATTATTGATAACTGCAACATGAAGAGCCGTTGTTCTACCTTTCCCAATATTATTCATATTAAATTTAAATCTAATTAAAATATTAAGTAATTGAGGTAGTTTATGTTTTATACTATAAAGAATTAAGCTATCATTATTTATTGTGGTATTGTAAAAATTATGAGCACCTTTATCTTCAAATAAATTCAAGATAGAGTCCATATCATGATTAATAATTGATTTTATTAATATATCTTCTGTATTCATATTCTCTTCTTTTTATTTTGTATATTATTATATGTTTCATGAATGTTATTAAAGTGGTATTGCATAAAATAATCAACAAGTTTTTTAAATTTTTCTCTAATTTTTTTATCTTTTAATAAATTTTCATCAATATTTGAACTATTTTGAATAGGATCAAATCCATTAGCAATTAAAAAATGTATATGTTTTTTCTTACCGTATAGTAAAAAAGTCTTTAGTATAGATATACTATCTTCATCATGATAATAAGAAACTGAATTTTCTTTTAAATTATCTGCCGTGATAATTTTATTTAGAAGCGTAATATTTTTATCTTCTTTAATAAATAAATCCACAATTTGTGTGAAATAGTTCATATTATCTTCGCAAATTATATTCTTTAATTTATTTTCTTCTCTATAACAAATCGCATTTGCTATAATATTAATTATACTGTTTTCGTAGTTTTTTTTAATTGTTAACATAAGACATAAAGGCAGTGTAGTAATAAATTCCTGCAACTCATGTTCTAATTTTTTTAGATATTTCTTAACAGTATTCTCTGTTGAACTATTTATTAGAAAAGGAAGAGTATTTTGAATATTATTAGCATTAGTTTCATTTATTTTTACATTATCTAAAATAAAATTAAGTATGGCTTCATTATTTCTATAGCAAGCGAATTCAAATAAACTATGATTTAAACTTCTTCCATTTTCAAAAAATACACACAGGTCATCAATATAGTTTTTATTGTAAAACCATAAGAAATTATTAATATGAGATTTTTCATTAAATGAAAAATAAGGTGGATGATTGTACTTATCATGTATATTAAAATTTATTTTCGAATTATCTATTAATACATCCAGGAAATGGCTTTGATCTTCTGGCGAGCGAACTATGAGATATAAAAGATTCTCGCCTTTATCATTAATCCAATCAGCAGGATCTTTAAGATTAATTAAAAATTTAAATGTATCTATATCATTATAAAAAATAGCCGTAGTATAAGCATTTTCATATTCAGAATTAAAATTAAATAAATCATAACCTTCATCATGTAATAATTTTAATAAATCAAGTTTTTTATGTTTTATACATTCAATGCCTAAAATAGTATCATAAGGCGAAGAAACATCTTCATATGTTTTTACTTTTAATTCAGCTTCTAATATTTTATTTTTATTATTATTGTAATAATCAAGAATGATATCTATATCGTTATTTATAATATGATGAGAAATAGATTGTCTCATAAGTTTCCTAATATATGAAAATAATATATAAATTATAACCTTTTTTATTTATTGGGTAAATTTAATTATTAGGTTTTTTCCTTTTTATATCATGAGATAAAGCTTCCATTTCTTTAATAATCCTAATTTCATCTGTATTTAATTCATTGAGAGGAATTAATCCCATTTTGTTAGGTTCATTTAATATAGCATTATTTTTAATTAATAAATGAGCTATATCTTTTCTATCGCCAAGTAATGTTAAATGGATGGGTTTATTTCCATTGTTATCAGAAATGTTTATATCTGCACCATGCTGAATAAGCAACTCGACAAAATCAATTTTATTTTCAAGAACACTTTTATGTAATTTAGTAATGCCTGTTTCTGTCTGAAAATTTATATCAACTCCTAAATTGATTAGAAGATGAAGCATATTATTACTTTCAGCAAAAAATAAAATATTTTTTTTATCTTTTTCCTTATCTAAAAGTTCAATACCCATTTGAGATAATAACTCTACTGTTTTACAATCATCATTGTCTACCGCATTAAATAGTATATTTTTTTCTTCTTCTATTAATTTACTTTTAAATGTTAGATAAAAAGAGATAAAAAAAGAATTTTTATTATTTACTGCTACTGATAAAGGGGTTTCATTATTCTTATTTTTTTCATTAATATTAAGACCAGATTGATAAGCTAATTCAACAATATCTTCAAGGTTTATGTTAAAATAATTCTGTAGAGCAGCAAGATGTAATAGATTATTCCCATATCTATCTTTTCTAAAGATATCAGCACCATGCTTAATTAATTGTTGAATGACTTCTTGTGAAGTATCATATGTAAAACATTGAATGGGGGTTAAACCTTCATTGTTTTCTATATTAATATCAGCTTTATCCATAAGGAATAATGAAATTTCATTTTTCCCTTCTTTTACTGAAATGTGTAACGGGGTGTCTCCATCAAAATTTTTTATATTAACATCCTGTCCAGCATTAAGTAATTTTTTCACTATCTTTATATCACCTGAAAGAACAGCACAATGTATTGGATAATTACCATATTCACCTGGAATATTAACAGGAAAATTTTTCTTCAAAAGAAACTGAGAAACTTCACTTAATCCTGATTCACATGAAAGATGCAAAGCATTTCTTCCATGCTTATCATGAGATTCAATATCAAAACCTTTATTTATTATTTTTATGGCTTCAATCGTGTTATATTCTTCTAAAGCTTTAATTAATTCATTTGACATATAAAAACCCTTTTTATTTTTTTTATAGTATGCCTGGAAAAGAGTAATATTTCAAGTAAAATCATAGTCTCTGTTTTTTAGGTTTTTGATAAAATGTATCATTTCTTATAGTTTTGTTTATTAAATTTTTTTCTATAATTGTTTTGTTTTGATCCGTACATAGTTCTATTACAACTTTACCATCAAGGTTTTTGTCATTAATGTCTATTAACTCATTATCCATTAAATAATTTATGGTTTTTTCTATTCCGCTTTTATTTATAGTTACAATTTTATGAAAAAAAGTATCTTGATTTTTATTTTTATTTTCATAATTTACTCCCTGGTTCTTAACCATATCTAATTTTTTTATGGAATCTTTATGGGAATGGTCAAAACCAAAAGCAACATCTGGAAATAAGTCTATTTTTGACATATCTATATTTTCAGTTACTTTTTTCAGAAGTTCCGCGTCAAATTTATTAAAAGTATTTAAAATAATATTAAATTGCACATCTCCTTTTAATTTTGAAATTTTAGGCAAAGAAACAAATTTTTTAAAAAGAATATCTGTATTATACCCCTCTCCTTTTGCTACACTAAGAGATCCAGTAATAGAAATTACTTTATTATTTGTTATCAATATATCTTCAAATGAGGGATACTTTAAAAAGTATTCGATGGGTTTAGTCTTACCATTTAATGCATAATGAGAAATGACTTGTATAAAATCTTGTTCATCCTGCTTTTTTATATAATAATCATTATCCATTAATAATTTAAAAATACCTGTATTTAAAGAATTCATAATTTTTAGGGTAAAAAAATTATCAATGTTGTCATAAATATCTATTGAAATTTTATCTGCTTCTGTTTTTAATTCTAAAGTTTTTCTCAACATATCTAATCGATTATATTCAATACAATAAAAAATAGTATTCTTTTTCATATCATCTATTTGAAATATATCATTTAAATTTAAATTTTTAATAAGAAATTCAAAATTATCCAGTTTATTTTTTGATATAGCTAAATGCATAGGTAAATATGGTGAAGTATCATTTTCATTTCTTGAAAAATAATAATCTGGATTTTTACTTAAAATATATTTCAAATGTGTTGTATTTCCTGCTACAGAAAAATAAGATAATAAAGATATATAAGAAGGTTCGCATTCTTTAGGTAAATTAGGCTCTTTCACTTTTATATTAATAAGGGTAGGTTCTTTTTCAAGGATAGAGTTAACAACAGTAAAATATTCATTTTTTATAAGGTTAATAAAAATTTTAATATTATCCTTATTTTCTTTAAAATTTGTATTTAATAATAGTTCAACTTCATTATCAGTTAATGCTAATTTATCTTTTATTCTTTTATTTATTGATTCTAACTTATATGCTTGCATATTTAAATAAATCCTTTTTTGTATTACTATAATTAAAAAGTATTAATATAGATATTATAACCTGTATATAAAAATAGGTTAAGTATTTTTAATAAATGATTATAGAAATATGATATTAAATAGAATTTAATATAAAAAATTCAAAAGCAAATGAGTATTTTATGCTAAACACTTCGTGCTATATCATTTATTGTTTATGTTTTATATAATCGTTAACTGTAAAGCTATAAATATCCTCTATTTTATCATTAGCACCCAATTTTAGTAAATGTTCTAAAGCTTCATCATTCCCTAAGATAATAGCTTCATGTAATGGTGTTCGTCTTTCTTTATTTAAAGCATCTATATTAGCTTTGTAGCATATTAAAGTAGAAATTATAACGTTATTATTTCTTATAGCAGCATAGTGTAATGGCGTATTTCCATCGTAGTCCTCTTCATCAATATTAGATCCAGCTTTTATTAATTTGACGCAAGACTCAACATTACCTTTCCATACAGCGTTATGCAAGGGAGTACAGCCTAATGAATTTTTAGCATTGGGGTTTATTTGTTTTTGAAGAAAAAGCTCGACCATTTGATCATTACCATATAAAGCAGCTATATGTAATAAAGTGTCATCATTATCATATTTTTTCTTAACATCAAACCCTGAGGAAACTATATCAAAAATATCCTGATAACGATTATTTTGAATGGCAAGATAAATTTCATCTTTTTTGTTATTAGAATTTTTTTTGAATGCATCTATAATTTTTTCAAACATATTCACCTCCTTTTCTGGTTTTTATAGCATATATCAAAAAATATACAATATGATTATAAGCTTGTTGGTTGTTTTTCCAATAAAAATTCTCATTTGGTTTTGGTTTTGGTTTTGGTTTTGGTTTTGGTTTTGGTTTTGGTTTTGGTTTTGGTTTTGGTTTTGGTTTTGGTTTTTTTGCTATCACTCCGAAGAGAGTGATTAGTTAAAACTATTTATTATATATTTAAAATAGCTTAAGGCTTTTTAAAACCAGTAGTGCCAAGCTCTGTAGCTCGACTTGATCGGTTTTTGACTGTCGTTAAATCGAAAAATGACTGGACTTAGATCGGTTTTTGACTGTCGTTAAATCGAAAAATGACTGGACTTAGATCGGTTGTTGACTGTCGTTAAATCGAAAAATGACTGGACTTAGATCGGTTGTTGACTGTCAGATTTTAATTAACCATATTCAGTATATCGGAAAATGACTGTCTGATTGTTAAATTCTAATAAATCGGAAATTAACTGTTAGGGGTACCATATTTTTGATTTATTTAATTAATTGTGCCATAGTTCACTTATTTTATTTAAATCGGAGGTTGTATGTCTAAAAAAGAAGGTAGAATTTCTTTTAGAGCAGAGAAGGAAATGAATGAAAGTATTGAAAAACTGGCTTTAAAATTTGGCGTATCAAAAGCTGAAATTTGCAGGAATATTCTGGATGAATGTTTAAAGAATCAGTCTTTTATGGATCTTATTATAAGTAAGATAGATTATAATGATGGTATTGAATTAAGTAATATTAAATTACCTAAAAAGGATGATAAATGAAAGAAAAAACAATCACTCCCGTTTTAAGACCTGAAAAAATAAATTTAAAAACAGAAATTATTGATGATGATATTGGTTCAGCTTTTTCTGAAAGCTGGCCGAGCTTAGATGGAATGCCAAATATATTTAATAGATCTTCTATCTTCGCTGGTGAAAAAGCCTCCAAAGGAAAATCCTATATTGATAAAGAAATTTATTCATATTTAAAAGGTTTTCAAATAAAATATACAGGGCCTGCTTTAGACAAAAGAGATTATCAGGTATTTCAATTATGTATTCATGCAGCAAGATCTTCTGGTGTAGATATGGGTAAGTCTATAAGAATATTTCCCTGTAAATGGTTTGAGATATTAAGAAGAACAGATAATTCAGTTTCCAGAAATAATTTATTTGATTCCTTAAAAAAATTAACGTGTGCAAATGTATATGTATGTAAAGAAGAAAATGGGTATAAAGAAGAAGTTTCTGGAGCATTATTATCTATGGCAAAAAGAACTCAATTAATAAAATCTTCTCAAAATAAAAATGATATAAAATGGTTAATTTCGGTTAATCCTTATACAAAAGATTTATTTGTTGATAATATGACTCTCTTAGATATTCATAGGAGTGCTCAAATAAAAAGTCATCTTGGTTTATGGCTGCATGATTTTTATAGCTCACACAGTGCTCCGATTCCAATAGAACTAAAAAAATTAAAGTTATTATCTGGTTCTGAAATGTCAATAAGCCATTTTAATCAATCCCTGAAAGAAGCTTTGGCTAAATTAGTTGAAGTTGATTTCCTTCTTGATTATGAAATAAAAGCTTTAAATAAAACGGATAAAATTCTTATAGTGAATAAGAAATATAATAGCCCTATTATAAATGGCAATGTTATATTTAAAGGGAATATTAACAATAATAATTATAGAAATTATAAAGAAGATGCTATCAGGCGTGAAGGTGAAATTCGTTCTAAGGTTGTTCTTTGATTTTATTTATAGGCAAGGAACACAGATTTTACTTTATCTGACGTTTCTTCCTTTTTTATTAATTCATATGCTGTTTCTTTATCGAATCCAGAAGGTTTATATATATCAGCATGTCTGATTAATAATTCTTTAATAGCATAAATATTTTCCAATTTTATTGCTGAATATATTGGTGTTTGACCAGACAACATGGATGTTATATTAATGTCAATTTTATTATTATTTAACAGATAACGAAGCGTGTCATTATTTTTTAATTTAATGGCTAAATGAAGAGGAGGTTCATATGAAAGTTTACCACCATTTATATCTCCACCTTGTGATAATATGAAATTAAGGCTTTCTGAGTTACCATAAGCAGCACAATAACATATTGCATCTTGTAAAACCGCAGGTAATATATTTTCTACAAGAATACTTTTTTTATTTCTTATTAATATACCTCTATATATTAGATTTTTTATAAAGTTTATTCTTTTATAATATATAGCAGTATGTAACGCTGTTTGCCCAAAACTATTAATTTGTTTAATATTACAGTATTGAGAAATTAAAGAAAAAGCAATATGGTCATTGTGTTTTATACTATATTGCAAAGGCGTAAGGTTGTCTGCATCCTCTTTATTTAATTCCTCTATCGTAATTCTGGATACTAAATATTCAGTAATGTGATAATATCCTAATGAAATACTATATATTAAAGGTGTTATTCCGTTCTCATTTTTGATGTTTGGATTAAAACCACTTGCAATAAGTCTTTTTACAATAATAAGATTATTATTTTTAATAGCGACATGTAATAAACTATTATTGGTCGGTGTTTTTTGTTTATAAAGATTTTTAAGAACAAGTAAGTCAACCATATCTAAATTATTTTTTTGAACCGCAATTTCTAATGGTGTAATAAATTTGTGAGTAGGAATTACTTTTGAACTATTTTGATTAGCATTATGCTTTAATAATAATTTCACTGCATTCACATTATTTCTTTCTGTAAAGTATTGAAGTAAATTATATTTTTTATCTATTTGATGGTTAACATTAGCTCCCATTTTTATTATACGAGTAGCTAATATATTGTTTTTATGTCTAAGTAAATGGAATAAAGCATTCCCCGTTCCTATAATCCTATGTTCAAAATTAATTTCAAAGTTGTTTATCATATAAAAAAGAGTTTCATATCTTTTATATCTTGCAGCAAGAGTAAACTCTGTCTCTTTTTTATTATTTTCATTATTAATATATTTAACAAGCTCATGCTTCACTATAGAAAGACATGTTTTATCTTCTGTATATATAATTGCATTATGAACAGAATTATTTTTCTCTATATCTTTTGTATAAAAATTTAAGTCTTTTCTATTTTTTAATAAAAAGTAAATTAACTCTGTATTATTTTTTTTGATTGAGATGTCTAAAATAGTTTCATTTTTATTGTTTTTTTTATTAATATCCCATTTTTTTAAGGATAATAACTGGATTATAACTTCATTTTTTTTATCAATAGCCGCTTTATGTAATAAGGAATTACCATCTTTATCACATACAATATAGTTCAGACTTGTTTTGTCCAAAAATCTTTTTATATCATGTATAGTATCCCAATTATGAGAAATATAAAACAATGGTGGTGATATGGTAGAATCTTTATAGATCGGAAGAGCGTC
>Ga0308160_10001219_pt1 | contig 38282 bp, 26 predicted proteins | sample PhyFR1_FD_201036 | JGI IMG/M metagenome (GOLD analysis project Ga0308160, IMG submission 201036) | Phyllosphere microbial communities from UC Gill Tract Community Farm, Albany, California, United States - DLSLF.R1 | ecosystem: Host-associated > Plants > Phyllosphere > Unclassified | place: USA... | reverse complement strand
ACAGGCCCGAAGCCGGTAGCGTGGGTGATGCCGCGTCGCGGCATTAGCGCCGTGTTTTTTGCGCCTGTCGGCGTGGTGGTGTGCGGGCGGATTCAGCGCCATGAGCGCGTCGCTGCGGCCGCCGGCGCCGCGCCGGCTACGCGGCCTTCTTTGGCTGAGCGCTGCCAGAACTCCCAGGGCCGACTAAATTGGGAGGATTGCGCCGAACGAAGCTGAAGAAGACCTTCGCCCATGCTGCTACACCCGATCCATCACGGCAAGGGAATGTTATGGCCCGCTACCGTCACGTTGATTACAGCCCACAACTGCTTCCGGTCGACCTCCAGGCGCAGTGGGTGCCGGCCAGCAACCTTTGGTGGAGGCCGTCATGTCCGCTTCGGGTCGGTAGCTGCCATGTGCCCTACCCCCGATAACGCTCCCTAATCCCCCAATCCAAGCTCCCGTCCCTCCCCGCACATTTCGCCTGGCAGTTCTGGCGCTGCGCCGAATCTGCATCTCCACGCGATAGGGCGACACATGTCCGGCGGTCTGCAAGTGTCGGTCCTCGCCATTCACGGCGTGATGGAGGCGACGGACTTCTGGCCTGATGCCCGGCTTTGGCGCGAGCGTGCCAGGGCGCGGAAGTCCCGGGGCGGCATGTCATACGCGCGGCGGAACGCGTGGTTGAAATCCGCCGCACTCCTGAACCCCAGGCCGTAAGCGATCTCCACGACCGGTGCCTTCGGGAATCGGATGAGTTCGTCCGCGGCCTCGCGCAACCGGCGATTGCGGATGTAGGTGGCCAGGCCGCCTTCATGCTCGAACAGGCGATACAGCGCGGCGCGGGACAGCCGCGATGCACCGACGATGCTCTCCAGCGACAGTTCCGGCTCGTGCAAGTGTTGCTCGACATGCTGCCGTACCCTCCCGAACACCGCCGCGCGGATCGCGGCGCGCGCGTCACCACTCAGGCCGCACTGTTTGGCGAAGGCCCCGATGATCAGGTGCGCGCATGTGGCCATCATCGAGCGGGCTTCAGCCACGCTCATCGTGTCGATGCTGCTGGAAAGCGCCTCCAGTTCGCCGAGAAACATGCGCGCGCACGGCGAAGCGTAGTCGATCACGCGGCCATGCAGCGCTTCCGCATCGGGCAGCACCGATTCCACCTGGGCACGCGGCAGGAACAAGGCCATGACCTGGCTCCTGCACTCCCGCTCCATGCGCATCGTCTGGCCCATGTCCAGCGCCAGGATGCCTGGCCGGGATTGCAGCGCCTTGCGCCGCGGATACAGACCGGTTGTGGTTTCGACGCCGCCGCCCCCCACCAGCAGCACGTGAAAAACATAATCGCGCATGGTGTCCGTGGAAATTTGTGGCGCCGTGCGGGTCTGCGTGATCGGGTCGGTGCAGGCGTGCATAAACCTCATGCCATCGACCTGGTAATGGTCGAGCGTGGCGCGAAACCCGTCAGCCACCTGTGCGTGCGACACCGCTATCTCGAGAAAAGAGGAGGTTCGATCACGCCACGCCACCAGTTGCTGCGTTCGTGCGACGTCGCATGTGCTGAAGTGGTGACGGATCGGCGCGCGAACGCTTGCCTCGACCTCGACATGGCTTGTGCTGTTGCTGGTCATCCCGGGCCCCCGTCCGCTCGCGCTCATGCTACAGGACGCGCGTCCGCTTTTATCCCCGCATCGTGGCGTGCCGTAACCCCTCCCCCGCTGGCCCTGAGTCTTGCTGGCGCATCAAACCAGCGCCAGGCCCGGCGTATCGACTCGTTACCGGCTGCCGTCTTGCCCACGAAAAAACCTCGTTCCCCCACGTCCTCATTCCCGGGAAGGCGGGAGATTCTTTACGACAACGAAGCTGGCAATTGCCCCAAAAAAGCGAACCGTCCCTCCGCTATGGCCTTGCCCTCGCAAGCGATCGCTCGTCACCCCAACGTCGTCATTCCCCAACCTCCCCTTCCCAACTGAGACAGCCGATCAAGTCGCCTGTGCGTTCGCGCGCAAAATTCCCAGCTAACCAACCCGGTCATCCGAGCCTGTCCAAGAGAAGCTTGCCCCGGGGAAATCTGCGTTGCACCACAGGGGAATCGCATGAATCACATCTACCGGCTGGTCTGGAGCCAGGTCCGTCGCACCTGGCTGGTCGTTTCCGAACTCGCCCGCGGTCGCGGCAAGGCCGGGCGTACCTCGACATCGCGCCGCACGCGCCCGGCCGGGTGGGCTGCGCTACCCCTGAGCCTGCCGATGCTGGCCCTCGCGACCGCGCCAACCGGCGTTACGGCGATGGATGCCGCCCGTCCGGCGGCGGCCATCGCCGCCGCTCGTCCGACGCTCGCGCCGACGGTCACCGCGTCGACGGCATCCTCGACCCATCCCACCGGCGGTCAGGTCAGCGCCGGCAGCGGCCGTATCGACTACGGCGATCACCTCACCACCATCCAGCAGAACAGCCAGAACCTGTCACTGAACTGGCTGAGCTTCAACATCGGTGCGCAGGACACGGTCAATTTCCTGCAGCCGAACGCGCAGTCCATCGCCGTCAACCGCATTGCCGACCCCAACGGCAGCCTGATCCTCGGCCATCTGAACGCGAACGGCCAGGTGTTCCTGATCAACCCCAATGGCGTGCTGTTTGGACAAGGCGCGCAGGTCAACGCGGGCGGCCTGGTCGCCAGCACGCTCGACGTCAGCGACAGCCAGCTGGGTCGCGGCACGTTGCACTTTACCGGCGCAAGCGTCGGCCGCGTGACCAACCTCGGCACGATCACCGCTGCGCCCGGCGGCTACGTGGCCCTGCTCGGCCACGCGGTGTCCAATCAGGGTGCGATCCACGCGCCTGCCGGCAGCGTGGCGCTGGCCGGCGGCAGCGCGGTCACCTTGAGTTTCGACGGCAACCACCTGCTCGACATGCAGATCGACGCCAGCACCTTGAACGCGCTGGCCGAGAACAAGCAGCTGATCGTCGCCGACGGCGGCCAGGTGCTGATGAGCGCCGGCGCGAAGGATTCGTTGCTGGCCAGCGTGGTCAACAACAGCGGCACGATCCAGGCCCGGACGGTCGAAAACCGCGCCGGCAAGATCATGCTGCTCGGCGGCATGGAAGCAGGCACCACGCAGGTGGACGGCACGCTGGACGCCAGCGCGCCGAACGGCGGCGACGGCGGCTTTGTCGAAACCTCGGCGGCGCATGTGCAGGTGGCCGACGGCGCAAAGATCACCACCCTGGCCGCCACAGGCAATGCCGGCACCTGGCTGATCGATCCGCACGATTTCACCATCGCCTTCAGCGGTGGCGACATAAGCGGCGGCACCTTGGGCAGCCAGCTTGGTGGTGGCAATGTCACCATTCAGTCCAGCCAAGGCGCCAACGCCGGCGGCAGCGGCGACATCCATGTCAATGATGCAGTGAACTGGGGCGCCAACACGCTCACGCTCACCGCCGCCCACGATGTCGATATCAACGCCGTGATGAAGGCCAGCGGCAGCGCCGGCCTCGCGCTGAACACCAGCACCACCAACGGCGGCGATGCGGCGATTGGCGGCGGCACCGTCAATGTCAACATGGTCAGTACCACGCCGGGCCAGAGCGGCCGGGTGGATTTCACCGGCGGCAGCAACACGCTGAAAATCAACGGCCAGTCGTACACCATCATCACGACGTTAGGTGCACCCGGCAGCACGTCCGGAACGGACCTGCAAGGCATCAGCGGCGCCCTCAACTGTTTTTGCTATTTCGCGCTAGGTGCCAATATCGACGCCAGCGCCACGGCCAACTGGGGGAATTCCGCCTTCGGCTCTGCCATCGGCTCCGGCTTCGTGCCGATCGGCCACAGGTTCAACGCCACCGATTCCAAGATGTTCACCGGTACCTTCGACGGCCTCGGCCACACCATCAGTGGCCTCACCATCAACCGGCCCGGCTCCAACAACGTCGGCCTGTTCGGTTACACCTACACCACAACGACGATCCGCAACATCGGCCTGCTTGGCGTGTCGATCCAGGGGCAAAGCAACGTAGGCGGCCTGGTCGGGTACAACTACGGCACGATCAGCCAGGCCTACGCCACCGGTACGATCAACGGCAATCCCGGCGGTGCCGACGTCGGCTCCGGCGGCGGTGCCGACATCGGTGGCCTGGTCGGATACAACGACAGCAGTGGCCGGATCAGCCAAGTCTATGCCAGCAGTGCGGTCAGCGGCGTGGCCACTGTCGGTGGCCTGATCGGGTACAACAACCACGCCTCGATCAGCCAAGCCTATGCGACCGGTACGGTCAGCAGCAGCGGCGGTGAGGTCGGCGGCCTGATCGGGATCAACGACGGCGGCCCGATCAGCCAAGCCTATGCGACCGGTACGGTCAGCGGCAGCAACGACGTCGGTGGTCTGGTCGGATACAACATCAGCGGCTCGATCAACCAAGCCTATGCGACCGGCGCGGTCAGTGGCAGCAACTATGTCGGCGGCTTGGTCGGGAACAACGTATCCGGCACCACGATCAGCCAAGTCTATGCCACTGGTGCGGTCAGCGGCACCGGCAGCAACGTTGGCGGTCTCATTGGGTTCAATAATGCTGGCACGATCACCAGCAGCTACTGGGACACGGAAACCACCGGTCAGTTCACCAGCAGCGGCGGTACCGGCCTGACTACCAAGGCACTGATCGCAGCGCTGCCCGGAGGTTTCACGGCCGCCAGGTGGGGCAACGTCGGCAACCAGACCACGCCATACCTGCTGAGCATGTCCGGCAATCAGGTATTCAACACCAACGACCTGCCCGCAGGCACCGTGACGCGCAGCAACCGGCCCAACCTCTACACCGTCATCCAGGATCTGAATCAGTTGCAGGCCGTGAACACCGGCCTCGCCGGCCGTTATGTGCTGGGCAACGACATCGACGCCAGCGCCTCGAGCGTATGGGTGGGCTTTGAGTTGGACGCCCAAGGCCGTCCCATCATCGCCTACAATGGCTTCAGGCCAATTGGCGCCTCAGGCGCAGCGTTCACCGGCGTCTTCGATGGCCTTGGTCACACCATCAACAACCTGACCATCAATTGGCCGAACACCGATTACGTCGGCCTGTTCGGCGTCACCGGCAACGGCAGCGCGATCCGCAATCTCGGTCTGCTCGGCGGGTCGGTTGCAGGCCAGAATTACGTGGGCGGCCTGGTCGGAGACAACGGCGGCACGATCACAAACACCTATGTCGCCGGGATGTTCAACGGCTTCACCTCCGACGAACGCGACTACGTCGGCGGCTTGGTTGGCTTCAACGAAGCGGGCGGCACGATCACCAACACCTATGCCACCGGGCCGGTCAGAGGCAGCAACCATGTCGGGGGTCTGGTCGGAAGCAACCTTGGCGCGATCACGAACGCCTATGCCACCGGGGAGGTCAACGGCATCCTGTACAGCGGCGGCAACTACGTAGGCGGCTTGGTTGGCTCCAACGAAGCGGGCGGCACGATCACAAACACCTACGCCACCGGGGCGGTCAGCGGCAACAACTATGTCGGTGGTCTGGTCGGTTTCTACGCCGCAGGCACCATCATCGGCAGTTACTGGGACACGGAAACCACAGGCCAATCCACCAGTGACGGCGGCGGCACCGGCCTCACCACCGCACAGATGATGGATCCGGCCAGTTTTGCGGCCTGGGGCACGGATATCAGTGCCGTCGGCGGCAGCTCCGCGGCCTGGCGGATCTACGCGGGTGACACCGCGCCGTTGTTGCGTACCTTCATGACGGGCCTGGCGGTCATCACCGTGAATATCGGCACGTTCTACAACGGCACCGCCTTTGCTGGCAGCAGCAGCTCGATCCTCGGCACGCTGACGCCGAGCCACTGGCGGCCAGCGAGCAGTGTGGATGCGAGCCTGATTCTGGGCGACGCCAACGCCAGAACCAGCACCCCGGCGACCAATGCCGGCAGCTACGCGCTGACTAGCGACCTGTATTCCGGCCAGATGGGTTACGACATCGCTTTCACCCCTGGCACGCTGACCATCGCCCCAGCCACCCTGACCTATCTGGCCAATACCGCAACTACCACCTACGGCGGCATGCCGACAGGGTTGACCGGCACGGTGACCGGCTTCGTCAACGGCCAGACCCTGGCCAACGCCACGACCGGTACCGTCGGTTTCACCACCGGCGCCACAGCCACCAGCAACGTCGGCAACTACGCCATCAACGGCAGCGGCCTGACCGCGAACTACGGCAACTACACGTTCGCACAAGCGGCGGGTAACGCCGCCGCACTCACGGTGAATCCGGCCCTCCTGACTTATGTGGCCGATACCGCCACTACGACTTACGGCAACACGCCAAACGGGTTGACCGGCACGGTGACCGGCTTCGTCAACGGCCAGACCCTGGCAAACGCCACGACCGGCACCACCAGTTTCGCTGCCGGTGCCACAGCCACCAGCAACGTCGGCAACTACGCCATCGACGGCAGCGGTCTGACCGCGAACTACGGCAACTACACGTTCGCACAAGCGGCAGGTAACGCCGCCGCACTCGTGGTGAATCCGGCCCTCCTGACTTATCTGGCCGATACCGACACTACGACTTACGGCAACACGCCGAGCGGGTTGACCGGCACGGTGACCGGCTTCGTCAACGGCCAGACCCTGGCCAACGCCACGACCGGCACCGCCAGTTTCGCTACCGGTGCCACAGCCACCAGCAACGTCGGCAACTACGCCATCGACGGCAGCGGCCTGACTGCGAACTACGGCAACTACACGTTCGCACAAGCGACAGGTAACGCCGCCGCACTGACGGTGAACCCGGCCATCCTGACAATCACGGCGAACAACGCCAGCAAGACCTACGGTGACACACTCACGTTTGCAGGCAACGAGTTCACGGCCAGCGGCCTGCAGAACGGCGAAACCATCGGCGATGTCGCGCTCACCAGCGCCGGTGCCGCGGCAAGCGCCGGCGTCACCGGCGGCCCGTACACCATCACGTCGAACGCAGCTACCGGCGGTAGCTTCAACACGGGCAACTACGCCATCACTTACAGGAATGGCAGCCTCATGGTGGGTCAGGCCGCGCTGACGGTCACCGCCAACGACGACAGCAAGACCTACAACGGCCTCGCCTACACGGGCGGCCACGGCGTCACCTACAGCGGCTTTGTCAACGGCGAGACCACCTCGGTACTCGGCGGCGCGCTGGGCTATGCCGGCGATGCGCAAGGCGCCACCAACGCGGGCGGCTACACGATCACGCCCGACGGCCTCACCTCTGGCAACTACGCCATCACCTACAGGAATGGCAGCCTCACGGTGGGCCAGGCCGCGCTGACGGTCACCGCCAATGACGACAGCAAGACCTACAACGGCCTCGCTTACATGGGCGGCCATGGCGTCACCTACAGCGGCTTTGTCAACGGCGAGACCGCCTCGGTACTCGGCGGCGCGCTGCGCTATGCCGGCGATGCGCAGGGTGCCACCAATGCGGGCGGCTACACGATCACCCCCGACGGCCTCACCTCTGGCAACTACGCCATCGCTTACAGGAATGGCAGCCTCACGGTGGGCCAGGCCGCACTGACGGTCACCGCCAATGACGACAGCAAGACCTACAACGGCCTCGCTTACATGGGCGGCCACGGCGTCACCTACAGCGGCTTTGTCAACGGCGAGACCACCTCGGTACTCGGCGGCGCGCTGCGCTATGCCGGCGATGCGCAAGGCGCCACCAATGCGGGCGGCTACACGATCACGCCCGACGGCTTCGCTTCTGGCAACTACGCCATCGCTTACAGGGATGGCAGCCTCTCGGTGGGTCAGGCCGCGCTGACGATCAGCAGCAGCAACGTCAGCAAAACCTACGATGGCGGGCTGAGCGCGATCGGCACAGCGGTAGTGAGCGGCGGCACGCTGTTCGGCAGCGACACCCTCAGCGGCGGCAATTTCGCCTTTACCGACAAGAACGTCGGCATCGGCAAGCACGTGACCCTCAACGGCGTCACCGTGAGCGACGGCAACAGCGGCGGCAACTATGCCGTCACCTACGTCGACAACAGCAGCAGCACCATCACCGCGCGGAGCATCACCGTCGATGCCACCGGTACCAATCGCGTCTACGACGGCACCACCGCCGATGCGGTAAAACTGGCCAGTACCGGCATCCTCGTCGGTGACACGGTGGGCTTCAACGGCACCGGCGCCTTCGCCGACAAGAACGTCGGTGTCGCCAAGGCGGTCGGTGTCAGCAGCATCGTCGCCACGGGCGCCGATGCGGGCAATTACAGCTATAACACCACCACGAACACGACAGCTGACATCCGCCAGCTCGGCATCACCGTCGATGCGACCGGTACCAACCGCGTCTACGACGGCGGCACGGCCGATGCGGTCACGCTGGCAAGTGCCGGCGTGCTGTCCGGCGATACGGTGAACTTCACCGGTACCGGTAGCTTCCTCGACAAGAATGTCGGTGCGGCGAGGGCGGTCAGTGTGAGCGGCATCGCCGCCACCGGTGCCGATGCGGGTAACTACAGCTACAACACCACCGCGAATACGACAGCCGACATTAGCGCCAAGACGATCACGGTCGACGCGATCGGTATGGACAAGGTCTACGACGGCAGCACGGCCGCGACGATCGCAGCACTGGGCACAACTGGCCTGGTGGCGGGCGATGCTGTCACCTTCGGCAACGCCTCGGCGGCCTTCGCCGACAAGAACGCGGGCAGCAACAAGGCGATCACCGTCAGCGGCATCACCGCCAGCGGTGCCGATGCGGGCAACTACAGCTACAACACCACCGCGAACACGACGGCCGACATCAGCCAGCTCGGCATCATCGTCGATGCGACCGGTACCAACCGCGTCTACGACGGCAGCACGGCCGATGCGGTCACGCTGGCAAGTGCCGGCGTGCTGTCCGGCGATACGGTGAACTTCACCGGTACCGGCAGCTTCCTAAACAAGAATGTCGGTACGGCGAGGGCCGTCGGTGTGATCGGCATCGCCGCCAGCGGCGCCGATGCGGGTAACTACAGCTACAACACCACCGCGAACACGACAGCCGACATTACCGCCAAAACGATCAGGGTCGATGCGATCGGTGTGGACAAGGTCTACGACGGCAGCGCGGTCGCGAAAATCGCAGCACTGGGCACAACTGGCCTAGTGGCGGGCGATGCCGTCACCTTCGGAAACGCCTCGGCGGCCTTCTCCGACAAGAACGCCGGCAGCAACAAGGCCGTCACCGTCAGTGGCATCATCGCCAGCGGTGCCGATGCGGGCAACTACAGCTACAACACCACCGCGAACACGACGGCCGACATCAGCCAGCTCGTCATCATAGTCGATGCCACCGGTACCAACCGCGTCTACGACGGCAGCACCGACGATGCGGTCACGCTGGCAAGTGCCGGCGTGCTGTCCAGCGATACGGTGCACTTCACCGGTACAGGCAGCTTCCTCAACAAGAATGTCGGTACCGGAAAAACCGTCAAAGTCTTCGGCATCAAGGCCAGCGGCAGCGAAGCGAACAACTACAGCTACAACACCAGCGCGACCACGACCGCCGATGTCACCCCCGCGACGTTGACGTACCGCGCGGATACCGCCCTCTTCAAGATCGGACAGATGCCGGGTGATTTGAGCGGTGCCGTAACCGGGCTGGTCGGTGGCGATACCTTGGCCGATGCCACCGACGGCACGCTGACATGGCAAACGCCAGCCACCGCGACCAGCCGGGCCGGGCTGTACGCCATCGACGGCAGCGGCTTGTCCGCACTCAACTATCTGTTTGAGCAGGCACCAGGCAACGCCGCCGCGCTACAGGTGGTCGATGGCAGCGCGCCGCGCCTTGTCGCCAGCACCGTCGCCGGGCTGCAGCAATCCTCGTACGACACCGATGCTGTCCACGCGCCGCATGCCCCGGATGTGCACATCGTCGACGGTGGAGTTCGTCTGCCGTGAATCACGCAACCCGCACATCCCGCGCCCCGCGCAAGGATCACCGCATGCCGTCGTTGTTCCGCTTTCGCTTCGCCCCGCTTGCACTGGCCTGCTCCGCCCTGCCGCTGGCCACGTCAGCGCAGACGATCCCCAACAGCGGCCAGATCCTGCAGCAAGTGCCGCCGAAGCCGCTGGAGAAACCCGTCGCCGCACCCGGCCTGGTGATCGAATCGCCGACCAGCACCACCACTGAAGACGCTACCCCGTTCGCGGTGACGCACCTGCAGGTGGACGGCAACACCATCTTCGACACCGCAACCCTGCATGCGCTGGTCGCCGATGGCGAAGGGAAAACGCAGACCCTGACCCAGCTCAACGCGCTGGCGCAGCGGATCACCGACTACTACCACGCGCACGGCTACCCGCTGGCCCGCGCGTTGGTACCGGCGCAGACCTTAAGCGGCGGCACGGTGCGGCTGAAGGTGGTCGAGGCGCGCTACGACCAGATCGCACTGGCCAACCAAAGCCGCATCGGCGACGGCCTGCTGCGCGCCACGCTGGCGCCGTTGCACCCCGGCGAAGTCGTCACCCAGTCCACGCTGGATACCCGCTTGCTGCTGCTCGGCGACCTGCCCGGCGTGGATCCCCACGCCACCCTGCGCCCCGGTACAGAACCGGGCACCTCGACCCTTGACGTGCAGGCCGACGCCGAACCAACGCTGCAAGGCCAGTTGGTCGCCGACACCGCAGGCAGCCGCTACACCGGCCGCCTGCGCGCGGGAGCCTATCTCGACATCAACAATCCGATGCGCCACGGCGACCAGCTCAGCCTGGGGACGCTCACCTCCGGCCGCGGCCTGCGCTACGGCCGGCTGGGCTACCAGTTCACCCTGAACGGACATGGCACCCGACTCGGCGCGGCGTATTCGATGCTGGCCTATGCGCTGGGTGGTCCGCTCGATGCGCTGGATGCACACGGTACCGCCGGGGTTTCCAGTGCCTGGCTGACGCAGCCGCTGGTGCGCACGCACGACAGCCGACTGGACGTCCGTTTGCAGTTCGACCGCAAGCAACTGCGCGATCGCATCGACAGCACCGCTCTGCGCAACGACCGCCACAGCAACCACTGGACAGCCAGCGTCGTCAGCCAGCACGGCGACGACTGGGGCGGCGGCGGGCTGACCAGCGCCAGCCTTAACCTCGGCCACGGTCGGCTCGGCTTCGCCAACGCCGCGGCAGCGGCCGCCGACGCTGCCACCGCACGCACGCAAGGTAGCTACACCCATTGGAACGCCAGCCTCGCCCGCCTGCAGAACCTCAGTGCCGCTACCCGCGTGTATGTGAGCCTCAGCGGCCAGTACAGCAACCGCAACCTCGATTCCTCTGAGCAGTTCCTGCTGGGCGGGTCGAACAGCGTGCGCGGATACGACGTCTCCAGCATCGCCGGCGCCGGCGGCTGGCTGGGCACAGTAGAGCTACGCCACGACCTGCCGTTCGACTGCGCCGGCCGCTGCGAGGGCAGCCTGTTCGTCGACCATGGCAGCCTGCGCGTCAATGCCGACCCGTGGATCGCCGGCCGCAATCAATCCGACCTCGATGGCGTCGGCATCGGCTTCAGCTGGGTCGGCACGCGCCATTGGCAGGCGCAAGTGCAACTGGCCACGCCGGTGGGCGCCACACCCACATTGCTCGGCAAGCGCAGCTCCGCACGGGCATGGTTACAGCTGGTCAGGGGCTTCTGAATCCAGCCCGGCGGTCCTTCGCTGCATTCTTGGGTTATGGAGCCGCTCGATGGATTCGAACACACTCGCACCGGCCAAGGAACGCAGCCTGCGACGCGCCTTCGGCGCATACAACAATAGAGGCCTCGAAATCCCGATCGTAACTGGGTGCGTGCGCCGATGCCGCTGCATCACGGTTCCAGTCGCAGCTGACCAGTCTGACGGCGCCGACCAGCCGAGGTCCGCTTCCGACCCAAAGCGGACTTGGCGACGAACGCCCGAGTTAAGCGGCGTCGCGATGCGGCGTCGGCTTGGACTCATAAAGTCCGGCGCAACGGCATTCATGGACGCTGAAAGCCTGAAGAAGCCCGCAGAAGCGGTCAGCCGATGCATTGGGGTGGACGCCCCCGGACGGCATCGATATGCCATAGTGGAGGCGTTGAAAGACCACTGAAAGTGGCGTCCATGGGTGAGGCTAGTACAGCTGGCCACTCGCTGGGTGCGCTGGAACTGTTCTCGTGAAAGCCCCACCGACACTCCCACGCGTTGCGCATGCGTAGCAGCAGCGCCCTGCGCTCTGTCCGCTTGCGTCTGCCCGCCATCAAGCCAAAACGCGCCTGTCTCACATTGGATTTCCGAATCATGAAGCGATTGATGCTGCTCGCCGCGCTGTGCCTCTCTGTTCCGGCACATGCCCAGTCTCCTGAAGACGGCGTAGCGACGTTCCTGAAGGACAAGATGCGCGAAGAGCAGATTCCGGGGCTGCAGGTCGCCGTCATCCGCCACGGCAAGATCGTCAATCGGGCCGCCTTCGGCATCGCGAATGTCGAACACTCCGTGGCCACCTCGAACGAAAGCGTCTTCTCGATCAATTCCTGCACCAAGGCATTTACGGGCGTGGCGATCATGCAGCTGGCCGAAGCAGGCAAGCTCAAGGTCGACGACCCCATCTCGCTGTATCTCGACGACCTGCCCCAGGCATGGCGATCGATCACGATCAAGCAGGTGCTCGCGCATGTGTCGGGCCTGCCCAATATCATCGACGACAAGGAAAATCTGATCGGGGACGGTAGCGAGGCATCGGCCTGGGCCACTGTGAAAACGCTGCCGCTGGAATTCAAGGCGGGCGAGCGGTTTCGCTATAACCAGACTGGCTACGTCATCATTGGCAAAATCATCGACAAGCTGAGTGGCGAGCCGTTCGCGAGGTTCATCGAGGAAAAACAGTTCAAACCGGCCGGCATGAACCACACGCGGTTTGGCGACTCTTCCGACGTCGTGCCCCATTCCGCAGGGGGCTACTCCTATCTCCACAACGTCGACGGCGAATGGAAACGCGGCGATCGACTGTCAGCCATCCACGTCACCTTCCCGACGTTTTTCAGGACCGCTGCCGGCATATTGTCGACCTCGACCGACATCGCGCACTGGTTGATCGCGCTGCAGTCGGGCAAGCTTCTGAAAGACGAGGCCAGCGTTCAACTGCTGTGGACCTCGGCTGTCCTGAACGACGGTACGACGGGGGGCATGAACGATTTGCTTCACGGATCGGGATTGGGCTGGCCTGTAACGACAAGAGCGGACCATCCGGCTGCGGGTCCGATCGGCGGCATGCGCTCGACCTTCTTTGTATATCCGAAGGACGATCTGTCCGTTGTCATCCTGACCAACCTGCAAGGGGCCAACCCCGAGAAATTCGCCGATGAAGTCGCCGCCTACTATCTCCCGGATATGCACGCATCCACAGGGTTCGGACTGCCGCAAGACATCAGGATTCTGCGTAGCGAACTGCTGCGACGAGGCTTCGAACAGGCGCCGCAAATCGCGTCCGAACTCCGCGCGAAGAATCCGTCGTTCCAGCTGAAAGAGGAGGATTTGAACGCCTGGGGATACACGTTGTTGAACCAGAAACAGCCAATTCAGGCGCTGGCGATCCTGAGGCTGAATACCACGCTCTTCGCACAAAGCTGGAATGCCTATGACAGCCTGGGCGAGCTACTCGAAGATACCGGCGATCGGGCCGGTGCCATTGAAAGTTACAAACTGTCACTGCGGCTTAATTCTGAAAATAAGAATGCAGTCACGCACCTGCAAAGGTTGCAAAGTGAAAGATGACAAGTTCGGCCGAGTAGCTGTCCAGCGGACCGCCACCATGAGGTGAAATCCCCATCTTTGCAGCCAGTTCTTTGTTGACCGGCAAATTGAGGATATTGCCCTCATCGTGCAGGTGGAAAAGGCCGCGCTTGTCCAGCTCCTGAAGCAGCCTGTTTTCCTTGCATGCGGCCTGCTCGAAGATGTGGTGTCCACGGAAAAGCGGTTTATCAGACATCGGTCAACTCCCGCTCAGAAGTCCGTTTCAGGGGATGGCTGGCTTACAGCGCGGAAGCATCCCGCAGTCGTACACCGTCCAGCGTCGCGTAGCTGAGGGCGTCGAACATCACCCGGTCGCAAATGGGGTCGAACCCGCTGTTGGGCTGGCGGAGAATGTGCGCGCCGCCTACAACCTCTCTCTTGAACACCAGCGAAGCACCACCGGCAATGCTGTAGAACTGCACGTCTTGGTCGGTTTCAGTCCAAAAGCAGGCATCTGTGCTAACCCCGATAACGCTCCCTAAGCCACTGCTCCGCGAGCTTCTGTCTTGGCCAACTCTTGCCGTTCGCAGCAGCAGAAGCAATAGCGCTCAACGACAGGAGTCGGGCAGCTTGTCCAGCATGCTGGCCACGGCCGGTGTCAGCCGGTTGGCGACCTCGGGAGGAATCGCTTCGCCAGCGCGCAGCCCGCTTTCGCTGCGGGCCTGCTCGCAGGCCTTGACGATCCGCACACGCGTGCCGGCCCAGAGCGCGTTGCACTGCCAGCCACTGCGTCCCAGCGGCAGCACCGCATAGGCGATCGACTGGCATTCCTGTGCGGCGCGTGCGCCCAGCGGCTGACCGGCGTACTCGTGCGGTACCGCGTCCAGCGTCGGCTGGTAGTAGCTGTCGGGGAATGCCTCTGAGTAGCGCTCCGGATCCAGTTGCAGCGGCAGGCCGGTCGCCGCCAGGTCGAGCGCGCGCCCGCACGGTGCGGCTGCGGCGATGCGCTGGATCGCCTGGTAGATCGGCTGGTCCAGGTCCTGCTCGCGCGCAGTCACTTCGGACGTCGCGGCCAGCACCGGCAGGCGCGCGCGGTTGGCCATTTTCGCCAGTTCGCCAGCATGTGCCGGCGCGCAGCGCTCGCGCACGCTGGCCGCCAGCAGGAACGCCACGTCGCGCGCGAATGCGGCATCGCTGTGCAGCAGCGTGGCGATGCGCTTGCCGGCCGCATCGTCGGGCAATGGCGCAACATGGAATGCGGGGACGACCGGCGTGTGGGCCGCCGCGGTCGCCGCGCCCGACGTCGGGTCCGTTTGCCGGTGCGCGCGCACCACCAGCAGCACACCGCCAGCGACGGCGAGCGTGCATGCGGCGAGCGCGATCCAACGCATGATTGGCGACGTCGGCCGCATCGATCCGCGCCCTCAGCCCTTCACTGGGGTGATCGACGCGTCCTCGGCGTCATAGGTCGCATTGGCGATATGCGCCTTGAAGCTGGCCAGGTGCAGCCGCCCCTGCAGATGGAACGGGTCCCACAGCTCAGGCACGTCGATCGGCGTGCGCAGCACGACGTGCAGGATCTGGTTCGGCGGCGGCGGCGGCACGTGGATGCAGGCGCCATAGAACGGCACGAACAGCAGTTCGCTGACCTTGCCCTGGTCGTCGCTTTCCAGCGGCACCACGTAGCCGTCCAGGGAGAAGCGTTTGCCTTCCAACGCCTTCACCACTTCCGACGAACCGAACTGCGCGGCGCGCTGGGTGCCGGAGTGATCGATCGGCATGCCGTTGACCATCGAGGGGCCATCGTCGCCGGCCGCCTGGTCCATCGCGGTGCTGTCCCCTCTCCAGCCGGCACTGATGCGCGGCGGCGGGCGCTGGTAGATGTCGTTGGCCGGCGCCAGTTGTTCCCAGCGCTCCACCGTGTCGGCGACACCGTCAGCCGCAGCGGTCGCGTTCGCTGGTGCCGCCGACGGTTCGGGCCTCGTGCCGGGCTGCCCGTCGTGACCGTGGCAGGCCGCCAGCAGGCACAGCACCGCGGCCAGCGGTAGATGGCGATCAATCTTTTTCATAGGGATGCAGACGGGCCTGCTCCATCGTGTAGGCGGTGCCGGCGAGTTCGCCGTGGAGGGTCTCGGCGCGCAAGTGGCCGGACAGATAGAACGGGCTGTACATGTCGGGCGGGTCGATCGGGGTGTCCAGGCGCACATGCACGATCTGGTTTGGTGGCGGCGGTGGTACGTGGATGCAGGCGCCGTAATACGGCACGAACAGGAACTCGCGCACGCGGCCGGCGTCGTCGCTGTCCAGCGGCACCACGTAGCCCGGCAGCCGCACCTTGCGCGCCAGCACCACCGCCACCGTGTGGTAGGTGCCAGTCTGCGGCATCGCATGATTGCCGCTGTGGTCGACCTGCGGTTCACCGCCGTTTTCCATTGCCTGCAGGTCGGCGCGCGGCAGCATCGCGGTCCAGTCGAGCTCGCGGTAGCCGTCGGCGTCGGGCTCGCCCAGCGGCGGGTCGATCGGCACGTCGGCGACCGGCGCCAGCTGCGCCACCGGTGCCTCCTGCGCCTTTGGTGTGGCGGTTTGACGGCCGCAGCCGCACAGCAGTGCGAGCGCGAGTAACGGAAGCATCCAGCGGCGCATGGTCACAGCTCCGGCGACAGGCCATCGGCCAAGGTGCGGCGATAGGCCAGCAGGGCCGGTACGATGCCGGCGAGCACGCCGGCCAGCAGCACGCAGCCAAGCCAGCCCCATTCCACCGCGCTGGGCGCGACGCGGTTGATCGCCAGACCGAAATGGTCGAGCACCCAGCCGCGCGCCAGCCAGCTGGCCGCGCTCACCACCAGCAGCGCCAGTGCGCACGACACCACGGTGACCAGGCCGGCCTCGAACAGCAGCAGCCAGGCGATGTCGCGCGGCCGCGCGCCGACCGCGCGCAGGATCGCCATCTCGCGCCGGCGCTCCTGCAGCGTGGCCACCAGCAGCGCGACCATCGACACCAGGCCGAGCAGCACGACCAGCGAGGCGATCATGCGCAGCGCGCCTTCGGCGGTGCCCAGCGTGCTCCACAGCTGCTGCAGGGTCACGCCCGGCATGATCGCCAGCATCGCCTCCTCCGGGTATTCGTTGATCTGCCGCTGCACCGAGAAGGTGGCGATGCGGGTCTTCAGACCGAGCATGAAGGCGGTGATGTTGTCCGGGGTCAGGTCCATCGCCCGCGCCTGCTCGGCGCTGACGTGCCGGCCTGGCAGGCGCACGCCGGAATGCCAGTCGATATGGATCGCCTCGATCGCCTGCAGCGACACAAGCACGCTGGAGTCCACCGGCGTGCCGGTGCGGCGCAGGACACCGACGATGCGGAACGGCTTGTCGGCGTGGGTGGCCAGACCGATCCGTCCGGTGCCATGTGTCAGCACGATCTCGTCGCCGACGTGGCGGCCAAGCGCGGCGGCCACGTCGGCGCCGATCACCGCATCGTAGAGATCGGCGAACGCCCTGCCCTGCGCGAACGCCAGCGCATGCCGCGCGCCGTAGTGGTAGTGCGCGAAGAATCCGGTGCTGGTGCCGACCACCCGGTAGCCCCGGTAGGAATCGCCCAGCGACAGCGGCACCGCCCACTTCACTTCGGGCATCGCGGTCAGGTCTTGGTAGCTCTTCCACGACACGTTGTTGGTGGCGTCGCCGATGTGGAACACGGAATAGAGCAACAGGTTCACCGGACCCGAGCGCGCGCCGACGATCAGGTCGGTGCCCGACACCGTGCTGGCGAAGCCCTCGTGCGCCTGCGCGCGGATGCGCTCCACGCCCAGCAGCATCGTCACGCTCAGGGTGATCACCAGCACGGTCAACGCCACGCCCAGGCGCCGGCTGCGCAGGCTGGCCAGGGCCAGCTTCAACAGAGTCATCGCGCACCTCCGGCGCTGGCGCGGTTGAGCGTAGCCAGGTCGGCCTGGACGTCGAACAGCGGCGCGATCGACGGATCGTGGCTGACCACGATCGAACTGGTGCCGCCATGCCGGCATTCGGCGAACAGCAGTTGCAGGAAGGCCTGCGCCGCGACCGGATCGAGCGCCGAGGTCGGTTCGTCGGCGAGCAGCAACGGCGGCCGCGCGATCAACGCGCGCGCGGCGGCCACCCGCTGCTGCTGGCCGACGCTGAGGCGGCTGGCCGGCCGCGACCACAGCGCCGCCACGTCCAGCCCCAGCGCGGCCATCAGCCGTTCGATCTCCGCGTCCAGCGCCTGTGTGCCGGTCGCCAGCCGGCCGCGGCGGGCGGAGAACTGCAGGCCCAGTGCGATGTTGTCGCGCGCGCTCAGGAACGGCAGCAGGTTGAACTGTTGGAACACCACGCCGCAATGGTCGGCACGGAAACGGTCGCGCGCCGCCTTGCGCAACGCCGCCAGGTCCTGCCCGGCGACGCGCACCCAACCGGCATCAGGCTGCAGCACGCCGGCGATCAGCGCCAGCAAGGTGCTCTTTCCCGATCCGCTGGCGCCGCGCAGCAACAACTGCTGCCCGCGCGGCAGCGCGAACGTGGCAATCTCCAGCACCGGTGCGGCGGCGCCGGGATAGCCGAAGCGCACATCGCTCAGTTCGACGACGTGGTGCAGGCTCATCCCGGCAGGTTCACCCGGGTCTGCCCGGCCACCGCCTCGGTGCGGTCCTGGCCTGCCGCGGTGGCGACGTTCACCACGACCTTGTGCAGCCCCGCGAAACGCTGCGGCAGCAGCACCTGCAGGTGATCGAGCCGGGCCGGATGCGCGCACTGGAACGCGTAGCGGGCGTGGAACTCGGCATGGCTATGGCCGGGTTCGTCCGGATCCGCCATCGCCACGTCATAGCCCTCGGTGTTCACCTGCGCGCTGCGCAGCGAACAGGCCGCAGCGACCGGGAACTGTAGCCAGTTGGCGCCGCGCAGCGTGGCGACCGCGGCATCCAGGCGCTGGCGCTCGTCGGCGTCGCGCGCCGGATGCTCGAAATCGAGGATGCCGATGCCCGGCGCGCTGAGCTGAACCTCCAAGGCGGTGCCATCCACGGCGACATCCAGGTTGGCCTGGCCATGCACGTGCGGGCCGTGATGACGGACCGCGTTGGCAGCGACGGGCAGGCTGGCCGAGGCGAGCAGCAGGAACAGCGGAATGGGATGTCGCATACGGACCACGTTAGTTAAGTTATAATATTACACTACTTGAAAAGTAGGCCGGTGATGCAAGCCTGATGCTGCCCTCAGTCAGCCGCGGTTCGCTTCCCGCCACGAACAGACCGCACCGCACGGGGATCGCATGCCCCTCGTCTGGCGCCGCAAGCAAAGGACACCCCCATGTCTCTCCTCGTCATCCCCGACAGCTACGCCGCCTGGCGCCACTGCATCGAGGTCGAATGCGGCCTGAGCCTGCACCAGGCCTATATCGAGCAACGCATCGCCGCGCTGAACGACCACAATGACCACCACACCCAGCAGTTCGTGCGCTGCTGGGGCGAGCCGCTTCGCCAGCAGGTGCTGCAGTGGTTCGCGCAGGCGCAATCCGAACGCGCCGATGGTCGCGCGTGAGTCGTCCCTCGCTGCCCGCGGCGGCCGTGCCCGTCGCCACGCCGTCGCCGAGCCGTCGAACGCCGGCGACCCGCTGCTGCTGGGCGTCGTGCCGCGGGTCGCGCTGGCTCGGATACGCTGTCGGCTGGGGACGGGCCCGCACCGACCTATCTGGAACTGATGCGTTACAACGCCACCGCACTGGCCGACGCGCTGCAGCCACCGGTGCGGTAGGGCCAATACCCGTGACGCCGGCAGCGTGCGAGCGCATGCCCGCATGGCGCCCACTTCCCACGTCATCGCAAGGACTCCCAACGTGCCTCTTTCGTCTCCCGTCCGCGCGTATGCTGCGCGCCGCTCCCTGCACGCCGCCCTGACCTGCCTGCTGCTGTCGGCAGCGACCGGCATCGAGGCCCGGCCGCAGCCCTCGCAGTTCCAGATCGTCGAAAGCGTGCCCGAAGCCAGCGTCTACGGCGAGCCCGGGGTGCCGCGCACGCAGCAGACCTGGCTGGCGATGATCAACGGTGCCAAGCGCCGCATCGACATCGCCGCGTTCTATCTCTCCGAAAAACCCGGTACCGGCCTGACCCCCGTGCTCGACGCACTGGCCGCCCGCGCCCGCGCCGGGGTGAAGGTGCATCTGCTGGTCGACCACAGCTTCCTGGCCAAGAACCCGGACAGCGTCGCCTGGCTGGGCAAGGTGCCGGGCATCACGGTGCGCGTGCTGCCGGTCGATACGCTGACCGGCGGCGTGCTGCACGCCAAGTACATGGTCATCGACGACGCCAGCGTGTTCGTCGGCAGCCAGAACTGGGACTGGCGTGCGCTGGAGCAGATCCACGAGATCGGCGCGCGCATCGACGATGCACGCTTCGCCAAAACCTTCGCCGCCAGCTTCGATTTCAGCTGGCGCCTGGCCGACGAAGGCAAGCTGGCCAAGGCGCAGGCGCGCGGCGTGCAGCCGCCGGACTTCGCCCCGGCCACCGCCAGCGATCCGGTGCTGCTGGATGCCGGCAGCGACGCGCCGCTGATCGCCTTCCCTGCCTTCAGCCCGCCGACGCTGCAACCCGCGTGGGTCACCGCCGAGGAGCCGGCCCTGGTCGACATGATCCGCTCCAGCCAGCATGCGTTACGCATCCAGGTGATGACGCTCTCGGCGATCCGCAGCTTCGGGCCCGAGGGCTGGTGGGCGCCGGTCGACAGCGCCATGCGCGATGCCGCGGCGCGCGGTGTGCAGGTGCACATCATCGTCGCCGACTGGGCGCTGCGCGAACCGATGCAGGCGTATCTGAAAAGCCTGGCGGTACTCCCGAACATCACGGTGAAGTTCAGCAGCCTGCCGCCGGCGCCGGAAGGCTTCATTGCGTATGCGCGCGTCGAGCACGCCAAGTACGCGGTGGCCGACGACCGCAGCAGCTTCATCGGCACCGGCAACTGGGAATGGAGCTACTTCAACACCGCGGTGGACGCCTCGGTGTTCGTCAAGGGCAAGGGCCCGGCCGAAACGCTGACGCACATCTTCGACCGCGACTGGAACGGCCCCTACGTCACCACGCTGCAGCCGGGCCAGGACTACAAGGCGCCGCGCACCGAGTAGTCCCCGGCGCCCTGGTATTGCTCTGAAGGCGCGCGCCTCCATGGCTCGAGCAGAGTTTGTCTGCCCGGTGCGCGTTCGATCATGCCATCGGCCCGCGCGCGCAACGGCGCAAGCTGTGATCGCCCGCCTCGATTTGCAGGATGTCGCCGCAACGTGCAATCGCCGAGGTCATCGCAATGCGTCGGCCACCAGCCGCGGTACTGCCACTGCCAGGCATGGGCCTATCCGCCTGCATCCAATTCGGCCGAACGCATCGGCGGGTCGATCGCCTGCTTCCGCGCCGCCGACGTGTCGACCAAGGCGAGCGCGTTGCGGCGCGCGGTGTCGGCAACGCTGCGACCTGCCGCGCATCCGGCGTCAAACCTCCCTAATCGCACTGCGTTCGCGCTGCCCTGCCCCGTCTGTGCACCATTCCTTGCTGCGCGATCCAGTGCAGGCCTCAACGCGTCGTCAACAGCCCCTGCCCGCCTGCCCATTGGTTGATGTCATCGCGGCGGATCGCAGCGGCCATCAGCCCCGGGAATGCATCCGGCGTGCAGGCGAAGGACGGTACGCCCAGTGCCGCCAGCTTGCCGGCCAAGCTTCGATCGTAGGAAGGTGCGCCTTCGTCGCTGAGTGCCAGCAGCACGATGAACTGCACGCCGGCCTCCAGCAGCTCGCGGGCGCGGGCCAGCAGGTTGTCTTCCACCCCGCCCTCGTACAGGTCGGAGATGAGCACCAGGATGGCGTTGTGCGGTTCACGGATGATGCCCTGGCAGTAGCTCACCGCGCGGTGGATGTCGGTGCCGCCGCCCAACTGCACGCCGAACAGCAGATCCACCGGGTCGTCCAGTTGCTCGCTCATGTCCACCACTTCGGTGTCGAACACCACCAGGCGCGTGGCCACCGCCGGCAACGAGGCCATCACCGCGCCGAAGATGCTCGAGTACACCACCGATGCCGCCATGGAACCGCTCTGGTCGATGCACAGCAGCACTTCCCGCTGCGGCTTTCTTGCCTTGCGGCCATAGCCGACCAACTCCTGCGGCACCACGGTGCGCAGTTCCGGCTGCCAGTGGCGCAGGTTGCTGCGGATGGTGCGGTGCCAGTCGATCTCGGCCAGGCGCGGGCGGCTGTTGCGGCGGGCGCGGTCCAGCGCGCCGGTCACTGCAGAGCGCATGGGCTCTTCGAGCTGGCGCAGCAGGTCGTCCACCACCTTGCGCACCACCATGCGTGCGGTGTCCTTGGTCTGCGCCGGAATCACCCGGCTCAGGCCGATCAGGTTGGCCACCATGTGCACGTCGGGCTGCACCTGCTCCAGCATTTCCTTTTCCAGCAGCATCTGGGTGAGGTCCAGCCGCTGCAGTGCATCGCGCTGCATCACCTGGACCACGGATGACGGAAAATAACGGCGAATGTCGCCCAGCCAGCGGGCCACATTCGGCGAAGACGCCCCGCGCCCACCGCGGCGACCCAGGCCGCCGGGGCCATCAGGTTCGTACAGCGCGGCCAGGGCCTGGTCGATGCCCTGCAGGTTCTTGGGCAACGCGCCGCAGCTGCGCTCGGCCTCCTGGCCCAGAATCAATCGCCAGCGCTGCTCGCGCGAGGTGGGGGTGTCCAGTGCTTCGGTGGTATCGGTCATGCGGGCAGCCCGAGCAGTTCGCGCAGCATCGGCAACGCGCGTTCGGCGCGTGCCACGTTCCAGTCCGGGGCCAGCACGGCCACGGGTTTCTGCATGGGTGCCCGCTTCACGCGAGTGCCCAGGTCACGCCGATCGGCGGCCTCGAAAGCGGCAAAGGTCCGCCGCACCAGCGGCAGCACGCGCACCAGCTGCGCCTCGTCCAGCGCCACCACCCATGCGTCGATCATCCGCCACACCGCATCATCGTGCAGCAGCACGGTAGCGTTTCGGTTGAGGAAGCCATCCAGCCACTGCGCGGCTTGCAGCGGCTCGGCACCCGGCGAAAGCTGCTGCTGCAGCTGTACGTGCACCGTTTCGGCCGCCACCGCCTGCGTGTCGAACAGCAAACGCAGCGCAACGCCGCGCAGCAGCGCGCTGCACGAAGACGACAGCGCGACCCGCTGCAATGCTTGCTGCCAGCCGGCACTGCCGCCTGCGTCGTCACGCAGGCCAATGGCGCGGTCGGCATCCAGCACCACGGTGCGGGCCTGTTCGGCGCGCGCTTCGTCCAGGCCGGAAAGGGCCAGGGTCAGGCCGATGACCGCGCGTTCCAGCATGCTGTCGAACAGGTGCGCCACCTGCACGCCCTCGGTCTGACGCACGTTGCCGTAGCGGTGGATGTTGGCCAGCGGCGGCAGTGCGCCAAGCAGGGCCAGCGGATCGGCATCCGTGGCTGCGCGCGCCTCCAGCTCGGCGGCAATGGCGCGCACCGCCTGCGGCAGATCGGCCAGCAGCACCTGATCCACCAGTCCGGAAAGCTCGGGCAGCGCTTCGGCCTTGCGCGCCTGCGCGATGGCCTTGCTGGAAGCGGCGTCCAGCAGGGTCTGCCCGTGGCGGCTGGCCTCCACCAGATCCACCAGAAAGTGCGGTTGCCACGCCAACTGCCAGACCTCGTGGAAGGTGCCGCGCACCGAATGCCCGGTGCGCGCAAGCCTGCCCCATTCGATGCCGATCAGCCGTAGGCGGTGCAGCAAGTGGCTTCGCGCCAGGTCGTTCTCTTTGCGCAGGTCCAGATCCAGCGTTTTTTCCAGCGCCTCGGGTTTCAGGCGCAGGCGTTTCTGCTGGGCTTCCAGGTCGCGCTGCAGCGGGACTACCGGCACGCTCTCAGGCACTTGGCCCAGCGCGTCGCCCACCATGAGGCGTTCGCGGATGAGCCGCATGGGCGCGTCGTCGCCATTGCAGATGACGGCGCGGCTGGCTTCGGCAATGTCTTCCAGTCCAGGCGAAGGATGGCCGCGAAGCGCGGCCAGGGTGTCGGCCAGGCGCGTGGCTTCAATGAGATGGGCCGGGGAGCAGTCCAGCCCGTGCTCGCGCAGCAACCGGCCCACGCGGGCGTACCAGCCCACGGTGCGCTGGTCGTGCGCGCCGGCGTTGCGCCACAGGTGGTCGTACCAGCCCGGCGCCTCCACGCCGGCACCGTATCCGCTTTCGGCACTCAGATGGCGGTAGGTCCACGGCACCCAGGTGCTCTGCGTCTTGCGCTTGGGCATGCCCTTGAGCAGGCGGTTGTCTGCGGTGGCGCTGTTGGCACTCAGGGAGGCCGGCTGCAGCGCCGGCACGTGCCAGGCCCCGCACACGACGGCAACGCGCGCGAATTCCTTGCTGGCGCTGCGCAATGCGGTGCGCATGTGCGCCTCGCGCACGGCCTCGTGCTCGCCGCGCAGGCCGGGGTATTCCGGTGTGTGCTCGCGCACGGCTGCCATGGCCTCGGCAATGGCGTCGAACAGCCCCTGCCCGTTGCCCCGCTCTTCCACCATGTAGTTCCACCAGGCCTCGCCGTCGGCGTGGCCGGCGGCGCGCGCCAGCCAGTCCAGTGGGTCGGCCGGGCGGGCTTCGGCGTCTTCTTCGGCGGCAGATCCAGCGTCGCCGTGGGGCTGCACCGCTGTTTCATCCGCTGCGTCCGGCGCCTCGGCGGCCTCCGGCACCAGGCGGTCCGCGCGGGCCTGCGCCTGCCATTCCAGCGTCAGCGCCGGGGGCACGTCCATGAAGCGCACCGGCACGCCGTTGCGCAGCGCCCAGCTCATCGCCTGCCATTCCGGCGAGTACAGCGCATAGGGATGGAACACCGCCAGCTGCGGGTCGTCCACGCTATAGGAAAGCAACGCCACCGGCGGCTGCATGCCCGCCTCCAACACGTGCGGCAGCAGCGCCTCGGTACCCGCCGGGCCTTCAATCAACACGCAGTCCGGCTGCAGCGCCTCCAGCGCAGCCAGCAGGCTGCGTGCGCAGCCCGGTCCGTGGTGGCGGATGCCGAAAAGGGAGATGCCTTCGCTCATTGGCGCGGGCCGCTCAGACGTGCTCGCGGAATGCGCGGTACAGGTCTTTCCAGTCGTCGCGTTCCTTCACCACGGTTTCCAGGTATTCCTTCCACACCAGCGCGTCCTGCACCGGATCCTTGACGATGGCACCGATCATGCCGGCGGCCATGTCGCTCGGGCGCAGCACGCCATCGCCGAAGTGGCCGGCCAGGGCCATGCCGTTGTTGATCACCGAAATGACCTCGGCGGTCGAAAGCGTGGCGCTGGGGCTCTTCAGTTTGGCCTTGCCGTCTTCGGTAACGCCGTTGCGCAACTCGCGGAAAATGCGTACCACCCGCGCGACTTCCTGCAGCGCCGGCGGTTCGGCCGGCAGGTCCAGCGCCACGCCCATTTCGGCCACGCGCTTGACCACGATGGCCACTTCGTCTTCCTCGCTGGAGGGCACCGGCAGGATCACCGTGTTGAAGCGGCGCTTGAGCGCGCTGGAAAGTTCGTTCACGCCCTTGTCGCGGTTGTTGGCCGTGGCAATCACGCTGAAGCCGCGCACGGCCTGCACTTCGCTGCCCAGTTCCGGCACCGGCAGGGTCTTTTCGGAAAGCACGGTGATAAGCGCGTCCTGCACATCCGCCGGAATACGGGTGAGTTCTTCGATGCGGGCGATCTTGCCCAGGCGCATGGCGTTCATCAGCGGGCTGGGCACCAGCGCTTTCTCGCTGGGGCCGTGGGCCAACAGCTGCGCGTAGTTCCAGCCGTAGCGGATCTGCTCTTCGCTGGTGCCGGCCGTGCCCTGCACCAGCAAGGTGGAATCGCCGCTGATGGCCGCGGTCATGTGCTCGGACACCCACGATTTGGCCGTGCCCGGCACCCCGAACAGCAACAGGGCGCGATCGGTGGCGATGGTGGCCACGGCCACTTCCATCAGGCGACGCTCGCCGATGTATTTGGGGCTGACCACAAAGCCGTTTTCCAGGGTGCCGCCCAATAGATAGGTCACCACCGCCCACGGCGAGAGGATCCAGTTGGCCGGGCGCTGGCGGGTGTCCTGGCGGCGCAGTTCTTCCAACTCTTCTGCGTATTGGTGTTCGGCGTGCTGGCGCAGGACGGCAGTGCTCATGTTGGCTCCAATGAAAGGGCGTGATGATCAGAAAGCGGAATGCAGGGTCTGGCGCAAGGCCAGAAGTTGGCGTGCCTGGTGCACGCAGTCGCGCATGGCCTCGGTGGCATCGGCCTGTGCGTCGGCCACCTGCACGTGCGACAGCACGGAGGGGTGAAGCACGGCCAACAATTCCAGCAGCGCGTCGCGCAGGGTGTAGTCATAACGCAGGGACGCTTCGCCGAACAGTGCGCCTAGCCCGGCAGCCAGTTGCCGCGAGTAAGCGGCGCTGAGAGTCTGGCCAAGGCCGGTGCTGTCCAGCACTTCGCCCAACAGGCGCTTCTGTTGAAGTTCGGCCGCACTGGTGGGCCAATGCCGTTCGCGTTGCGCCGGCGGGAGCATTGCCAGCAGATCGCCCAGGCTCATGTGCCGTTGCTCCACACCGATGAGGGCTTCCACCCATTCTGGTTCGCTGGCGTCCACACGCTCCAGCCAGGCGCGCAGCAGCGCGTCATGCCAGTCCGTGCCGCGAGCCCAGGCCAGCACCTGCGCTGGCGCTTTTTCCAGGGTATGGCACCACCAGGCCAGCGGCAGCTGGCGCGCCAGCTGATAGAGCCACCAGGCACGCTCACCCAACATATCGTTGTTGGGGCGCTTGCTGTCGATGGCGGCTTCGGCCCATCCGGCATCGGCCGCCGCGGGAGCTTCCAGCTTCCAGGTCATACGGCGCATCAGTCCGCCAGGCTGGTGCTGCAGCACGGCGAGCATCTGCGCCTGCACGTATTGCGCGTGCGGCGTGGACGGCAGCCGGGCCAGCATCGGACCCGCCAGCATGCGCACCTCGCGGCTGCGGTCCTTCAACAGCGGCTGCAGCAGCGGCGCATCGGCCTCGCTCAGCTGTGGCTGCAGCGCAATGATGAAGTCCACCCGCTCGCGCGCGGAAAGGTCTTTCAGCGTGCCCTGCAAACGCGCGCGGGCGTCCTCGGCGTTGTGCGTACGCAGTTGCCGGAAGGCCAGCAGGCGCGCATCGAACGCGCCTTCGTTCCACACCTGCTCCATGTCCATCGGCGCATCCGCTTCGACCGCTGTATCTGCCGCGTAGGCCCAGTCTGCATTGCGGGCCGCCAGCCAGCGGCCGCGTACACCCAGCACCGGGCGCAGGCCGGGGCGCAACGCGCTCAGACGGACACCGGCTTCCAGCGCCTGCGGCAGCACCGCCACCGGCAGGTGCCGGTTGTGTGCGGCCAGTTGCAAGCAGGCCTCGTAACGGGCGCGCTTCATCCACGGCGACGGCTGTGCATTGCCGAATAGCCCCTTCAACAACGGTGCCCAGGCGTGGCCGGTGGGCAGCGCCAGAGGATCGACTTCCGCAGGCGGCGGCAGCGCGACCGGCGCGACCATGCGCAAGGCGGCGCGCCGGCAGGCGGCCAAGACGCCCACCTGCCGGCTGTAGCCCAGCGCTGCATCTTTCTGCGTGGCCACGGCGGCGAGCACTTCGCCGAGCGCGCCTGTGGCGGGGATGGCCTGCGGGCGGTCTATGCCCAGCAGGGCCGGCTTCAACCATGCCTCGCTCATGCCCCACTCCTTTCCCAGCGCTCGCCCGGCGCGTTCCAGGCGGTCAGTGGCAGCAGCGCCTGGCCGTCCCACTCGCCCATCAGGCACAGCGGGTGGCCACCGGCAAATGCCATCAGCGCCCAGCCCTGCATCGTCGGAAGCCGAAGCGGCAGCGTGCCCTCGGCGTGTTGCACCCAAGCGTTGCGGCCATCGTGCGCCACATGCGCCTGCCCAAGGCGCATGGGTACCTGCGGCAGCCATGGGTTGACGGCATACGCCTGCGCGGCGGCGTCCAGCGTGTCTTCGCGCGGCAGCGCCGTACCGGCGTCCATGCCCGCTTCCACCTCGCCCGGCACCGCGCGCAGCGGTACCGTGCCCGCGTGAAAATGCAGCGTGCCCGCATGAACATGGCCGTTGCGCCAGTGCTGCTCCCAACCGCGCCCAGCGTGGCTGTAGTCCTGCAACAGCGCGGCCCGCCCGCTTTCCAGGCCGTGCAGCCACACGCGGCGCTCGAGCAAGTTGCCCGGCTGTTCAATCACGTGTTGACCCTGCACGTGCCAACGGTCGCGCACGGCCTCGCCCTCCCGCTGCACCGCTTCGCGCTCCATCGGCCAACCCAGCGCAGTGCGCAGGTCCGCCTGACGCGCTGCGCTGAAGTTGTCCATGCGGGGCACCGCCTGGGTGAGCAGTTGCAACAACCCCAGGCATTCGCCCAGTTCGGCCAGCTGGGCAAGGTCGCGCCCGCCCTCGCCCAGCGCTCGTTCCAGCCGACTGGCCAGTCCCGGGGCCTGGGCATCCACCATGCGTGCCATCATGCGCTGCGCTTCCTGCTCGAAGCCCGCGCCCAGGTTGGCCAGCCCCTGGCGGAACTGGTCGGCCACCCAGCGCTGCAGTTCTGCCGCACCGGTTTCCATGCGCGACCAGCGCGCCTGTTCGCGCTTGGCGGCAGCGGCGGCCTGCACCTGCGGATCCGGCGGGGATGCGCTGGCAGCGGCTTCCTCCTTCCGGACCGCGCGGGCGCGGCGGCCCTGCATCCACTCCTCCACCCAGGCTGGGCGCGCGCCCGGCACGCAGCGCGGATTGCCGGCGGCATACAGCAACAGCAATGCCAGGCCATGCTTGCAAGGAAACTTGCGGCTGGGGCACGAGCAGCGGCTCACCAGCGTGGTCAGCTCCACTTGGGTCTGGTATGGCTTGGCGCCGCTGCCTTGGCATTCACCCCATAGGGCTTCGGCATCTGCACCGAGCAGGCCCCATTTTCCATCTGTAGCCAGACCACCGGCCGCCTTGCTTGACGATGCATCAGGCGCAAGCGCGAGCACCTGCTCGCGCGTGAGTCGCACTTCCATATCCGTACTCACATCAGATTGCGGAGGATGATAGCCGAGGTCGGATACAGCTGCAGGACTCATGGTTGTTGGGAGGTATTAGTGACGACGCCCCCTAGTTGAGTAGATAGAGCCGAAACCCGACCTACACTCCAATGCCTCTAACCACGCGCCAACGTAGCAGCCGCAGCCGCACCACAGTGCCCTCCGCCGGCCTGGAGGTTACCGATAGCGTCGCCCCCAAAAGTCTCGCCCGTTCGCGCATGCCGGTCAGCCCCCAGTGGCCATCGCGGTTGCCGCGTGCCAGGAGGTTTGCTTCGATCCCGCAACCATCGTCCTCGACCTCCACCAGGACGCCAAGCCATCCACCGGTCACGCGCACGAGGATATGCCTGGCGCCGGCATGGCGCACCGCGTTGGCGGCCGCCTCGCGCACTATTCGATACACCTCGTCCTGCTCCGGCGCATGCCAGCGGATCGACCTGCCCCGCATGCTGAATTCATAGGCGAAATCCGGCGGCATGTCGAGTTTCTTCGGCAGGTCGCGGAGTGCCGCTTCCAGGTCCTGGAACTCCGCCCCTTGCTGCCGCAGGTCGCGGATACGATCACGGCTTTCCACCAGCCCGGCATTGGCTTCCCGTATCGCGCGGGAAAGCCCGGTCTTGGCGGCCTCGCCGTCTCCGCGTTCGAGCCGGCCCCGCGCGGCATCCACCAGGAACACCAACGCTTGCATCGATTGCAGCAGCGTATCGTGCAGGTCACGCGCGATACGCTCGCGCTCGCCGATGCGGGCACGGTACGCCCGCTGCAGGCCCTCGCGCGCGATCGCGACACGCCAACGCACCAGCCACCAGACCAGCAGCAGCGTGACCGCCAGGCAGGCCAGTGCGAACCACCAGGTTTGCCAGAACGCCGGCAGCACTTCGAAGGTGAACGCCGCTTCCCGTCCGGACCAGGCTTGTGCCCCGTCGCTGGCCATGAGCCGGAACCGATAGGTGCCCGGGGCCAGGCGGCTGTACAAGGCCTGGCGTCGGGCGCCGGCGTCGTGCCAGTCATCGTCCAGTCCGTCCAGGCGGTAGCGGAACCGGGCCTGTTCGGGCCTGCGCAGGAATGGCGCCGTGTAACCGATCCGCAGGTCCCGGCTGCCGGCCGGCAGGGTCGGCGACGATGCGAGCGGTAGCGCCTTCTCGTCCACGTGCAGGGCCAGCACGACGGGCTCGGCACCTGGACTCGCATTGCTGCGCTGGAGCTCGCGCGGATCGATCCAATGGACGCCGCGACTGGTCGCGAACCATACCCGGCCCTGGCCGTCGGCCACTGCGACCGGCGAGGCGCCGCTCTGCTCTGCTGCGCCCCGCAGGCCATCCAACACCCCGAATCGATCGAAGGTGACCCGATAGGAAGGCTGCACACGCCAGCGTGCCATCTCGCTCGCGGGCACCCGGGTGACGCCGGGGCGCCCGATGAACCACGCCTCGCCATTGGCCAGCATCACGATCCCGGCGGTGCGCTCGAACGTCTCGCCACCGCGGCCCAGCAGGCGCTGGAAGTGCTCGCCAATGCGTGCCGCCACGCCCTGCACGCCGCCGATCCAGAGCTCGCTCTTCCAGGCGCGCAGCACCGCGATGCGACCGACGCCGGGGCCATCCTCATCGAAATCGTGGTGTCCGCCATGCTCGAACACCCGGATCGTCTGTCCTGCGTCGGACCAGATCCGGCCCTGCGCGTCCTCCACCAGCGCCCGCGGCGCAGTCCCCGCGTCCATGCCGTACTTGACGTTCTGTGCTTCCCACTTTCCCTCGTGGAACCGTAGCAATCCGCCATTGACCTTGCTCAGCCACAGTCCACCTGCGTGATCGCTGGCCATGGTCACGATCCTGCCGCCACCAGCGACCTCCGGCGGCAGCGGGACAGGCCGGAGCCCTGCCCCGTCGCTGCGCCACAACCCGCCGTCGGCGTCTCCGACCCAGAGGTTGCCGGCGCCGTCGCGATGCAGTGCGGTAACGCCGTCGTCCGCGCCCCCGACTTCCTGCACGACGGCACCGGTGGCCTGGTCGGCATCCGGGGTAACGCGCATCGGCCCCTGGTCCGGATTGCCCGCCCAGATGCGGCCCGAGCGATCCGCCTCCACGGAAAATGCCTGCTCGCGCCGCGGCAGGCGGATCGCGGCCAGCGCGTTCCCCCGGAAGCGGTCCAGGCCGTTGGCCGTGCCGGTCCAGATGTTGCCCTCCCGATCCTCGAACAGCGTCCACACCACCTCGGAGGTCAATCCCTGCGCGGTGCCGAAGTATTCCGGCGACGGCGCGGGATGGGTCTTGTCCGGCGCATGCAGCTTGGCGGGATCGCGTACGCGCGCGATTCCATCCGCAGTGGCGAGCCACATTACGCCGTCGCGGTCGAAGCGAAGGCCGGCGCCCTTGAAATCCGCTGCAAGCCAGCTGGCCGCGGCCCCAGCGTGTCCGGGCAGCGGCATCGCCTGCGCAAGCGGACGTGCGCCCCCTTCGTCCACCGCCCAGAGCGTGCCGTTTGGCGCCTGGTCGAAAAATGGAGTCTCGATGGACTGCGGCACGCGCTCGAACCGCGTCGCGCCGGGCGCCAGGTGCGCGATACCGTGTTGCGCCCCATTTGAAAAGGCCACCCACACGCCCTTCTCGCGATCGACGAACAGGCGCCGCGGCGACCACGCCGGATCGAAGCCCATGTCCCGGGAGGTCTTCCACGTATCCGTGGCGAGGTCGAGATACACGATCGCGCTCGATGTGGCTGCCCACAACCGCCCGGTTGCGTCCCGTCCAAACCCGATCACCGAACCGACGGGGACATCCTCGCGTTGATAGGCGTAGTTCGCCGGGCGTGGTCCGCCCATGCGGCTCATGCCGCCGCTGACATAGCCGATCCAGACGCTGCCGTCTTCGTCGGCGAACAGGTTGAGGATGTCGTCATCGCTCATGGGCTTGCCTGCAATTTGCGTGATCCGCTCGAAGCGCAGCCCATCGAACCGGTACAGGCCCTGCCGGGATCCCAGCCAGAGGAAGCCATCCGGCGTCTGCGCGATCGACATGATTTGCGCCGGCGCCCCCTGGTCGGGAGTCCATCGGTCATGCCGCAGCTGCGACAAGGCGCGATCGGGAGCAAGGGCGTGCGCGGTTGCGCACAAGCCGAGCAGGAGCAAGGCGAAGCCGCCATGCAGGAGACGGCGCACGCTGCCCGGCTCGCCAAACCGGAAGGACGGCACGACGGGGACCAGAAGGGCCATGGGTGGGTCGCAGTCGGAGGGATGTGCCCGGCGATCTCCCACGCCGGATGGACTTCAGGAGTATGGCGCAGCAGGTGAAGCGCTGCATCCGCCTGCTAGCGGCGATCGGCGAACGCGGGCAACACGGGGAATCCCCCAAATGGAGGACGGGCGACCAACCGATTCTCGCGATGTCGCCCTGCGACGATCGGCCGATGCTGGTGTGGTGAGCGCCACGGCACGCGCCTGGAGCACCTGCCATGGACTCGCTGCGGCCAGTCCGTTCACCGGGCCACGCGTTCTCCCAGAGCCCTTCCATATCCGCAGTGTTTCTGACCGCGCCGATGACATTCCTTATCCCAAAGGATCTTCGAAATGACGTCATATCCCAGCACCCGAGATGCGGCCACCGACCACCTTCTCACCCCACAGAATTCCGCTGTGGTGATCATCGATTTCCAACCGGTGCAGGTAAGTTCGATCGCCTCGCGCGACAAGCGCCAGTTGGTCGCCAACATCACGGCGCTGGCGCGTATCGCGAAGCTCTACGGCCTGCCGACCGTGCTCTCGTCGGTGAACGTTTCCAGCGGGCGAAAACAGCCCACGATCCATCAACTTACCGAAGTCCTCGGGCATATCCCAGTCATCGACCGCACCTCCATCAACGCCTGGGAGGACCAGGACTTCGTGTCCGCGGTGAAAGCGACAGGCAGAAAGAAGCTGATCATGGCGGCGCTATGGACGGAGGTGTGCCTGGTTCATCCTGCCTTGGACGCTATCGCGGACGGCTTCGAGGTATACCCCGTCGTTGACGCCTGCGCGGGAACGTCGCTCGAGGCCCACAACGCTGCCCTCGACCGCCTACGCCAGGCCGGCGCCAAGCCAACAAGCTGGGTGCAACTGATCTGCGAGCTGCAGCGGGACTGGAACCGGGAGGCCACGGTGCCCGGCTTCGCCGAGATTCTTTTCGCGATCGAGGGCCATTGACGCGCCGTTGCGAGGAACGTTGCGCTTCGTCGCCTCGGGCCGACTCATGCAAGTGACGCAACCGCTCAAGCGGAGCGTCGGTAGGCGCGTGGCCCCACCGACGGTGCCACGCGGAACCCGATCCGGCGCGACACGGTACGCCAGGCTTCCATGCGCACTTGTCGTCCGCATCGCCAATGACGAGCGCCAAGAAACCGAACATCAACGAAAGGACGAGACAAGATGAACAAGCCGATGATCGCTTTCCTGGTTGCGCTTGCCGTGGATGCGCATGCCCAGCAGCCGAGTGTTCCGACGTTCTCGGACCACTATGCAAAGACGCCCAGCGAACTCTCTGCCATTTCCCCCACCGGCGGTGCAGGCGGCTCTGGCAATGCGAAAGTGCAGGTCGTGACCATTCTCGGCGATCCATCGCAGCCCGGCCCTTACAGCCAACTGCTTCGTGTGGCCCCGCATGCCTCCATTCCCGCGCATCATCATGCGGGCGACCGCGCCGGGACGGTACTGTCGGGCACGTGGCATTTCGGTTACGGACAGAAGTTCGACTCAGGCAAGCTCAAGACACTGACGGCCGGTTCGGTCTACACCGAGCCGGCAAATGCCGCGCATTTCGCGCAAACCGGTGACGAGGCAGTCACCGTGCTCATCACCGGTTTTGGGCCGACGGACACGGTCTACGAGAACCCAACGGACGCTCCGAGGGCCAAGCACTGAGTCCGCCCCCGGATGCCCGCAGAGGGAGCGCTCGACGTCGCGGCGCCGCAATGCAAAGCTTCATGAGCCACCGCAAGCCCCGAACACCGTTTGTCAAACCTCCAGAGGAGATTTCCATGCAGATCGACTTGAACAACAGGACCGCCATCGTCACGGGTTCGACGGCTGGCATTGGACTTGCCATCGCCAATGGCCTGGCCGCTGCTGGCGCCCGAGTGGTTGTCACTGGACGCACCCAGCAGCGCGTGGACGCTGCGATCGCTACCATTGCCAACAACGTTCCCCATGCCGAGGTGTCGGGTGTCGCCGCCGACCTGGGGACAAGCAAGGGCGCACAGGAACTGATCGCTGCCGTATCGGCGACGGACATACTGGTCAACAACCTGGGCATCTTCGAACCGAAGGCGTTCTTCGATATTCCTGACGACGACTGGATGCGATTCTTCGAAGTGAATGTGCTGAGTGGCATTCGCCTCGCCCGGCATTACGCTCCGGAAATGGCCCGGCGTGGCTGGGGCCGCATTCAATTCATCTCCAGCGAATCAGGCGTGCAGATTCCCGTGGAGATGGTGCATTACGGCACGACCAAAACCGCGCAGCTCGCTGTGTCGCGCGGCCTCGCCGAATCGCTGGCCGGAACAGGGGTTACTGTCAACGCCATCTTACCGGGCCCCACCAGATCCGAAGGGGTTGGCGATTTCTTCGGGAAAATCGCCGCGGAGAAGGGAATTTCGCAGGCCGAGGTCGAACAGGACTTCATTGCCAGCCACCGCCCGACTTCCTTGATTCAACGCCTCGCAACGGTCGAAGAAGTCGCCAATCTCAGCGTCTATCTTGCCTCGGAGCAGGCCTCGGCCACTACCGGCGCGGCCGTGCGCGTAGATGGTGGCGTGGTGCGTTCCATTGTCTGAACTGGCGGAAAAACTGCGCTGACGCGGCAGCGCTGGCCGATCTTGGTCACGCTGCTGCAAATCGCGATCGAGCAAGGCCGGGAAGCCTCGCCGTTCATCGGCATGCTGCGGTCAGCGACGAGGAATCACCTTGAAACGCAGGCTGCGGTCGCACTCGTAGTCCGTACGGGGCGACCGTTCAATCGTCGAGCCTCACCAGGCCGCGGCGCAGCGCGATCTGAAATGCCTCGGTCCGGTTGCTGGCATCGATCTTTTCGAAGATGCGGGTCAGGTGCGACTTGACGGTTTCGGCCGAGATTCCCATCTCATTGGCGATCCGCTTGTTTTCCCAGCCGCGCGCCAGCGCCGTGAGGATCGTCAGTTCGCGAGCCGTCAGCGCCTCCTCGCCGATGTGCCGGGAAATCTCCTGCGACACCTCGGCGGACACGCAGCGCTTTCCCTGCGCGATCTTGCGCAGCGCGTCGATCAGTTCGCCCCTCAGCGAACTCTTCAGCAGGTAGCCATACGCACCCGCCGCCATCGCCTCGCGCGCATTGCCATCCCCGCCGTAAGTCGTGAGCACTGCCGCCTTGGCCGCGGGAAACTCCCCGCGCAGCCTGCGGATGAACTCGATGCCGTTGCAGCCTGGCATCTGCAGGTCCACGAGCACGATGTCCGGCAGCAGGCGGCGGAACGTTTCCAGGCCGCTTTCGACATCGCCGGCCTCGCCTACCACGATCAGGTCCTGCTCGACCTCCAGCATGGCGGAAATGCCTTCCCGTACCAGTGGATGATCGTCGATGGTCAGTATCCGGATGGCCATGCCCAGCTCCGCTACGCCTGCCGCTGTCGTTCGCGGTGCAATGTACAGCAAACCCAAGGCAACAGCGGGATCCCCCAAATGGAGGACGCGCGCGCCACCGTTATCCGCGATGCCGCCCTGCGACGAGCGGCCGATTCTGGCGTCGTGGGCGCAACGGCGCGCCCGGAGAAGCTGCCATGGATTCGCTGGGGCCGTTCTATCCACCAGGCCATACCGCTCTGCTGCTGGTAGACCCTTACAACGATGTGCTGTCCGACGGCGGAAAGCTCTGGCCACGCTTGGCCGAAGTTGCCGGGGCCGTCGACCTGTTGCAGAACCTGCGCCGGATCCGGCAGGCGATCCGCTGCGCCCGATGGCCGCTGTTCTTCGTCCCCCATCACCGCGCGGAGTGCAACGACTTCGACCGTTGGCGGCACCCTAACCCCTACCAAAAGGCGAGCTCGCAAGCGCAGGAATTCCTGAAGAACAGTTGGGGAGGCCAGTGGCATCCGGACTTCACGCCGGCGTCGGGCGACACCGTGGCCAAGGAACACTGGGGCGCTAACGGCTTCGTCAGTACGGACTTGGATCTGCTGCTCAAGCAACAGCGCATCAGCCACGTCGTCGTGGTCGGGTTGATCGCCAATCTCTGCGTCGAAACCACCGCCCGCCACGCCAGCGAACTGGGCTACCACGTCACCCTGGTCACGGATGCCACCGCGGCCTTGAGCCACGACGCGATGTTCTACGCGCACGAAATCAACGGCCCCACCTATGCCCATGCGCTGCTGACGACGCGTGAGTTCCTGGCACGCGTGCCGTTCGCCCCCGACCCATGACCCCGTTTCTTCTCCGCCGGCAACGGTGCCCGCATGACCGGGAGGAATCCTCCTCCTGCAACACTCCTAACGAGGAATTCCCATGAAAACGCTGCTTCGTTCCTTCCGGCATGCCGTCATCGCATTGCTGGTGCTCCTCACCGCATCCACCGCCTATGCGGCCAACGATCCCATCCAGAGCCACATGGCAGACGTCAATGGCGTCACGCTGCACTACCTGCAGGCCGGCCATGGCACCGGTACGCCGGTCGTGCTGCTGCACGGCTATGCCGAGACCGGCCATATGTGGCGTCCGCTGATGAGCCAACTGGGCGATCGCCATGTTGTGATCGCACCCGACCTGCGCGGTGCGGGCTCGTCCTCGAAACCGCAAGGCGGCTACGACAAGAAGACCATGGCCCAGGACATCCATGCGCTGGTGCAGTCGCTCGGCTATGCCAAGGTCAAGATCGTCGGCCACGACATTGGCCTGATGGTCGCCTACGCCTACGCAGCCCAGTACCCCGACCAGGTCGAAAGCGTCGTGCTGATGGATGCCTTCCTGCCGGGCGTAGGCGACTGGACCAAGGTCTGGCTGCTGCGCGACCTCTGGCACTTCCACTTTTATGGAGAGGTGCCGCTCAAGCTGGTCGATGGACGCGAACGCATCTACTTCGAGCATTTCTGGAACGACTTCGCTGCCGATCGCACGCGTTCGATCTCGGAGACGGACCGGCAGTTCTACGCCGCGCAATACGCCAAGCCGGGAGGCATGCGCGCCGGCTTCGAATACTTCCGTAACTTCGAGCAGGACGCGAAGGACTTCGCCGACTTCGCCCGGACCCCGATCCATGTCCCCATGCTGGTCCTGTCCGGCGAGAAGGCCGGTGGCCAGTTCCTGATCGACCAGGCGCGTTTGGTCGATACCGATGTCGACGGCGTCATCGTCAAGGGCTCGGGCCACTGGCTGATGGAGGAGGCGCCGGAGCAGACAATTCCTGCGCTCGTTTCTTTTCTCGACAAATAGCGCGGAGAAAACATACCGTGCGAAGAACCAGCTCGCATGCACGATGCGGCCGTCCCCGGCAAACGGCATTTGGTTGGGTCATTCCCATGCAGACCGTCTGGGAGTGAGCGAATTGCAAGGATGGCTGCTGTGAACGCGCGGTGCGGCAACCACCAGCAATAGAACGATCATTCACCATATGCGCGGTGGTCGACGGTGGCGCTGCCTGTCCGCAGGCAGTGCCTAGCTGCGATAACGCCGCCCTGATCGCATCTACCCGCTTGACTACACACCCGATCACCAGATCCCGCTCATTGATCCGATACGCATAGCTGGCGTGCAACTCAATGGAAAGTCCCATAGCGCCTTTCCCGTCCCCACGAAGCCTTAACTCCTTTCCCCTATCCTACCGACGCGCCGGACGACGCCTGCCACGCTCTCACGCAGATCTGTTGAGCACAGGCCACGTCACCGGCCGCCAACGGACATCGACATCGCAAAGGAGACTCCATGAAGAAGCTGCACGTACTCGTGTTCGCCGGTTGCCTGCTCGGCCTGAGCCCGCTGGCATCCGCCGAGGTCGTCAATCTGACCAACAGCGCCGATGGCGCCAATCGCGACGCCGGCATCGCCGCGGTGAAGAAGAAGCTGCAGGACGCCTGCACGTCGCGCAAAGGCACGCCTGATCTCGAGTCGTTCGAGGTGGTGTTCGAGAAGACCAGCCAGAACCCGGATGTCCCCAAGCCCTACTACGTGGACGGCAAGCTCAAGTGCAATCTGCCGTAAGGCTGCTACCGGCGCGGCACCAGTCCGCGCCTTGAAATCCCGTCACCCAAACAAGGCCCCGCTCCCGCGGGGCTTTGTTTTTCGGTGTGCGGCGTACCGCGATGGCCGCTTCGGCACAAGGCCAGCGGCACGCCGGGACCAGACCAATCCCTCCTTCGCCCGTCGCCCGCTACTGATATAGTCCGGCGATCACGATGGGCATGGTGCCCGTCCACGAATCAAACGGAGTTGTCATGGGTCTTGTCCAGGCGGTGTCAGGTGCAGTCGGCGGCGTTCTCGCCGATCAGTGGAAGGACTTCTACACCGTGCCGGCGGGC
>Ga0308160_10001216_pt1 | contig 38345 bp, 29 predicted proteins | sample PhyFR1_FD_201036 | JGI IMG/M metagenome (GOLD analysis project Ga0308160, IMG submission 201036) | Phyllosphere microbial communities from UC Gill Tract Community Farm, Albany, California, United States - DLSLF.R1 | ecosystem: Host-associated > Plants > Phyllosphere > Unclassified | place: USA... | reverse complement strand
CTCGACTGGGAACGGGTACGCTGCTTTCTGTTTCTTGGGCTTCTTGGTAGTCATCACTTCGGTCATGGAACAGTCCTCTCAGGATTATTTCATGACCCCGTTTCACACAGAAAATCTGACAGGTTCGTTATCTGCTGCGACATAGGGCATGCCTTGTCCGCGTGCACGCTTCCAGACGGCAGTCTTCTGCTCGGCGGACGCGAGTTGCAGCGGCTTTTGAGGACGGCCCTCGACCCCACTCAAGCCCAACGAATAGAGCGCAAGAGGTAGTCCCAACACCAGCGCAAACGAGGTGCAAGCCACCACGGTTATAAAGCGGCGAATGCGGTACATAGAGAACTGACCCGAAGTGTAATATGTTGATGCTGACGTTTCCTGAGCGACCACTCTTGGCCAAGCTCAGATCTGATGCTACGTCTCCTTCCTACCCATACCGGTCCTTGGCTCTTAGCAGTCTTCGATTCCCATGTCTGCATTACACGGTCCGCTGGGGTGGCATCAACGATTGCGACGTTGAGCGAACCGATTCACCTTTCAAGGCCTGCGACATGCGTGGAGAGCGGAAGGATATGAAACTCTCTTCAGGCCAATTGAGTTCAATCTTCCATGCGAACTCAGAGTAACCGTTCGGGTAGGTAACGACTTCTCGACTAATCTCGTCAATCGTCATAGGCTGGAGTGCTGCGGAGCTTGACGCGTAGTCGATAGAGATTACCAAATCCGTAACCTCAAGGAAGACAAGGTCAGCAGGGGGCACTACAAAGGAAAAGTTTCCATCTTGAGCCGACGGCGAGATCCATTCGAGAATGTAGTCGATGTCGAGAATGAGGTTACCGCTGCACCCATCGTCTCCGTCGGAAATGCGAAATGCATGGATCGCATTGTCATGCCAGCCGAACTCCTCGAACCGGTCAGTCGTCATAGCTCCATTTTCCAGATTAGCATTACTCAGCAGTGATATCGTATTCAGTGGCTGTCCGCTCCTGGCCAGTTGGGTTCCTTCGACCGAGGCTGCTACCGACCGGAAGCGGGCGCCACACAGGGCGCGCATGCTTACGGCGCAGGGCTGCCGTTCTCCCACGAAATATCCGTCAGTTCCGGATCGCGTAAACAAAAGACGCTTACACATGCATTACCAGACACTACCAGCCACTCACGACGCTGAGTCTCAAAAGACTGAAGTACATCTTCCTCCACCGACCAGCCTCCATTTTTCACTTCGAGGATATGACTTCCGCGTACGAAGCTCTCGGAAATCCAGTAGCGTGCCAAGTCAAGCTCATCCAGAAGACGGAAGCCTGTCGGCTGCACGAAGTGAACTTTGAGTCCGCGAATCATTCCATCACCATCCTGTGAGCACGCCAGGACAATGTCCAAACTACCGTCGAGATAACGAAGCGACTCGACATCTGATGCAAAATTTACGCCGTTTGGCGGGGTGAATGGTCGCGTTTCAAGTTGCATCTATTCTTTCCCCACGTATTCAACCCACACTCTCGCACCTCGCAAATTACTCCGTCTAATGCCCGCTTTTGGCCGATCTCGGCCGTTCAGTTCCGCATAGCAGGTTGTTTGAGCGGAAAAATCACGAACGATCACGTCAGGCAGCAACAAACCCGAAGCAGTCGTTCAACGAGGTTCTTTCGCTCTGCCATCGAGAAAAGGCACGCGAAGCGGCCCCCCTCTATCTGAAATGTAACCGGCGTAGTCGACAAAATGTCTTCGTCGGGAAAGATAGTGAGGATAGTGTTCAAGATGCCAACGACATGCTTCAACAAACGCGTGCGTCGCTATGCTGAGTTGCTCGGATACCACTACAAATCGGTTTAAATCACCCATCAACTCCAAACATTGAGCGGGTGTAGCGGCGTCCGGATTCCAGAGAACTCCCGCGGGTAACTCGTGCATTGAATAGTCGAGTACAGAATAAAGCTGATCAAATTCCCGCTTGAGGGTTCGCTTGCTGGCGGCGTCTAAAATCGTCATTAAGAAGAATACTGTTGTGTTGATTTCTAAAGGACCGACTGCTGCCGGCCGATTGCATACCTGTTGTAGAGTTCGCTTACGACCCGAAGCGGACGCGCTCACGAAGACTCATGCAGCTTAGACCCAAAGGCGTTCCGAACAACAGTCTTCGACCAGTTCCTGAACGCTTTCGGTCATAAACTTGAACTCTTGCTCGACAGGGTAAAAGGCCCAAAGTCCGGCTTGATTTTTTCTGAAGCCGAAGTCTACGCCACCGGTACCCGACCGGCCTATCGCCCGAAAATCCGACTCTGTAAGCTTGTACACTTCGTTCAAAGGAACGATCACGAGGGTTTGTGAAACTTCGTCAAAGAGGCCGTCGTCTGACCAGCGGCATTGAAATTACTCGTTAGATGACTGACCCAAAGCGGACTTTACAGTAATGCAATGCTACGACCGAGCAAAGGTCTGGTGCATGGCTTCGATGTCGTAATCAAGCAATAGATCTTTGTGCCGCTCGTACAATCCTGCTAATGTCGACGTACGCCCACTGATGACGTCCATGCCCCGGTCGTCGTATGGATGAACGACAATTCCCTTATTCGGATTGAACAGATAGACCCGGCATTGCGGATTCGGGCGTAGCGATGACCCGAAGTCGGTGGCAACTGCACACCAAAGAAGATTTTGCAGCTTGGCCGTGGAATCTTCGAAAGCGCAGCTTACCCAATAAACGCTTTCGTTCGCGTCGTCCGCCTGATCTTCTGCCTCCAGCCAAACGTCTCTGGCCTTTGGGATGACAAGCCCAGCTATACGAAGCTCACGAAGCATCTTTCGCACCCCGAAGCGGGACGCGGGAGCGAACGCTTCTAAGTGGACGAGTACTCTTTCCTCTCCGCCAAAAATGTCATCGCAAATGACAGTTGCCTTGCGCAGCGCCGTCAACGCCTGGTCAAGCGGACTACCGCTGCCCGACAACTCGAAGCGCAGGCCACCTGGGAAGTTGTAAAACAAGGCGTATCGGTACGGTCCCCCGACAATTTCCTGAGTTTTTTTTCTGAGATTCATACCTTCATTCTCGTTGGAAGAGTGAAGCCCCGCACCCGTCCCTTCATGAAGTTCCTCCAATGTCTGCCGGTGGTCGGTTGCAGACTCATTGTCGCGTCTGCTTACGACCCAAGCCAGAACTTGCTCACATGACAAGATGAACTCTACGGGAATGTTTCTAGACGGGCGAAAACCGTATGTTCGTCGTCGCAACTGAGAACTGGCTGCGGTGTATCGCACCGTTCGCAGACCAGTGAAATATCGTGACCTATAAAGCTAGCCAACATTTCCGTCTCGACTACGAGCATGGCATCTGCTTCGTCTTCATGAATAGGTCCGTCGAAGACAGCGCGAATCCTTATGTCGCGTGCATTCCATCGGCACAGGACTTTGCGCACATGAGGTCCAATGGCTCCAAGGAGCGCAACCTGCATCGTGAGCAATACGCCTATCCGCAAATCGTTGTCTTGCATCATGACCTTGTTATGTCCCAAGCTTCACCGAATTGTTTGCGTCAACATCTGCTCTTAGCCGATTGCAGACGTATTGTAGCGTGAGCTTGAGATCCATTGCGGGCATCTGCCTGACTTATTCCCTGAGCATATCTGTCAACGCTTCGTCAACATCGCAACTACGCTTTGCGGCGCTTCGTCACCGAAGAAGCGCAGGTGATTTTGCGCGCTATCCATGGCGACGGCCGCACTTCGTGGGAATAGCGCTAGTTCGTAAGTCGTCAATGCGGCCTCGATGTCATCGGGATAATTGCAAAGCGCGTGCGCGAGTTCTGCACCGTCGAACAGTGCAAGGTTTGCGCCTTCGCCTGCAAACGGCGACATCAAATGTGCAGCATCGCCAACCAGCGTGACACCGGGGATTCGTTTCCACCGATGGCCTACCGGCAACGTATATATGGGCCATACGACTGGCGCAGTATCGCTTGCAGTTACCAGCGCCAGAAGCCGTGCGTCCCACCCGGCAAACTCCAATGCGATATCCTTGAGCGCGTTTGTTCTACGATTGAAATCAATGGCGGCGAACCATGATTCAGGCTTATTCAAAGCAATATAGGTATGCAGAATGCCGTTCGCGTGGTGATGCGCCAGGATCGCTCTGCCTGGCGCCACCGCCATTAACGTACCCGGGCCAATGGCCGCCGTGCTTTCGGGATGATGTACTGGACCATCAAAGAGGCGGTTCTCGACAAAGGACGTGCCGCTATATTCTGGCGTGGCGGATGAGACCAAGGGCCGTACTCTCGACCATGCGCCGTCGGCCCCAACGAGCAAGTCCGTCTCAACCGTAGAGCCATCTGCAAACACTAATTGATGCCGCCCGTTAGCAAGTCGAATAGCCTGTGTGAGCTTGCTTCCCCACCGGATGGCACCGGCTGGCAGGGAAGCGATTAAAAGGTTTCGCAAAGCACCTCGCTCAACTTCGGGCCTTGTACTGGAGTCCGAACCCGGCTTGTCAAGCAACACGGTGCCGTGTTTGTCAACGATACGCTTGGCATCTTCGCCAGGTAATGCAAGCGCAAGAAACGCATCATAAAGGCCCGCTGCTTTCAGCCCTGACTGGCCGTTGTACTCGTGAATATCGAGTAAGCCACCTTGAGCTCGTGCTGTGGACGACGCTTCGCCTTCGTAAATGATGGATGGTATGCCGTTGAGGTGCAAAACACGCGCAAGCGTCAAACCGGCCAGGCCGGCGCCGATAATGGCGATACGTGAGGGTGTGGAATATAGTAGGCGTGCAGGGTGGGCCATTCGTGTGCGTTCCGATCTGAGTACACGCGACAAAAGCGCGCGAACTCAAAAAAATTCCGACAAAGTCGGGGGAAACGCTGGCCTGCCTTGCAGAAGTACAAAGCGGCGTATATGCGATTGGCTAGCTGCGTGACGAGGCAGTCACTCGAAGTAAAACCATCGTTTTTCGCGGTGTTCGGGGCTGAAGTTTGTCGTAGGCATGGGACTTCTGTCAAGAACCGCTTTGGGCCGATTGTGATCATCCTGCAGAGTCCGCTTGCGACCCAAACCGGACCTTCAGCTACCACTTCGTAAGTCGGTCTGGTGTGTGGCATGCAATAGCTCCAGCTCAGAGAGTGGTTGTGCTAAATAGGACTGATCTAGCTCGAATTCGAACTCGAGCTTGCTCCCGTAAGTGGCATAAGACCATGCTTCACCTGATACCGCGATATGACCTAATGAATGGGCAGAAAGACGAAGCACAAATTGCTCCTCCCGAGGCCGCAGCTCCGCAGTGCCTCCAACAGTTGCATACAGCGCTGTAAGCTGGGATGTAAAACTTTCGAAGTCAGCAGCTTCCACCCAAGGCCTTATCTGGCCATAAAATCCATTAACCCGAATTTCTACTTCTGCTTCTGCCCAACCCTCTGAACTGTAAGAAATCGGAAGCGAGATGCGGATGTGCTCCGAATCTGAGCCAATCCGTATTGTTGTCATGTCGACTCCTCGAAGTTATCTCTTCGTCAAAAGGTCACTAAGGTCCGATCCTGGCCGGTTGCAGACGGTCGGGCCAGCATAGCAGATTGCCAAGACGGAAAAATCACAGCGTGTCACGACAGGCGTGACCCCGCCCATCATGGAGCTTCCTCACCGAACTTTCGGCCTCGAAAGGCACTACTTTCTTTCGCTGCTTGGTACTTGAGTACGTCGCTTAGAAACCGATATCAAGGCCCCAAGAGCGGCTCCCACTGCTGCTCCTAGACTAATTCCCCAAAGACCATTGCCAAGAAAACTGCCGATGCCAAAGCCCAATGCAACTCCCCACATCATTCCAAGGCTAGGGGCAAGAGCTATATAGTTACCCTTCGTCCGATCGTTAGCAGCCGGCATTATGTCTCCCCTATCGTCTTGTAGCCAATGACATGCATAGCTGTAGCTATATCAGAGCGTCTGCTTATGGGCGATAGCGGACGGTCGAGATAGCACAGTGTACGGCCTTGTTGCTACCTGAACAAGCCGCCGGTGAGCTGGTAGGTCGCGGCTGTTGCAGGAAACTTTATTGTCTTATGGGGCAGCTATTCGTTTGTGGCGGACTTTATTCATTAGCGACCCTAGTGCATCGCCGAGCGCAACGCCCCCGATTCGAAATAGATGTGCTGGATCTGCGGATACACGTCCGACACCGCCTTTTCCAGGCGCGCGATCGCCCCCTCGACCTCGTCGATGCGCATGCCGCGCTTGAACTGCACGGCCGCGGTCAGCAGCACCTCGTCGGGGCCGAGCTGCATCGACATCAGCTTGCTGACGGTCTGGATGTCGGGATCGTTGTCGAAGATGGCGCGCACGCGGCGCGTGGCCTCGGGGCCGATGCTTTCGCCGACCAGCAGGCCGCCGGTCTCGCGCGCCAGCGTGAAGGCGGCACCCACCAGCAGCAGGCCGATCAGCACCGACGCGGCCGGGTCGAAGTAGGGGTTGTCGAACAGGTGGCCGAGGAAGATGCCGAGCGCCGCGATGGCCAGGCCGATCAGCGCCGCCGAATCCTCGATGAACACGGTGAACACGGACGCATCCTTGCTCGCGTGGACCGCCTGCCACAGCGAGGTGCCGGGTTTGCGCACCTTGTTCAGTTCGCGCCGCGACACGTTCCAGCTGTAGCCCTCGAACAGCGCCGAGACGCCCAGCACGACGTAGTTCCACATCGGGTCCTGCAGCGGTTCCGGGTGGCGCAGGGCCTCGATGCCGTGGTAGATGGAGAGGCCGCCGCCCAGCGAGAACACGCTCAGCGCCACGATCAGCGCCCAGAAATACAGGGTCTTGCCGTAGCCGAAGGGGTGCTTGGCGTCGGCCGGCTTGGCGCTGGTGTGCTCGCCGATCAGCAGCAGGAATTCGTTGCCGGTGTCGACCGCCGAGTGGATGCCTTCGGCGGCCATCGCGGCGCTGCCGGTGATCGCGGCCACCACGAACTTGGCAGCGGCGATGCCGAGGTTGGAGGCGATCGCCGCGTAGATCACTGTCTTCGAGCCGCTCTTCTCGCCGGTCTCTTCATCCTTGCTTTCCGTCATTTTCATGCCCTGTGCTTGATATATGTGGCGGCCAGTGTAGCCAATTTGCTACGATAGCCCCTGCACGGCTGGGTGCGGCCTTTTGGAGTTTCTGGATGAGCGTACGGAATCTGCGACAACTGCTAGCCCCGAAATCGGTGGCCCTGGTCGGGGCGTCCGAGCGTCCCGGCAGCGTCGGCGCCACGGTCTGGCGCAACCTGCTGGAGGGCGGCTTCAAGGGCACGCTGTTCCCGGTCAATCCCAAGTACGAGACCCTCGGCGGCCAGCGCGTCTGGGCCGACGTCGCCGATCTGCCGCAGGCGCCGGAGCTGGCCATCATCTGCACCCCGCCGGCCACGGTGCCCGCCATCGTGCGCGCGCTGGGCGAACTCGGCACCCGCGCCGCGGTGGTCATGACGGCCGGCCTGTCCAGTGCGCGCGACCTGCGCGGCCGCTCGCTCAAGCAGGCGATGCTGGACGCCGCCAATCCCTACCTGCTGCGCATCCTCGGTCCCAACAGTTCCGGCCTGCTGGCGCCCGGCATCGGCCTGAATGCCAGCATCGCGGCCGGCGGCGCGGCTTCCGGGCGGATCGCCTTCGTCTCCGAATCGGGCGCCATGATGACAGGTGTGCTGGACTGGGCGCGTACGCGCGGCATCGGCTTTTCCAGCTTCATGTCGCTGGGCGAGTCGGCCGACGTCGACTTCGGCGACGTGCTGGATTACCTGGCCAGCGATCCCGGCACCGGTGCCATCCTGCTGCACGTGGAGAGCCTCCGCTATGCGCGCAAGTTCATGTCGGCGGCGCGGGCGGCGGCGCGCAGCAAGCCGACGCTGATGCTGAAGGCCGGCCGCTCGATCGAATCCGCGACCGCCGCGGCCTGCCTGTCCGGCGTGCTGGCGCGCCCGGACGATGTCTACGACGCCGCGATCCGGCGCGCCGGCATGCTGCGCGCCTACACCACCGGCCAGTTGTTCGCAGCGGTCGAGACGCTGGCGCGCGCCAAGCCGCTGTACGGCGAGCGCCTGGCCATCCTCGGCAACGGCGCCGGCCCGGTGCTGCTGGCCCAGGACGCGCTGCAGTACGGTGGCGGCCTGGCGGCGCGGCTGAGCGAAGACACCGTGCGCCGCCTGCGCGAGCTGGTGCCCGAATGGAGCGGCAGCGGTGAACTCAACCTGCGCGGCGACGCCCCGCCCGAGCGCTACCGCGACGCGGTCGAGGTGCTGCTGAAGGACCCGGAAGCCAACGCCGTGCTGATCGTGCACGCGCCGAATGCCGTGGTCGACCCGGCCGACGTGGCGCGCGCGCTGGCGCCGCTGGCCAAGTCCTCGTCGCGCAACCTGCTGGCCTGCTGGCTGGGCGGGCAATCGGTGGTGGCGGCGCGCACCATCGCGGCCGAGGCCGGGATGCCGGCCTACCGCACGCCCGAGGAAGCGGTGAACGGCTTCCTGCAGATCGTCGACTACCGGCGCAACCAGACCCTGCTGATGCAAGTGCCGGCCTCGGTCGGCGACGGCGAGCCGGACCGCGAACGCGCGCGCGCCCTGGTGCGCACGGCGCTGGCGCGCGGCCACTATCTGCTATCCGATCCCGAGACCAAGGCGATCCTGGATGCCTACGGCATCCCGACCGTGCCGACGCTGTCCGCCGCCACGCCCGAGGAGGCGGTGCGGGCAGCCTCGGTGCTCGGCTTTCCGGTGGCGGTCAAGATCCTGTCGCCGGACATCGCCCAGAAATCCGACGTCGGCGGCGTCACGCTCGACCTCGACTCGCCGGAAGCGGTGCGCGCGGCCGCCGAGCGCATGCGGCGCCGGCTGGCGGAGCTGCGGCCGGATGCGCGCCTGGACGGCTTCATCGTGCAGGAGATGGCCAGGAATCCCGAGGCCCACGAACTGATCGCCGGCGCCGCCACCGACCCGGTGTTCGGACCGGTGATCCTGTTCGGCCAGGGCGGCCTGGCGGTGGAAGTGGCGGGCGACCATGCAGTGGCGCTGCCGCCATTGAACACGGTGCTGGCGCGCGACCTGATCGACCGCACCCGGGTGGCGCGCCAGCTGGCCGGCTACCGCAACCACCCGGCGGCCGACATGGACGCGATTGCCGCGGTGCTGGTGCAGGTGGCGCGGCTGGTGGCCGAGGTGCCGGAAATCGTCGAACTCGACATCAACCCGCTGCTGGCCGACAGCCGTGGCGCCGTGGTGCTCGACGCGCGCATGCGCATCGCCATGGCCGACCGCGCGGGCAACCCCGCCCGCAGCACGCTCGATCGCCTGGCCATCCGCCCGTATCCGGCCGAGCTGGAGGAGACCGTCGACTGGGACGGCGGGCAAATCCTGTTGCGTCCGATCCGTCCCGAGGATGGCCAGGCCCACATCGCCTTCTTCAATGCGCTGACGCCGGACGACGTGCGCTACCGCATGTTCGTGCGCGTGCGCGAGCTGCAGCCGGCCCAGCTGGCGCGCTTCACCCAGATCGACTACGACCGCGAGATGGCCTTCATCGCCACCCGTCCCAACGCCGAGGGCATCGACGAGACCCTGGCCGTGGGCCGGGTGGTGGCGGATCCGGACAACCTCAGCGCCGAATTCGCGGTCACGGTGCGCTCCGACCTGAAGGGTAAAGGTTTGGGCGTGATGTTGATGAACAAGCTGATTGCCTACTGCCGCGCACGCGGCACGCGCGAAATCGTGGGCGAGGCGCTGCCGCAGAATGCGCCGGTGATCGGGCTGGTCAAGAAGCTGGGGTTCACGGTCGGACCGGTGGCCGAGGAAGAGGGCGTGCGCAAGTTCTGGCTGCAGCTGCGATGATGCCCTGAAGTAACGCGTGGCCGCTTCAGGAATATTGCCAGTAGAATAACTACATTCTATATATATACATCACACTGGCATGTCCGACGCTTTCATTCCTTCGCGACCGCCGGGACCGGCCCCGTCTTGATGACGACGCTCCCTTTCATCCCCATCCTGGCCTTTTGCGGCGCCTTCCTCGCCGTCTGCATGCCGTCCGGCTCGCGCCTGCGGCCGGCGGCGGTGGCGGGCGCCGCCACGCTGGCGGCGCTGGTGCTGGCCATCGCCGAGTTCGGCCACATCCGCGCCGGCGAGGTCGTCAGCGAGCGCTTCGCCTGGCTGCCCCAGTTCGGCCTCGAGATCGTCTGGCGCATGGACGGCCTGGCCTGGCTGTTCACGGTCATGGTGCTCGGCATCGGCCTGCTGGTGCTGCTGTACGCGCGCTACTACATGTCGCGGCGCGACCCGGTGGCGCGCTTCTTCGCCTACATGCTGGCCTTCATGGGGGCGATGCTGGGCGTGGTCCTGTCCGGGAACCTGATCCAGCTGGTGGTGTTCTGGGAGCTGACCAGCCTGGCTTCGTTCCTGCTGATCGGCTACTGGCAGGAGCGCAACGATGCGCGCCGCGGCGCCCGCATGGCCTTTACGGTGACCACGGCCGGCGGTTTGTGCCTGCTGGCCGGGATGCTGATCCTGGGCCACATCGCCGGCAGCTACGATCTCGACGTGGTGCTGGCGGCGGCCGGGCGCATCCAGCGGGACCCGCTGTACCTGCCGGCGCTGATCCTGATCGCCCTGGGCGCGCTGACCAAGAGCGCGCAGTTCCCGTTCCACTTCTGGCTGCCGCATGCGATGGCGGCGCCGACCCCGGTCTCGAGCTACCTGCACTCGGCGACCATGGTCAAGGCCGGCATCTTCCTGCTGATGCGCTTGTGGCCGGTGCTGTCCGGAACCCCGGAATGGACCTGGATCGTCGGCGGCGCCGGCGTCTGCACCATGCTGATCGGTTCCTTCTTCGCCATCTTCCAGCACGACATGAAGGGCTTGCTGGCGTATTCGACCATCAGCCACCTCGGCCTGATCACGGTGCTGCTGGGGATCGGCACGCCGCTGTCGGTGGTGGCGGCCGTGTTCCACACCATGAACCACGCGGTGTTCAAGGCCTCGCTGTTCATGGCGGTCGGCATCGTCGACCACGAGACCGGCACCCGCGACATGCGCGTCCTGCGCGGCCTGCGCCGGGCGATGCCGCGCACGGCGGCGCTGGCCATCGTCGCCAGCGCCGCCATGGCCGGGGTGCCGCTGCTGAACGGCTTCCTGTCGAAGGAGATGTTCTTTACCGAGGCGGCGCTGGTGGGCGGTACCGAGGACTGGTCGATGGCGGTGGCGGCGACCCTGATGGGCATCTTCAGCGTGGCCTATTCGCTGCGCTTCATCAGCGTGTTCTTCGGACCGCTGGCGGCGGACATCGACCACCCGGTGCACGAGCCGCCGCGCTGGATGCGCTTCCCGGTCGAATGCCTGGTGGTGCTGTGCATTGCGGTCGGCGTGCTGCCGCAGCGCACGGTGGGCGACGTGCTGGCGGTAGCGGCCCACGCCATCCTCGGCGTGCGCATGCCCGCGTACGACCTGGCGATCTGGCACGGCCTCAACCTGCCGCTGGCGATGAGCGCCGGGGCGCTGGCCGGCGGCCTGGTCTTCTATATCGTCCTGCGTCGCCGCGCCAACCTGCGCGACCGCAGCAAGGTGCCGGTGCTGCACCGCCTGAAAGGTGCGCAAGCCTACGAGACCTGCATGCTGGCGCTGGGCGTGGCGGCCGACACCCTGATGCGCTGGACCGGCACCCGCCGCCTGCAGCCGCAATTCCGCGCCATCGTCGCCATGCTGGTGCTGGCGCCGCTGCTGCTGGCGGCGCCGCTGCCCGGCCTGCCGGCCTTCGACCCGGCCGATATCGACCTGCCGTTCGCAGCGCTGTGGCTGATCGGCGCCGGCTGCGCGGTGGCGGCGGCGGTGAAGGCCAAGTACCACCGGCTGGCGGCGCTGGCGCTGGTCGGCGGTACCGGCGTCGTCACCAGCATCACCTTCCTGTGGCTGTCGGCGCCCGACCTGGCGCTGACCCAGCTGATGGTGGAAACCGTCACCACGGTGCTGATCCTGCTCGGGCTGCGCTGGCTGCCGCCGCGCCCGCAGCCGCGTGCGCTGTCGGGCCCGGCCCCCGCGAGCACCCGGTGGCGCCGCACGCGTGACCTGCTGCTGGCGGCGGCCGGCGGCCTCGGACTGGCCGCCGTCAGCTATACCGTGCTGACGCGGCCGGCGGTCGACACCATCAGCGATTTCTACATCCTGCGCGCGCTGCCGCAAGGCGGCGGCGCCAACGTCGTCAACGTGCTGCTGGTCGACTTCCGCGGCTTCGACACGATGGGCGAGATCACCGTGCTGGGCGCGGTCGCGCTGACCGTGTACGCGCTGCTGCGGCGCTTCCGGCCGGCGCGCGAGAGCGTCCCGATCCCTTTGCAGCAGGCCAGCGACGTCGATCCGGCGGTGCACCAATCGCCGGCGCGCCAGGCCGACGGCGGCTACCTGTTGATAGCCGGCGTGTACATGCGCTTCCTGCTGCCGGTGATGGGCGTCATCGCCGTGTATTTCTTCATGCGCGGGCATAACATGCCAGGCGGCGGCTTCGTCGCCGGCCTGATCTTCGCCACTGCGCTGATCGTGCAGTACATGGTGGCCGGCACCGACTGGGTCGAAGACCACCTGCGCCTGCGCCCGCACCGCTGGATCGCCTGGGGCCTGGCCACGGCGTGCGGGACCGGTCTCGGTGCCTGGCTGCTCGGCTATCCCTTCCTGACCAGCCACACGGCGCACCTGGCGCTGCCGCTGCTGGGCGAGATCCACGTGCCGAGCGCCTTCGTGTTCGACCTCGGCGTGTTCCTGGTGGTGGTCGGCGCCACCATGCTGATCCTGGTGGCGCTGGCGCACCAGTCGCTGCGCAGCCATCGGATGCCGGTGGCTGCCGCGCGCGCCGCGTTGCCGTCGGCGCTGCCGCCGACCAAGGAGATTTTGTAATGGAAGCCGTCATCTCCCTCGCGATCGGGATCGTGTTCGCCGCCGGCATCTGGCTGGTGCTGCGCCCGCGCAGCTTCCAGGTGCTGGCCGGGCTGATGCTGATGTCGTATGCCGTCAACCTGTTCATCTTCGCCATGGGTCGGCTGTGGGTCGACAAGCCGCCGTTGACACCTGCTGGTACACCGGTCGATCCGGCCGCGCTGGCCGATCCGCTGCCGCAGGCGCTGGTGCTGACCGCGATCGTGATCGGCTTCGCCACCACCGCCCTGTACCTGGTGGTGATGATCGGCGCGCGCGGCCTGACCGGTACCGACCACGTCGACGGCCGGGAGCCCGAAGCATGAGGGCGCTCGACCAGCTGATCTTGGTGCCGGTGCTGCTGCCGCTGCTGTGCGGTGCCGCCCTGGCGCCGCTGACCCAGGGCTGGCACCGCCTCAAGCTGGCGCTCGGCTACCTGTCCGTGCTGGGCATGCTGGCGGTCGCGCTGGTGCTGGTGGCGATGACCGACGGCGGCTACTGGCAGGGCGGCATCGGCGTCTACCTGGCGGCAAACTGGGCGGCGCCGTTCGGCATCGCACTGGTGGCCGACCGCCTGGCGGCCCTGATGCTGCTCTTGACGGCGCTGCTGGCGCTGGCAGCGCTGCTGTTCGCGCAGCAGCGCTGGGGCCGCATCGGGGTCCACTTCCACACGCTGTTCCAGTTCCTGCTGATGGGCATCAACGGTGCCTTCCTGACGCACGACCTGTTCAACCTGTTCGTGTTCTTCGAGGTGATGCTGGCGTCGTCCTACGGCTTGCTGCTGCACGGGTACAACGCCGAACGCCTGCGCGCCGGCATGCAGTACATCGCCGTCAACCTGGCGGCCTCGCTGCTGTTCCTGCTCGGGGCGGCGCTGATCTACGCCGCCACCGGCAGCCTCAACATGGCCGACCTGGCGGCGCGGATCGCCAGGCTGGCCGCGCCCGAACTCGGCCTGGTGCAGATCGGCGCCAGCGTGCTGGCGCTGGCCTTCCTGATCAAGAGCGCCATGTGGCCGCTCGGCTTCTGGCTGCCGACCACCTATGCCGCGGCGTGTCCGCCGGTGGCGGCGATGCTGGTACTGATGACCAAGGTCGGCACCTACGCCATCCTGCGCCTGTGGCTGCTGTGGTTTCCGGGTGGCTGGAGCTACGATGCGCTGCTGTGGGGCGGGGCCGCCACCATCCTGTTCGGCGCCGCCGGCATGCTGTCCACCGGCAGCGCCGGCCGCATGGCGGGCTACGGCGCGATCGTGTCCTCGGGCACGCTGCTGGCGGTGATCGGCTATGGCCAGGCTTCGCTGGTCACGGCCGGGCTGTACTACCTGGTCGGCTCGACGCTGGCGATCGCCGCCTTCCTGCTGCTGGTCGAACTGATCGAGCGCATCCGCACCCCGGGCGCGGCGATCCTGGCGGTGACGATGGAAGCCTACGCGGTCGAGGACAAACCGGAAGAGCCGCTGGGGCAGGGCGTGCCGGCGGCGCTGGCCTTCCTGGCGCTGGCCTTCGCCGCTTGTACGCTGATGATTGCCGGCCTGCCGCCGCTGTCGGGCTTCGTCGCCAAGTTCGGCATGTTCCATGCGCTGCTCAATCCGTCCGGCGGCGCCGCATCGAACAACATCCCCGGCACCGCCTGGGCGCTGATGGCGCTGGTGCTGGGCTCGGGCCTGGTGGCGGTGATGGCCATGCTGCGCTTCGGCGTGCGCACCTTCTGGGCCACCAGGGCGGTGCCGCCCAGGCTGCACCGTTCGGAGGTGGTGCCGGTGGTGTTGCTGCTGGCGCTGTCCGGCTTCATGACGGTCGAGGCGGGGCCGATCTTCGGCTATCTGGGCCGCGCCAGCGAAGGCATCCACCGGCCGGCCGACTACATCGAGCGCGTGCTGGGACATCCCGCCGTGCCTTCGCCCCCTTCGGCTTCCGCCGCCGTGGAGCTGCCATGATGAGGCGCTGGCTGCCGTTCCCGCTGGTCTCGCTCGGCCTGTGCATCTTGTGGCTGCTGCTGAACCAGAGCATCGAGCCGGCGCATCTGCTGCTCGGCGCGCTGGTCGGCATCGCGGCGCCGCTGCTGGGCAGGCGGCTGCAACCGCTCGGCTACCCGCGCCTGCGCGCGCCGCTGCAGCTGGCGCGGTTGCTGGCGATGGCATCCGTGGAAGTGGTGCGCTCCTGCTTCAACGTCAGCCGCATCATCCTGTTTGCCGATTATGCGAAGGTGAATTCGCAGTTCATCCGGGTGCCCCTGACCATCCGCGACCCCTACGGCCTGGCGCTGCTGTCCTGCCTGATCAACATGACGCCCGGCACGGTCTGGGTCGAGATCCTGCCCGAGGGACACGAACTGGTGCTGCACGTGTTCGACCTGCAGGACGCGCAATGGTGGATCGACACCATCCAGACCCGCTACGAGCGGCCCTTGATCAACATTTTCGAAACGGAGGCCGCGCGTGGCGACCCTGCTTGAGCTCTCGATCAACTATGCGCTGGCCTGCGTGTTGGGGGCCATGCTGCTGTGCACCGTGCGCCTGCTGGTGGGGCCGTCGGCGCACGACCGCGTGCTGGCGCTGGATACCCTGTGGATGTGCGGCATGGTGCTGGCGCTGGTGCTCGGCATCCGCTCCGGCTCGCAGATCTTCTTCGAAGCGGCGATGCTGATCGCGCTGGTCGGCTTCGTCTCGACGGTCGCCATGACCAAGTTCCTGATGCGCGGGGAGATCATCGAATGACGACCGCTGCCGACCTGCCGTCGTGGGCGGCGCTGGCCGCCGCCTTGCTGCTGGCGCTAGGCGCCACCGTCGTCCTGATCGGCGCCCTCGGCCTGCTGCGCCTGCGCACCTTTTACCAGCGCATCCATGGCCCGGCGATCACGATCACGCTCGGTGCCGGCGGCGTGCTGCTGGCGTCGATGGTGGTGTTCACGGCGGCGCAATCGCGGCCTGTGGTGCACGAGGCGATCATCGGCGCCTTCCTGCTGGCGACGGCGCCGGTGGTGTCGATGCTGATCATGCGGGCCGCGGTGTACCGCGACCTGCGGGCACGCAAGGGGGAGAGCGGGGCGACGGCGGGAGAGGTGTACAGCATCGGCAGCGAAGAGTCATGACGCCTGCCCAGCCTGCATCTTGGCCGTGTGCCGATACGCTGATCGGCCGAGTAGCCGGCAACAAATCGACTTGTTTCACGCTGGTAACATGCTATGCTGAGCCAGATGGCCGACGCTGGCCGGACGAGACAAGGTGCCTTGAGACTGCAGTTGGTGCACCCTGAAAGACTGGCAGCAGGGGTAGCGCAACCCAGGGCTTGCGTGGACGGACCAATGGAGAACAGCTGCTCATGAACCGGCACCCTTCGCGCACCTCTGCTCGCGAAACGCAATCCGCAACGGGCCCGCGCGTGCGCCGGCGCCGCCTCACGCGCGCCGTGGCCGTGCAACGCATGCGCGCCCGGCTGCTGCGCGAAAGCTTCCCACGCGTGCAGATGTTCATCCTGGTGTCGCTGACCGGCCTGGCAGGGTTCGGTGCCTCGGCCGGCATGCTGGCGGCCGGGATCGATACGATGGCCTTGCGCTACCTGCTGGCGATGGGCCTTGCGTATATCGTCTTCCTGTCGCTGTTATGGCTGTGGTTGCGCACCAGCGCAGCGGACTACGTCGACCGCCTGTCGCTGGACGGATTCGGAAGCGATGGGGTTGGCGCCGGCGGCCCGGGCGGCGGCGCGTCCGGCGGCCACGCCGAGCCGGTCGCAGGCGGTGGCGGCACCTTCGACGGCGGCGGCGCCAGCGCCAATGTCGACTTCGGATCGGAAGAGGGGGGCTCTCTCGAGGCGATCGTGGAAAAGCCGCTCGACGCCATCGGCAATGCCGACGAAGGGGCGATTCCGCTCGTCGTGATCCTGCTGGCCCTGGGCATTGCCCTGTCGTCCCTGTTCGTGGTCTGGTCGGCGCCCGTGCTGTTTGCCGAGATCCTGGTGGATGCGCTGCTGGCGGCCGGCCTGTACCGGCGGCTGCGGGTGCTCGATGTGCGGCACTGGATGCGCTCGGCCGTGAGGCGCACCATCATCCCGTTCGTGCTGACGACGCTGGTCGTGACCGGCGCCGGATGGGCGATGCAGCATCATGCGCCGGAGGCCAGGTCGCTGGGCGAGGTCATCGCCCGGCGCTGAACCGGTCCGGTACCGGTTATCTGCGGAAGCGCACGTCTTCCTGCACCACCTTGGCCTCGCCCTGCGCCAGCTTGGCCTTTTTGGGTTTCTTCGGCTTCTTGACGATCTGCCCGGCCGCATTCGTCTGCGGCACCCGGTGCTCGGGTTCGAAGCCGTCTTCGTCCTTGCGCTGCAGGGGTTGCTTCGTCAGCATTTCGATGGCCGCCAGCTGCTGCACCTCGTCGGCGCACACCAGCGACACCGCTTCGCCGGAGGCGCCGGCGCGGCCGGTGCGGCCGGTACGGTGGACGTAGTCCTCGGCCACGATCGGCAGGTCGACGTTGACCACCACCGGCAGCTCTTCGATGTCGAGACCGCGCGCGGCGACGTCGGTGGCGACCAGCACCCGCACTTCGCCGGCCTTGAAGCGCTCCAGCGCGCGCAGGCGTGCCGGCTGCGGCTTGTCGCCGTGTATCGAGTCGGCGGCTATGCCCCTGGCGGCGAGCAGGTCGACCAGCTGGTCGACGCCCTTGCGGGTTTTTACGAAGGCCAGCACCTGGCGCCAGCCGTGTTTCTTCAGCAGGTGCAGGAACAGTTCGGGCTTGCGTTTCTTGTCGACCGGGACGATCCACTGCTTGATCGCCTTGACCGTGGTGTTGCGCGGCGAGGCTTCGATGCTGACCGGATCGCGCAGCAGCTTATCGGCCAGTGCGCGGATGGCGTCGGAAAAGGTGGCCGAGAACAGCAGGGTCTGGCGCTGCTGCGGCAGCAGGGCCAGGACCTTGTCGATGTCGCGCGAGAAGCCGAGATCCAGCATGCGGTCGGCTTCGTCCAGCACCAGGGTCTGCACGCCGTTCAGGCGCAGCGCGTTCTGGTTGACCAGGTCGAGCAGCCGGCCCGGCGTGGCCACCAGCACGTCGACGCCTTTGCGCAGGCGCATCATCTGCGGGTTGATGCTGACGCCGCCGTAGGCGACCATGGTGCGCAGCGGCAGGCTGGCACCGTAGGCCTTGAAGCTGTCGTGCACCTGCTCGGCCAGTTCGCGGGTCGGCACCAGCACCAGGCTGCGCGCGCTGTTGCTGGCCGCCTGGCCTTCGAGCACCAGGCGCTGCAGCAGGGGCAGGGCGAAGCCGGCGGTCTTGCCGGTGCCGGTCTGGGCGGCCGCCATGACGTCGCGTCCGGCCAGCACGGCAGGGATCGCCTGCGACTGTACGGCGGTGGGCGCGGTGTAGGACAGCGAGGCGAGGGTGCGGATGATCGGGTCGATCAGGCCGAGCGAGGCAAACGACATGGGCAATCGGGTCTTGCGACAGGTGGGAAAGGCGACAGTGTAACCGGTCGCGCCGGGCAACAGGCACCCGGCCCGCTCACCCGGCGGGAAATAAGACGAGCTGCACGCGGCTCAAGCCGATACGGCAGGGATGGCGACCTGTGCGGCCGTGGTCGGCTTGACCGGATCGCGCCGGTCCTGGCAAGCACCCAGCAGCAGGCACGCCATGGCGATCACACTCCAGCGTAGTGTCTTCATGTTCACCTCCATGGCGTCCATCCTAGCCTTGATGGTGAAAGCCCGGCGCACGGCGAGCGGCGGAATAAATGTTGCTTTACGGCCATAACAGTGTGTAAGTATGTGTTGCAAGGTATGGATTGCAATATTTCATTTGCTAAACTTCACACATTCTTGACGAGGTGACCCATGAAATCATTCATCTTCGGCGTGGCGCTGTGCGCCGCCGCTTTCCCGGCCCTGGCCCAGACCAATGTCAGCATCAGCGTCGGCCAGCCCGGTTTCTATGGCCAGGTGGTGATGGGCGACTTTGTGCCGCAGCCGATGTTGTACGCGCCGCAGCCGGTGATCATCGCCCCGCGTCCGCATTACGCCGCCGCGCCGATCTACCTGCGCGTGCCGCCTGGCCACCGCCACAACTGGCGCCGCTTCTGCGGCCGCTACGATGCCTGCGGCCGTCCGGTGCTGTTCGTGCGCGACGAGTGGTACACCAACACCTATGTGCCGCGTTACCGCGACTACCATCACGGTCCGCGCCATGGCTACTACGGCGGCCCGGGTCCGCGCGTGGTCGAGCGGGTCGAGTATCGCGGCTACGGCGGTGGTCATGGCGGCGGGCATGGCGGCGGCCACTGGGAGGACCGCGGGCGCGGCTGGGACCATGACCGCGGCCACGGCGGCGGCCACGGCGGTGGCCGTGGCGGTGATCACGGCGGCGGCCATGGCGGCGGTCACGGTGGTGGCCATGGCGGCGACCATGGTGGTGGCCACGGCGGCGGTCACGGCCGCTGATGTAAGGACAGCGGTGCCAACCGGTTTTCCGCACGGCGTAGTAAACTGACCCTGTCTGGCCCGGCCATCCTTTTCCTGGATGGTGGGGCATTATTTTGGGAGGTCGGTTTGCGAAGTGAAATTGTGATCGTGGGTGGTGGTGCGGGCGGCCTGGAGCTGGCCTGCAAACTGGGACGGAAACTGGGGCCGGGGAAGGTGATGCTGGTGGACAGCCGCCTTTACCATGTCTGGAAACCGTCGCTGCACGAAGTGGCGGCGGGCACGCTGGACATTCACCAGGAGGGCCTGTCCTACCAGATGCTGGCCCATGACCGCGGTTTCACCTTCGTGTATGGCGAAATGACCGCGCTCGATGCGGGCGCCAGGCGCCTGACCGTGGCCCCGGTGACGTCGACCAGCGACGGCGAGGAAGTGCTGCCCGAGCGTTCCATCGAATACGGTTCGCTGGTGATGTCGGTCGGCAGTACCTCGAACTATTTCGGCGTGCCCGGCGCCCGCGAAAACACCATTTCCCTGAATGCCACCGAGGATGCCGAGCGTTTCCGCCTGCGCCTGCTGCGCCTGCTGGCCCAGGCCGAGCGCAGCAAGGAACCGGGCGGCGACGGACGCAGCGGGCTCGACATCGTCATCATCGGCGGCGGCGCCACCGGCGTCGAACTGGCGGCCGAGCTGCGCGAGGCGTCCAGCGTCTATGCGGCCTACGGTTTCAAGAATCTGCAGGTACGGCGCGACGTCCGCATCACGCTGCTGGAAGGCGCGCCGCGCATCCTGGCGCCGCTGCCTGAAAAAGTCTCGGGCGCGGCCCTGCGCCTGCTCGAGCAGCGCGCGATCCGGGTGGTGACCGATTGCCGCGTCACCGCGATCGAGAAATACCAGGTCAGCGACAACGCCGGCCACGTGTATGCGGCCGACATGTGCGTGTGGGCGGCCGGCATCCGCGCACCCGAATTCCTGTCAGCGCTCGGCCTGCCGACCAACAAGGGCGGGCAGATCGAAGTCGACGGTCACTTGCAGGTGAAGGGTGTGCCCGGCGTGTATGCGCTGGGCGATTGCGCCGCCTGCATCGACGGCAAGGGCAAGCCGGTCCCGCCGCGCGCCCAGGCCGCGCACCAGCAGGCCGATTTCCTGGTCAAGACCTTCATGAACATGGCCAGTGGCTATCCGCCGCAGAAGAACCCCTACGTCTACCGCGACTATGGCTCGCTGGTGTCGATCGGCCACCAGACCACCGTCGGCAGCCTGATGGGTTCGTTGCATGGCTTGAGCTGGTTCGTCGAGGGCTTCATGGCGCGCATGATGTACCTGAGCCTGCACCTGCTGCACCACAAGGCGATCCTGGGCTCGGTGCGGACCGGGACGATGGCGCTGGCGCGCTTCCTGATCCGCAGGACGACGCCGCTGGTCAAGCTGCACTGACTGTACCCACGATCGGCGGCAGGTGAGCGTCGCCCCTGCCTTCGCAGGGGCGGCTTGTTTTACGCCGTATGGGGCAGCACCAGCGTCAACGCCGTTCCACCCTCCGGCCCCGGCCGGATCGTCAGCGTCCCGCCCAGCTGGCGCGCCCGTTCGCGCAGCAGGCGCAGGCCATGGCAGTGCATCGACGCGGCGGCTGCATCGCCCGGCCCGACGCCGTTGTCGCGCACGGTCAGCATCGCCTGGTCGCCATCGTCGTCCAGGATCACGTCGACTTCGCTCGCCTGGGCATGGGCCAGCACGTTGCGCAAGCCTTCCTCGGCGGCACGCAGCAGGGCCACGCCCTGGGGACGTGAATACTCGGGGTCTTCGTCGGGCAGGCTTGCGCGTGCCTTGATGTTGTGCGCGAGGCCCCATTCCGACACCAGTTCCGCGATCGCCGCCTTCGGCCCCAGGAACTCGAGCTTGTCGTTCCAGAGCGTGAGCTGCATCTTGCGGTTGGTCTCGATGATGTTGTTGAGCAGGGTCTTCATCTGCGTGGCGCGGTCGCGCTGCGTCTCCGGCAGATGCTGGGACAGCAGGGCTAGGTGCATCGTCAGCGCCGTCATCGAGGAGCCCAGGCTGTCGTGCAGGCGGCGCGCCAGCAGGCGCCTTTCCTCATCCCAGCAAGTGGTCATGTGGTCGAGCAATTCGGCCAGTTCGGCGGCGCGGCCGGTGTCGGCGCCGCTGGCGCTATCCTGGGCCGGAACGCGCGTGGCGTCGGTCTCATCCTGTTGTTGTGCTGGAACTTTCATAAATGCAACCAATTTATGTTTCCATGGATGATACAACAGCTTGGCCGCCGATGGCGCGCATGAAGTTGACAGTGTGTGTTGCCGTACAGTCTAGCGGGGCGTTTGGCGCGATGCTGGAGGCTCAGGCTGCTCAGCAGCCATCCAACTGAAAGGGAATATCATGACCGCGAAATCGACCCAATCCGTCAGCACCCAGGGCGGCATGCCCGGCGCCCAGGACGCCATCGCCCTGCTGACCGCCGACCACCGCGAAGTGTCGGACATGTTCGAGCAGTTCGAGAACCTGAGCGACCGCGCCAAGGCCACCAAGGCCAAGCTGACCGAAAAAATCTGTAATGCCCTCATCGCCCACACCACGATCGAAGAAGAAATCTTCTACCCGGCCGTGCGCGAAGCGGTCAAGGACGAAGACATGGTCGACGAAGCCGTGGTCGAGCACGCTTCGGCAAAGGACCTGATCCAGCAGCTGCAGGAAATGAATCCGGACGACGACCTGTACGACGCCAAGGTGAAAGTGCTGAGCGAGCAGATCGAGCACCACGTCAAGGAAGAGGAAGAGGAAATGTTCGAGAAGGCCAGGAAATCGGGCCTGGACATGATCCAGCTGGGCCAGGAGATGGCGCAGCGCAAGCAGGAGATTCTGGCTACGCTGTAAGCCTGGAATACATGCTGAACTTATAGCCACGTCGCCCCTGCCTTCACAGGGGCGACGTCTTTATGGGTTGGACTAACTGGCCGCCTGACCTGCCGGCTCCGCCAGCTGCTCCAGCAGCGCCTCCAGCTCCACCGGCTTCACCAGATGCAGGTCGAAGCCCGCATCCAGCACCCGCTGCTGGTCTTCGGCCAGTCCGTAGCCGGTGAGGGCGATCAGCCTGATCTCGCGCGTCTGCGGTTCCGCACGCAGGCGGCGCGCCACTTCATAGCCGTCGATCCCGGGCAGGCCGATGTCGACCAGTGCGACGTCGGGCACCTTGTCGCCGGCGATGCGCACGCCTTCGAGGCCGTCGCGCGCCTGGAATACCGGGTAGCCGAAGGATTCGAGCATGGTTGCCATCATCTCGCGGCCATCGTCATTGTCTTCGATCAGCAGGATGGTTTGCTGGCCGCTGGTAGTGGCGCTGCCTGCAGGTTCCTCATGCATCGCGTCCGCATCCGCGCGTGGCAGGCGGATCTGGAAGGTACTGCCGCTGCTGTTGCCTTCGCTGCTGGCGCTGACCGCGCCGCCGTGCAATTCGACCAGGCGCCGTACCAGCGACAGGCCGATCCCGAGGCCACCCTGCGAGCGGTCGATCGAGATCGCGCCCTGGACGAACACGTCGAACACGTGCGGCAGCAGGTCGGGGGCAATGCCGACGCCCGAATCGCGCACGGTCAGCACGATGTCGCCACCCTCGGCGCCGATGCCGATGTCGATCTTGCCGCCGCTCGGCGTGTATTTCAGGGCGTTGTCGATCAGGTTGGTGGCAATCTGTTCCAGGCGCGTGGAGTCGCCGTCCACCCAGCCCGGCTGCAGGTCGGTGCTGATGGTGTAGCCGGCGGTGCGCCCGGTGGCGCGGAAGGTGTCCAGGCAGGCCGCGACCAGGGTCGCCAGGTCGAGCCGCTTGCGCGACAGCAGGATCTTGCCGGACATGGCGCGCGACAAATCGAGCAAGTCGTCGACGATGCGCGACAGGTGCTGGGTCTGGCGCTGGATGATCATGCGCGCCCGGCCGCTCGATTCGGCGCCGACGCCGGGCATGCCCAGCAGCGACGAGGCGCTGCTGATGGCCGACAGCGGATTACGCAGCTCGTGGCCCAGCATCGCCAGGAATTCGTCCTTGGCGCTGCTCTTGGCTTCGGCGGCGCGCCGGTCTTCCATCTCGCGTACCAGGCGTTTATTGGTAGCGGTCAGCTCGGTGGTGCGCTGCGACAGTTTTTCGGCCTGGCGCTTGAGCTGTTCGTTCTTCATGGCGAGCGCCACGAACACCTGCACCTTGGCGCGCAGCACCTGCGGGATGACCGGGGTGAACATGAAGTCGGCGGCGCCGCGCTGGTACGCCTTGAGGCGGTCGATTTCATCGGCCAGGAAGGCGGTGACGAAGATGATCGGAATGTCGGCCGAGCGCGGCCGCTGGTGGATCGCTTCGGCGGTCTCGAAGCCGTCCATGCCGGGCATGTTGACGTCCAACAGGATCACGGCGAAATCGTTCCGCAGGACCTGGCGCAAGGCGTCCTGGCCCGACCTCGCCGACAACACTTCGTAATTGCTTTCGTCTGCCCATTGTTCGAGCAGGCTGGTCAGTGCCAACAAGCTGGCGGGATCGTCGTTGACGACGAGAATCTTCGGTTTGTCGGAGTGAGACACGGCTTATGTACTGGGCTACAGGACAGGTTTCGCAAACCCCGGAGGATAACAGAGCTTGCAGTCGCGAAAAATTATTTCACAATAAGTGTTGCAGTTAATCATGATAACACGGTGTCAAGACGTAAAAATCCAATCGTGCGCGGGCTCCCCCAAGCCATGGTTCGGTGCCGCACATACGTGCCGCATGTCCTTGTGCGATATTGGCAACGTGTCTGATTCAACCGTGTCAATGGACGGACAGGCGCCAACTTGAAAGGACAGACATGAATATTCAAATCATCGTAAACGACACCCATCACGACAAATGCTTCCGAGAGCTCGTCAGCGAGCCGGTCACCGCACTGCGCGGCGTCACCCCGCAACAGGCGCAGGCCCTGCGCGATGCCTTCGGCATCACCAGCATCGGCGACCTGGCTGAACTCAAGGTCGTCAAGTGGGCCCGCGCCATCCGCACCATGGCCAGCGCCGAAGCCGAACCGGCTGAATCGGTTGCCAAGGAAACCCTGCTCGACGAGGCAGTCGAAATGACCTTCCCGGCAAGCGACCCCTTGTCCGTGGACTCCGGCATCACCCGCATCGAAGTGGCGCCGGAAAAAGTCGACGCCAGCACCGACCACCAGCATGCTACGGCAATCGAAGCGCACAATGAAGAAACCATTGGCGCCCGCGCCCTTGGACCGGGCGGCGAGCGCAAGGCCGGCGAAGCCTGATCCCACGCTTTGCATCCCGACGGGCGCAGCCGGCATTGGCTGCGCCCGTTTTGCTTTCCACTGTCAAGCAGGCTTATCTTAATATAGCCCGTTTCCGGCGCTGCCTGGCAAAACATTTCCTTACATTGCTCCCATAAAAATGCCCACTCGAAGTGGGCATTTTTGCATGCGCGGGCCGAACGCCAACCGGGTCAGCGATGCTGGGCCAGCTCCGCCGGCGCCACCGTCGACGGCGTCGGCAGGGGCGGCTTGACTGCCTGGGCGGCCTGGCGCGCAGCGCTGCCGTTGGCGCAGAAGCGGTTCTTGCCGGCGCGCTTGGCTTCGTACAGTGCGTAATCCGCAATGCTGATCAGCTCGGATACCGTTTCGGCATCGTCCGGGAACATGCTGATGCCGATACTGGTCGACAGCTGCAGCGTCAGGTCGTTGATGAAGTAGGGCTCGGACAAAGCCTCGACCAGCTTGGCGGCCGGCCCCTGCGCATCGGCCAGGCTGTGCACATCGCCGAGCACGACCATGAATTCATCGCCACCCAGACGCGATACCGTGTCTTCCTTGCGCGAATTCGCCAGCAGGCGCTGCGACACCAGTTTCAGGATCTCGTCGCCATAAGCGTGGCCATAGGTATCGTTGATGGCTTTGAACCCGTCCAGGTCCAGGTACATCACCGCTGCCTTGTGGTGGTTGCGGTTGGCGTGCTGCAGCGCGGTTTCGATGCGGTCTTCCAGCAGGCGGCGGTTCGGCAGGCCAGTAAGGGCGTCGTGCAGTGCCAGTTCCTGCTGGGCGCGGCTGTACTGGGCGAGCTCTTTATACAGCAGGCGCACTTCGAGCATGTTGTGGATGCGCTTGTGCACCTCCAGCAAGTCAAACGGCTTGCTGATGAAATCGCGCGCACCGGCTTCGAGTGCGGCGATCTTGAAACTGGGCTGGGCGGTCAGGGCCAGAACGGGCAGGTAACCACCCTGTTCGATTTCCTTCAGGCCCTTCATGACCTGGAACCCGTTCAGGCCCGGCATCTGCAGGTCCAGCAGGATCAGGTCGTAATTATGCTCCCGGTGCAGCGGACAGACCTGTTCCGGCAGCATCGTGGAACTTACGTCGGCGTAGCCTTCCTCCCGCAATATCTCTTCCATCAATTCGATATTGTCCGGCGAATCGTCCACCACCAGGATTTTGGCGTTTAAAATGTCTTGTCGGCTCGGCATGCGTACTCTCGTGAAATCAAGGTCGGCATCGTTCAATATCTTACATCGATGCCAACTCAGCGCAACATAAGTAGTCTAGCAAATCACCAAGAATTTCTTGTAGGACAGCATCTCGTGCGGGGGTAGGAGCAGCAGGCTAGCTTCAGCGCATGCTGTTCCGTCCCATCGCCGGCGAGGCCGGACGGTTGACCATCGGCGCCGCCGGACCCACGACCGACGCCACCGTCGCAATCAGTTCGCTCGGTTCCACCGGTTTCGAAATATGCGCCGAGAACCCCGACTCCAGCGCGCGCAGCCGGTCTTCCGAACGCGCAAAGGCCGTCAGCGCGATCGCCGGCACCTGGCTGCCCTGGGCGCGCGGTAGCTGCCGCACCCAGTCCAGCAATTCGAAACCGTCGACTTCGGGCATGCCGAGGTCGCTGATCAGCAACTGCGGCGGCGCTTCGGTGAACAGGGCGATGGCATCGCGCGCACTGGCGGCAATGCGCACGGTGGCGCCGCAATCGTTCAGGATCCGCTTGATCAGTTCGCGTGCATCGCGGTCGTCGTCGACCACCAGCGCATCGACGCCGCTCAGGTCGAGCACCGTCATTTCCGGCGTGCTCGGCGTCGGCAGGATCATCGCCGCGCGTGCCGAGCGCGGGGCCGGGGCCTGCTGCTTGGCCAGCGGCAGTTCGATGGTGAAGCTGGCGCCCTGGCCTTCGCCGTCGCTCTCCGCACGTACGGTGCCGCCATGTTGCTCGATCAATTGCTTGACGATGGCCAGGCCGAGGCCGAGGCCGCCGTGGCGGCGCGTCATCGAGGCATCCGCCTGGCGGAAGCGCTCGAACACGTGGGTGATGAATTCGGGCTTGATGCCGGCGCCGTTGTCGCGCACGGTGATCAGGACGCTGGTGTCGCTGCGGCTGAGGTCGATGTCGACCTGGCCGTCGCGCGGCGTGAACTTGATCGCGTTGGACAGCAGGTTCCATACCACCTGCTGCAGGCGCGCCGGGTCGCCGGCCACCATGCCGGGCTCCATGGCGTAGTGCTTCTCGATGCGGATGTTCTTGGCATCGGCAGCCGGACGCACGGTTTCCACGGCGGCGTCGATGAAGCCGGCCGGTGCCACCGTCTGCATGTCGAGCAGCACCTTGCCGGAGGTAATGCGGCTCATGTCGAGCAGGTCTTCGATCAGCTGGGCCTGGGAACGCGCATTGCGCTCGATGGTCTGGAGGCCGCGCTGCAGGTCGTTCTGGTCGCGGCTGCCGCGGCGCAGCACCTGGGCCCAGCCCAGGATCGCGGACAGCGGCGTGCGCAGTTCGTGCGACAGCGTGGCCAGGAATTCGTCTTTCATGTTGCTGACGCGTTCGGCCTCGGCCCGTGCCAGCCGTTCGTTTTCCAGCAGCACCTTGCGCTCCTCGGCGGCGCGCTGGGCCGCTTCATACAGGCGCGCATTGTCGATCGCGACGGCGGCCTGGGCCGCGATGCCGCGCACGATGCGTTCGGTGCGCTCGCTGAACACGCCCGGCTCGGGGTGGCCGAAGAACATGGTGCCGAGCGCTTCGCCGGAATGGGCGACCACCGGCACCGCCAGGTAGCTGCGCAGCGGCGGATGGGCGTTCGGCAACGACTGGAAGCGGGCGTCGAACAGGATGTCGTCGGACCGGACCACACCCTGGCCGGCGATGCCGGGCGTGAACAGGCCGCTGGTGCCGGGTTCGCCGAAGGCCTCGAATTCGGCCGGGCTGGCGCTGGACACCGTGAACAGCGAGAACAGGTTGCCGCTGCTGCCATGTTCCTGGGGGTGGTACAGGAAGGCGCCGTGGCGCGCGCCGGCGATGTGGGTGGCGGCATCGGTGACCGCCTGCAGCAGCGAGCGCAGGTCGCGCGTCGAGGCCAGCGTGGTGCCGGTGCTGTTGAGCAGCTCGAGCACGTGCGATTCGTCGCGCAGCGCCTGCTCGGCGCGCTTGACCTGGTCGACGTCGGTATTGGTGCCGAACCAGCGCACCACGTTGCCGTCGCGGTCGCGCACCGCGTTGCCGCGGGTCAGGAACCAGCGGTACTTGCCGTCGATGCCGCGGATCGGGAATTCCATCTCGAACGGCTCGCCGGACTTCAGTGAGGCGCTCCAGCGTTCCATCACGGCCGGCAGCACGCTCGGCTCGCAGGTCTCTTGCCAGCCCCAGCCGACCACCTGGTCGGGCGTGGTGCCGGTGTAGTCGAACCAGCGCTCGTTGAACCAGACCATGGCGCCGTCGGCCTGCGCCATCCAGGCCAGCTGCGGAATCGTGTTGGCCAGTGCGCGCAGCACTTCCTCGCTCTGGCGCAGCGTGTCTTCGGCGCCGCGGCGGGCGCTGATGTCCTGCACCACGCCGGTCATGCCGAGCAGGCCCTGGCGCCGGGCCGGGTCGGCATAGTGGGCGCGTCCGACCAGCGCCACCCAGCGCGCCTGGCCGGCGGCGTCGAGCAGGCGGCATTCGAGTTCGAGGTCGCCGCCGCTGGCGAAGGCATGCGAGACCGCGCGGCGCACGCCTTCGCGTTCCTGCGGTTCGAGGCGGGCGCGCAGCTCGCTCCACAGCAGCGGCGTGTCCGCCGTCAGGCCGAGGATGGCGGCGGCGCGCTCGCCCAGCAGTACGCGGTCGCTGGCGGCGTCCCAGCGCCAGTCGCCCAAGCCGCCGGCGGCCAGCGCCACCTGCAGGCGGTTATTCCCCAGTTGCAGGGCTTGCTGGTCGGCCTTGCGCCGGTTGATGTCCTGGAAGTACAGGGTCAGGCCGTCGGGCGTCGGGTGAGCGCGCACTTCGAACCAGCGCTTCAGCGCCGGATAGAAGAATTCCTGGATCGCGCTCGCACGCGTGGCCATCGCCTGGCGGTAGACGCCTTCGAGCTGGCTGCCGCGCAACTCGGGGAAGGCATCCCAGAGCGAACTGCCGACCAAACTGGTGCGGGTTTTCTGCAGCGGCGCCAGCATTTCCAGCGCGCGCCCGTTGATATAAGTGATGCGCCACTCGTGGTCGACCGCGCAGAAGCCGTCGCTCAGGCTCTCGAGCATGTTTTCCATGCGCTCGGTGGCGCGGTGCAGCGCCGCGCGCGTGGCAAGCAATTCCTGCGCCGCGCCGTCGAGGTTCTCGTGCTCCTTGCTCACGGCGCCCCCTTCGGCAAGTGAAAGGTGCGAGCCGGTGCGCCGGGCGGGCAGATGCGGCCGACGGGCTCGGAGGGAAGGGGGGTAATACCGGTAAGCTCAGTCTGGATCATTGTTAGTGGCCCTGCGCACTGGACGGTCCGCCGCGCGGGGTGCGCAGGCAGTCCCGGCCTGTGCACTTGGCAAGCCGTAGGCCGATTCTAGCCCAGCCCGGGCGCTGGGCTGCACACCGTTGCCGCATGGATTCAAGCGCGTCCCGGCAGTGCGCTGGCGACCTGGTCCAGTGCCTGCTGCAGCTGGTCGAGTTCGTACGGTTTCTGCAGCGAGAGATACGGGAATTCGACGTGGCGCAGCAGCGTGTCGCCGTAGCCGGAAGCGAAGATCACGCGGATGCCCGGCGCATCGGCGACCGCGCGCCGGGCCAGGTCGACGCCGGACATGCCGGGCAGGCTGACGTCGGTGAACAGCACGTCGTAGCGGTTGGCGGCAAGGCGGTCGAGCGCATCGTTCGGATGGCCGACGCCGTCGGCTTCGTGGCCGAAGGCGCGCAGCATCTCGCACACCAGGTATTGCGAGTCGAGGTTGTCTTCGACCACCAGGATGTTCAGCGGACCGGCGGCGGCGCTGTCCTGCGGCATCGACAGCGCGGGCTCGGCCGCGGCCACGGCGCACAGCACGCCATCGACCGCGCCGCTGGCGCCGCGCACCGGGGTGAAATGCAGATCGTAGACGCCACCGGCATCGGCGCTGCCGAAACCGAGGTTGCGCTCGGCAGCCAGCGCCGCTTCACCCTGCCAGGCACGTCCGAGTTCGGCGGATGCAGCGGCCAGCGGCGGCGGCATCACCGGCGGCACGCTGCCGCCAGGCAGTTTGCCGTACGCAGGTCCGGCCAGGTCGGCATAGGCCTGATTGAACAGCACCGTCATGTCGCGGCCCCAGACCAGCAGCATCGGCAGCGGCGTATTGAACAGCAGGTCGGCTGCGAGGCGCAGCGCGGGCGGCCAGGCATCGGGCGTGCCCAGCCGGGACGCGGACCAGTCGAACGAACTCGAAGAAATGGCGGACTTACCGGAAGCTGACATGGCGGGTTATAAATATTGTTATCGTTACAAAAAGAGGATGCATCGTACACTAAAAGCGACGACGGGGGCGGCACGTATGGACTGTGTGGCAGGCAGTCGACACCTGCGCGTGGTTGCAAATTTGCAACGAAGCATGTCACAGATTTTGCGGCACAGCATGCGTGTTGCAGAGCACACGCGGCAGGAGGGCAAACAGAACCGCAGCGCAAAAAAAAGCCCGCTACGGGAGCGGGCTGAATCTATCCTTGGAGGAGAATAGAGGAGACAGGTTCATAATGCTGCATCGCAAAAAACAAATCCAATTTAGATTTCCAATGACCGTTATTGGTTTCTTAAATGGCACGACTGCAGCCTAGTATCGTGGAGCACCCTTGGTGCACTGAAGAAAATGTTCTACGATAGCAAAATGTCTAAAAATGTTACGCGCCCCTGCGCGTTCCCTGCCATTGTGTCTGTGCTGCGGCGGCGAGCCGGTGGCCAGGCATGGGTGTGGTGCGCTGCGCTGTACGCCATCCTGGGCGCCGCCGCCATTGTCGCGCCGCCCGCGCATGCGCAACATGCCGCTGTCGGCAATGGCGCGACGATCAATAGCAACACCAATGGCAACGGCAGCGCGCTCGAGCGCCGCGTCAAGGCCGCTTTCCTGTATAAGTTTCTCGGCTATGCCGAGTTTCCGCCCGGCGCCTTCTTCGATGGCAGCAGTCCAGTCGTCATCGGCGTGGTCGGTGCCGACGATCTGGCGGGGGAACTGGCGCGCCTGGTGGCCGGACGCACTGTCAACAGCCGTCCGGTAGTCGTGCGCGTGCTGCGCGACACCGACATGCAAGTCCCGCTGCACCTGCTGTTCGTCGGCGGCGCCGATCCGCTCCGCGTCGGTCGCATGGTGCGCCAGGCCAGCGCCGCCATGCTGGTCGTCACCGAGTGCGAGGATGGGTTGCGGCAAGGTAGTGTGATTAATTTCCGTATCATTGATGAGCGCGTGCGTTTCGATGTCTCGCTCGATGCTGCGGAGCGCAATGGTATCAAGCTCAGTTCGCGCCTGTTGACGGTCGCGAATCGGGTGCAGAAAGGAGTACAGTGATGAGGGCGCCCAAGGAAGCGGACAAGGCAGACAGCGTGAACGAGGCAGGCGTGGGCGAAGACGCGATCATGCAGGGCAATGCGCGCGACAGCGGCACCGTCCGCAGCAAGCTGATCCTGATGGCGGTGTCGACCACCTTCGTGGCCCTGCTGGCGGCGGCACTGGCGATGCTGGTGGTCGACCTGCGCGCTTTCCAGCGCTACTGGACCGATGATCTGGTCACACAGGCCGACATCGTGGCGCGCGTGACCGCGCCGGCGCTGGCCTTCAACGACAGCGAAACCGCACGCCAGAACCTGGCCGTGCTGAAAGTCCGCCCACAGATCCTGGCCGCTGCCATCTATAACAATGCGGGCGTGCGCTTTGCCAGCTACGAAGCGGTCCCCGGCCAGCATTTCCCGGCGCGCGCCGAAAACGCCGGCTACCGCATCGAAGGCGGCGAAGTGGTGGTATTCCGCAATATCGTCGAAAACGGCGAGCTGGTCGGCAGTGTGTACGTGCGTTCGCGCTACGGCCTGGTGGAGCGCCTGCTCAGCTATGGTGCGATTTTGGGCGCGGTGATGCTGGGCGCACTCGTCATTGCCGGGCTGGTGGCGTCGCGCCTGCAGGCCGCGATCACCCGTCCGCTCGAGGCGGTGACCAACGTGGCGCGCCAGGTGATGCAGCGGCGCGACTTCACCCTGCGCGTGCCGGGCAACGAGCGCGGCGAAATCGGGGTGCTGGTCGAAGCCTTCAACGACATGCTGGCCGAGATCGGGCGCCGTTCGCACGCGCTGCAGGAATCCAACGCCACGCTGGAACACGAGATGCAGGTGCGCCAGCGCGCCGAAGGGGCCTTGCTGGTGGCCGACCGCCGCAAGGACGAATTCCTGGCCACGCTGGCGCACGAGCTGCGCAACCCGCTGGCGCCGATCCGCACTGGTCTCGACATCCTGCGCCTGCGCAGCGGCGACGCCCAGGCCACCCAGCGCGCCACCGACATCATGGAACGCCAGCTGCGCCAGATGGTGCGCCTGGTCGACGATCTGCTCGACGTTTCGCGCATCAATACCGGCAAGTTCACGATTAAGACCGGCCGCGTGGAGCTGAAAGCGGTCGTCAACGACGCCTTGGAAGTGGTGCGGCCCTACATCGAGCTGCACGGCCACGAACTGGTGATCGACCTGCCGGACCGCCCGGTGTTCCTGCACGGCGACGCCACCCGCCTGGCGCAGATCCTGTCGAACCTGCTGAACAATGCCGCCAAGTACACCAACCGCGGCGGCCGCGTCAGCCTGAAGGCGACGGTCGAGGACCGCACCCTGGTACTGGTCGTGGCCGACACCGGCATCGGTATCGCACCCGACATGCTGGACTCCGTGTTCGACATGTTCGTGCAGGTCGATTCGACGCTGGAGCGCTCGAATGCCGGCCTGGGCGTCGGCCTGTCGCTGGCACGCAAGCTGGTCGAGCTGCACGGCGGCGCCATCGAAGCCCATAGCGCCGGCCTCGGCCACGGCAGCCAGTTCGTGGTGCGCCTGCCGATCGTGGTCGATCCGGAACTGCCGGCAAAACCGACCCCGGCCGCCTTCATCAGCGCCGAGACCTACCGCATCCTGCTGGCCGACGACAACGTCGACTTCGTCAACAGCATCGGGGCGCTGCTCACCGCGATGGGCCACAGCGTGGTGATCACGCACAATGGCCCCGACGCGCTGGCCGCGGCCAAGCGCTTCTGCCCGGACTACGCCTTCCTCGACATCGGCCTGCCGAAGATGTCGGGCTACGACCTGGCGCGCGCGATCCGGGCCCTGCCGACGGGGGCGATGACGGTGATGATCGCCGTGACCGGCTGGGGCCAGGAAAAGGACCGCCAGCTGGCCTTCGAAGCCGGCTTCGACCACCACATGGTGAAACCGGTGCGCTTCGAGCAGATCGAGGAAATCCTCGGCAACCGCAGCATCATCAAAAAGCTGCGCACATAAAAAAGCGGAAGCGCGCACGCTTCCGCCGGACCTCGGGGCAGGCAGGCTCAGGCCTGTTTGCCCCCCTTGCGGCGCCGCGCCAGGAAGCCCAGCACGCCCAGGCCGCCCAGCATCAAGCCGTAGGTTTCCGGCTCCGGCACCGGTGTCGTCAACGCCACCGCGCCGCCGAAGGCCGCGGACCCGGAGGAGTTCAGGTTACCGCTGACCTGCAGGTAATAATTGCCGGCGTCGAGGCCCGTGCTGGTGAGGGTCCAGACGTCGATCGCGCCGGACTGCAACGCGGTGCCCGTCGTCACCAGCGTATTGCCGGTGGCGCTGTAGAGCGACAGGGCGGTGATGTCGAGGCCGGTCTCGGTTGCGCCAGTGATCGACGAGACGATGGCGTTCACCGTGGTGCCGGGCGAACCTTCCTGCGCGGTCGGCACGGCAAAGGTGAAGCGGTCGGCAAAGCTGGCGCCGCCGTTGTTTTGGGCAAATGCATCGCCGAAAAAACCGCTGGTGCCCACCAGGTCCAAGGCCTGGGAGCCGCTCCCGATGTTCTGGGCCATGGCGGAAGAACCGAACGACGCAACAGCAACTACGGCAGCAGCAATCAGGGATCTCTTCATAGCTTACCTCGCAAAGACACAGCTGCGTCCTGCAGCTTGGGTTTCAGGGAATCGGGGAATTTAATGCTATCAAAGAGGCGGGAAAAGGCACGAAGAATTAAGCCTGGGGCTGCTACTTGGAAGAATATGCTTCTGTGTATCGATTTTCTGAATGCCGCGGCAGTGTGCCGGTCTTCATAGGGAGCAGTGGCGCGGTTTACCTTCGGCCACGCAGGCTTGCTTGCAGTCTTCAATATATGTAGGCGATGTCCTACGTGGCTGCGAGGCTCGATCCTCTGCGGAGGCCGCCTGCGTTTATTGAACACGTGGCATTTATCTCAAGCATTCGGACCGGGGCGAGGAAGGGCAAAGAAAAATGGCCCAGAGCTTTCTCTCTGAGCCATTCATCCTGAAGAAGTTGGTGCGGCTGGCAGGAATCGAACCCACGACCCCTTGGTTCGTAGCCAAGTACTCTATCCAGCTGAGCTACAGCCGCCCGAGGCCAGCATTATACGCAGGTTTTGCCATTTGGCAAAGCCGAGTCGTTGACGCGGCCGCCCGGGCCGGTGACGAGGTCGTGGGAATGTACGCATTTTTGCATTTCGGGTCCCTGTTATCATTTTGAAAAATAGAGTGGGGAGACACGCATGGCTTTCAGCAACCATGTCTGCACGATTCTGGCGGCAGTCGTATTTCTCCCCGCCGTTGCATGCGCCGCCGCACCGCAGAAGGTGGAGGTCAAGGGCAAGCGCGATCCTTCCCAAATCGTCATCAAGGGCGTGCGCGATCCGTCCGCGTGGTTCCGGGTCGAGAGCGAGCATGTGGTTGTGTATTCGGACCAGGATCCGGAGCAGGTCGGCGAACTGGTCGACAACCTGGAACGGCTGGATTATCTACTGCGCCTGTACATGAAGGGCTTCCTGGCCGAGCCGACGCCCTCGCGCAAGTTGACGCTGTATTTCCAGAGCCGGGTACGCTGGCCGGCGGAAATCGGCGCGCATTCGCCTCATGCCGTCGGCCTGCTGGCCAGCTGCGAGTCCGCAACGCAGGGCTTCACATTCGACGTGGGGCGGATGTGGAAACTGGACAATGCATCGCTGCTGCGCGCGGAGAACGATTCCACGCTGATGTGGCATCTGATTATGTATGCCGAGAACTTCCTGTACCGGCATACACGCATTCGCGAACCCCGCTGGTTCGTGACCGGCTTCGTGGCCTATTTCGGCGGCGTGCGCTTCACCGACAACCAGATGGCCATCGGCCGCGACGCCGGCACCTCCTACGACCTGCTGCAGTCCATCGACGATGGCGACCGTGCCAAGAGCCTGAGCTTCGAGCAGGTGCTGCGCCAAGGGAGGACGTTCAAGCCCGTCGGCTACCTGACCCCCGAGTATTACGATGAATGGGAATTCACGGGACGCTCGTTCAACCTCGTGCACTACATGCTGTCGTCCGAGGAAAACCGCCGCAAGATGGCCGAGTACCTCGAGCGCGTGAACAGTGGCGGCAATCCTGCGGAGACGTTCTACGACCTGTACGGCATGGCGAAAAATGATGTCGATGCGGCCATGTGGCGTTACCGGCGCAGGGACATGAAGATCCTGAAGATCGACAATCCCGACCTGCCGAAAGCGCGCACCGGGTTTACGCGCCTTTCGCGCCTGGAGGGCGACTTCGTCCTCGACAACGCGATGCTCAAGAGCTGTCCCGCGCCCGCCGACGGCAAAAAGATCCTGGAGCGCCTGAAGACGACGGCGGCGAAGGCCTCCGCCGTCGATTTCGCCCAGGTCACGCTCGCCCGCGCCCAGATCGACTGGGGCAATCCGCGCGACGCGATTGCCTGGCTGACGGCCGCTCGCCAGCGCGATCCCGACAATCCCGAATTCCACTACCTGCTCGGCCTTGCGCACCTGCGCCTGGCCGAAGGGCCGGACGGGCAGGGCGCGCGCCACGACCTGCTGGCCGCGGCGCGCGCCAGCCTGACGGAAGCGGCGACGATGGCGCCCGAGGAGCCGGCTGCATCGTATGCGCTGTTCCGCGCCGAACTCATGGCGGAGGATGTGCCGTCGGAACGCGGCGTCGCACGGGCCATCGACGCCTGGCGCCACGGTCAGGACATTCCCGCTTTCACGCGTGCGGCGGCGCTCGCGTACGCATGGCTGGGCGACGCGGCCGGCGCGTACCAGGCGTTCCACATGCTCGCCATCAACGAGCGGGAGCCAGCGGATGCCAAATGGGCGGCAACCTGGCTGGCGAGCCTCGAAAAGGGCGTCCCGAAAGAGGTGCTGCTGGCGGCAATGCGCAGCGAACGACCGGCAACCAGCGGTCCCAGGCTGTTCCAGCTCAGCAACCGTTAAACAGCATAGAGCGGACGCGCGTGGCTTTCCCCAGATCGCTCCACACCCTTTTCATGGCAATCGCACTGCTGCCCGCCGCCAGCCGTTTGGTCCCCATTGTCGTTCTGGAACGGCGACACCAGCTGCTCTTCAAATCGAGCAAGCAAACTCGAAAGCGCGCTCTCTTCAGTTTGATCAACAATCGCCAAGTTGCCCGAATAAATAAAGCGAAAGAGAAATTCAAACAGCACGATCGCTTTGTCAGCGGTCAGGGAAATCGCCATGTCAGAGGTATGATTTTGTTTGTTCATCCGCCCCTGCGCTAGATGGTTGAGAATATTAATGTCCGCGGCTGGCTGAACCCATCTGTGCATGCCAGCACAGCAGGTTGCAATCGAGGAAAGTTACGGAGTTTCGCGATCGTGAGTGCCGGCAAGCCCGACTTACTGTCCAGGTAAGCGGCGAAATGAACTGAGCCTTGGTGAGTTCATGCAGCGGTCACGCTGATCAATCTGCTGTCAGCGCTAACGGGGCAGGGCGATGCCGAAGATTTCGATGAGCGAGGCGTGCGGTGACTGGGCAATGCACATGCACGATTCAGCTGACGCCGGAATATATGTCGAAACCAGCGTTCAGCAGATGTCGCCTGAAAAGAAAAATGGCCCAGAGTTTTCACTCTGAGCCATTCGTCCTGAAGAAGTTGGTGCGGCTGGCAGGAATCGAACCCACGACCCCTTGGTTCGTAGCCAAGTACTCTATCCAGCTGAGCTACAGCCGCCCGAGGCCAGCATTATACGCAGTTTTTGCCATTTGGCAAAGGTTAATCCTTGCGCATCAGCGGGGGCCTTCACAAAAGAAAAATGGCCCAGAGCTTTCGCTCTGAGCCATTCGTCCTGAAGAAGTTGGTGCGGCTGGCAGGAATCGAACCCACGACCCCTTGGTTCGTAGCCAAGTACTCTATCCAGCTGAGCTACAGCCGCCCGAGGCACGCATTATAGCAGCGGATATCGTGATCGCAAAGTCTATGTTGTATGGCAACGAGCAGGGTGCCCATGCGGATCGGCTGGCGCTTGCGCTGCCGCAGTGACCGTCTCGCGCGCCCATGTCGAAATGGAGCTTGCGCCCTCAGCAGTGGGGGATGCTTCGAATATTTCCTTTGGACAGGTGATTGCATGATCTGGCTCGATGCCGCACGCGTGGTTTCCATTCTCGCCGTCGTGTTCCTGCATGTCGCGGCGACGGTCGTGACCGGCCGCGACATCGGCAGCCCCGACTGGTGGTACGGCAACCTCTACGATTCCCTGGTGCGGTGGTGCGTGCCCGTGTTCATCATGATCAGCGGTGCGCTGCTGCTCGGCAGCGGCAAGCGCGAGAGCGTCGGCGCCTTCTACCGCAAGCGCATGACGCGCATCTTCGTGCCGCTCGTGGTCTGGACCATCGTCTTCCTGTTCTGGCAGGGCGATCAGGCGACGTTTTCGCTGGCCGATCTCAGCCTGGCGGCGGTGGCGCGCCGCATCGCCAGCGGCAAGCCGCACTACCACATGTGGTTCTTGTTCATGATCGTCAGCCTGTACCTGTTCACGCCCTTCATCCGCATCGTGGTGCGCCATGCCACGCGCGCCGAGTTGTGGCTGCTGGTGGCGCTGCTGTTCGGCGTCGCCGCGCTGCACGAGGTGTTCGGCATGTTTTTCGGGCGCGGCGTCAGCCTGTTCGTGTTCTGGTTCCTGTCCTATCTGCCGTATTTCCTGTGCGGCCACCTGATCGCCACCAGCGACCGGGCGATGTCGACGCGCCTGCTGCTGACGGTGTTCGGCGCTTCGGTACTGCTCACCGCGCTCGGCTGCTACCTGCTGGCCGGCGCGCGCGGCATCGAGGATGGGCTGTATTTCTATGGTTACCTGAGCATCACCGTGATTCCGATGTCGGTCAGCCTGATGTGGATGTTCCGGATGCGCAGTTTCGATGGCGTCCCGGGTACGGTCGGCAGCACGTTCTGGCGCCTGTCCGAGCTGACCCTCGGGGTCTACCTGATCCATCCAGTGATCCTGGAATCGTTCCGGCGCTTCGCCTTCCGCCAGGAAGAGGTGTATCCGCTGCTGTCGGTGCCGCTGGTGGCGCTGCTGGTATTCGGCGCGTCGCTGCTGTGCGCCTTCGTGCTGTACCGGATCCCGTATCTGAAACGGGCGATCTGAAGAGGGTAGAGCAGAAATGGAAGCGGAAAAGAAAAATGGCCCAGAGCTTTCACTCTGGGCCATTCGTCCTGAAGAAGTTGGTGCGGCTGGCAGGAATCGAACCCACGACCCCTTGGTTCGTAGCCAAGTACTCTATCCAGCTGAGCTACAGCCGCCCGAGGCACGCATTATAGCAGCGGTTTCCGGATTGGCAAAGTGC
>Ga0308160_10001214_pt1 | contig 38354 bp, 36 predicted proteins | sample PhyFR1_FD_201036 | JGI IMG/M metagenome (GOLD analysis project Ga0308160, IMG submission 201036) | Phyllosphere microbial communities from UC Gill Tract Community Farm, Albany, California, United States - DLSLF.R1 | ecosystem: Host-associated > Plants > Phyllosphere > Unclassified | place: USA... | reverse complement strand
GCCCCAGCCCCAGGTGACCATCAGGAACCCGCCGTTGTTGCCCTTGGTGCCTTTGAGCGCGACGTTGGCCACAACGCCGCAACCCAGCAGGGTCAGCATTGCGGTACCGAATACTTCGGACAGGAAAACTATTCCAAGAGACATCTTTGACTCCTCTATTTTCTGTTGTCGTCCCTCGCGGGTGGAGGGGACGTGTGGCCGGCAGCGGCTTCGCGCTGCCGGCCGGCAACTGCCGTCGGACCCGTCGGGCCCTGGTGGCAGCCTTCGCGGCCGGGGGCACTGCCCCCGGCCGCTCAAGTGTTAGGCAACCAGGCTGTGGACCTGGACGCCGTGGAAGCGTTCCAGCACCTCCTGGGCGTGGGTGATTTCGGCGCTGCGGGTGGCGGCGTCCCAGCCCAGCGGGCCGGACAGGACGTCGGCTACCTCGTTGAGCAGTTCGCCGGTGACCAGGCCGCGGAACGCCAGCGAGGTGCGGCGGATCAGCACGTCGATCAGGTGGCCGATCTGCTCGTTGCGGGCCATGAACTCCAGCTCGCGGACGCTCAGCTCACGGGTGGACCGCAGCATCCGGTCCTCACCGGCGTCGAGGAACTCCATGACGGCCTCGGCGCGGGTGCCGTAGCGGGTGAGCAGGCCGGCGGTCCGGTCAGCGTCGCGGCCGGAGGTCATATGGGCCTTGATCCAGCGCTGCACGCCTTCCTCGGACTCGGGGAAGCCGGCGCCGCCGCCGATCGCCATCTTGGCGGTGGAAACCTTGCGGCTGCGGCCGAGTTCGGCCAGCACGTCATTGGTGAGGTGCTCGGCGAGGGCGCGGAACGTGGTCCACTTGCCACCGACGAGGCTCAGCACCACCGGGCTGCCGTTGCCGCCGCGGCGTTCGATGCGGTAGTCGCGGCTGACGAAGCCGGGCTGGGTTTCGTCGTGGCGCGGCAGCGGGCGGACGCCGGAGAAGGTGTAGACGATCTGCTCGCGGCTGACCGGCAGGTCCGGGAAGACGTGGCCGATCAGGTCGAAGAAGTAGTCGATCTCGGCGTCGGTGCAGACCGCGTCCTCGGCCATGTTGGCGTCGATGTCGGTGGTGCCGACCAGGACGCGGTCACCCATCGGGTAGATCAGCACGATGCGGCCGTCGGTGTGCTCGAAGAAGATCTCGCGGCCCTGGCAGGCCTCGAGCAGTTCCGGGTGGTCCAGCACGATGTGCGAGCCCTTGGTGCCGCCCATGAACTTCGACGCGGCGCCCATGGCCTCGTTGGTGAGGTCGACCCAGGCGCCGGTGGTGTTGACCACGACGTCGGCGGTGAAGTCGAAGACCTCGCCGGTCAGTTCGTCACGCAGCTGCACGGAGCCGGACTTGCCGTCGGCCGCGGTGCCCATGGAGACGAGGGAGAGGTAGTTGCTGGCGCGGGCGCCGTTGCCGCCCGCCTCGCCGGCCTTCTCGCCGTCCTGGAGCACGTCCAGGGTGAGGCGCTCCGGGTTGTGCACGGAGGCGTCGAAGTAGGTCGCGGCGTACTTGATGCCGGGGTGGAGGCGGGGCAGCTCGGCCAGGGCGTTCTTCCGGCCGCGGAACTGGTGCCGGGGCACGGTGCCGCCGTCGCGGGAGAAGAAGTCGTACATCGTCAGGCCGGCCTTGATCAGGAAGGCACCGCGCTCGGTGTGCTTGCCCTGCTTGTGGGTAAGGAACCGCAGCGGTGCGGCCATGATGCCGGAGAACGTGCTGAAGATCGGGATGGTGGTCTGCAGCGGCTTGACGTAGTGCGGGGCGATCCGCAGCAGGCGGTTGCGTTCGACGACGGACTCCTGCACCAGGCGGAACTCGCCGTTTTCGAGGTAGCGGATGCCGCCGTGGATCATGTGCGAGGAGGCGCCGCTGGCGCCCTGGCAGAAGTCGCCGCGCTCGACGAGCGCGACGTCGACGCCCTGGAGCGCCAGGTCGCGGAACGTCCCGACTCCGTTAATGCCCCCGCCGATGATGAGTACCTGCGCGTGCGGACGGTCCCGCATATGCTGCACCGATGTGCGCTGCCGACCGGGGGCCGGATGACCGGAACTGACCTTGTTTCCCAACACTGCTCCTTGGGGCTTGACGCTGCGCGGCGCGCCTCGGGCACGCCGCCGTTCATGACTATTCTTTGGAGTAATGGAAAATGGAGTCAAGCACTATGCACAAACGTGCAGAAGGGAGCCGCAATGTCTCCGTCGCGCCAGTCGGACGCCCTCCGGGCGGCTCAGTTGTACTACCTCCAGGACCTGACCATGGACGCGATTGCACGGGAGCTGCGCACCTCGCGCTCGACCGTATCGCGGCTGCTCTCCGCGGCCCGGGAATCGGGGCTGGTGCAGATCCAGATCCGGAGTCCGCTGGACACCGGACCGGAGCTCGCCAGCCGGATCAAAGCCGAATACAAGGTGGACGTCCACGTGGTTCCGGTGGTGGATACCCTGAACGAGGCGGAAACCCTTGACCGTGTGGCCATGCAGGCCGCGCGGACCATCGGCCCGCTGGTGGATTCGAACGCGATCATCGGCGTCGCGTGGGGATCCACGCTGAGCGCGGTCAGCCGTCACCTGACCCGTAAGATCACGCACGACAGCATCATCGTCCAGCTCAACGGTGCCGGAAACATGCAGACAACGGGTATCACCTACGCCTCGGACATCATGCGCCGCTTCGGCAGCGCCTACGGTGCACGGGTGGAACAGTTCCCGGTGCCCGCGTTCTTCGACCATGCCGCCACGAAGCAGGCCATGTGGAATGAGCGCAGCGTGCAGCGCATCCTCCAGCTGCAGGCGCGGATGAGCATCGCCATTTTCGGCGTCGGATCAGTGGACGCCGACTACCCCAGCCACGTCTACGCCGGCGGCTACCTGGACGAGGACGACCTCAGCATCCTCGCCGGGTCCGACGTCGTCGGCGACGTCGCGACCGTCTTCTTCCGCGCGGACGGCTCCTCCGACGGCATCACCCTGAACGAACGCTCCACCGGGCCGGACTTGGCGCAGCTGCGTCAGGTCCGGCGGCGGATCTGCGTGGTGTCCGGCGCCTCCAAGATCAACGGACTGCGCGGCGCCCTGGCCGCGGGACTGGCGACGGACCTGATCCTGGACGAGGCCAGTGCCCGGCGGCTGGTCAGCACCGAGGGGCTCGGCTGATGCGGGAGGAACGCCGGAGAGGCCGGGGTACTAGGTAAAGTCGTTGCTATGAGAATGACGCCGCGGGTGACGCTGAACAACGGTGTGCTGATGGACCGCCTGGGCTACGGGCTGTACAAGGTGCCGCCGGCCGATGCCGCCGGGCTGGTGACCATGGCATTGGAGGCCGGGTACCGGCACTTCGACACCGCCGCGATGTACGGCAACGAGACTGGCGTCGGCAAGGCGATTGGTGCGCTGGCCGCGTTCGACGGCGCCACCGGCGGCTCCGGGGAGCGGCACCCGCGGCTGACGCGTGAGGACCTCTTCGTCACCACCAAGCTGTGGAATGACGATCAGGGCTATGACGCAACGCTGCGGGCTTTCGACACCTCGATGGCCAAGCTGGGCCTCGAATACCTCGACCTCTACCTGATCCACTGGCCCTGCCCCGAGCGCGGCCTCTTCACGGACAGCTACCGGGCGCTGGAGACCTTGTACCGGGAGGGGAGGGTCCGTGCGATCGGCGTCTCCAACTTCCAGCCGGCGCACCTTGACCGGCTGCTGCAGGGTGCCGAGGTGGTCCCCGCGGTGAACCAGATCGAGCTGCATCCGTGGCTGCAGCAGGCCGAACTGCGCGAACTTCACTCCTCCGTGGGGATCGTCACCGAGGCGTGGAGCCCGCTGGGCCGCGGCCAGGTCCTCGAGGACCCGGTGGTGACGGAGATTGCCGCCGCCCACCGCCGCTCCCCCGCGCAGGTCATCATCCGGTGGCACCTGCAACTGGGCAATGTGGTCATCCCGAAGGCCAGTTCCTACGCACGGATCCACGAAAACCACGACGTCTTCGGGTTCGAGCTGACGACGGCGGACCTGGACGCCCTGGCGGGACTGGACCGCGGCTTCCGCACCGGGTCCAACCCGGACAACGTCAACTGACGCCCCGCCGCCCGAAACCCACCGCCGGCCTCCCACCACAACGAATGGAACACGTGGCGACCCAGCCCTCTCCCCCGCAACCGCTCCTCAGCGCCGCCCTGCGGTCCCGCTCCATGGCCTCCACCGTGGACCTTGACGGGACCCGGGTGGCGTACTGGACGTATGAACCCGTGCAGGCAACCCCGGAGACCCGCACCATCCTGGTGATTCACGGCTTCCGCGGCGACCACCACGGCCTGCTCCGGGTGGTGGACCAGCTCCCCGAGATGCGCCTGGTGATGCCCGACCTGCCGGGCTTCGGCCTCTCCGGTGCCTTCGCCGCCGGCGCGCACAGCGTGGAGGGGTACGGGCGCTTCGTGGCCGACTTCATGGCCGCCCTGGGGCTGGGACCGGACACCGTGCTGCTGGGCCACTCCTTCGGCTCAATCATCACCAGCCACTTCGTCGCCAACCACCCGGGGGCGGTGTCCGAACTGATCCTCATCAACCCGATCGCCGCGCCGGCCTTGGAGGGCCCTAAGGGGCTGATGACCAAAGCCGCGGTGCTCTACTACGAGGCCGCGGCGCGGCTCCCCCGCCGGCTCGGCAACGCCCTCCTGCGCAACCAGCTGATCGTGCGGGTGATGAGCGAGACCATGGCCAAGACCAGGGACAAGCGCCTGCGGCAGTTCGTCCACGCCCAGCACACCGCCTACTTCTCCGCCTTCGCGGACCGGGACAGCCTGCTGGAGGCCTTCAAGGCCTCGGTAGGAAGCAACGTGGCCGAGGTCGCCGAGCGGCTGACGCTGCCGGTGCTGCTGATCGCCGGGGAGAAGGATGAGATCGCCACCCTGCCCGACCAGCACAAACTGCTCCCCCGGCTTCCCGACGGCACCCTTGACGTCATCCCCGGCGTCGGACACTTGATCCACTACGAGACCCCGGAACCCGCCGCCGGTTTCATCCGCCGCTTCCTGAAGGACCACGCCGCGTGAAAATTCTCATCGACGCCCGCTTCACCCGGCTGGACCACCACGACGGCATCAGCCGTTACGGTTCCAGCCTGATCGCGGCCGCCGCCAAGGTGGCCGACGTGTCCATGCTGATCAGCGACACCCGCCAGCTCGCGCTGCTGCCGGACGTGCCCTACACGCTGATTAACAGCCCGCTCTCCCCGGCCGAGCTCTTCGTGGCGCGGAAGGTCAACACGCTGGGGGCCGACGTCGTCGTCTGCCCGATGCAGACCATGGGCAGCTGGAGGCGGAAGTACGCACTAATCCTGACCCTGCACGACCTGATCTACTACGAGCACCCTGCTCCCCCCGGCTTCCTTCCGGCGCCCGTCAGGGTGCTGTGGCGGCTGTACCACAAGGCCTTCTGGCCGCAGCGGGTGCTGCTCAACCGGGCCGACATCGTGGCGACCATCAGCGCCACCACCGAGGCACTGATGGCCAAGTACCGGCTGACCCGGCGCCCGGTGCGGATCGTCGGCAACGCACCCCAGCCGGGCCTGACCCCGCGTGATCCCGGCGCCGGGGCCGAGAAGACGCTACTGTACATGGGCTCTTTCATGCCCTACAAAAACGTGGAGACTATGGTCCGCGGCATGGCGGAGCTGCCGGAGATGACCCTCCACCTGCTGAGCCGGATCACGCCCGAGCGCCGTGCCGAGCTGGAGGCTCTGGTTCCCGCGGGCGCCAACGTGGTGTTCCACAACGGGGTCACGGACGAGGAGTATGAAGCCTTGCTGGCCCGGACCACCGCGCTGGTGAGCCTGTCCAAGGCTGAGGGCTACGGTCTGCCGCTGGTGGAGGCGATGTCCCATGGGACGCCGGTGATTGCCAGCGACATCCCGATTTTCCGCGAGGTGGGTTCCGACGTGGTCAGCTACGTGGATCCGTCCTCACCGGCAGACTTCGCTGCCGCCGTCCGCGCCCTGGAGGCTCCGGCGCTGTGGAAGGACCGGTCAGTGCGGTCCGTGCGCCGTGCCGCGAAGTTCAGCTGGGACGAATCGGCGCGCCGGCTGCTCGCCGCGGCCGAGGAAGCGGTGGCGCTGAGGAAGCAAGGCCGACGACGGCGGTAGGGACTGGGTTGGTGCCGGGCGCGGGCATGATCTAGCGGCGGATCGCTTCGCGACGTGAGGGACCGCTTGCCAGGAACAGAGCCAATGCCGCGGCAGCGACCAGGCTGATGAGTCCGCTCGCGATGAGTCCAAGCATCAGCCCGGGAGGGGTGTAACCTGCCTCATTCAACCGGGCGAAGGCCAATCCATCGAGGACGACGAAAGCCAGCAGGCAGCCGATGACTCCGAAAACCCATTGGCGCGTCGACGCCTCTGCTTGCGGCCAGCGCGGAAGGTGGACGAGCCGCAGCCCTCCCACGGCTATGGCCTGCCAGCAGGCGATGGCGCAAACACCCCACATTAGGGCGGGGGCGGCGAGCGGAGCTGCTTCCGGAAAGAGGGCAACGGCCCGCCGCACCGCCGCCGGCACGAGCCATACCTGAACCAGCACCAATGCGCCCAGTACTGCCGAGAGCCCTACGGTGACGGCCACCGTAGGGCCGGGATGCCGGCCGCCGTCGTCCAGTTCACTCGTCCGCATCGATGTCACCGCCCTGTGACCGCGCCTGCTTATGCGCATGAGCGCGGAACAGGTTCAGGTACTTGGCGGATTCTGGCGCTCCGGAGACGAACCCGAAGCTGTGTTCATCGTCATCCAAAGACGCGGGCGACTCGACCCTCATGAGCAGGAGTGTCGAGGGCGTGGCGAGTCTCCTCGCACGTCCCGACGCCCGGTCGAACGTGAGCGATCCAAAAAGACCCGGATCCTTGCTGTGACGAAGCAGCAGGACTGCACCCTCCTCATGGTCTTCCACCGAGACGGGATGATATTCATCGCGGGGACGGCCCCAAATGGGCAGGGACAGGGGGAACGCCAGTTTGACCTGGTCAGGAAATGTGCAGGGTATCCGGTCCGGGGTCAGCCGAAGGACGCTGCCGTCAGTGTTCAGCGAGAGCGTTGCTGGATCGAACGATTCGGTCCTGCCGGATGTGAGATGTGTTGACGACCACTCGAAGCTGGCCGGAACGACTGCGACATCCCATTGCTGCACGTCGCTGCCGTACTGGCTGAATGACCGGGCCGTGAAGGGGTGACCGTCGCCTCCTGACATCGCGATGCCGATGGAGGTCGACAAGTACTCGCCGTCGCTGAGTGTCATGGCCCCATCCTTGCACGAGACGGCGCCGCGCAGACGAGCGCCGGGATCAAACGGTGGGCCTGCGCCTATTGGTCCAGCAGTCCTGTGGCAACGAAAGCCCGGTGGTAAATCTCCCTCATGACTTCCTGCTTGCGGGCGTTGTACTGCATCGAATGTTCGCCCGAGGAACGGGCTTCCGCGGCCGCCTTCTGTTTGGCTGCCGCGTAGAGGTCGCGGTCATCAGCATTCGCGCGTAACCAGTCGCGGAAGATCCGGTGCTTCACGGTTTCGGGGCTGTCGTAGCCGAAAACGTGAAGATGGCAGGCTGGATCCCCGTGCCGGAGTACGCGATGACCAAACCACCACGGTTCACGAATCCGCAGCTCGAAACCTTCATCCAGTAGGGCCGGGACGTACGCCTGCTCATCATTGGGATCTGCAACGACAAGATCGATGTCGATTATGTCCTTTGCCGCGAGCATTGGAACAGCGGTTGAACCGACGTGCTCCAGTTCCAGGACGCGCCAGCCCAGCGCTCGTCGGACTCGGTCTTCAAGGTGGCGGAACTGGTCGGGCCAGATCGCATTCGATTCGACGACGTCGACGTCAGGCGACGGGCCGGCGTCGCCCACGTATGGCGACCGTCCTTCGGGGACCGGCGGATCGTGGAAAGTAACGATGTCGTGGGTGGAGGGCATCCGGCCATTATTGCGCAGCCCCGTTTCCGCGGGATGGACCGGGACCAATCACGTTGAGCGTTTATCGCACCATGCGGGCGTCGGTGATATTAGGCGCTCCCGGATCGCGCTGCTCCACGCCGTCGAAGTCGAAGCCGTTGCGCCGATAGAACGCCACCGCACGAAGATTGTCCTTAGCGATACGGACTTATCGATCACCGTCGCTTCCTAGGATGTGTTCCCACATCCGGTGGCGTCCCTGGACGTGCCGCTCCGAAAAGAAATCCTCAGGAAGCACATGCGAGTACGTCTCCCGCCAGGTTTCCACGTGCAGTTCGGCGATGTGGGCAGCGTCGGAGAGAGTGGGTTGGCGCAACGAGAACGACATCACCACATGATGTCAGAGCATCCCTGCGAAACAGACGCAGCCCGGATGTCACTCAAAACGTGTGGACTGCAGCGCGGTGCTTCTGCCTGTCAGACCGAAGGTCGCGAGGACCGCTCCTAGGGCCAGAACCACGCTGAGTCCCAGCACGATGAAATACTCCGGCGCCGGCCAGGTGAGCCGATACGAGTCATCGACGTACGTAACCATCAGCCACGCGACGACGAAGCCAAGGGCGGCGGAAAGGAAGACCACGGTGAGGAGAGGTACGGCGGCTTCCCGGGCGATCACACGGCGCAGCACCGATGCCGGAATCCCCATCAACCGCATGAGCCCGAGTACCCTCCGCCGATCCAGCACAGCGGAGGCCGTGGCAACTGCCAGTGAGATCCCCGCAATGACGATCGAAACGAACATTCCCAGATAGGCGAGGACGGCCAGGCCCTGGATCAGGCGTCCCGACGACTGCAGTGTGATGTCGGACGGGGACGCGGCCGGCGCAGCCGTCACGCCCGAACTGTTCAAGACCGTCCTGGCACGGTCTGCCGCGGCGGGGCTGCCGTCGGTGGCAAGCACGATCACGACGGGGACCAGACCATCAAGGGTGCCGGTGGGTGCCGCGGTCAAGCCCAGGGGCTGCGCCGTCCACGAATACAGAAAGGAGTGGTCCACGGCGACCGTGTCCGATGCGGGGATGTCATCGAATCCAAGCCCCGACGCGTCTCCCGCACGAAAATAGATCCTTGAACCGGCGCCCCTCTCGGAAAGGGCTGCCGGCCCGTATCCGATGGCGGCATGCCCGATACCGGGTGTTGATTCGGCACGACGAGCGGTTTCCATTACCTGCTCAGGCTTCGCACCGGTGGCGACAGCGGCGCTAAAACTGCTCGGCTGCATGAGCCCCGGCACGGCGGGTGGCGTCCGGGGCACGGTGAAGACGCTGGCCCCACCGGCAAAGACCGAGACGACGAAGACGGCAACAACGAGGCCAGACACCGAGCGGAAAGTCGCCACCGGGGTCCGCTGGATTCGGCTGGCGGCAATCACGCCATCGGCGGTGCGCGCCCGCTTCACCACCAGCCCACTCACCAAACGGGTCAGCCAGGGACCAATGACCACGATGCCGACCAGGACGAGGAGAAAGCCGATGAGGAGAAGCGCTGAGGACACCCGCGTCAGCCCCGCATCCCCGCTCCGGACCGCGACTATGGCCACGGCGAGGGCGGTGAGGCCAGCCGGGACGGGTAAGGCCCGCCACATGGCGGGCCTTTTTTCGTGCACCGCCCTTGTCACGCCCAAGGGGCCGATCCCGGCTCGGAGGGTACGGTGTCCGGCCACGAAGGTGGCGGCCGCAACGACAGCGGCGACGACGACGGTTCCCGCCGGCCACCCGATGCTGAGATCGGAGACGAACATCCTGCCGCCATTGACGGGTATCAGCGCCACGGCGGGCCGAGACACGGCTGCCAGCGCCGCTCCAAGGATCGCCCCCATCAGGCTGGGGACGGCTGTCTCCACAGCGGCGACGGTGGCAACGACGCGCGGGGACGCGCCGATGAGACGCAGGGTCGCGTAACGCTCCCGCCGCTGCGAGGCGCCGAGACCGGTCACGATACTAATCAGCAGAAGCACAGGGAAGAGCACCGCCAGCGCGCCAATGCCCAGCACTGTGTTGTACGCCGCCGCGCTGCCCCCGTAGGGATCGCTGGTGAAGTCCGAGACCAGGAAGGCCGTACCGTTCTGGCGGAGTTCCGCTTCTGTCGCTCCCGTCACGACGACCAGGGAGTCCGGGCCGGGAAGAGCCGAATTATCAATCAATCCTGCGAAGCTCCCGAAGCGGTCGCCCAATTCGTCGCCCGGGGTTGTTTCGATCAGGTGCTGGAGTGCCGGCGACGCAACGTAATCGCCTGGTTGCGGCGGCTTGCCGACACCCGGGATGCCAACTGTGGTGCCGGCAAGAGCTGCGACGTCCCTTCGCTCAATCGGGCGGTCACGGAAGACCTCAACCCGGTTGCTTTCAACGAGGACAGTTTCCAGGGTCAGCGGCACCGGCGTCGTTGGGGCCGGAGAGCCGGGGTCGTGGGTTCCTGTGACTGCCATGGATGGTTGACCGGTTTCGCGGAGCCAGGAGCCCCGATCGTCGCGGGCGGTCAACCCGTTAGCGCCACTCCACAGCAGGAGGAGAAGACTCACCCCCACGGCGGTTCCGCCGACGATGCCGGTAAGCCTGGCGTAGGAAGACCGGCTGCCGAGGATGGCCATCCTGAGCACCGCGTAAATCATGCGGTCACCCGGTAGCCGGGACCCACGACGCCGTCGCGCACCACCACTTCCCGGTCCGCATACGCCGCGGTGCGCGCGTCGTGGGTGATGAGAACAACCGTGGTGCCGATTTCCCGGACCAACGCGAGCATCAGTGTCAGCACGTTCTCCGCGGCTAGGGAGTCCAGCGCCCCGGTGGGCTCATCGGCGAAGAGCACGGCCGGTGAGGTCACCAGCGCTCGGGCGACGGCGACGCGCTGGGCCTGCCCTCCGGAAAGCTCTCCGGGCAGCTTAGAGCCCAATCCCTCCAGGCCGAGACGCTCCAGGAACTCTCCGGACCGACGCAGCGCCTCCGTGCGTTTGGTACCGGACAGGAGCAGGGGCAGGCTGACGTTGTCCGCCACCGTGAGCTCCGGCAGCAACTGTCCGAACTGGAAGACAAAGCCGAAATCCGTCAGCCGCAGCCGTGACCGTTCCGATTCGCTCATGGCACTGATGGAGACCGGTTGTCCGCCGGCGGGCCGATAAGTGACCGTCCCGGCGTCGGTCGCCAGGACCCCCGCTATGCAATGCAGCAGTGTGGACTTTCCCGATCCGGATGGCCCCATGATGGCCAGCACCTCGCCCGCTTGAATATCGAGGTCGATGCCCCGCAGGGCCTCAGTCTGGCCAAAGGAGTGCCGGAGGCTTCGGGCGCTGAGAATGGGGGCAACACTGCTCATGGTGCTCATGTGGTCTGAAGTTCCTTTTTGAGTCGGGCCAGGCGGGCGCTCGTGTGATCGATCCAGCGCAGGTCGGCCTCGATATGAAACAGGCCGTGGTCGCAGACCAGAACCTGCAATAGGTCCGCGTCTTGTTTCATGCGGGTCAGTTCGCGCATGCGGGACATGTGCTCCCGTCGCTGCGTATTGAGCAACCGGTCGGCGTCGTCGTCGAGCAGCAGCGCAATGACGGTCTTGGCAAAGAGTTCACTCTGGAGTGACTCCGACGGCACGTCCGGAGTGAACAGCCACTCGCGCACCCTGCTTTGCCCCGCGGCGGTCACCTCGTACCTTTTGCGGTCCGGACCCCCACCGGTTTCGTCCCCGAGGGCCCGGATGAACTCGTCCCGGACCATGCGGGCCAGTGTCGAATACACCTGACCGAAGGCCAGCGCCTTGCCTGATCCGAAGTAGCGGTCGTAGGCGTGCTTGAGATCGTATCCGTAGCTCGGTTCACGACTGAGTAAGCCCAGCAAGGTCAGCGAATTATTCACGCTCAATCTATACACCGAGTGTATAGAGCTTGGTGGGACATCAGGTGGCCGTGTCGGTCGGGAAAACAACCATGGGTGCGGGACGGGTCGTGTTTCCTGGCGCGAAAGCAGACAGCGAATTAACCGGTCCTCACGACGGCGGCACCTGCACCGGTGTGAAACGAAGCGGTCGGCCGCAGCCCGGACCGTGGGGGTGCTCCCCGTCGACTCGCTCTCGATCTTCAGTTCCCTCGCGCCACCGACGCCGGAGGAATCGACGGCCTTCACAACGATGGAGTCCACGCCGGCCGCCGTCCGCGCCCTGGAGGATCCGGCGCTGTGGAAGGACCGGTCAGTGCGGTCCGTGCGCCGTGCCGCGGAGTTCAGCTGGGACGAATCGGCGCGCCGGCTGCTAGCCGCGGCCGAGGAAGCGGTGGCGCTGAGGAAGCAAGGCCGACGACGGCGCTAAGGCCTGTGTTGGTGCCGGCCGCGGGAGCGGGCCTGGCGCCGCCACGGCACGCAGCCGCAGCTCAGCCGGTGCTGTCCAGGATCAGGCGCACCGTCTCCCGGGGCTGGTCCCAGTGCGGGAAATGACCGCAGTCGTCGAACCAGTGGAGAGTTGCATCCGGGAAAAGGTCCATGGCCCGGGCCGCCTCGCCCGGAACAGTCACCTTGTCCTTTCGCCCCCATCCAATGACCACTTTGCCCTTGAGTGAACCCGCCGGAGCGCCTTCCTGGCGGGGGCCGTGAATCAGCGCGTCGAGGGCCGGGTCCAGGCTGGTTGACGTCTTGAAACCGCGAAGCTCATGCAGCACCAGGTCCTGCGGCAGCCTCCAGGGATGCGCGGAGAACTGAGGCAACAGGGCCGTGCGGCCCACGGGGTTGCCCGTGAGGAAAGGAAGCGCCGGCTGGATGCGGCGCACCAGCGCGACGGACGCCTTGATGCTGGCACCAAAGATCGCGGCCTGGCGGTCACTCCAAAAACCTCCAGGGTCGAGCGCGACCGTGGTCCCGGCGTGCCCCCGCCGCGCCATTTCCAAGGCCATGCGTGCGCCCATGGAGCTGCCGACCAGATCAATGTCGCCCAGTTCCGCCTCGCCGATGAAGGCTTCGACGGCATCGGTCAGCGTCGCGATGCTCGTCTCGCCGGTCAGGGAGGGGGATTCACCGCATCCGGGCAGATCGACGGCGATGACATCTCGTTCAGCAGCCAGCGCCGGGACTATCGGGTTCCAGTTTCCGACACTGGATCCGAGGCCATGGATCAGGAGGAGCGGCTTACCGGAGCCCTGCCGGGTTGAGTGCAACATGGCTTCACTCTACGGTGCGGGCAGCCAGGATCACGGGAGAAGTCCAGATCTGCCTAAAGGTCTCACCGTTCGCGACGCTTCCGTTCCGCAAATCCCGAGATCACCTGTGCGTCGTCGGCGTGGTAGGTCCGCCATGCGCTCTCGATGTCGACCCACAGGGCGGGTTGGTCCGCCTCCGGAACGAGGCGGGCCGTGACAGGGCTGGCGACAGACCAGTAGGAGAGGTTCAGCGTCGGGGGCAAGTCTTCCCGGTAGGACCGGACAGCCGCGAAGACCGGGGCCGCGGCGATATCCAGGACGAGCCCCGTTTCCTCGGCCAGCTCGCGGGCGGCGCCCTCACGCGGGGTCTCCCCCGGCTCCACCTTCCCACCGGGCGGAACCAACCCGCGCCAGGGATGATCAACCACGAGGACGCTCAAGTAGTCGGGCGAAAACACCCACACGTCTGCTGCCAGCGGGCGCTGCTCCGCCATCCAGACGCTTCGGAACCAACTCTGAACCCCGTCCTCGACAATCTCGGCCGCGGCCATATCGTTCAGCGCCGCGGCGACGGCGCCCAGGCTATGGATGGGCGCCATCTACAGCACGTCCACGCCGTCAAGCCGGACCTGCACCGGGTCGTCGCTTCGCTTGGCCGCGGCGGCCGCCTTCACGGCCCGCAGCGCCTTAGTCACTTCGGCTGCCTGGGCGTAGGGAATGAACAGCAGCGTCCGGACGTCTTCGCCGCGGGACGAGCCGCCGGCCTGGGCACCCGGTCCACCGGCACCCGGCACGCTAGGCGCCGGAAAACCGGATCCGGGAAGCGGAGCGGGTCCGGCGGTCCGCAGCGTGATTCCCCGCGACGCGAGGCCGGCCTCGACGGCGGAGGTAAAGTGCCCGACCGCCGTCCTCAGGCCGGTGAGGGACGCAACCCGCACCGCCGGAGGGAGGGACAGTTCCTGCCGCAGTCCAAGTTCCCGGCCGGCGTAACCGGCAGGATCCCAGCGCAGCAACGCGCCCACGCCCGCGGCGTCGTCGGCGGTGATCACCACCAGGCCACCGTCGGCGGCGGGACGGACCAGGGCGGCGGCATTGAACCAGCGGCGCACGGCGTCCTCCCCCGCCCTGAGGTTCTCGCGGCGCAACAGCGAGTCGCCGTCCAGCAGCAGCGCGGCGGCGTATCCGCCCGCTGCCACGGGCTCGGCTCCCACGGTGGCGACCACGAGGGCCTTGGTGTCCGGGACGGTGGCCAGGACCCGGTCACCGGAGGAGTTCACCACGGGCTTGCCGGGGAACGCGCGGCCCAGTTCCTCCGCGGTCCGGAGCGCGCCGGTGGCACCCCGGCGGAGCTGGGTACCGTTGCAGGTGCCACACCGCCAGTGACCCGCCGCGGTGGAGCACCAGCGGCAGACCGGGACGGCGCCGCTGCCGGTGGGTCCGTTGATGGCCAGCGGACCGTTGCAGGCGGTACAGCGGGCCGGTTCGCGACAGCGCTCACACGCCAGCGACGGCGCGTACCCGGCGCGGGCCACCTGCACCAGCACCGGGCCGCGTTCCAGGCCCTCCTTCGCCGCACGCCATGCCGCGCCGGGGAGACGGGCGATCCGGGCCAGCGGATCGCGCTCCTGCTCAAAGCTGTCCGCGGTATTCACCACGCGCGGCACGGTGCGGCGCACCACCGTGCGGTCCGCTTCGACGGGGAGTGCCCAGCCGGATTCCACCAGCCGCTGGGTCTCGGTGCTGCGGGCGTGCCCGGCCAACAGGCAGGCCGCCCCCTCATGCACCGCCCGCAGCAGGAGCACCTCACGCGCATGGGCGTACGGGGCCCGTTGTTCGATGTGCAGGTCGTCCCCGTCGTCCCAGCAGACCACCAGGCCGAGGCGGTGCACCGGGGCGTAGGCGGCGGACCGCGTCCCGACCACGACTCCGGCGGCCCCGCTGAGCACCCGCAGGAAGTTCCGGTAGCGCGGGGTAGGCCCGTCGTCGGCGGTCAGCCGCGCCACGTCGGCGGCGGGCAGCAGCTCCAGGAGCGCGGCCTCAACCCGGTCCAGGTCCCGGTAGTCGGGAACGACGACGATGGCGCCCCGGCCCGAGCGGCGCACGGCGGCGACGGCTTCGGCGATCAGCCGGGGCCACGCCGCGGGGCCGAAGCCCTGCAGGGCCGAGAGCACCGCGCGGGGCGACTCTCCCGCGCCCAGGTGTTGCAGGAAGGCTCCGCCGTTGCGGTAGGCGGCCCAGCCCGAGGGCGGCGGTACTGGCGCCGGTGCGGCGTTGTCCGGCTGGGGCACCTCAGTCCCGGCATCCTCGGGCAGGGGTTCGGTGAACAGGGATGGGTCGAGGTCCCCGCCGGGGGCGAATTCCTTTTCCAGCCTGGCCATCCGCGGCGGCACCGCCACGCGCAGGACGTCGCTGACGGTGCCGGCGTAGCGGGCCGCGACACGCTCCGCCAGCGCGGCCACCTCGGGGGTCAGCACCGGCACCGGGGAGACCACCTTGTGCAGCGGCACCAGCGCGTGACCGGCGTCGGACGCGGCGACGCGTTCCAGAAGGAAGCCGCCAAGCTCCTGCCCGCCAAACTTGACCTTCACCCGCACGCCGGGCCGGGCCGCCGCGTCCAGGTCCGCGGGCACACTGTAGTCAAAGGGCCGGTCCAGGTGCGGCAGGAAGCTCTCCAGCTGCACCCGTGCCACGTGAAGTTCGGCGGCGAGGGCGGGACCGGCCGCGGCGGCGGATGCCGGGAAGCCCTGCAGGAGGGAGAGCTGGAAGGGTTCTTCCGGCGCGGCGGCGCGGCGCGACTCGCTCACGGGTCTCTCCTTTCCCAGGTGCTTCGGCCGGCTCAACGGCATTCAAACGGATACGGGGCCGGCCGAAAAGACCGGTTAAAGCAAGTAGCCAGGCCGCCGGTTGGCGGCCTGGCTACAGCACATCACAGAGCACTGACAATGTGGAATCAGGCGTTGAAGAAGGCCTTCAGCGCGTCCACGCGGTCCAGCCGCTCCCAGGTGAAGTCCGGTTCGTCGCGGCCGAAATGGCCGTGCGCGGCGGTCTTGGCGTAGATCGGGCGCTTGAGGTCGAGGGCGTCGATGATGGCGCGCGGGCGCAGGTCGAAGATCTCGGAGATCGCCTCGCTGATTCGTGCCGGATCCACGGTCTCGGTGCCGAACGTTTCGACGTAGGTGCCCACCGGGCGGGCCTGGCCGATGGCGTAGGCGATCTGGATCTCGGCGCGGCGGGCCAGGCCGGCGGCCACCACGTTCTTGGCAACCCAGCGCATGGCGTAGGCCGCGGAGCGGTCCACCTTCGACGGATCCTTGCCGGAGAAGGCGCCGCCGCCGTGGCGGGCCATGCCGCCGTACGTGTCGACGATGATCTTGCGGCCGGTGAGGCCGGCGTCGCCCACCGGGCCGCCGATCACGAAGGCGCCGGCGGGGTTGAGGATATTGCGCGAGCGGGAGGTGTCCAGGTTGGACATGGCCATCACCGGGTTCACCACCTGCTCGGCGAGGTCGGCCCGGAGCTGGTCAAGGCTGGCGCCCTCGGCGTGCTGGCTGGAGATCACGACGGTCTCGAGCGAGACCGGACGGTCGCCGTCGTAGCCCACGGTGACCTGGGTCTTGCCGTCGGGGCGCAGGTAGTCCAGCTGGCCGGACTTGCGAACCTCGGTGAGGCGCTCGGAGAGCCGGTGCGCCAGCCAGATCGGGACCGGCATGTAGGAGGGGGTCTCGTCGCTGGCGTAGCCGAACATGAGGCCCTGGTCGCCGGCGCCCTGGAGGTCGTAGTCGTCCTCCTGGCGGCCTTCGCGGGCCTCGATGGAGTTGAAGACGCCGCCGGCGATGTCGTTGGACTGCTGGCCGATGGAGACGGACACGCCGCAGCGGGCGCCGTCGAAGCCGTTGGCGGAGGAGTCGTATCCGATGCCCAGGATGGTCTCGCGGACGATCTGCGGGATCTCGACGTAGGCGTCAGTGGTCACCTCGCCGGCGACGTGGACCAGGCCGGTGGTGGCGAGGGTTTCGACCGCGACCCGGGACTCGGGGTCCTTGGCCAGCAAAGCGTCGAGGATGGAGTCGCTGATCTGGTCACAGATCTTGTCCGGGTGTCCCTCCGTCACTGACTCGGAGGTGAAGAGCCGGAGCGAGGCGGGCGTGGACCCGTGGAAGTCTGGGATGTGCAGCGGTAAAGTCACTCAACTACCTTACTGGTTGGGAACGGGCATACAGCGGCGCGTGACCTCCGGTGAGGGAGACCTTGCTAACGCCGGGTGTCAGGCGGGCGGTTGCACCCGGCTCAGCTCGGCGCTGACGCGGTCGATCACGGCAGCAGCGACATCGGACTTGCTGCCCGACGCCTCTTGGGGTTCGGAGCCGGAGCGGGCAAGGATGACTACGGAATTGGTGTCCTGGCCGAAGACCTCGTCGCGGCCCACCTGGTTGACCACCAGGAGGTCGCAGCCCTTGCGGCGCAGCTTGGCCTGGGCGTACTCGAGGACCCCGCCGTCGGCGTCGCCGGTCTCGGCGGCGAAGCCCACGACCAGCTGGTTGCGGGACGCCGTGTCGCGGACCTCCACCAGTTCCTTGAGGATGTCCGGGTTGCGGACCAGGGTGATGACCGGGTCCGCGGTGTCGTCGCGTTTCTTGATCTTGGTCCCGGAGGTTTCGGCCGGACGGAAGTCGGCGACGGCGGCGGCCATGATGATGACGTCCGACTCTGCGGAGGCGCGCAGGGCGGCCTGCCGGAGTTCCAGCGCGGTTTCCACGCGGACGACGTCGACCCCCTCGGGCGCGGGGACGTCCATGTGCGCGGCGAGCAGCCGCACCTTCGCCCCGGCGTCGCGGGCGGCGGCGGCGAGGGCCACGCCCTGCTTGCCGGAGGAGCGGTTGCCGAGGAAGCGGACCGGGTCCAGCGGTTCGCGGGTGCCGCCGGCGCTGATGGTGACCCTGACGCCGGCCAGCGGGCCCGGGTGGGACGGCCCGGTGCGGGAAGACGCGGAACCGGAAAGAGTGGGGCCGGCAGGGGTGGAGACCGCAGCGTGCTCCGGGGCATCGGGGATGCCGGAGGTTTCGGCCAGCGCCATGGCGGCGGCGAAGATCGCGGCGGGTTCGGGCAGCCGGCCGGGTCCGGAGTCGGCGCCGGTGAGGCGCCCGGACGCGGGTTCCAGAACCGTGATGCCGCGGGAGCGCAGCGTCTCGACGTTCGCCTGCGTGGCCTGGTGGCGCCACATCTCGGTGTGCATGGCGGGGGCCATCAGCACCGGGCCGCCGGCCATCAACAGCGTGTTGGTGAGCAGGTCGTTGGCCTGCCCGGTGGCGGCGCGGGCCAGCAGGTCAGCGGTCGCCGGGGCCACCACAATCAGCTCCGCCTCGTGGCCGAGCCGGACGTGGTTGACGGTGTGCACGTCGTCGAAGACGCTGTTGCTCACCGGGTGCCCGGAGAGGGCCTCCCAGGTCGCAACCCCCACGAACCGGGTGGACGCGTCGGTGGGGATGACGGTGACGTCATGACCGGCTTCAGTAAAAAGCCGGAGGAGCGATGCCGCCTTGTAGGCGGCAATCCCTCCCCCGACTCCGAGGACTATGCGCACGTGACCTCCGTCAGGCAGCAGAGCAATTACTCTGCGGCGGCCTCGATCGGCGTGGAAACGAGCTTGCCTTCGTTGATCTCGCGCAGGGCGATGGACAGCGACTTCTCGTTCAGCTTGGTGTCGACCAGCGGGCCGACGTACTCGAAGAGGCCCTCGTGCAGCTGCGCGTAGTAGGCGTTGATCTGGCGGGCACGCTTGGCACCGAAGATCACCAGGCCGTACTTCGAGTCGGCTGCCTTCAGCAGTTCGTCGATCGGCGGGTTGATGATGCCTTCAAGGTTCGTGGACACGAATTCTCCAAATTCTTACGGGCCGATACGTCCCGCGGCCGAGGTTACGGGTTCGGGGTCAGCCCCATGAGTGAAACAAGCTCGTCAGCTGCACGACGAACGTCGTCGTTGACCACGGTGTGGTCAAACTCCGGTTCAGCAGCAAGTTCTAGTTTAGCGGTTTCCAGCCTTTGCTGCTGTTCTTCCGCGGATTCCGTGCCGCGGCCCACCAGGCGGCGGACCATTTCGTCCCAGCTCGGCGGGGCCAGGAAGACGAACTGTGCGTCCGGGACGGCCTGCTTGACCTGGCGTGCGCCCTGCAGGTCGATCTCCAGGAGGACAGAGCGTCCCTCGGCGATGGCGGCGTCGACGGTGGAGCGGAGGGTGCCGTAGCGGTTGCGGCCGTGCACCACGGCCCATTCCAGCAGTTCGCCCTTCTCCACCAGCTCGTCGAACTCGTCGGCGGTCTTGAAGAAGTAGTGCACGCCGTCCTGCTCGCCCGGCCGCGGTTCGCGGGTGGTGGCGGAGACCGAGAGCCAGACGCCCGGGTAGTTGTCCCGGATGTAGGTGGACACGGTGCCTTTGCCGACGGCAGTCGGTCCGGCGAGGACTGTCAGTCCGGGTTTCTTGCTCACATATTCCTTTAGCGGTGCTTTATTTCGAACGGGGCTGCTTCTCGTCTATAAAATCTACCAGCGCGGCGCGTTGGTGGATTCCCAGCCCCCGCACCCGGCGGGAGGCCGCGATGCCGAGCCGCTCCATAATCGCCGCGGCACGGACCTGGCCGATGCCGGGCAGGGCCTCGAGCAGTTCGACCACCCGCATGCGGGCCACCGCCTCGTCCGTCTCCGCGGCGCCGAGCAGTTCGGTGATGGTCAGCCGGCCCGACTTCAGCCGTTCCTTGGCCTCGGCCCGGGTGACCCGGGCGGCGGCAGCCTTGCGCAGGGCATCGGCGCGCTCCTGCGGCGTGAGGGGTCGCAAACTCACTGGGGTCCTCCCTGCGTAGCTGTTCCCGAACCTACCCTTTGGCGGCGTCGGAACGCAATGGAGGACCCCGGCATGAGCGGCCCCGGAACCCGCACGGCAATGGTTCCGCGCGGTGTCAGGCGGTCCGCAGCCCGTCGAGGGTGCGCTGGGCCGCTGCCCGCAGGCCGGCGGTGTCCGGACCGGCGGCCAGGATGTCCCGGCTGGAGGTTCCGAGGACCTGGCCGTAGGCGGCCCCGAAGGTCCGCTTGAGGTCGGCGGGGGTGGCTCCCTGGGCTCCCAGTCCGGGGGCGAGGATGGGGCCGCGGACGGCTTCCAGGTCCAGGCCGAGGTCGGTCAGGGCCGAGCCGACGGTGGCGCCGACGACGAGCCCCACCGAGCCCATGCCGCCGTCGTAGCGCCGGTTCTCCTCAGCCGCGGCGGTGACGATCCGCCGCGCCACCGAGTCCGCCCCGCCCACGTGCTGCACGGAGGCGCCCTCCGGGTTCGAGGTCAGGGCCAGGACGAAGACGCCACGGCCGGCCTGGGCCGCGAGGTCCAGGGCCGGGCGCAGCGACTCGAAGCCCAGGTAGGGGCTGAGGGTGACGGAGTCGGCGGCCAGGGCCGAACCGTCCCGCAGCCAGGCGTCGGCGTAGGCGGCCATGGTGGAGCCGATGTCGCCACGCTTGGCGTCCGCGATGCTAAGCACTCCCCCGGCGGTGCATTCCGCCAGGGTGCGTTCCAGCACGGCCATGCCGGCGGAGCCGTGCCGTTCGTAGAGCGCAACCTGCGGCTTCACCGCGGCGGCGAGCGGACCCACGGCCTCGAGCACGGTGAGCGAGAAGCGTTCGACGCCGGCGGCGTCGTCGTTCAGGCCCCAGGCGCGCAGCAGCGCCGGGTGCGGGTCAATGCCCACGCACAGCGGGCCGCGCCCGGCCATGGCCCGGCCCAGCCGGGAGCCGAAGGACTCCCGGCCGGCCGTGGTGTCCGTGCCCTGCTCAGGCATGCTGCGCCGCGGTCCGGGCGGCTTCCTGCGATTCTGCGAGGGCTGCGGCGTGCTCCTGCAGGCTGGTGACGGACCATTCGTAGGTCCGCATCGCCTCGATCGCCTGCACCGCGGCGTTGAACTCGGCCACGGTGGTGATGCAGGGAATGCCGATGGACGTCGCGGCGGCGCGGATCTCGTAGCCGTCGCTGCGGGCCTCGCCACCGGAGGGGGTGTTGAAGACCATGTCGATCTCGCCGGCGACGATCAGGTCCGCGATGGTGCCCTCACCCTCGGCGCTGCTGCCCTCGGCGACCTTGCGGACCGGGGTGGCCTGCAGACCGTTGCGGCGCAGCACGTCGGCGGTGCCGCCGGTGGAGACGATCTCGAAGCCGAGGTCGGAGAGGCGCTTGACCGCCATGATGACGGCGCGCTTGTCCCGGTTGGCGACGGAGACGAACACCTTGCCCTCGGTGGGCAGGGCGTTGTTGGCCCCGGCCTGGCTCTTGGCGAAAGCGGTGTCGAAGTGCTTGTCGATGCCCATGACCTCACCGGTGGAGCGCATTTCCGGGCCGAGCAGGGAGTCAACCACCTTGCCCTCGGGGGTGCGGAACCGGCTGAACGGCAGCACGGCTTCCTTGACCGCCACGGGGGCGTCCAGCGGCAGGGTGGACCCGTCACCGGTCCCCGGCAGCATCTTGTAGGCGCTGCGGAGCTGGTTGATGGTGACGCCGGCGCCGATCAGGGCCGCGGCCTTGGCCATCTGCACGCCGGTGGCCTTGGAGACGAACGGCACGGTGCGCGAGGCACGCGGGTTCGCCTCGAGCACGTAGAGCACGTCGGAGGCCAGCGCGAACTGGATGTTGATCAGGCCGCGGACGCCCACGCCCTCGGCGATGGCCCGGGTGGCGGTCCGGACCCGGTCGATGACGTTGTTGCCCAGGGTGATCGGGGGCAGCACGCAGGCGGAGTCGCCGGAGTGGATGCCGGCTTCCTCGATGTGCTCCATGATGCCGCCGAGGTACAGGTCCTTGCCGTCAAAGAGGGCGTCGACGTCGATCTCGACGGCGTCCTCGAGGAACCGGTCGATCAGCACCGGGTGATCCGGGGTGATCTCGGTGGCGTTGGCGATGTAGCGGGAGAGGTTGACCTCGTCGTAGACGATCTCCATGCCGCGGCCGCCGAGGACGTAGGACGGGCGGACCAGGACCGGGTAGCCAATCTCGTCGGCGATCTTCTTGGCGTCCTCGAAGGACACGGCGGTGCCGTTCTTCGGGGCGATCAGGCCGGCCTCGTCGAGGACGCGGGAGAAGGCGCCGCGGTGCTCGGCCAGGTCGATCGCCTCCGGGGAGGTACCGAGGATCGGCACGCCGGCGTCGGCGAGCTGCTGGGCGAGCTTCAGCGGGGTCTGGCCGCCGAGCTGGACGAAGACGCCCATGACGCCGCCGGTGCGTTCCTCGGCCGCGATGACCTCGAGCACGTCCTCGAGGGTCAGCGGTTCGAAGTAGAGCCGGGTCGAGATGTCGTAGTCGGTGGACACGGTCTCCGGGTTGCAGTTGACCATGACGGTCTCGTAGCCGGCCTTGCGCAGCGCCATCGAGGCGTGGACACAGGAGTAGTCGAACTCGATGCCCTGGCCGATCCGGTTCGGACCGGAGCCGAGGATGATGATGGAGGGCTTGGCGTGCAGCGCCACCTCGTCCTCCTCGTCGTAGGACGAGTAGTGGTACGGGGTGTACGCGGCGAACTCGGCGGCGCAGGTGTCCACGGTCTTGTAGACCGGGCGGATGTCCAAAGCCTGCCGGACGCCCCGGACCACGGCCTCCGAGTTGTGCGTCAGGGCACCGATCTGGGCGTCGGAGAAGCCGTGCCGCTTGGCGCGCTGAAGCATCTCCTGGGTCAGGGCGGTGGACTGGCGGATCTCGAGGGAGATCTCGTTGAGCAGCTGCAGCTGGTCCAGGTACCAGGGGTCGATGCCGGTGGCCTCGAAGAGCTGCTCGACGGTGGCGCCGCCCAGCAGGGCGCGCTGGACCTGGTGCAGGCGGTCGGTGGTGGGACGCTTGGCCTTCTCGACCAGCTCCGCGACCTCCCACTCCGGGACCGGGGTGAAGTCCAGCTGCGAGCCCTTCTGCTCCAGGGAGCGGAGGGCCTTCTGCAGGGCCTCGGTGAAGTTGCGGCCCATCGCCATGGCCTCGCCCACGGACTTCATGGTGGTGGTCAGGGTGGGGTCCGCGGCCGGGAACTTCTCGAACGCGAAGCGCGGGACCTTAACGACGACGTAGTCCAGGGTGGGCTCGAAGGACGCGGGGGTCTTCTGCGTGATGTCGTTCGGGATCTCGTCCAGGGTGTAGCCGAGCGAGAGCTTGGTGGCGATCTTGGCGATCGCGAAGCCGGTGGCCTTGGATGCCAGGGCCGAGGAGCGGGAGACGCGCGGGTTCATCTCGATGACGACGACGCGGCCGGTGTCGGGCTCGACGGCGAACTGGATGTTGCAGCCGCCGGTGTCGACGCCGACCTCGCGGATGACGGCGATCGCAATGTCGCGCAGCCGCTGGTATTCGCGGTCGGTCAGGGTCAGGGCCGGGGCGACGGTGATGGAGTCCCCGGTGTGGACGCCCACCGGGTCAAAGTTCTCGATCGAGCAGACCACCACGACGTTGTCGTTCTTGTCGCGCATCATCTCGAGCTCGTATTCCTTCCAGCCGAGGATGCTCTCTTCGAGCAGCACCTCGGTGGTGGGGCTGTACTGCAGGCCCTGGCCGACGATGCGGCGCAGGTCGCCCTCGTCGTAGGCGAGGCCGGAGCCGAGGCCGCCCATGGTGAAGGAGGGCCGGACCACCATCGGGTAGCCCAGGTCTTCGGCGGCGGTGAGGGCCTCATCGATGGTGTGGATGATGTGGCTGCGGGCCGATTCGGCGCCGCAGCGCTCCACGACGCCCTTGAACTTTTCCCGGTCCTCGCCGAGTTCGATCGCGGCGATGTTGGCGCCGATCAGTTCGACGTTGTACTTCTCCAGGACGCCGTTCTTGTCCAGGGCGATCGCGGTGTTCAGCGCGGTCTGGCCGCCCAGGGTGGGCAGGACGGCGTCGGGGCGTTCCTTGGCGATGATCTTCTCGACCACCTCGGGGGTGATCGGTTCGATGTAGGTGGCGTCGGCGAACTCCGGGTCGGTCATGATGGTGGCCGGGTTGGAGTTGACGAGGATGACGCGCAGGCCTTCGTCCTTGAGGACGCGCAGTGCCTGGGTGCCGGAGTAGTCGAATTCGGCCGCCTGGCCGATCACGATCGGGCCGGAACCGATGACCAGGACGCTCTTCAGGTCAGTTCTCTTGGGCATTACTTCTTGTCCTCAGTCTTGGAGTCGGTGGAGGTCGTGGTGCCGGCGTTCGCGGCCGCGGTCTTCGTGCTCTCCATCAGGTCGATGAAGCGGTCGAAGAGGTAGGCGGCGTCGTGCGGGCCGGAGGCCGCCTCGGGGTGGTACTGGACCGAGAAGGCGGGGATGTCCAGGCAGTTCAGGCCCTCGACGACGTCGTCGTTGAGGCTGACGTGGCTGACCTGGACGCGGCCGAAGCGCTCCTCGGGGGCCACCGTGTCGCCCTCGAGCGGGGCGTCGACGGCGAAGCCGTGGTTCTGCGAGGTGATTTCGACCTTGCCGGTGGCGCGGTCCATGACCGGCTGGTTGATCCCGCGGTGGCCGTAGCGCAGCTTGTAGGTGCCGAAGCCGAGGGCACGGCCGAGGATCTGGTTGCCGAAGCAGATGCCGAAGTAGGGCAGCTTGGCGTCCAGCACGGAGCGGAGCAGGCCCACCTGGGTGTCGGCGGTGGCGGGGTCGCCGGGGCCGTTGGACATGAACACGCCGTCGGGGTTGACGGCCTTGACGTCCTCGAGGGTGGCGGTGGCCGGCAGGACGTGGACCCGGACGCCGCGCTCGGCGAACCGGATGGGGGTCATGCGCTTGATGCCGAGGTCGATCGCGGCGATGCTGAACCGCGGCTCACCTTCCCAGCCCCAGTCGGCGGGCTCAACCGTGTAAGCCTCGTCGACGCTGACCTCTTCGGCCAGGCGGGAGCCTTCCATGGGCGCGCTGGCGAGGACGGCGTCGACCAGTTCCTTGTCCGTGGCGCGGGCGGCGTCGCCGGAGAAGATGCCGGCGCGCATGGTCTTGTGTTCGCGCAGGTGGCGGGTGATGGCGCGGGTGTCCACGCCCTGGATGCCGACGACGCCCTGCTCGGTGAGCTCCTCGTCGAGGCTCCGCTCGGAGCGCCAGTTGGAGGGGCGGCGGGCGGCGTCACGGACGACGTAGCCGGCCACCCAGATGCGGCGGGACTCGGCGTCGTCCTTGTTGACGCCGGTGTTGCCGATGTGCGGCGCGGTCTGGACCACGAGCTGGCGGGCGTAGGAGGGGTCCGTGATGGTCTCCTGGTAGCCGGTCATGCCGGTGGCGAAGACGGCCTCGCCGAGGGCGGTGCCGGTGGCGCCGTAGCTTCGGCCGCGGAAGATGCGGCCGTCCTCGAGGACCAGCACGGCGGGCTCCGGCGCGGCGGGGACGCCGGCGGCGGTCCCGGACTCGGACTTGTCTTGCTCTGTTGCGATCACTGGTTGCGTCACGTCGTTACTTTCCACTTTCGGCTTCTGCCTGGGGGGCAGCGGAGATCAAATCATTGAGAACGGTCAGGAGGGCGGTCTTGTCCTCGGCGCGGCGGCTGCGGAATCCGGTGTCCAGCTCGCGGGTCCCGAGCATCCAGCTCAGGACCAGGAGCCCGTCCTGTTCCACGAACTTGCCGGCCATGCCGCTTTCCTGGCGGACGCCGGTGAGGCGTTCCACGGGGATGAAGAGCGGGCCCGCGCCGGCGCGGTCGAACAGGACGCCTTCGCGGTGCACGGAGAGGCCGGCGTTGGTGCGCAGGCCGAGCCCGTGGACGGCGATGCGGTCCAGCCAGTCCCCCGCGGTGGTGGTGGCCACGTACTGGCCCTCGGCTTCGGCCAGGGCGGGGCCCAGCGCGACGGGCGTCTCGGGCAGCGCCGGGATGTCCGCCTGGCGTCGGAGCCGGTTGCGCCAGCCCAGCCCGATCAGCACCAGCGCGACGGCCACGAGGACCAGCACCAGGAGCAGGGAGAGTTCCTTGACCATCAGGGGCGCCCCGCCGTGTCCGCGGCGTCCCAGCGGTAGGGGGTGTTCAGCGCGCCGTCGAGGACGGTCGGGTGGCCGTGCAGGAAGGTGGCCATCACCTTGCCCGGGAGTTCCCGGCCGGCGAATGGAGAGTTGCGGCCCATGGTTGCCATCTTAGAAGGGTCAACGCTCCAGCGCGCAGCCGCGTCCACCAGGATGACGTTCGCGGGTTCCCCGGCCTCCAGCGGCCGGCCCTGGTCTTCCACCCGGCCGATCGCGGCGGGCGCGGTGGAGGTCACGCGGGCGAAGTCGGCCCAGCCCATCAGGCCGGTTTCGATCATGGTGTGCTGGACGACGGAAAGGGCGGTTTCCAGCCCGGTCATGCCCATGGCCGCCTGCGCCCACTCGCACTCCTTGTGCTCGCTGGGGTGCGGGGCGTGGTCGGTGCCGATCACGTCGATGGTGCCGTCGGCGAGGGCGGCGCGCAGGGCCTGGACGTCCTCGTCGGTGCGCAGCGGCGGGTTGACCTTGTAGACGGGGTCGTAGCTGCGGACCAGTTCGTCGGTGAGCCAGAGGTGGTGCGGGGTGACCTCGGCGGTGACGTTGATGCCGCGGGACTTGGCCCAGCGGATGATCTCAACCGACCCGGCGGTGGAGACGTGGCAGACGTGCAGGCGGGAGCCGACGTGCTGGGCGAGGAGGACGTCGCGGGCGATGATGCTTTCCTCGGCCACGGCGGGCCAGCCGGCGAGGCCGAGGACGGCGGAGACGGCGCCCTCGTTCATCTGGGCGCCGGCGGTGAGCCGGGGTTCCTGCGCGTGCTGGGCGACGACGCCGTCGAACGCCTTGACGTATTCGAGGGCGCGGCGCATCAGGACGGGGTCGCTGACGCAGATGCCGTCGTCGGAGAAGACCCGGACCCGGGCGCGGGAGTCGGCCATGGCGCCGAGTTCGGCGAGCTGCTCGCCGGCCAGGCCGACGGTGACGGCGCCGACCGGGCGGACGTCGGCCCAGCCGGCGGTGCGGCCCAGGCTGAAGACCTGCTCGACGACGCCGGCGGTGTCCGCGACGGGGTTGCTGTTGGCCATGGCGTGGACGGCGGTGTAGCCGCCCAGGGCGGCGGCGCGGGTGCCGGTTTCGACCGTTTCGGCGTCCTCGCGGCCGGGTTCGCGCAGGTGTGTGTGGATGTCCACCATGCCCGGCAGCGCGACGAGGCCGTGCGCATCGATCACGGTGGCGCCATCCTCGGTGGCGGGGTCGGTGCCGCGGGCGGCGATGACGCCGTTGCGGATGAGAAGATCTTCGGCCGGTCCGCCGAGGATCGAGGCGCCACGGATGAGGTAGCTGCCGGTCTGGTGCTGCGGTGCCATCAGTGGCTCTCCTTGGAGTGGGTGGGAACTGACTCGCGGGTGTCGCCGGAGAGCAGCAGGTACAGGGCGGCCATCCGGACGGACACGCCGTTGCGGACCTGGGCCAGGACGGTGGAGCGCGGCGAATCTGCGGCGGCGGAGGAGATCTCCAGGCCGCGGTTCATCGGGCCGGGGTGCATGATGATGGTGTCCTTCAGGCCCAGGGTGTCCAGGGCGCGGAGTCGGTTGTCATCAAAACCCCAGCGGCGGGAGTACTCCCGGGTGGTGGGGAAGAACGAGGCGTTCATCCGCTCCCCCTGGACCCGGAGCATCATCATCGCGTCGACGCCGCCGGCGAGGGTCTGGTCCAGGTCATAGCTGACGGTGCAGGGCCAGTGTTCGACGCCGATGGGCAGCAGCGTGGGCGGCGCGACGAGGGTGACCTGGGCGCCGAGGGTGCGCAGCAGCCAGACGTTGGAGCGGGCCACCCGGGAGTGCAGGACGTCGCCGGCGATCGCGACGCTCATGCCGGTCAGGTCAGCTCCGGTGGAGGGGATGCCGGCGAGCTTCGACCAGTGCCGGCGCATGGTGAAGGCGTCCAGAAGGGCCTGGGTGGGATGTTCGTGGGTGCCGTCGCCGGCGTTGATGACGCCGGCGTCGATCCAGTCGGTGGCGGCGAGCCGGTGCGGAGCACCGGAGGCCCAGTGCCGGATGACGACGGCGTCCGCGCCCATCGCGGCGAGGGTCTGGGCGGTGTCCTTGAGCGATTCGCCCTTGGAAACCGAGGAGCCCTTGGCGGCGAAGTTGATCACGTCCGCGGAGAGCCGCTTGGCGGCGGCCTCGAAGGAGATGCGGGTGCGGGTGGAGTCCTCGAAGAAGAGGTTGACCACGGTGCGGCCGCGGAGGGCCGGGAGCTTCTTGACCTCGCGGTCGCCGACGGCGGACATTTCCTCGGCGGTGTCGAGGATGCGGATCGCGTCGGCGCGGCTGAGGTCCCCGGTGGAGAGCAGGTGCCTCATGTGGTGGCCTCGACGGCTGCCTCGATGACGACCTCGTTGACGGGCCGGCCGTCCGCGCTGTCGGTTTCCTCGAGCCGGACCCGGACCTTCTCCGCGGAGGAGGTGGGCAGGTTCTTGCCGACGTGGTCGGCGCGGATCGGCAGTTCGCGGTGGCCCCGGTCGATCAGGACGGCCAGGCGGACGATCCTCGGACGGCCCAGGTCCACGAGGGCGTCGAGGGCGGCGCGGATGGTGCGGCCGGAGTAGAGGACGTCGTCGATGAGGACGACGACCTTGTTGTCGATGCCGGTGCGCGGGAGTTGCGTGGGGTACGGGGGCCGCGTGGGCTGGTGGGAGAGGTCGTCACGGAACATGGTGACGTCGAGTTGGCCGACGATGGCGGCGGGATCCACGGAGGGATCGGCGGCGGCGATTTTCGCGGCGAGCCGGACGGCCAGCGGGTAGCCGCGGCGCGGGATGCCCAGCAGGACCAGGTCCTGGGAGCCCTTGTTGGACTCGAGAATTTCGTGGGCTATACGAGTGAGTGCCCGGTCGATGTCGGCCTGGCTGAGCACGACGCGGCTCAGCTGAACCGTCGCCGGTACCGGTGATTCCGGAACAGAAGTCATCGCTCGTCTCCCCTTTCCCCGCCTCACGGGACGGAATTAAAAAAGGAACATTTGCTCTCTCAAATTACCACACGGGCCCCGGCGCTACGGGCCTCCGGGACGCGGTGTGCATCACACCGGGGACACGTAAAAGGGCCGGCGCCCGCCGTGATGGCGGGCACCGGCCCGGAGTTTTTGCCGCAGAGTCTCCCTCCATGGAGGGCGCCTCGGCGCCGGCCGGATCAGGCCAGCAGCGAGGGCTTCAGCTGCTGCAGCCGGCCCAGCAGGCCGTTGATGAAGGACGGGGACTCGTCTGTCGAGAGCGTCTTGGCCAGCGCCACCGCTTCGCTCACCGCGACGCCGTCGGGGACGTCGTCGTTGTAGAGCAGTTCCCACGTGCCTATGCGCAGGATGATGCGGTCCACGGACGGCATCCGCTCGAGCGACCAGCCCTGCGAGTAGGTTTCGAGGAACTCGTCGATGGCGGCCTGGTGGGAGACCACGCCCTCGACGATTTCCAGGGTGTAGGGGTTGATGACCTGATCCGTCTGTTCACGACGGGAGCGCAGCACATCGAATGCGGAGACGGAACGCTGTTCCGCCTCGAAAAGAACATCCAGGGCCCTGCTGCGGGCCTTACCGCGGGCGCTCACTAGTCGTTGACCCGGCCAAGGTAGCTGCCGTCGCGGGTGTCGACCTTGACCTTGGTGTTGTTCTCGACGAACAGCGGCACCTGGATCTCGTAGCCGGTTTCCAGGGTGGCGGGCTTGGTGCCGGCGGAGGAGCGGTCGCCCTGCAGGCCCGGCTCGGTGTAGGTGATTTCCAGCACGACGCTCGGCGGCAGTTCGATGTAGAGCGGGTTGCCCTCGTGGATGGCGATGTTGACCATCTGGTTTTCGAGCATGAAGTTGGTGGCGTCGCCCACGGTGGCGGCCGGGACGGTCAGCTGGTCGAAGTCCGAGGTGTCCATGAAGACGAAGTCGGCGCCGTCCTGGTACAGGTACTGGTAGTCGCGGCGGTCCACGGTGGCGGTCTCGATCTTGAGGCCGGCGTTGAAGGTCTTGTCGACAACCTTGCCGGACATGACGTTGCGCATCTTGGTGCGGACGAAGGCGCCGCCCTTGCCGGGCTTGACGTGCTGGAATTCGATGATGTTCCAGAGCTGGCCTTCCAGCTTCAGCACGGTTCCGTTCTTGATGTCGTTGGTCGTTGCCACAGTATCCTCAGGTTTCGTCAATGGCCGGTCTAAGCCGCCAGCCGTGTATGCCATGCGGGCGCGCCCAATGGGCGGTTCCGCGCGTGTTTTTCAAAAATCCAAGATCCATTCTACCGGCTTTGCGGCAGCGGTGCCGGACGGGGTCCCTCAGGAGGCCAGGTCCAGCACGTCCCGGGCGCGCTGGAGCGCCACGGTCGAGGAGTAGATCAGGGCCGCGTCGGCGGCGCCGGCCACCCGGAGATCCAGGGCCTTGGCGAAGGACTCGACGGCGGCGGCGGTATTGCCGGCGGCAAAGTAGGAGCGGCCCAGGTGCTGGCGGACGGAGGCCTCCTCGGGCGTGCCCTGCGCCTCGGCCAGCAGCTGCCGGTAGAGTTCGACGGCGCGGTCGGAGCGGTGCGAGACGCGCAGCACCTCCGCCTCGAACATCCGGAGCCGGAAGGAGTCGGGGTCCTTGTACCGGGCCTCGGCGAGCAGCTCGGCCGCCTCCCCGGGGTGGCCCTCGACGAGCCGGACGAAGATCAGGTCGGTCGGGTCCTGCGACGCGGCGAGGGCGTCGGCGCAGGCCTCCTCGTTGACCAGTTCCGGCATGAGCGTGCGCGGGTTGATCCGGATGCCGGGGAAGCCGGCATCCGGCCACTCGCTGGTGCCGCCGTTATCGCTGATCATCAGGAGGCAATCTCCTGGTAGGCGGCGAAGAGCAGCGAGGTGTCCGGGACATCGAGGATTCCCGGGCGTCCGACGCCGTCGAGCACCACGAAGCGCAGCAGGTCGCCGCGGGACTTCTTGTCCCGGCGCATGCCGTCCAGCAGTGCCTGCCAGCGGTCGCGACGGTAGGTGGTGGGCAGGCCCAGGCTTTCCAGGATGGCCCGGTGCCGGTCGAAGTCGGCGTCGCTGAGCCGGCCGACGCTGCGGGCCAGTTCCGCGGCGAACATCATGCCGACGGAGACGGCGGCGCCGTGCCGCCAGGAGTAGCGCTCGGCGAGTTCGATCGCGTGGCCCAGGGTGTGGCCGTAGTTCAGGATTTCGCGCTGTCCGGTTTCCTTGAGGTCCTCGGAGACCACGCGGGCCTTGACCGTGATGGCGCGTTCGATGAGTTCGCGCAGGACGTCCGAGCGCGGGTCGGTGGCGGCCGCGGGGTCCTTCTCGATCAGGTCGAGGATGGCCGGGTCGGCGATGAAGCCGCACTTGATGACCTCGGCGAGGCCGGAGATGATCTCGTTCTTCGGCAGGGTGTCCAGGGTGTCCAGGTCGGCCAGGACGCCGGCGGGCGGGTGGAACGCGCCCACCAGGTTCTTGCCCTCGGCGGTGTTGATCCCGGTCTTGCCTCCGACGGCGGCGTCCACCATGCCGAGCAGGCTGGTGGGCATGTGGACCACCTTGATGCCGCGCAGCCAGGTGGCGGCGACGAAGCCGGCGAGGTCGGTCACCGCTCCCCCGCCGACGGCGACGATCGCGTCGGAGCGGGTGAAGTCGTTTTGGCCGAGGACCTGCCAGCAGAAGGAGGCGACCTCGATGTGCTTGCCCTCTTCGGCGTCGGGGATTTCCGCGGTCAGGGCGGTGAAGCCGGCGGTGCCGAGTTCCTCGCGGACGGTGTCGCCGGTGAGCCGCAGGGCGCGCGGGTGGATGACGAGGACGCGCTTGACCCGCTCCCCCAGCAGCGCCGGGAGGCCGGCGAGCAGGCCGCGGCCGACGACGACGTCGTAGTTCTCCGACGCCGACTGGCCGGTGACGGGGATGATGGTTGATTCGTTGCTCACAGTTCCACTTTCTTTGTTGCCGCCGGGGCCGCCGCGGCGGTGCCGGCGGGGCGCCGGAGCGCATCTTCAAGTCGGTGTGCCAGGTCCGCGACGGATCCTTGGCGGACGTCCAGAACGATGTCGGCGAGGCGTTCGTAGACCGGTTGGCGGGTGGCGAAGAGGGTCCGCCAGCGTTCCATGGCGTCCCCGGCCAGCAGCGGCCGGCCGGAGTTCCGGGCAATCCGGTCCGCCACGGTGCCGGCGTCGCATTCGAGGTAGACCACGGTGCAGCCGGCGAGCAGCTGCTGGGTGCCGGAGTCCAGCACGGCGCCGCCGCCGAGGGAGATGACGGTGGGCGATTCGGCGGCGTCCTCCACGGCACGGGACACTGCCCGGGCTTCCATCTCACGGAAGGCGCACTCGCCGCGGCTGGCGAAGATGTCCGCGATGGCGCCGTGCTGGCTGACCACCTCGGCGTCGGTGTCGATGAACCGGGCGCCGAGGTGCTGGGCCAGCTGCTGGCCAATGGCGGACTTGCCGACGGCCATCGGCCCGATCAGGACGATCGGGCGCCGGCTGCCGGCCTGCCGGCGCGGCGTTTCACTGGCAGGCACTAGTGGCCGATCGAGTCCAGGGACGCCGGGATGTTGTCCAGGTAGCCCTTGAGGTTGCGGGCGGTCTCGGCAACCGAGTCACCGCCGAACTTTTCGGCCACGGCCTCGGCCAGGACCAGCGCCACCATGGCCTCGGCGACGACGCCGGCGGCCGGGACCGCACAGACGTCGGAGCGCTGGTGGTGGGCCTTGGCGGCCTCGCCCGTGGCGACGTCGACGGTCTTGAGCGCCCGGGGCACGGTGGCGATCGGTTTCATGGCCGCGCGTACGCGCAGCACGTCGCCGATGCTCATGCCGCCCTCGATCCCGCCGGCGCGGTTGGAGGTGCGGATGATCCGGCCCTCGGAGTCCTTGACGATCTCGTCGTGGGCGGCCGAGCCGCGCCGCGAGGCGGTGAGGAAGCCGTCGCCGACCTCCACGCCCTTGATCGCCTGGATGCCCATCAGGGCGGCGGCCAGGCGGGAGTCCAGCCGGCGGTCCCAGTGGACGTAGCTGCCCAGTCCCGGCGGCAGGCCGTAGGCGAGGACCTCGACGACGCCGCCAAGGGTTTCGCCCTCCTTGTGGGCGGCATCGACCTCGGCGACCATGGCGTCGGAGGTTTCACGGTCGAAGCAGCGCAGCGGGTCCGAGTCGAGGGCCAGCACGTCCGAGGGCACCGGCAGGGGCTTGCCCTCCGGGACGGAGACGGTGGCGATGGAGACGGTGTGGGAGACCAGTTCGATGCCGAGCTGGGAGAGGTAGGCCGCGGCCACCGAGCCGAGGGCCACGCGGGTGGCGGTCTCGCGGGCGCTGGCGCGCTCCAGGACGGGGCGGGCCTCGTCGAAGCCGTATTTCTGCATGCCGGTGAAGTCCGCGTGGCCGGGACGGGGCCGGGTCAGCGGCGCGTTGCGGGCCTGGTCCGCGAGGGTCTCCGGGTCCACCGGGTCCGCGGACATGATCTGTTCCCACTTGGGCCATTCGGTGTTGCCCACCTGGATGGCGACGGGGCCGCCCTGGGTCAGTCCGTGGCGGACGCCGCCAAGGATGCTGACCTCGTCCTGTTCGAACTTCATCCGGGCGCCGCGGCCGTAGCCGAGCCGGCGCCGGGCGAGGGCCTCGACGATCCGGGGACTGCTGAGTTCGACGCCGGCGGGGACGCCTTCAATAATTCCGACCAGTGCCGGGCCATGGGATTCACCGGCGGTCAACCAACGCAACATAGCTTCCATCCTGCCATGTGCGGCACTTAGAACACCCGTCGAGGTGCCCCGACTGCGTCACACATCACATCTATGACTTCGGCGGGCATCGGCCCGTCGACGGCGGCGAAAAGCCGGACCTGTTCGATCGCCTGGTAGAGCAGCATTTCCAGGCCGGGGACCACGGTTCCGCCGCCCGCGGTCCACGCCGCGGCGATCCGGCTGGGCCACGGGTCATACGCCGCGTCGAGCAGGACGCCCGGTGTCACGGCGCCGGCGGCGGCGAGGTCCGCCCCCGTTCCGTCCGCGGCCCGCGGGGGCAGGGTGGAGACGACGACGTCGAAGCCGGGGAGTTCATGGGCGGCCTCGGCCAGTGACCGGAACTGCAGGTCGATGCCGACGCCGGCGGCTGCGGCGCGCACCTCTGCGGCCCGGCCCGCGTCGCGGACGTAGACCGTGGCCGAAGTTGTGCCGAGGCCGCGGAGGGCGGCGACGGCGGCAGCGGCGGTTCCGCCCCCGCCCAGCACCGCGGCGGACGGCGCATCCCGGGCGCCGGCGTAGCGGAGGGCATTGACGATGCCGGCGACGTCGGTGTTGTACCCGACGAGGCGCAGACCTGCGGGCCGGGGCTCGAACGCCACGGTGTTGACTACGCCGAGGGCCTCACCCACGCCGCGGACCTCGTCCACGGCCGCGGCCATGGCGGCCTTCAGCGGCATGGTCACGGACAGTCCGCGCCAGGTGTCATCGGCGCGGACCGTCGACAGGAACCCGGGCAGGGCGTCGACGGTGACGTCGATCGCCTCGTAGCCGATGTCCGCGCCGAGCGCCGCGTAGGCGGCACGGTGCAGGGCCGGGGACTTCGAATGCCCGATGGGGTGGCCGAGGACGGCCGCCCGTCCGGTCACACGCAACGGTTCGGGTTGGCGCTGCACCAGGCGTTGTACTTTGCCACGTTGACGTTGTGCTCCGCCAGCGTCTTGGCGAACAGGGTCTCCTTGGTGTCCAGGTTGACGGTCACCCAGTAGAGGTAGTCGTTCGTCTTCGGCTTGGCGGCGGCGTCGATGGCGGTCTTGCCGGGCGAGCCGATCGGACCGGCGGGCAGGCCCTGGTTGGCGTAGGTGTTGTACGGGTTGGACTTGTCCGCCTTCTGCGCCTCGTCGATGTGGAAGCTGCGGATGCCGAGCCCGTAGGTGACGGTGGCGTCGGACTGGATCAGGCCGCCGGTCTCCGTGTTGTTCGGCTTGAGGCGGTTGTAGATGGCGCCGGCGACATCGCCGTACTCGGCCTGGCCGCCCTCGGCCTGGACGATGCTGGCGACGGTCAGGACGTCGTACTGCTTGGCGGGGTCGGTGATGCCCTGGGCCTTCAGCTCGTCCAGGGTGCTGCCGACCAGCTTGGTCAGGACGTCCTTGGCGGAGGTGCCCAGCGGGAACCGGTATTCGCCGGGGAAGAGGAAGCCCTCGAGGTTCTTGGCCTTCGCAGGAACTCCGAACTGTGCCGGGGAGTCGCTGAGCGCCTTGAGTTCGGGGATCGGCACGCCGGTGCCTTCGGAGATGGCCTGCAGGGATTCGTTGATGCGCATGCCGGCGCTGAGGGCGAAGTACATGACCTTGCCGCTGCCCTTGTTCAGCAGGATGTTGACGGCGTCCGTGTTGTTCATTTCCTTGCGCATGCTGAAGGTGCCCGGGGTGAGTGCGCCTCCGGCAGCCACGAAGGCCTTGACGAAGTTGTCCGGGTTGGCGATGACCTGCTTGGCCTGCAAGTCCGCGGCCACGGACTTGGGGCCTGCGCCGGCGGGCACGGTAATGGTGACCTCGCCGGTGCCGGGGCCCGGGTAGTCCGCCACGGTGTTGCCGCCGAGCAGCGGCTTGATGAACTGGGCGCCGACGACGATTGCGACGACGAAGACGGCGAGGGTCAGAACCAGGGCCAGGAAGCGGCGGCGGCGCCGGACCTTCTTGGACGGGCCCTTGGCAACGGGGATGCTCGCGGCGCCGATCAGGTCGCGGCCGTGCTCCTCTTCGTCGTGGTGGTCTTCGAGGGGGTGTTCGGCGTAGGCCGCGTCGTCGTGGTGCTCGTCGTAGTAGGCGGCGCCGTCGGCGGCGTGGCCGTACTGCAGGGCGTCGGCGCGGCGCAGGGTCTCCTCGCGGGAGAGGCCGCCGGCGTACTCGTGGACGGGCTCGTGGGCCGCGTCCCCGTGCAGCTCGTGGGCCGGCTCTTCGTGGGCGGCCTGTGCGAACGCGGGGGCCGCGTGGCCGGCCTCGTGGTGCGTCTCCCCCGCGGCGACAGGCTCGACGTGGACGGGCTGCTGGGCCGGTTCATGCACGGGCACCTGGTCGGTGTGCGCGTCGTGGACCGGTTCCTCGTGGGCAGCCATGTCACGCACGGGCTCCGTGTGAATCGGCTCCTCGTGGACGGGCTCGGCGTCCACGGGTTCCTGGCGCACGGGCTCCTGGACAGGTTCGTGAACGGGCTCCTGGCGGGACGGCGCCTCGGGGGCGTCCTGCTCCTCCTGGCCCGTGACATAGGCCTGCGGCGGGACGACTTCGTGGTTCTGGGTCGCCAGGAACTTCTCCTGGGCCCGAATTTCCTTGCGCGTCAGCGGGCGGTCTGCGCCGCCAGTGGCAAAACCAGAGGACTCGTCATTGTTGACCGGGCTCACTGTAGCCTTCCATTTCGGGCAGAATGCGTTGTGCAGAATGCGCGTCTAAGTCCGGGGCGGCCTGAGCGCCGCCACCGGTCGGCCCCGGCTGCGGGTCCGCGCTGACGCGGCGACCCACTTCCGTCCCCCTGGCCTTTTGCATATCGATTGCGTGTTGCAGTATCCCTGCGGCCGCAACCTGATCAACCACTTTACGGTGGTCGCGGCTGCTCATGCCAGCTTGATGCAGGTCCCGGTGCGCTGAAACGGTGCTCAGACGCTCGTCAACCAGCCATACGGGAATGTCGGCGTCGGCCGCCCGCAGGGTACTGACCAGTAGCTTTGCATAGTCGGAGGCCATTGTCGCGGAGGCGTGCTCCTCCCCCTTCATGGTGCGGGGCAGGCCGACAAAAATTTCCACGACATCGCGCTCCAGCGCCTCCCGGACCAGGATCCTGACGTCGGAAGCCTTCTTGGCATCGCGCTTGAGCGTCCGGAGCGGGGTGGCCAGGATGCCGTCGGGGTCACACACGGCCACCCCCACGCGGACGGTGCCGACGTCTACCCCGAGCTTCACTCCCCGGAGGTAGCCGCCGGGCACCATCGCTTCAACCATCCGCGGCCTTTAGCGCTTGGTGATGGCGTCGACGACGGCGGTCAGTGCAGCGCCGACCTTGCTGGCGTCCGTGCCGCCGCCCTGGGCGACGTCGTCCTTGCCGCCGCCGCCACCGCCGAGGATGCCGGCGGCCACGCGGACCAGGGCACCGGCCTTGACGCCGGCCTCGCGGGCGGCCTCGTTGGTGGCCACCAGGATCACCGGGCGGTCGTTGCTGACGCCGGCCACCGCGACGGCCGCGGCGTCGGAGCCGAGCCGGCTACGCAGGTCCAGTGCCAGGCCGCGCAGGTCGTCCGCGCCGCCGATCTGGCCGGCGTCGTGGGCGATGACCTTGACGCCCGAGGCGTCCTTGGCGGTGCCCACCAGCTGCGCGGCGGCAGCGGTGAGCTGCTCCTTGCGGAGCCGCTCAAGTTCCTTTTCGGTGGCCTTGAGCTTGGCGAGGGTGCCGGCGATGCGCTCGGTGAGCAGGCCGGAGGGCACCTTGAGCATGTCGGTGAGCTCGGTGACCAGGGCGCGTTCGGCGGCGAGGTGCCGGAAGGCGTCCATGCCGACGAAGGCCTCGACGCGGCGGTTGCCCGAGCCGACGGACTGCTCACCCAGCAGCGAGAGGCTGCCGATGAGTGAGGTGTTGGACACGTGCGTGCCGCCGCAGAGCTCGCGGGACCAGGCGCCGTCGATCTCCACGACGCGGACCTCGTTGCCGTAGTTCTCGCCGAAGAGCGCCATGGCGCCGAGGGCCTTCGCCTCGGCCAGGCCCATGATCTTGGTCTCAACCTGGTAGTTGTTGCGGATCGCGATGTTCGCGACCTCCTCGATCTCCGAGCGGGTGGCCGTGCTCAGGCCCTCGCCCCAGGAGAAGTCGAACCGGAGGTAGCCGGCCTTGTTGAAGGAGCCGCGCTGCAGCGCCTCCGGCCCGAGGATCTGGTGCAGGGCGGCGTGCACGATGTGCGTGCCCGTGTGTGCCTGCTCGGCGGCGTGCCGGCGTTCGCGGTCGACGGCGGCGAGGACGCGGGCGTCGGCGCCGATTTCACCCTCGCGGACGATCGCCTTGTGGACGCTGAGGCCCTTGATGGGGCGCTGCACGTCCAGGACCTCGACGACGAAGCCGTCGCCGGTGATCAGGCCGGTGTCGGCGGCCTGGCCACCGGCCTCGGCGTAGAACGGGGTCTCGGCGAGAACGAGCTCGATCTCCTCGCCGGTGGCGGCGTGGCCCACCTTGCGGCCGTTGGCGAGGATGCCGCGGACCGTGGACTCACCGGCGAGCTCGGTGTAGCCGGTGAAGACGGTCTCGCCGGCGGTCAGGAGCTCCTGGAAGGCGCTCATGTCCGCGTGGGCGCCCTTCTTGCCCTTGGCGTCGGCCTGGGCGCGCTGGCGCTGTTCCAGCATGAGCTT
>Ga0308160_10001213_pt1 | contig 38371 bp, 43 predicted proteins | sample PhyFR1_FD_201036 | JGI IMG/M metagenome (GOLD analysis project Ga0308160, IMG submission 201036) | Phyllosphere microbial communities from UC Gill Tract Community Farm, Albany, California, United States - DLSLF.R1 | ecosystem: Host-associated > Plants > Phyllosphere > Unclassified | place: USA... | reverse complement strand
GCCTGGTGGTGGTCTCGGGTTACAACGCCGTGCTGCGCGCGCGGATCATCGACCGCTGGATGGAGCTGGAAGCCGCGGCGCCGGCGCCGACACTGCCGCAGTCGTTCGCCGACGCGCTGCGCCTGGCCGCCGACCAGCAGGACATCATCACCGCCCAGGCCGCGCAGCTGCAGGCCGCGGCGCCGGCGGCGGAGTTCGTGGAGCGCTATGCCGACTCGACCGGCACGAAGGGTTTCCGCCAGGTGGCGAAGCTGCTGGGCGCCAACGAGAACCAGTTCCGCGAGTTCCTGCTCGACGAGAAGATCCTGTATCGGCTCGGCCGCGAGCTGACGCCGCATGCCCAGCACATCACCGCCGGCCGCTTCTGCGTCAAGGCCGGCACCGCCCAGGTCAGCGGCCACGCCTACAACGCCGCGCGCTTTACCCCCAAGGGCGTGACCTGGGTGGCGGGCGAGTGGGCGAAGTGGCAGCTGAAGCAGAAACAGGCGGGGGAGGTGGCCTATGGTTGACCGTGCATCCCTGCGCCAGATGGCTGAGACCATGCCGGCGGTGCTGGTCGACGCGGCGACGCTGATCGAGCTGCTGGACGCTGCCAACCGCGCGACGAAAGCCAAGGCGCCGCGCGCGCCGCGTCAGGCCAACGACGATGACGAGAAGTGCGCACGCTGGCTGTACGGCGCCATCCTCAACACCGCACCCAAGTTCAAGGAACCGAACTTCAAGGCGTGGGCGAACGATGTGCGCCTGATGCGCGAACGCGACGGCTGCACGCACCGCGAAATCTGCGAACTGCTGCAGTGGGCGCACACCATCCCCTTCTGGCGCGGGAACATCCTCAGCCCGGCGAAGCTCCGCGAGCACTGGGACCGGCTGACGATCCAGCGCGATGCCGCAGCCGCGCCGAAGCCGGCCGCAACTGCACCATGGTGGACGAGCGAGGCGGCGAAGCTGGCCAAGGCGAACGAGGTTGGTGTCGGGCCCGCGCGCATGGGCGAATCCGCGGCGGCCTGGGAGTCCCGCATCCGTGAGGCGATCGACAATGGCGGCAAGCCCCCGGCGCCACCGGCGCGCATCCGCCCGACCGACGCAGCCGCGAACGCGCCCGAGCAGCGAGGGATGAAGCCGGCCGGCCTGAACCTCAAGGCTCTGGTTGGCCCTGCGCCGGCACCGAGGGCCGCATGAAGGCGCCGGCCGGTGACATCTGCGCCCAGTGCACCCACTTCAAGATGAAGGGCTACCCGGAGCATGCCCGGGTGGGCCTGGGCCGGTGCATGGGCTACGACGCCACCTTCACCCCGCTGATTAATCCGTTCCGCGCCTGGGGCACCAAGGCGTGCCGGCGGTTCAGCCGGGACTGGGCCGGCCGTGAAGCGCGCCAGGTGTGGATCGACAAGCAGCAAGTCAAACAAGATGTCAAAACTGAAACGAAGGGATGAAATGATCGATTCGCATGAAATTCAGCCGCTCCACCTGCTCGCCAGCGACAAGCCCACCAACCCGAAAGACCTGGTCGGCGTGCGCAAGGTGCCGATGTCGACCGTGCCGGCTACTGTGATGGCAGAGATCGGCGTGGCGATGCTGGAGGGCGCCAGCAAATATGGCCGCCACAACTACCGCGCGGTGGGGGTGCGCGGCTCCGTGTACTACGACGGCGTGATGCGGCACCTGATGGCCTGGTGGGAAGGCGAGGACCTGGACCCGGACTCCGGAATGTCGCACGTGACAAAGGCGATCACCTCGCTGGTGGTGCTGCGCGACGCCATGATGCAGGGGAAGTTCACGGACGACCGGCCGCCGCGCGCGCTGCCGTTCTACCCGGCCCTGAACGCCGGCGCTGCCGATATCATCGACCGCTACGCCGACCGCAAGCCGACTCACTACACGATCAACTATTCGGGGCTGGCAGCATGACCCAAACGCGACTCGGCTCCCTGATTGAGGCCATCATCAACGTGATCATCGGTTTCACCATCAACTACGCGGCGAACATGCTGATCTTCCCGCTGTTCGGCTTTCACATCACCCCGGGCGCCAATCTGGCCTTGGGCCTGATCTACACCGTCATCAGCGTAGCGCGCTCGTACTGCGTGCGCCGCTGGTTCAACGCTCGGCTGCAGCGGCTGGCCAGCGCAGTGGCCACGAGCATCGAGGCGCGCCAATGACTCGACAGAAGGCACTCCAGGCGCTGGGCCGCCTCAAGACCGGAGCCATGAACAAGACCGAGCAGGCCTACGCCGTCACCCTAGATGCGCGCCGCCACGCCGGGGAAGTAGCCTGGTTCAAGTTCGAGGGCGTTAAGCTGCGGCTAGCTGACAACACGTTCTACACGCCCGATTTCGCGGTGATGCTGGCCGATGGCGCGCTGGAGATGCACGAGGTGAAGGGCTTCTGGCAGGATGACGCACGCGCGAAGATCAAGATTGCGGCCGACATGTACCCGTTACGCTTCTTTGCAATTCAGGCGAATTCAAAGAAGAACGGCGGTGGATGGGCTGTAGAAGAATTTTGATTTCTAAGTGCCTTGTCGCATCCTAGCCACTAAAAAAATGGCAATAGAAGCACTTGTTTTTTAGGAAGCGAGGGCGTAGTATTAAATTGTTAGCCTGTAAATACGAGGGTCTATAATGAAAGCATGCGCTGTAGTTATGGTAACTATCGGATTTTGTGTCGCATCGTGTGGTAATTTAAATAGTGTGCACAGAACACTTGATACATCGAACGGGCAGGGCGTTCTTATTGATATCAAACAGCGAGCGATTCTGGCCGCCAAATCTGAGGATAGGTTTGTTGTTTGCGCTGAACCTAGTCCAGATTCACTTTCCGCCTATGCTTTTGACTTGGCTGCAGAAGGGAGCTTTCCTGGGAAGTCTCTCGGCGCTACGTTAGGAAGTGCTGAGAGCGCTGCTTTCGTTGGATTAAGGTCACAAAGTATTCAATTGTTGCGGGACCAATTTTTCCGTGCTTGTGAAGCCTATATGAATCAGGCCATCAGTGCCGCCGATTACAATCTCCTCATCCGGCGTTATCAGAAGCAGACAGCCGCCTTACTTGCAATTGAGCAGCTGACAAGCGTTGTAACTGCCCCCGCGGCTGTTGTCAGTGCTGCTGGAAACGCGCAAGGGTCGACGATCGCATTCCTGAGTGGCCTGCATAAGGAGAACCAGACAAAAGTTAAGAGTTTGGAAAAAGATCGAGATGCTTCTGGGCTTGCGGATGAGAAGAAGCAAAAAATTCAAGCGGAAATTGATCAGCTAAATAAACAGAATTCTGAGATCGTAGATTCGATGAGCAAGGCATTGCCGGCGAAGGTGGCCACGAGTACGTCCGGCACATTGGCACCCCCAACGACACCTACCCCAACAGAGATTCAAGCTGTAGCTAGCACGGTGGAGAGTATCGTGAAGCAGATAACTCAGACCGACGATTTTATTCAGCTTTGTATTATATGGCTTGGTAATGATGACGGGCGATTATCTGGATTAAAACTGCCAAATGGAGCTCCTTTTGTGCCCACGTCTAGCGGAATGCGTGACGCCTGCGTTACGAGGATTCGAATTGATAATCAACGGCTTGAGCTCATAAATGCGGCTGCAGAGGCTGCAATCAAGATTGCTTCCAACGACAACAAATCTACGCCGGCGGACAGAGCAAAACGGATAAAAGATGCAGCGGACTCGCTCAATGATTCTGGTTTAGGTGTCAAAAGCGTAGACCCAAGAATAATTGAAAAGTAATAGCCTAAATTCTTCGTAGGTACAGAAAGCAATCAATACCTTGTGGCGGAATTTAACCGCAATTTATGAAATTTTCTCGTTCTCAAAGGCGTGCGTAGAAACCGTCCCGGAGGCCATCGCACGTTGGAATAAGAGGACCTTTGTTGCCGATAAGGCGTTATCTTCTTCGAGGAAGCGCAGTTAAACTGCGCTTGCAAGTGCAATGATATTCCGCATCTAAGGATGTTGTTATGGTCGCTCAACAGCGCTAAGCGGCGCGTTTAGGTGTTCCATGACATCAGCACGCGACCACGTGAGTCAAAAACGACCCTTGGCCCGGAAGTCGGATCTAATTCGCTTGAAGCTGGGTGGATAATCAAGCCTGAAAAGTCTTGTTCTTGGATGCGGCGGTCGACAGCGAGCTTAAAAACCGCGCGTGCTTGAGCGGACTCGCCAAGCTTGTCAAATCGGTAGCCATGCACTTGAATTATGAATCCCGAGTAGCGGCATCGCTCTATGAGAGGCTCGATCGAAGCATTTTCGCCCAAGCTGCGACCTTCCTCAATCTGCTGGGACTCACGACGCTGGATGATGTTGAGCATGATTTCCTCCAGAGATCCATATGTCTGAAATCCTAGCTCCGGCCTCCTTCAGAGAAAACCATCAAACCTGATAGGTCGTCATGACACTCCAAACAACTGGCTGATTGAGGAGTAGGCGAACTGCTGGTAGTTCCACAGCGTGCGGGTAGAAGGCCAGAGATACTGGTGATCGGGGAACTGTTGAACTGGCAGGAGATAGATCTGGGCCACCTCCTCGTTGGCTTCGTTCATGCGGACCCAGATAACGAAGTCGACTCCTGGGGAGTGACGCAGAGTCACCTTCCAACAAGGGTGACTGCGCTCATAGCGACACCTGGTGCACAGCAGCCGCACTGTAACGCCGGCGATGCGGTATGTGCGTGTCGTGATCTTCTCGACCTTCGCATTGGCGCGCAGTGCGCACCGCTCCAGTTCCGCGGACGAATCTTTGGTAACGCAACGGATACGGTACCGCGTAATGGTCGACCGCGAGAGCGAAGGGCCTGAGACGCCTGCGGCCTCGAACGCCGCTACCAAGGAGCGGAAGCGAAACGCATATGACTTCGCCGAAGGCAGGGCACTCGTGTCGATAAGGTCAGCGGACACCCGGCCGTGCTCCACTAGGATGTCTCGCAGGCCGTCGAGCATCTCGTCGTCGGTCCAGCGCTTCCCGCGGCGCGCGCGTTCGCGCTTGGTCTGCTCGAACAGCTCACGGGTGACAATGCTCGGGAAGGCGTCTTCGACCCGCACCCATTTGGTCGCATCGTTGGGTCGGCGCGAACTCCGCATGCGCTGGGTGCTTCGGTTAAAAATGAGGGTGCCGGCGTATTTCTCATTGGTGAGGACTGCCTTGACGTTGTGAGCAGACCAAGGGCGCCCATGCTGGTTGGACAGGCTTCTGGCATTGAGTGTCTCGGCGATTCGCGTGTCAGGCATGTTCTTCACGGTGCACATTTCGAAAATGTCGCGCACGACCGCAACCTCTTGGTCCGGGCCATGGACAAACGCGACGCGATCCGTAGGCAGGTTCTTTCGCTCGCCCATTTCTAGAATCCTGGTGACCCTACCATCGACAGCGATGCTCGCGCGCCTGAGCCCGTAGCCAGCGGATCCCCCTTGTTTGAATCCTGCCGCTGTTAGTCGACACTGTGCTCGAAATACCTTGCCAGACAGCTCCCGGCTGTATTCGGCAGCCATGGCGCGCTTCAAGCCTTTGAGTAGCGTCGCTAGAGGTGAGCCGTCGTTCTCAAAGGGCTCGGCGCAGTAAGCGACTGAGATTCCAGCACGCCGGCACGCATATTCGTAGTAAGCACTCTCGTCGACGTCTTGGAAACGGCCCCAGCGGCTGACGTCATACACCAGCACCGCGGAGTAGGAGGCGCCGCCCGAATGCACGTCGTTCAGTAGCTGCAGTAGCCCGTTGCGCCCATCAAGGGTAAGTCCACTTCGACCCTCGTCGCGGTACACGGCTACGACGTCGAGATCGTGCTGGGCCGCATATTCGCGCAGGGCGGCCTCTTGGTGGTTCGTCGAATAGTTCTGATGTTCCGTGGATGCACGCACGTAGAGTGCCGCCGTGTCCAGCATGGGCGCCTTCATCTCCGCTCCGCTGATGGGATGCCGAACATCGGCGCTAGCGACTGATAGCGGAGGGACGCAAAGCGATCCATGTTCGACTCCTTTAAGTAGAGCGGTCCGTCACTGAGCCAGGCCGCTGGGATAAGGAAGAAATCGATGATCTCGTGGGTATCGCCGCTCAGCCGGGCAGCAATGATGAAGTCGATCCCAGGCTGGGGTCTCACTCGCCAGTTCGCAAATCCTTTAGCAGGCCGGCGCTGAATCGCGACATCGATGCGCACTACGATAGCGTCGTTGATGACCAAGGCGTTCGAAAATGTCGCGTCGTACACAGTAGCGCCGGCCGCGCGGGCGAGGCTGCTTACGTCGGAGATCAGCCGTCTTTGTTTGATGGCGATCAGTCTCTTCGTTTCGACGAACGTGTGCGCGTCTGCTGGCTCCAGGCCAGCTGCGTCGTAGGCGGCGATGAGAGAGCCGAAGGTCCGGACGAGCAGCTGGGGATCGGGCATAAGCGGATCGGCCGCTAAGATTCTCGCATTCACCTCGCCATGCGTCTCGTAGCATTTGCGGAGCAGCGACAGCAGCTCGTCAGGCCCGTAACGACGCAGGCGCCTCGCGCGCTCGCGCTGCGCGTCCTCAAACAGCTCGAGCGGCACGATTGGGGAGATGGCTCCCTCGTTTAGCACCCACTCGTCCGCAGGGTTTCGCTTGCGCCGGCTGGAGAGTTTGCAGGATCGGCGGTTGAAGACCAGTGTGCCGCAATACTTCGGGTTGGTGAGCAACGAGTTCACCATGGAATGCGTCCAAGGGCGACTGAATTCGCTCGGCACTCCGGCGCCGTTCAAACGCTGTGCGATCGCAGGCTCGCTCAGCCGATCGTCGAGATAGAGCTTGTAGACCATCCGGACGAGTGCAACCTCGTGATCTGGGCCCAGGACTAAGACCACTCGGTCGGTCACTGCACCCTTTGCTTCGCCATACTCAAGCAATCTGCGCGGCGCTCCATCCTTGGTGACCGCCAAGCGCCGTAGGCCGTAGCCAGCATGGCCGCCTTGCTTGTAGCCGATCTGGGTGAAGCGGCATTGTGCGGTGAACGTCTTGGCAGAAAGCTCGCGGCTGTATTCCGCCGCCATCGTGCGCTTGATGCTTTTCATCAGGGCACCGAGCGGGGTGCCATCGTCGCTAAATTGCTCGCCACTGTAGACGACCTTAATCCCGGCGCGGCGGCACGTGTGCTCGTGATAGGCAGCCTCATCTACATCCTGGAACCGCCCCCACCGGCTAACGTCGTAAACGATGATGAGCTGAAAGTCGATGCCAGGCAATTGGACATCTTTGATCAATTCGAGTAGGCCTGGCCGCCGCCGAATGTCGAGACCACTCTTACCCTCGTCCACGTACTCACGCACGATGTCGATGCACTTGGCTGCAGCGTACTCGTGGATTTTGGCGCGCTGATGGTCGGTGGAATAATTCTGACTTTCGGTCGACATTCGCACGTAAATCGCAGCGCGAGTGGGATAGGGCTGGCGCATGGGCTTTGTCCTCTGCTCGAACCGTAATGATGTTCAGAAAAGGAAGCGTACGCGGCTTTGAGCCGGTGCTGTGCGTGTATCTGGAATTCGTCTTATGAGCGCGACACATTGTCATTTGGAAAAGTTCGGACGCGGCATTAATTTCCGAGGTGAATGGTAAGCTCAGCAGGTCTTTTTCGGAGAAGCCATCATGACCCTCGCAGCGACCCTCGGCACCATTCCAGCGCCTACCCTCAGCCGGGTTCGTCGCGCGGCACCTCCAGCGCCGGCCTTCAACAAGCCTGATCCTTACAGCCTCCTCATGGATTGCTGGGTGAGCTTCATGCACACCAACGACCGCGACCTGGGCTCGCGCGGGATGAAGCTGGAGGGCGAGGGCTGCGCAGAGCGCGTGGACCCGCATGAGGCGCAGCGCCTCGCCGACATCCGGACTGGCGAGACCGTGAATGCGATGGTCGACAGCCTGTCGATCCAGCAGCGCTGGGCGATCTATAAGAGCCGTGGCATCTCGCGTGGATGGCGCTTCCCAAATGCCAACTACGAGGATGTGTTGTCCGAGGCGCGCGACGAGCTCGAAAAAAAGCTGCGGAACAATGTTGCAACTCGGCTGTACTTCTCGTAAACTACGGACATAGGGCGACTTCGCACGCCCATCGAAAAGCTCGAACCGTCAAACGTTCGGGCTTTTTTCGTTTACGGCCCACTTTGCAGATAGCTTTGGGGCACGAACCGCCCGCCTCATCCGAGGTGGGCAACCTACCTCGCGAGGTGACATATGAAGCACTAGCCGCATTCGCATCTGGTCTTCACGTGAAAGCGCGACGAAACGCGCACGGGATCAAAGTTGCCTGATGAGTGTCGGAGCGCCCGCCCGGCAAGACTCAAGAGACGGCACCCACGCACATTCGAATTCGACCTGGCGCTGGCCAGAACAGACGGGCGCTACCCCAGGCGCGCCACGTCGCCGGACGCTGTAACCGGCAACCAAACAACGAAAGGACGAGCATGCGCTACCAAGCACGCTGGAGCAACGGCCTGTGGAAGACCTTCGACCGCGAGCGCTTCGCCGATGTCGAGATCCACGCTACCAAGAAGATGGCCGAAGAAAAGGTAGCCGCCGCCAACGTTGCGAGCCGCAAGTAAGCCGAGCACTGGCGCAAGCCAGTGTCCACACGACTGCTGACTGTCCCGATGATGGAATCGGTTTGCGGGGAGCTGCTGGGGATAGCATCAGTCAGCAGTCGTGTGGTGAATGCGCATTAGCTGATGCGCACAGCTTGATAGGCATAGCCATTGCAATGGAGTGCGCGCTCAGCAAGGGGATGTCGCCGGACCATTAGCACCGGCCGCCGCAACCTGTCTCCTCCAGCTCTCTCGCTGGACTTCGCCGCCGTAGCGTTCGCGCTACTGGCGGCTTTTTATTTCCGAGGTGCGCATGAGCGTCGAGTCCGAAATCATATGGCTGCGCATCTTGCTTCAGCTCCACCGCGAGCAGGATGCGGCAGAGGCAACTCAGCTGGACTTTGATGCTTGGTACCGCGCCCGCACTGAACGTGCCCACGCCGCATACATGAAGCGCACCAGCCAGCATCTGGTCTGCGACTGGCGCATCACCCGGACCTTCTCGCCCGAGGAGATCAGCCGGTTCTTCAACATCCCATTGAATGAGGCGGAATCGTGAAGCCGATCGCCGAACAGTACCGCGACCAGATCATCCGCAGCGTGGTGCCCGACCGCCCAGCCTTGTGCTACCCGGTGAACAAACCCGAGGCCCTGGCCGACGTATGCAACCTGCTTGCCGACGGCTACAAGGCCAGGCGCCTGCTGCGCGCCAAGGGCTGGGGGCAGGTCGGCATGACCGTGCTGGAGATCGCGCAGCTGCTGCCATGTGCACCACAGCGACCGGCCCGTAAGAAGAAGGGCAAGCGCTGATGCCGAAGCTTCGCACCTTGCAGCCGCGGCTCCAGCCCGCCAAGGTCACGCGCCTGGCGCAAGCGCCGGCTGCCACGGTCGAGCGTAAGCGCGGCAGCGCGGGCGTTGCTGACCGCGAGCGCATTCGGCGCCGGGACTGCGGCCTGTGCCAAGCCTGTCTGGTCAAAGGCATCACCGCTCTTGGTGCCGCTGTCGATCACAAGGTTCCGCTGTGGGCCGGTGGCAGCGATGCTGACTCAAACAAATGGCTGCTCTGCACGCCCTGCCACGACGCCAAGACGGCCGACGAGGCGCGGCAGCGCGCCGCTGGCGGCCTGGTCGCCGGGTGAGGGGAGGGGCAGGGTCAATCTCTGGGACCCCTTGACCTTCGGACACCACCCTGTACCTCACGCGCAGAAAAAAGTCCCCTTGGAGGAAATTGTTAATGGCTTTAACAGGCAAAAAGCGAGCCTTCGCCGATGCCGTTTTGGCCGGGTTCTCGAATAAGGAAGCGGCAATTCGTGCCGGGTACAGCGAGGCGACAGCATCCGCTGCAGGCTCCCGGCTTGTTAAAGACAAGGATGTTAAAGCCCGCCTGGACCAGGCGCGCGAGGAGCAGGCCGGGAGTGGTCGAACCGCGGCGCCGCCAGTTGGCGGCCCGCCGCTCGACGCGATCGAGATTCCTCCGACTGCCGACCCTGTGGAGTTCCTCACCAAGGTGATGAATGAGCCGGCGGCCGATCTGCGGCTTCGCATCGATGCCGCAAAGGCAATGCTGCCTTTCAAGCACAAGAAGCTGGGCGAGGGCGGCAAGAAGGAGCAGGTTGGCGAGAAGGCGAAGAACGTCGCTAATCGCTTCGGCCAGGCCGCAGCCCCGCGCTTGGCCGCTGCCGGCGGTAAGAAAGTCTGATAATGGGTGCAACTCCAGCATGGACGACGGCGTGCCGCGATTGGGTGGAGCGCCTGGTTAATGGCGATTCCATCATCCCGGCGCCGATCTTCCCCGACCAGGCCGAGCAGGCGCTCGGCATTTTCAAGCAGCTGCAGGTTACTGACCTGCCCAAGACGGTCTGGGATGAAGCGCTAAACGAGTATCGCAGCCCAAATTTCGGCGAATGCAGTGAACAGTGGGTGTTCGACTTTGTGGCCGCCATTTTCGGCGGATACGACGCTGAGACCGGCAACCAGCTGATCCGCGAGTATTACTTGCTTATCAGCAAGAAGAATACGAAGTCGACGATCGCGGCCGGCATCATGCTCACCGCGGTCATCCTTTGCTGGCGTGAGGGCGAAGAGCACCTGATCCTGGCGCCGACCAAAGAGGTGGCAGACAACAGTTTCAAGCCGGCAGCCGCAATGGTGCGCGCCGATCCTGAACTAATGGACTTGTTCCACGTTCAGGACCACGTCCGCACGATCACCCACCGCGTGTCGAAAGCTTCGCTGAAGGTCGTCGCAGCCGATACGGACACCGTCTCAGGCAAGAAATCCGGCCGCGTGCTGGTCGATGAGCACTGGCTGTTCGGCAAACGCTCGAACGCTGAAGCGATGTTCATGGAAGCGCTCGGCGGCCAGGTGTCGCGAAACGAAGGCTGGGTCATCTACCTGACGACGCAGAGTGACGAGCCGCCGGCGGGCGTGTTCAAGGACAAGCTGAACTATTTCCGCGATGTTCGCGACGGCAAGATTGACGATCCGCGCTCGCTTGGCGTGCTGTATGAATACCCACCCGAAATGGTGAAGAAGAAGGCATACCTCGATCCGACAACCTTCTACATCACCAACCCGAACATGGGCCGCTCAGTCAGCGCCGATTGGCTGGAAGACCAGCTCAAGAAGTTCCAAGCGCGGACAGACGGCGCCTTCCAGCAGTTCCTCGCGAAGCATCTGAACATCGAGATCGGTCTCAATCTGCGGTCCGACCGATGGGCGGGCGTCGATTTCTGGGAATCTGCGGGCGACAAGTCCATCACCCTGGATTCGCTGATTGAGCGCAGCGAGGTGGCCGTGGTCGGAGTCGACGGCGGCGGGCTGGATGATTTGCTAGGTCTGGCGGTGTTGGGGCGTGAGAGGCATACCGGCAAGTGGCTCCTTTGGTGCCATGCCTGGGCTCACCAGATTGCGCTAAAGCGCCGTCAGGAGATCGCGCCTCGCTTGCTCGACTTCCAGGCGGATGGCGATCTGACAATCGTAGAAAAGCCGGGACCTGATGTCGCGGGTGTAGCCGATATCGTTGAGCGCCTTCGTGATGTCGGCTTGCTCCCAGAGAAGTACGGGATCGGCGTAGATGGCGCGGGCATTGGCGCGCTAGTCAAAGAGCTGGTTCTGCGTGGTTTCTCCACCGAGCCAGAACGCGACATTGTGGCGATCTCGCAAGGCTGGAAGCTTACTGGGGCAATCAAAGACACCGAACGCGCGCTCGCAGGCGGCGAGATGGTGCACGGCGACCGACCGCTCATGGCGTGGTGCGTTTCGAACGCTCGGACCCAAGCGCACGGCAACGCCATCAGCGTGAACAAGCAGGCCAGCGGCACCGGAAAAATCGACCCGCTGATGGCCACGTTCGACGCTGTTTCCTTGATGGCACTAAACCCCGTCGCCATGGCGGTGGGATCAATTTACGACGAAGGCATAACGATATGACCCCTTTGGACTGGATCACGCTGCTCGTCGGCGTGCTGGGTCTGGGCCTGCTCACCGCCGGCGCCGCGCTGATCTACCAGCCGGCCGGCTTCATTGTGCCCGGCCTGGCGCTGCTCGCCTGGTCCTACATGGTCGCGCGCCGCGGCAGCAAAGGCTAAGAATGTTCGCACGACAGTTTTTCTCGGGCCAGCCCGTCAGTGCTGGCGGCGGGTGGCTGTCCGGACTGGGCGGAACGCGCTCCGACGCGGGGCCTGTGGTTACTCCAGAAAGCGCACTCGCACTCACCGCCCTGCAGGCCTGCAACACGATCCTGGCCGAAAGCGTCGCACAGTTACCGGTCGAGCTTTTCCGCCGGACGGGGAATGGCGGCCGCGAACCGGCCCGCAACCACAAGGTCTACCGGCTCATCGCCTGGGAGCCGAACGAGTGGCAGACGCCCTTCGAATACCGGGAGCAAAAGCAGCTGAAGGTCGGCCTGCGCGGCAACTCGTACAGCAAGATCATCCGCGAATCGGACGGTACGCCGACGGCGCTCCACCCGATCGACGGCATCGTTACGGTGTACAAGGGCAGCGACCTGCGGCCGTACTACAGCATCGACGGTGGAGAGTTGCTGCCGCAGCGGATGATCCACCATGTCCGCTGGACCGGCCTGAACAACTACGTCGGCATGTCGCCGGTCATGCTCCACGCGAACGCGATCGGGCATGCGCAGGCGATCCAGCAATACGCCGGCAAATCTTTCCTAAACGGGACGGCGCTGTCGGGCGTCATCGAGCGGCCGCGCGAGAGCGGGGCGATCAAGGACCAGGGCGTAATCGACCGCCTGGTCGAGCAGTGGGCGCAGCGCTACGGCGGCAGCAGCAACGCCAAGAAGGTGGCGATGCTGCAAGAAGGGATGACCTTCAAGCCACTGTCGATGACAAACGTCGACGCAGAGCTGATTGCGGCGCTGAAGCTGTGCTCGCTCGAGATCGCGCGCATCTACAAGATGCCGCCGCACATGATCGGCGAGCTGGACAAGGCCACGTTCTCGAACATCGAGCACCAGGGCATCCAGTTCGTCATCTACACCCTGCTGCCGTGGATCAAGCGGCACGAGCAGGCCATGATGCGCGACCTGCTGTTGCCGAGCGAGCGCGCCGAGTACTACATCGAGTTCAACGTCTCTGGCCTGCTGCGCGGCGATCAGAAATCGCGCTATGAGGCCTATGCTGTGGCGCGGAACTGGGGCTGGCTGTCGGTCAACGACATCCGGCGCCTGGAAAACCTGCCGCCTGTTGCCGGCGGCGACGTCTACCTGCAGCCGTTGAACATGGTCGATGCAGCGAACCCACAAGCCGGCGCGCCGGCTCAAGTCTTGCCGCCGCCGGACACGAAGGCGAAGCCCGAGCAGGTCAAAGAAATCGAAGGAATCCTTGCATGAAAAACCGCTTCCGCATCGCCAGCATGATCTTCAACCAGCCGTTGATGGTCACCGAGTCGATGCTCGACCAGGCTGCGGCCTGGGCAAACCAGCAGATGAGCCTGAACATCGTCAACCTGAGCGTCAACGGCTCGCAGCCGCAGATGATGGAAGACGACGAGCCCTACGAGACGGCCGCGATGCGCGCCGAATCGGCACGGCGCCAAACCATCGCTGACACGGGCGTCGCCATCATTCCGGTGCACGGCGTTCTGGTCAGCCGCAGCATGCAGATGAATCCCTGCGAGACGATGACCAGCTACGAGCAGGTGCGTGCGCAGGTAAATGCTGCGCTTGCCGACCCGGCTGTCGAGCAGATCGCCTTCGATATCGACAGCCCCGGCGGCAGCACCGTTGGTGCTTTCGAGCTGGCTGATTTCCTGTTCGATGCTCGCGGCGCCAAGCCCATGAGCGCGATCACGCACTTTAGCGCCTATTCGGCCGGCTACCTCCTGGCGTCAGCGATCGGCAACGTTTCGATGTCGCGCACGTCGGGCGTCGGCTCGGTCGGCGTGATCGCCAAGCACCTCGACGTCTCGGCTCGCAACGAGCAGATGGGCGTCAAGGTGACCACGGTCTACGCCGGCGCGCACAAGAACGACCTTAGCCCGCACGAGCCGCTGTCGGACCAGTCGCTGAAGTTCCTGAACGACATGGTGCAGGGCTACTACGGCCAGTTCGTCGATGCCGTTGCCAAGTACCGCGGCATCGGCGTGGATGCTGTGCGTGGCACCGAGGCCGGCGTCTTCATGGGGCAGCAGGGTATGGACGTCGGTTTTGCTGACCGCATCGAAACCCCGCAAGCCGCAATCGACCGGATTGCCGCGGAGGCGCGCCAGGCGCGCGTTGCGCGCAACACCAAGACTTCCATCGGCGCCCGCGCGAAAGCGATGGCGATCCAGAACCAAATTTGACCGCGTTCGCGGGACAAGCAACCGACCGCCCTTGAGGCGGTTTTTTCATTTCTAGGAAGGGCAATATGCCAACCATTAACGAACTCCGCAGCGAACGCGCCAAGGTCAACGCCAGCGTGCAAGCTCTGGCCCAGATCGAAGCCAGCGGTACCGCACTGAGCGCCGAGCAGGTGCAACAATTCACCGATCTGCAGGCGCGCTTCGGCGAGCTGACCGCACAGATCGCCCGCATGGAAGCGGCTGAAACCATCGCCGCGGCAGCGGCCGTGCCGGTCGACCGCGCGCTGAACGCCGCACACCAGCCGGCCGCGCCGCCGGCGGCCGGCGCTTCGGCCAGCCTGCCAGCACGTCCGCGCACTCCGGAACTGCCGGGCTCCGGCATGTCCCGCATGGTGCGCGCACTCGTCGTCGCTGGCGGCAACCAGCAAGTCGCAGCCAAGTTCGCCATGGATAACCAGTTCGGCGAAGACGTGGCAATGGCACTAAACACCCTGACCCCCGGTGCCGGCGGTGTGCTGGTCCCGGCCAACATGGCCCGCGAAGTGATCGAGCTGTGGCGTCCGCAGTCGGTCGTGCGCCGCTTGGGCGCGCGCTCCCTGCCGCTCACCAACGGCAACATCACGCTGCCGCGCCTGAAAGGCGGCGCCGTGGTCGGCTACATCGGCAGCGATACCGATATCCCGACGACCGGCCAGACCTTCGACAACCTGAAGCTGTCGGCCAAGAAGCTGACCGGCCTGGTCCCGATCTCGAACGACCTGCTGGCCTACTCCGGCACCAGCCCGAATGTCGACAAGCTCGTGGTGGACGACCTGACCGGCGCGATGAGCTCGCGCGAAGACAAGGCATTCATCCGCGACGACGGCACCCTCGATACCCCGAAGGGCCTGCTGGCCTGGGCGCTGGCCGGCTTCAAGATCGTTGCCTCGGATGGCGGCACGCTGCAGAAGGTCGAGACCGACCTGAACAAGCTGATCCTGTGCCTGGAAGCTGTCAACGCCAACATGGGCGCGCCGGGCTGGATCATGTCGCCACGCACCTTCCGCTTCCTGGAAGGTCTGCGCGACGGCAATGGCAACAAGGTCTATCCGGAAATGAAGGATGGGAACCTGAAAGGCTACCCGATCGGCAAGACCACCCAGGTCCCGAACAACCTGGGCGCCGGCTCGAACGCGTCGGAGATCTACTTCGTCGACTTCAACGACTGCTTCATCGGCGAAGACGAAACGCTGCTGATCGACTACTCGAAGGAGGCCACCTACAAGGATGAGGGCGGCAACGTCGTCAGCGCGTTCCAGCGCGACCAGACCCTGGTCCGCGTGATCGCGAAGCACGACTTCGGCCCACGTCACCAGGAATCGATCGCGATTCTAACCGGCGTCACCTGGGGCGCGTAACAGCGCCTGACCGCCGGCCTCTACCCTGAGGTCGGCGCCACCTCCCACCATTTGGAGCACCAATGAAATCGGTCGAATTCATCAAGCCGTGGAACATCTACGCCCCGGGCGACGTCGCAGGCTTCGAAGCTGAGCAGGCCCAAAAACTGATCGACGGCAAAGTGGCCAAGGCTTACGAGCCCGAAGCCAAGCCGAAGATCGCCAAGTAAGCGATGAAGCCGGCCACTATCGCCTGGCTCGCCAAGCTGCGCGCCCAGGCGGCGGAGCCGGGAATCATCTACGTTGCCGTGCGCGGGCCGCGCGGCACGATCCCTGTCTTCCCTGAAGATGTAACGAATAAATCAGACGAGCAGCTGCTTGCATTCCTTTGCGAGAGGCTGAGCGCAACCCCAACACGAGGCCAGGATGTCCGCCCAGACTGACAATTTCGAAAACAAATATATCGACTGGCTGTTCCGCGCGCAGGCGCTGGGCCTGGCCGGGGCGACCGCTGGCGCCGGTTCCGGCCCGGCGAAGCTGTACATCAGCCTGAAGACAGCAGCTGACAGCGATGCGGCCCAGGGTGCCGAGGTTTCCGGTGGCGGCTACGCGCGTGTCGAGGTGGTTTCGTCGCTGGCCAACTGGGCAGGAACCCAGGGCGCTGGCAGCACCGCGGCGTCCTCGGGCACGAGCGGCACGACCTCAAATAACAACGCCATCACGTTCCCTACGCCGAGCGCAGCCTGGGGCCAGGTGGTCGGATTCGGCATCCACGATTCGCCCACCGGCGGTATCGAGCTGTTCTACGCGCCGCTGGCTGCGCCCAAGACCATTAACAACGGCGACCCGGCGCCATCGTTCGCGCCTGGCGCGCTGACTGTCCAGGCCGACAACTAATAACGCAGCAGCAGGCTGTCATGCAAATTACCTCCACCTATACAGTCGGCGAACCGCAGGCCGATGGTCGCTGCTACGTCAAGGAAGTGCACACCTCCGATGACGGCCGGGTTTTCCCCTACGAATACTTGTGGGACGGTGTACTACTCCCTCAACTGGTGATGGAGGAGCGCGCCAAGCTGATCGACGCAGAGCTGCTGGCGCGCGAGGTTGCTCGGCTGGCCGTGGTCGGTACCGAGGTACCGTGGAAGAAATACGATTTCCTGAACCTCTTCACTTCGATTGAGCGAGTGGCAATCCGGGGCGCCGCCGAGACCGATGACTACGTGCTGGACTTCATCGAGATGATGAAGGACTCGGGTGGCGTCTACAAATCACTAGCGCGCCAAGGGTTGTTGTACCTGGCACACATCGGCGTGCTCACGTTCGATCGTGCTGAGTCGATATGGGAGCGCATGTGACCGACTTTTATGTAAGGTCCACCACCGGCAACGACAGCAACGATGCCCTGAGTTGGGCCACCGCGCGCTACACTATCGCCGGCGCAATTCCACTGATGGTCCCGGGCGACACCCTGTATCTCGCGGAGGATCACACGGAAGGCGGTAGCCCGAATCGCACGTGGGTTTTCCCCGGCACCCCGGCCACCCCGAACCGGGTGATCTGCGCGGTGGCCGGCCCGAACCCGCCAACCGTACAGGCATTCACAGCCAACATGCGAATCACCGTGGGCGGTTCGGTATCCGTGCAGGGCAGCGTGGTCTGGTACGGCGTGAAGATCAATGCGGGCACAGGCACCAGCAGCCCCAACATGAACCTGGCGAACTCGGCATCTGTGGACGCAGTGCAGGTCTATAACGATTGCGAGCTATCCATAGACGCAGGCGGGACGTCCGTTTCGGTCATCGGGGTGGGTAACGCCGGTTCTACTAATTCGGCTCGAGCCCGCATGATGTGGAACAACGTGGCCGTTCGCATGAACTCGCCGAATCAGCAGTTCGGCGTCCAGCAGGAGTTCACCTGGCGCGGTGGTAAGTATTTGGCCGGCCCGAGCGGCGCTTCGCCAAGCTTCTTGATGCGCATTGGTGCGCAGGGACGCGGGGCGCCGGTGCTGATCGAGGGTGTCGACTTCACCGAGCTTGGTGCCGCAACCGACTTTTTCAGCGGTCCGCAGTCGAGTGGGCGCGCCATGATGCGCAACTGCCTGCTCCCGCCGGGCTGGGTCGGCCAGCTGGTGCAGGGCGTCATCGACCCCGGGTTTCGCGCCACCATGCACAACTGCGATTCGGGCTCGACCCGTATCCGCATGGCAGTGGCCGCATTCAACGGGACGATTCGTTCCGACACCGGGGTGGTCAAACAGGACGGCGCCAGCGACGGTGCGTCCTACTCGTGGCGCATCGAGACGAACGCAAACCCGACGCCGGGCCTGATTGGCCTGGAATCGGAAGAGCAGGCATTCGCCGTCCCGGCAGCTGGCGCGCCGGTGACGGTCGCGATCGACGTGCTCACGGATGGCGTGACGCTGACTGATGCTGACGTGTGGCTCGAGTTGCAGGAGTGCGGCGCGCCGAAAAGCACGTTTTACCGCTCGCGCGTGGCACCGCTCGCGGCATCCAAGTCGCTACCAGCCAGTGGCGCATCTTGGTCGACGTCGGGCATGGCGGCGCCGCGACCCCAACGCGTTTCTCTGACGTTCACGCCTCAGGTGGTCGGCCTGGCCCAATGGAAGCTTACGCTGGCGCGGCCTAATACCGTCATGTACGTGGACCCGAAGCGGGTGGCGTGATGGCCCAGCGCCTCATCCCCGGCTACGGCTACCTCGACGAACCGGCGTCGGCCGGTCAGTACTTCATCCCCGGCTACGGATATGTCGATGTCGCGAGTGCTGCGGCGCCGGCAGCGCTGGCTGGGGCGGTAGCGGTTCGCGCCACAGCTGGCGCCGACCTGTCGACGGCAATTCGGCTGTCTGGCGCTGTGCCGTTTCGGGCTGCTGTGAGCGGCAACCTGGCCAGCGTTGCCGCTGCGCTGTCCGGATCCGTCATTGTGGCGGCCAGCGCGACCGGGGCCCTGACCAGTGCTGTTCCGCTGGCTGGCGCCGCAGTTGCGCGGGCCACGGTGGGCGCCGCGCTGTCGGCCGCGATCCGGTTGGCCGGCGAGGCATCGGCTCGAACGGCGGCAGTCGCCGACCTGACCAGCGAGATTGCATTGGCAGGCGCTGCGGCCTCGCGTGTCACGGCTGCTGCCGAGCTGTCGGCCGAGGCCGTTTCCTTGGCCGGCGCCGCAGTAGCGAGTGCCAGCGCGCGCGGCGCACTCTCGACCACCATCGAATTGGTCGGGTCGGTCTCCGTGCACATGGCTGCTTCCGCAGTGCTGGCCAGCGATGGCCCGAAGCTGCTCGGCGCCGCCCTCACGGTAGTTTGGGCGACCGGGGCTTTATCCACGGCGGTCTCGCTTTCGGGCGCGGCATCGTGCTTCGTCTCAGCCTCAGGAGTACTGGCTGGCGAGAGCGCGGCGCTGTCTGGATCGGCGGTGACGCGCGCCACTGCCGCCGGCAACCTGGCGTCAGCCATTTACTTGGCCGGCGCCGGCGTTTCGCGCGCGACCAGCGCAGCGTCGCTGCTGACGTCGATCCTGCTGGGCGGCCTGGCGCGCGCGTCAGCATCAGGCGCTGGCGATCTGACTGTGGGCCTCCAGTACGCCCGCGCGCCGGTCGGCGCGGGCTACGCGCCGCGGCGCAGTGAATATCAGGCGCGCCCCCAGCAGGGCGGCCACCAGGCGCGGCCTGGCCAGACCGGCGGCGCCCGCCCAACAGCAACACAGGAAAATTACCGATGACCCCGAAAGTGATCACCCCGCCGGCGCAGCTTGCGGTTTCGCTCGAAGCTGCCATCACGGCCGCGCGCGCCGACGGCGCCAGCCTAGACGACGAGGTCGAGCAGGCGGTGAAGACTGCGACGGCCGAGGCAGAATTCGAAACGCAGCGCGCGTTCATCGAGCAGACCCTGCGCCTTACGCTTGACCGCTTTGACGGAGCAATCAAGCTGCCACGCCCGCGGTTGATCTCGGTCGTGCACGTGAAGTTCATCGACCAAGCCGGCCAACAGCAGACGCTCGACCCGCAAGACTACCAAGTTGATGCCGAAAGCGAGCCAGCCTATATCGTGCCGGCGCCGGGCAAAGCCTGGCCGGCCACCGCTGCGCGCATCAATGCGGTCGAGGTGCAGTACGTGGCCGGTTATGGCCCGGATCACACCAGCGTGCCGGATTGCGTCAAGGGCTTCATCCTGCGCCGCGTCGCCGAGCAGTATGGGCTGCTGTCAGCCTCAATGGTAGCCGGCACCCCGCGCCTACTCGATGCGGAAAGGGTTTATTGATGGTGATGCAAATCAGGCGTGACGACAGGGTCACGATCGAGCAGAAGGTGAAAGTTCGCGACCCCGAGTACGGCACTGAGGTCGAGAGCTGGGAAGTCGTCGCTGGTCCGATCTGGGCGAATGCTCAGGACGTACTGCCGAGCCGCGCAGAGAAAACGGCCAACAACATCGCTACGGCGACGCAGTCGACCAGGCTGCGGATATTAAAAGGTCACGTCGTTGCGCCTGACATGCGAGTGACGCTGCATGGCCGGTTTGGCAACCGCGTGATGCAAATCGTAGCTGGCCCGGCGCTGCTCGATGACCGCATGCATAACGAATTCATGCTGGAGGGTTATTCGCATGGCGGATGAAACAATCGCGGGCGGGCGCGAGCTCGATGCATTCCTGCAGCAACTGCCGGTCAAGGTGGAACGCAATATCCTGCGGGCTGCGCTGCGCGCTGGCGCGAACGAGTTCAAGGAAGGTGCGAAGCAGGGCGTTCCAGTGGATGAGGGCGACTTGAAAGCGAGCATCCGCGTAACCACAAGCGCTCGACGCGGAACCGTGTATGCACGGCTCAGGGTTGGCGGCAAGCGCGCCCCCCACGCCCACTTGGTCGAGTTCGGTACCAAGCCGCACAAGATCACACCCAAGAAACAGCATGCGCTGTTGTTTAATGGAAGGGTGGTTCGCGAGGTGAATCACCCGGGCGCGAAAGCACAGCCGTTCATGAGGCCCGCCGCAGACAGTCGACCGCCGGCAGCCGCCGCTGCGGTCGGCGCCAAGATCCGCGAGCGGCTGACGAAAGAAAACATCAACGTGCGCGCACCGGAGGACGCATGAGTGTCAAGGTCATCCGGGCGCTGCTAGTCGCCGACCGGGCGGCAACCGACGTCGTCCCTGCTGACCGAATCGTCGCCGGCGTGGTGCCGGCCGAGTCCGCACTGCCGGCGCTGTCGATCACCCATATCAGCACAGTGCCAGTCGGCGCGCTGGATGCGGCGGCCGAGTTCAGTCTGGTGCGTAGCCGCGTGCAGGTAACAATCATCGCGAAGGACTACCCCGGGGTGAAAAGCCTGGCCGACATCGTGCGCCGCGCCTGTAATTTCGAGCGAGGCCTGATCGCCGGCGTCGACGTGGCTAGCGTCATGCGCGATACCGTCGGCCCGGACTATCAGGACCAGGCCGGCATCCACTTCGGCAGCGTCGACTTCATGGTCACGTACCACGAACAGAATTAGCAGTATCCACTTCAAACCCGCCCGCAATGCTTTCCGCTTGCGGGCTTTTTTATGCCCAAAGGAGAAACATGGGAGTCGCAAGCGGAGTTTATAAACAGGTCGCCTACAAGTCGGAAGGCGCCAACTACGGCGTAGCGCCGGCGGCGGCAGCGGCACAGTCGATGCGTCGCGTCAGCTCCTCGCTGAGCCTGGCCAAGGACACCTACCAATCGGGCGAGATTCGTCCTGACTTCCAGGTTGCGGACTTCCGCCACGGCCTGCGCAAGGTCGGAGGCTCGATCAGCGGCGAGCTGTCGGCCAAGACCTACGCCGATTTCATCGCCGCAGCGCTGAAAAAAGACTTCGTCGCTGGCGTCACCGTCACCGGCGCATCGATCACCGTCGGCGGCACCGCCGGTGCTTGGACGATCACCCGCGCTGCAGGTTCGTTCCTGACCGATGGCGTGAAGATCGGTGATGTCGTGCGCCTGACCGCCGGCGCCTTCAATGCCGCCAACCTGAACAAGAACATTCAGGTGACCGGCCTGACGGCCACGGTCCTGACGGGTGTCGTCCTGAACGGCTCAGCCCTGACCGCCGAAGGCCCGATCGCCAGCGCTGCCGTCACCGTCATCGGCAAGAAGACCATGATCCCGCAGGCCGGTCACACCGACAAGTCGTTCGCGATCGAGCACTGGCACCCAGACGTTCCCGCCAGCGAGCTGTTCACCGGCTGCAAGGTTTCGAAGATCACGTTCACGCTGCCGGCCACCGGCATGGCGACCGTTGCCGTCGAATTCACTGGCCGCGACGCCACCCCCGGCTCGGCCCAGTACTTCACCAATCCGACACCCGTGACCGTCACCGGCACGATGGCCGCGGTGAACGGCGTCGTCAAGGTCGGCACTGCCACCGGCGGCACGATCACGAGCGCGAGCATCGAGATCTCGGCTGCGCAGTCGAGCGAGCCTGGCATCGGTTCGAACGTCGCCGAGCAGGTGGCCACCGGCCGCGTCATCGTGACTGGCCAGATCACGGCGAAGTTCGATTCGACCGCGCTGCGTGATGCGTTCTACAACGAAACCGAGGTGTCGGCCTATATGGCCTTCACCGCCGACAACTCGGCGAACTCGGACTTTATCGCCTTCAGCATGGGCCGCCTGAAGATCAATGGCGCCGATAAGGACGACGGCGAGAAGATCTTGATCCAAACCATCCCGTACCAGGCGCTGCTGAATACCGCCGGCGGCGCGACAGTCGCCACCGATCTCACCACGATCGCCATCCAAGACTCGGTCGCCTAACCGCGGCCTTACCCAGCACCGGCTGGTCGCTGTCGCCTTCGCGGGCGCGGCGGCCAGCGCGGGCAACATTTTTGACCCACCTCTCGCGAAGGAAACACCATGAACAACGCACAACCAAGCAACCTGCTGCACAAACTGGTCGACGCCCTGGACATCGACGCCTACGAAGATATCCCGGTCGGCAAACTGACCCTGACCGATCCGCGCACCGGCTCGCCGACCAGCTCGGTCATCGAACTGGCCAGCCCCGAGCACGAGTCGCGCAAGAAGATCGACCTGGCGCGCACCCGCCGCCTGCGTGCCGAGTTCGCCAACAACGGCAAGCTGTCGGCCACCGACCCGCTCGACGATATCGAGGACGAAACCGATTACTTGGTCGCCTCGACCCTGGGCTGGAACCTGACCCGCGGCGGCGTGCCGATTGAATTCTCGCCGGCCGCCGCTCGTGCCCTGTACACCGATCCGAAAAAACAGTGGCTGCGCGCCCAGGTCCTTGCCGGCATCCGCAAGAGCGAGCTTTTTATCAAGGACTCCGCGAGCGTCTAGCGGAGTGCTGCCGCGCTGAGTATGAACTGCTCGCACGGCAGGGCGATGGCGCCACGCTGCGGGCACACCTGCAGCGTGTAGCAAAAAACACAGGCGAGGTCGATCCGCGCCTGAATATCCAGTGGCCGAAGCTGGGTCTCCCGCTGTGGGAGGCATTTAAGCGGCTTGACCGGCAGCCGGTCATGGAGGGGCTCGGGCCAATCACGTTGGGCGGCATCCAGGCGTATCAGTCGCTGTATAGGGTGCAGTTCACTGAATGGGAGTTAGAGATCCTTCACGTGTTTGATCGGATAGCGCTTTCCTCGGCGAGGGATGCGCAATAGGGCCAGCCTTCGCGCTGGCCTTTCTTTTTGGCGCGCTTTGGCGGCCACTTGAGTAAGGCGAAGCATGGTCATCAGTGAAATGGAAATCCGCTTGCGGGCCGACATCGCGCGCTTGCAGCGCGATATGGATGCGGCCCGCCAAACGGTCACCTCGGCCACCAACGGCATGGCGCGCGCGGCAGACGCTGCAAAGTCCGCCCTGGCCGGGATTGGCCTGGGGATGGGCATGGCGCAGGTCATCCAGATGACCGACCAATACACCAAATTTACGGCACAGTTGCGCCTTGCGACTCTGTCGACCCGCGAGTACAGCCAGGCGCTGGCCAGCGTCAAGGCCATCTCCACTGCTGCGCAGACCAGCATCGCAGATATGGGCGTTCTCTACGCGAAGATCGCGAACGGGACGCGCGAGCTGGGCAATACGCAAAAGCAAGTCGCGGAAATCACCGAAGTGGTGGGTCTGGGCCTGAAAGTCAGCGGCGCCACGGCCCAAGAAGCTTCGTCGGCCATGCTCCAGCTGTCGCAGGCGTTCGCATCTGGCGTGCTGCGTGGCGAAGAATTCAACGCTGTCAACGAGGCGGGCCCGCGCGTCATGCAGGCATTGGCCGACGGTATTGGTGTTCCAGTAGGCGCACTCAAGAAAATGGCGGAGGAGGGCAAGCTCACCTCCGATGTGTTGTCCGACGCCCTGCCGCGCTCGCTTCAGAAGCTGCGCGAAGAGGCGAAGGAAGTCCAGACGATCAGTGGCGCCTTCCAGGTGCTCAAGGATCGCATCATGGAAGTCACCGCCGTGCGCGCCAAGGACAATGGCTCCGTTGCAGCCATGACGCAGGGTATCGAACTCCTGGCAGACAACTTGTCAGGCCTGCTGACGATTATGACGGGTCTAACCGTCATCAAGGCCGGAACTTGGGCCGCGGAGTGGGTAGCTGGGGCGCATGCCCGGATTATGGCGAACAAACAAATGACCGCATCGGCCGTCGAGTCGGCCGCGGTCGAGCTGCGCCGTGCGGAAGCTGAGCGCCAATCTGCATTAATCGCTCAGTCCCGCGCGCGCGAAGGAGTGGCCGCCGCACGCGCCGAAGTAGCAGCCGACAAACAGCGTATGGCGTCCGCAGCTGCTGCAGCCGAGGCCGCGATCGTTGCGCGCCAGACCCAATTTGCAGAAACTGCAAGAATTGTCCGGGCAGAAATTGCCGTGGAAAAGACGCGCCACGCTGCGCAAATCAACGATATCGGCCGCGCTGCGCGTGTGGCGGAGATGGCGAAACTTGCAACGCAGCTTGCCGCTATCGAGAAGGGCATGGCCGCTTCGTCGGCCGAGCTGGCGGCCGTGCGTATCGCGAACGAAAACGCCGCAGCAAATGCTGCTGCAGCCGGCGCCGCAAGAATTGCAGCTGCTCGCGAGGCAGAGGTTGTCGCCACTGGCGGCGCAGCTGCGGCTACGTTACGCCTGCGTCTGGCGACTGCGGGGCTCACTGCTGCAATGGGCGCAGCTTCGCTCGCAGGCAACGTTGTACGAGGCGGTTTGGCGTTGTTGGGCGGGCCTATCGGTGCCGTGATTACCCTGCTCACCATTGGCGGCATGGCCTGGATGACCTGGGGGAACAAGGCCGAGGAGGCGAATGACAAGGTGGCTAAATCGACCGAAGAGACCACCAAGGAGATGATTGAAAGGCTCGACAAACAAATCGAAAAACTGCGGGAGCGGAATAATCTCGCGGCTACCGAGCCGAAGATCAAAAATCTAGGTGAACTCAATGATGCAGACGCTGCTGGTCTTGCTCGGGCAAAGGCAGCGTTGGACGAAAATCGCAGGCTGCAGTCTGTGAGCGCGCCAGGCCGTGAGAAGACTTTGCTAGGGCTTGACGAGATCGATCTGCTGCATGACTACGAACTAGCTCTCGCGAAAATTACTGATCGAGAGGCGGAAGTCGCTCGTGGGAAGGAAATCGCCTTCAACAAGAGGTATGCGGAATGGCTGGGTCAGAATGGGACTGCGGCTCAGAAGGAAGCGTATGAACTCGAGAAACTCCGGCAGGAGTATGGTCGCATTACCCCAGAAATGGAGAGGTGGGTAAAAGCAAAATACGCCGACAAGAGCGCCAACCAAGAGAAAACCGCATACCAGAACCTGATCACTTCGATTCACGAGAAGATCGCTGCGAATGACTTGGAAATCAACGGGTATGGCAAGCTTTCTGAATCTCAGCAGATGACGATCAAATTGGATGCCGCGATCGGCACCGGCAAGAACAAGCTGAGCGAGGGGCACATCAACGAAGCGCGCGCCCTCATCGGCAAAGTCGCGGCGCAGGAACAAGCCATCGAAGCGCAGCAGCGCTCCGCGAAGTGGGCCGAGGCGGAGGCAAAGAACGATGCTGACCACTACGCCAGCCTGCGTGCCGGCACTGCCGCCATCGATGACCGCATCAAGCAGATGGAGCGTGAGATCGAGACTTACGGTCTCAGTGCGGCGGCTGCGGTCGACATGGAGAAGGCCAAGCTCCAGGCGAAGCTGGATGCGGGTCCAGCCACCTATGCGGAACTGATTGCCCTCGACGAGCAAATCGCGAAGCTGACCAAGCTGGGCGAACTGACTCGAAAGAAAGAAGGGCTTGAGGCCAACGTCGATGTAACGCAGGCGAAGGAGCTGCTGGACATCATGTCAGCAATCGATGAGTCCGCGCGCTCGGCAGCCCAGGGCATGGCGGACTCGTTCGGTCGGGTCGGGAAGGCAATCGGTGGTCTCACCACCGCACTGAGCGGCTTGGGTAAGAGTCAAGCTGCTATCGCTGCCCAGCTCGCCGCGGCGACCAAGGCAGCAGCGGGTGATCGGGAGAAAGTAGCTGTGGCCACCGCTCAGGCCGCACGCCAAAGCGCCCAGGCGCAGATCCAGTCGTATGGCGACATGGCAGCGGCCGGCAAGGACTTCTTCGACGAGAACTCGCGCGGCTACAAGGCCATGGAGGCAGCCGAAAAGACGTTCCGCGCTTTCGAGGTTGCATTGTCGATCAAGACGATGCTTGAGAAAAGCGGGATTCTGACTGCCTTCACCTCCATGTTCGTGTCGAGCAAGGCGACGGAAGCTGCAGCTACCACTGTTGCGGCGAAAGCCGAGATCGGCGCCACAATGGCGAAAGGCCAAGCTTCGGCGGTCGCCGGTGTGGCGAATCAGGCGGGTGGCGATCAGTACACGGCATTCGCGCGCATGGCGGTTATGGCGGCCGCCATGGCTGCCTTGGGGTTTGCTGTGGGCGGCTTCGGGGGCGGAAAGGACACTACCGCCATCGACCGTCAAAAGGCCACCGGTACTGGCTCGGTTTTGGGCGATGCCGCTGCGAAATCTGAGTCGATTGCAAAGGCGATTGAGCTTTCGGCGGCAAATTCGAACATTGAGCTCAACTACACGGCAGGCATGCTGCGCTCGCTGCGCGCGATCGAGAGTTCGCTGAGTGGTCTCGGCGGCATCCTGGCGCAAAACGGCGTGACCGGCAACGCGCCAGCAGGCAAGTATGGTGGGGCTGGGGCTAGTGTGGCAAACGTGCTGATGCTCGACCCGCTGACACGCAGCCTCGATCTGCTAACCGGCGGCTGGGTCGGCAAGATTACCAGCAGCATCAACAATGCGATTTTCGGCGGCAAGACAACAGCGCGCGACGTTGGCGTAATGACCAACAAGACCACCCTGGCCGGGGCATTGGCTGGCGGTCTGAACGCGCAAAGCTATGCTGACATGAAAAAGGATGGCGGTCTGTTTCGGAGCGATAAATACTGGACTGACCCAACCGACCTCGGCGCGGAAGCGAACCAGCAGTTCACTCAGATCATCCGGGACATGGCTAGAGCCGTGGGTGAGGCTGGCAAGCTCCTTGGCCTTGGGGGCGACGCCTTCTCCAGTCGCCTTAACGCTTTTGTGGTCGACATCGGCAAGATCAGCACGAAAGACCTGAAAGGCGACGAGATCCAGAAGCAGTTGGAGGCTGCATTCTCGAAGGTCGGTGACGACATGGCGCGCTGGTCGGTCGACGGGCTGACGCAGCTGCAGAAGGTCGGCGAGGGCGCGCTCGAGACTCTGGTGCGGGTAGCGTCGAACTACGCGAACCTGGATTCGGTCCTGGCCAGCGTCGGCAAGACGTTCGGCGCGACTGGCTTGTCCAGCATCAAAGCGCGCGAGAGTCTGATCGATCTGGCGGGTGGAATCGATGAGCTGGCAAGCAAGACGGCCGGCTTCGCCGAGAACTTCTTGACCGAAGCCGAGCGTCTGGCGCCAGTGCAGAAGTACGTCACGGACCAGCTTTCGGCGATGGGTCTAGCAGGCCTGCGTTCACGCGAGTCGTTCAAGCAGTACGTACTCGGTCTGGACCTGACCAGTGAAGCCCAGCGTCAGCAGTATGTGGCGCTGATGGATCTGCAGGAAGCATTCGCCAAGGTGTATCCAGAGATCGTTGATACGACGATTTCCCTCGCGGACGCTAAAACGGCGCTGGCCGACGCTTACAACGCTGAGGTCGATGCAATCGGTGCAACTATCGACCGCATGGGCTCGTTCGCGTCAAGTTTGCGCAGTCTGCGCAACAGCGCGGTCCTGGGCAACCTGTCGCCACTCTCGCCGCAGCAGAAGTATGCGGAAGCGAAAGCGCAGTACGAGGCAGTATTGTCGGCGGCCCGTGGCGGCGACGAAACGGCGCAGTCGAACTACCAATCTGCGTTCACGTCGTTCCTGGAAGCGTCACGCACGGTCTTCGCCAGCAGCAGCCAGTACCAGCAAGACTTTGCCTATGCTCAGGCCGCGACTGAAGAGGCCGCGCGCTGGGCAGAGGCTCAGGTCGATGTCGGTCAGGCGCAGCTCACCGCACTCGAGAAGCAGGTCTCCGGGCTCATCGAGGTCAAGCAGGAAGTCATGTCGGTGCGAGATGCCATCCTGCAGCTGAATACGGTCATGGGCAAGAACACCGCCCCGTTGACCGCAGTCGTGGCGCCGCCACCGGTGGCGGTTCCGTACAGCTCGTACGGGACGTCAAACACCGAGGCGCTGGTGGCCGAAGTGAAGGCGTTGCGCACGGAGGTGGCAGGGCTGCGTGCAGACCAGAACGGGCAAACGGGCGCCCTCATTGCGGCGACGCGCGGCGCCGGCGAGCAGACGGCTGACAAAGTCTCGGGGGCGGTGAGAGCCGCCGCTACAACTGAAGTAAGGGTAAAGCCTGAATGACCGATGCTCAATTCCTGGCCTGGCTGCAAAGCTCGGCCGCGTATCGTTGCGTCCTGATCGAGGCGGCGGCGCGAGTGAATGGCGTGGAAACCATGGTCTACATGGCGACCAGGTCCTACACCACGTCGCCTGCCGACAGTCCGGCCAACACGCAATACCTCCCGATCGCCACCGTTGGCACGCTGTTCACCGAGCGCCTGTCGCTCGAGGGCGACGGCGCACTCTCGACTGGCGACCTGGAGATCGACAACACGGCCGGCGTGCGCGATGTCTGGGCCAGCGCCGGCTACGTGTGGAAGAACCGAGCCGATCGGGCCTTCATCGGCGACTTGCGCTGGCCTCGCTCGGACTATCGAATGATCTTCGATGGTGTAGCAGCCGACCTTGCGCCGCGTGGGCGCCAAGGCCTCGCGCTCAAGCTGCGCGACAAGTTGCAACGCTTGAACACCCCGATCACCGAGGCTAAGCTGGGTGGCGGCACGGAGCAGCGGGATTCGTTACTGCCGACCGCGCTTGGCCAGCAGTTCAATGTGACACCCCTGCTGGTAAATGCTGCGATCCTCAAATACCAAGTTCACGCCGGACGGATCGATCAGATCATCGAGGTGCGCGACAACGGCGCGCCGGTGGCATTCACAGCTGACCTCGCAACCGGCACCTTCCAGTTGGAAGATGCACCGGCGGGCGTGGTTACCGCCTCAGTGCGCGGCGATGCTGCCGGCGGCTACGTCGACACTGCGGCGCAGCTGGTCAAGCGCTTGGTGACGAGTTATGGCAAGGCGTCGGACCGCTTTACGGAAGACGACCTTGACCTGGCCAGTTTTGCAGCCTTCGATGCAGCGCACCCGCAGCCTATGGGGCTGTACTCGACCGAGCGCCTGAACGTGCTCGTGGCGTGCCAGATGATCCTAGGTAGCCTCGGCGCTCAGCTGGTTATGTCGAGGCTCGGTAAGCTCCGACTGGTCAAACTTGCTTTGCCTGGTACCGGCACGCCGTTCGTCATCCGTCCGGAACACATGGTCGACGGCACGCTGCAACCGACCGGCCGCACCGACGTGGTCGGCGCCGTGAAGGTGGGCTTTGCCAAAAACTGGACGGTGCAGGACGCCGGCACGCTGGCGAACCTGCCTGAGGTGCACAAGGCCTTGTTCGCCGACGAATGGCTGACCACGACCAAAACCGACGCGGTGACGTTGGCCACCTACCGCCTGAACGCCGAGCCGGTGCAGATCGACACGATGCTGCTGACCCGGGCCGACGCCGACGCCGAGGCGCAGCGCCGCCTGGACCTGTGGAAGGTGCCGCGCACCACGTACGAGTTCGACGGCGTGCCCGAGCTCTTGCAGCTTGAGCTGGGCCAGGCGGTAACCGTCTACAGCCCGCGCTTCGGCATGGCCGCCGGCGTCTCCGGCATCGTTATTTCATTGGCGCCCGACTGGAACACCGGGCGCGTCAAAGTTGGGGTTCTCGTATGAGCGCAGTGCTGAACGACCGCGACGCCATCCTGCAGGCGGCCACGGTGCGGATCGTCAATCCGAAGAACGCCTGGATCAACCTGTCGACCAGTGCGCCCGGTTTCCACGTTACCGCAGCCGGCCAGGCTGACCTGAGCGTAGTCACCGTCACGGCCGAGCTGTTCGGCCTGGATGAGGCCGTCACGTTCAGCGCGGTCGGCGCCACGCTGTCGAATGCAGCCGGCCGCACGGTCGACGTCACCTACGGTGGCCAGACCGCGATCGTGACCGCGACCGTGATGAGCAATGGCGATAAATTTGAGCGCTCTTGCGTCATCCCGGTGCTGCGCGATGGCGCCGCGGGTGCGGCTGGACAGCCCGTCTACACATGGATCAAGTACGCGGACACAGCAGCGGGTGCCGGACTCTCGGATGACCCGGCCGGCAAAGCCTACATCGGTCTAGCGCACAATAAGTTGACCGCGACCGAATCGACCACCCCAGGCGACTACACCTGGGCGCTGATGAAAGGTGGTGACGGCCTGCCGGGCGCGAAGGGCGCCGACGGCATTACCTATTACACCTGGATCAAGTACGCCGACCAGGCGGATGGGACCGGCCTGTACGACACTCCCAACGCTAACACCTTGTACATCGGCATTGCAGTCAATCGCACGACCGCCACCGAAAGTACCACGAAGACCGATTACGTCTGGTCGCGCTTCAAGGGTGAGCAGGGTGTGGCAGGCGCGCCAACCTACACCTGGATCAAGTACGCAGATACCGCCGCCGGCAGCGGGCTTTCCGACGACCCGACCGGGAAGACGTACATTGGGTTCGCGTACAACAGGCCCACGCCGACGGAGTCGACCACACCAGCGGATTACATCTGGTCGCTTATCAAAGGTGCCGACGGGCAGCCAGGCGGCAAGGGTGCTGACGGCGCGACGCTCTACACCTGGATCAAATATTCGGACAATGCCGACGGCACTGGCCTCTACGATGTTCCGACCGCCTCGACGCTGTACATCGGCATCGCGACAAACAAGAGCACCGCTACCGAAAGCACGACGAAAACCGATTACGTTTGGTCAAAATTCCGCGGCGATCAGGGTGTCCCGGGCCCGACCACCTACACTTGGATCAAATACGCCGACACAGCGGCCGGCGCAGGCCTGTCCGATGACCCAGTCGGGAAGCTGTATATCGGCCTGGCGCATAATAAGACGACGGCCACCGAGTCGACCACGCCAGCGGATTACACCTGGTCGCTGATCAGGGGCGAGAAGGGCGACCAAGGCGTCCCTGGCGGGAAGGGCGCGGACGGCCAGCAGCTGTACACCTGGATCAAATACAGCAACAGCGCCAATGGCGCGAGCCCGTACGACGTCCCGACCGACAGCACACTCTACATCGGCATAGCGGTCAATAAAACGACGGCCACCGAGTCGACGACGCCGGGCGACTATGTGTGGTCTCGCTTCCGCGGCGCCGACGGCGTGGGCACGGCCGGTGCGCGCGGTGCCGGACACTACTACGCGACCGGCTCGACCTGGTCGGACGTGGTGGCGTCGGCAGCCTGCCCCGGCAGCACTCCGGTGCTGAACGATGTCGTCACGATCAGCAGCAGCAGCTACGTCATGGAGAAGCGGTGGACCGGATCGGCGTGGATTGAAAACGGGGTAGTCGTCAACGGCAAGCTGATCGCCCCGGACTCAATCCTGACGACAGCGCTTGCGGCTCGCGCAGTTACGGCCGAAAAAATCGAGGTCAATGCTGTTAACGCTAGCCACATTTCTGTCAGCGGCGACGCCGACAATTTGATCCGGGACACGCGGTTCAAAGATCTTACATGGTGGGGACTCACCGGCCCACTAAACGCTGCCGACTGGGATATTTTGCAGCCAGGCCTGAATACTGGATGGAAGCATAATGTCTCGGTATATCTGTCGGCCAACGGCGGCATTCCGACTGAGTCTTGGAGCGCCGCAATGCCCGTTATTCCTGGCGCAACCTACTTGGTGGAGTGCCAAGTTTCGCTCAACTCCGAGTTTCAGGGCGAGCTGTCCGTTGAAATATATATCCCATGGTACGGCTTTTACGCATTCGAACAGCCCACTGTTCTTAATTGGGGTTCTGACGGGCATGCAATTCAATACGCCTCGAATAGCCCACGCGAACGCCGAACCATTGTAAAGACGCTCACCATTCCTACTGATGTGAAGGTGACGTATGTGCAGATTTACACGCGGCGTAGTGTTCGTGTAGGCCATGCCGAGATTGGAGGCTTTTCCATTACTCGAATGGCCGACGCTTCGCTCGTTGTCAAAGGCGGTATCAAAGCTGACCACATCGACGTCGAAAAGCTCGCCGCAATTGTGGCATTCCTGGGCAATGTCCAGCTCGGTCCTGGTGGCGCCCTGTGGCAGGGTACAAATCAGTACAACGCCGGCGAGGGCGTGTATATCGGCGCTGATGCCAACGGAAATCCTGTTCTGTTCATCGGCAATGCAAACGGCGCACACATCCGCTGGAGTAAAGCGGATGGGCTGCGCGTGTATCAGGCAACGCAGGAATCATTCGGTGCCTGGTTCTCCGGCAGCGCGGGCGGCAGCTACCCGAACAATACCGTCGGCAGCACGGGTTATGGCTCTCTGAGGGCGGAATACACCGGCGGCCTGCAGCCTGTAACGTTCCGCTGGATCTTGGTTGAGCGCAGCAGGACCGGCGCGGTCAACCCGATGCGAATTTCCAACGCCACCAGCCAAACGGCCTCATTCAGTGGTTCGGGTTCGAATGGCTCCGCGGAATACGAGGCGTTGTGCGTCGTCACCGACGGCAACCAGCGCTCGATCACCATCGGGCAGGTCATCAATGTCAACCACGGTACTCCTGTATGACAACCTATCATTTTGCCGATGTGATGCCGGACGGCTGCGTGCGCGCGTGCCTGCCTGGCGAGGGTGAGGACGATGGCTCGCTGTTTGTGCCTGAGGTGGAAGGCAGCGCCGTGATGCTCGACGGCCCGATCGACTGGCGCGGCCCGACGCCTACTGCAGTGCTGTACTGGGAGCGCGAGCTCGGCCTGTACTGGCAGGAGGGCGCCACCGAGGCCGACCTGCCAGCGATCCGCGAGCAGGCCATCGACGCCATCGACGCCGCCGGCGAGGCCCTGCGCCTGGCCGTCATCAGTCGGATGACCCAGACATCCGAGTACGTGCGCGCCGAGCAGCACGCCCGCGAGTACCGCGCTGCCGGTTACCCCGAGGGCGAGGACGCCTATGTGCCGCCGGGCGTGGCCAGCTGGGCGATGGCCAAGTGGCGCCAGGCCTGGACCGCGCGCCAGGCCGCCGACGACATCCTGGCCACGGCCGACCGCTGGTACGCGCTGCTCGACGAGATCCGGGCACTGCGCCTGGCGAACAAAGAGGACGCGCGCCACGCGACGACGGCCGGCGAGGTCGCCGCCATCGTCGCCGACATGCAGGCTGACATGCGGTCCCTGGCCCTGCAGATCAATACCACCACCACGGAATAGCATGCCCAACCTGAGAATCGTCACCAAGAACGCGCTGCGCCAATCCTCATCGCTCACCGCCTCGAGCACCGCCGGCAATCTCGCTGTGTCCAGCCTGGCAGCCGCCGTGAAATCGTCGCTGCACAGATTCACCGGCACGAACGGCTCGTACCGCGCGACCTGGGCGGCGCCAGCGCGGATCGGCTGCGTCGCGCTCCCGTTCTGCAACTGGTCACCAACGGCGAAACAGCGTGTGCGTGTGTCGAAAGAGAAGTCCGTAACGAACTTGCTCACTAACAGCGAGCGAATCGGCATTACCCCGTGGGGTACGGATTCCAATGCCGGGGCTACCGCCAACAACGCTGGGGTAGCCCCAGATGGGTCTTTTACAGCCACGCTGTTGGCAAAGGCTGCGGCGACTGCGGCCTACAGGCATCAGGCAGGGGGTCAGCGCGCCGCTGGCAAATACACCGCCTCCATCTGGGTGAAGAAAGCCGCCAGCACGCCCTGGGTGTTCTTCCAGCTGAACAACGACCACCGCATCGGGTTCAATCTGGATACCAAGACAGTCACGGTGGCCGCGCAGCTTGTGGCGCCTGTAACGGGCGTAGTGTTGGCAGACGTTGGCGGGTGGGTACGGATCGGCTTGACGGCAACTTTCCCCGCAGCATGGGGGCAAGTGTTCACCGTTGGCCTATCAAATTCGACGGGCGGGTATTCAAGCGCAGCCCTCTATGCTCTCGGGGAGGGGCATCTGTTCTGGGGAGCCATGCTGAGTGAGGGCGATCCATCGTCGTATTACCCATCGCTGGACACCTTCACCTCCCGCGCTTCGAACGGCACCTACATTGGCAGCGACGGCCTCATCAAAACTGCACCAGCGAATACGCCGCGAATGCAGCATGACCCGATGAACCCGTTTGCGCCGCCGCGCCTGCTGCTGGAGGCTGCTGCGACGAACCAGCTTTATCCGAGCCGCTATGGTTTCTCCCCAACGTATTACGCCACATCTGCTGCTACTCCACTGATCGCAGGGCAGGCCTCATATGTCTATGAGCGGATCGATAGCGGAAGTCCGCAAACGCCGCCCGCAGGCAGCCAACTTGGGGCGGCGGGAACGTACTGTGTAAGCGCAATCGTTGAGCAACACCCCTCAACACAGGTTTCCACCGTCACACGCATGTATTTTTACAAGACGACGAACGGTAACGCGATGGTGGCATCTGTTGATCTAGACCTGCTTACAGGGGTTTCCAGCGGCTCCGCGAAGCGAGGGGCTATTAGGTTGGCTAAGGTCGGACCTAACGGCGGGGCGTTGTATCGCATTTGGGTTGCATATGTGCATGATGGTGTGGAGACAGTGTCCGTCTACCCATACCCAATTGCCGGCACTACGGATGCTGTTGGGAAGAAGGTTATTGTCCACCACATGCAGTTGGAGGCTGGCGAATACCCTACCTCGCCAATCGTTACGACTACTGCCGCCGCTACCCGCGCTGCCGATGCCTATACCTCTGCTCCCGGCGTGCGTCCTGATGGGTACATTGACCACTGGCAGAGCTACGACTACGACAGCGGCTGGGTGCTGGCGTGCCCGGCGCCGGCCGTCGAGCTGGAAGGATTTACCGCTGCCCAGGCTGCGAGCGCGTATGCGTATGGCGGCGGCGCCTATGCGCGTCAGTGGCTGCCGCAGCAGTTGGACGCCGCCGGCCTGGCGGTCGACATCGCTGATCCGGACAACCTGCAGGGCTACATCGAGGCCGCGTGCATGGTGGCGGGCCCGGTCTGGTCGCCGCGGTACAACGCGTCGGGAACGTCGGTCTCGGTCATCGACCGCACAGAGGTCTCGCGCAGCGCCGCGGGCGACCAGTTGGCCGACCCGGGCACGCTCAGCCGCAAGGTGCCGGTCGACCTGCGCGCAATGCCAGAAGAGGACCGCGCGCGGTTCCTCGATTTGGTGCGCAATAGCAGGGCCCATCCAATTCTGATGAGCGTGTTTCCCGAGCATCCCGATCTGGCGCTCGAGCGGGATTTTATGGTCTACGGCCGGCGCACGAAGGACTCCGACATCGCCTACCAGTTTGCAGGCGCTTATTCAACCACCCTTGAGATCGAGGAGATCTGATGCATTCACGTCCTGGAATTGTCACGGTCCGGCTCACCAGCCGCTGGCCGTATAACCCGATCAGCCTGGCAGTCGGCGTCGCCGCTGGCTCGCGTCAGTTCAGCCACTCGATCATGATCATCGGCGAGCGCGCCTACGAGGCGTCGATGACGCATGGCTGCCGCGCCGGCACGGTCGGCCAGCTGATGGAGGGCATCGTCGTCTACCGCGACATGCAGGTGGCGGTGCCCGACATCGACGCCGCGCGCACTTTCGCCGAGGCCCAGGTCGGGAAAAAATATGACTTCGCCGGCGCCGTCGGCATCCCTCTGACCTACTCGGAAGACTGGACCGACGACAGCAAGTGGTGGTGCAGCGATCTGACGTTCGCGATCCTGCTGGCCGGCGGCCTGCGCCTGTTCGACCCGGCCGTGATGAAGCGCGTCCGCCCGATCGACCTCCATATGCCCGACTACCCGAAAGGGCCGATCGTACGAACGCGACGGCCGCCGCAAGTTCCACCAACCAGCCCGCAAACGCGGGCTTTTTAACGCCCACCGAAAAGGCACCCAATGATCGAAAAACCTCCGCAGCCTCCCGGCCATCCCAGTGACTGGGCCAGCATCCTCACCTGGGGCTGGGTGATCGGCCTGTCGCTGCTCGGCGGCTTCGTCTCGTTCTACCAGAAGCTGAAGGCCGGCCATGTGCGTGCGTGGAACTTCACCGAGTTCGTCGGCGAGCTGGCCACCTCGGCTCTGGTAGGGATCATCACCTTCAAGCTCTGCCAGTGGCAGGGCTACTCGTCCGACCTGGCGCCGGCCCTGGTCGGCATCACGTCGCACATGGGCAGCCGCGCGCTGTTTAAGGCCGAGGCCAAATTCAGCGCCTGGGCTGACGCCAAGTTTCCACCCACCCCCGCACCGAAGGATATGACCGATGGCAACCAATAATTTCCGCCTTAGCGCGCGCTCGCTCTCGCGCCTGGACGGCGTCCACCCCGACCTGGTCAAGGTCGTCAAGCGCGCCATCGAGCTGACCGAGGTCGACTTCATGGTGACAGAGGGCGTGCGCACCGCCGCGCGCCAAAAGCAACTGGTCGCCGCCGGCGCCTCGCAGACCTCGCGCTCGCGCCACCTGCCGACGGCGAACAAGTGCGGCCTGTCGTGCGCGGTCGACTTGGCTGCCATGGTCGGCGCCGAGGTTCGCTGGGACTGGCCGCTTTACCCGAAGCTGGCCAAAGCCATGAAGGCGGCGGCCACCGAGCTGGGCGTGCCGATCGAGTGGGGCGGCGACTGGAAAACGCTGGTCGACGGGCCGCATTTCCAGCTCACCTGGAAGGCCTACCCATGATCGACATTACTCTGACGAAGTACCGGCTCGCCGCCGGCGCCATGGCGCTCGCCCTGGTGCTGGCCGGCGCGGTCGTCGCCGGCGCGGTCATTAACGGCTGGCGCCTGGACGGTGCGCACCAGCGTGCGCTGGCCAGTGAGATCGACAGGCGCATCGCAGCCGAGCGCAAGCTTGACGATCAGGTCGCGGCGGTTGCCCGCCTCGGCGATGCGAAGGCTGCTGCCGACGAGCGCCGCCAGGTGGCCGAGAAGTTCGCCGCCTCCGCCATCGCACGCACCGGAAGTCGTGCCGCCGCCGTGGCCGCCAGCCGGGCGCCAGACTGCAGCGGGGTGATGCGCGAGGCCTGGGAGGGCTGGAAGTGAGGGCGCTGATTCTGTGCCTGCTGTTGGCCGGCTGCGCGTCCGAGCCGCAGAAGATTCCGATGCCGGTCGCGGTCGGCTGCGTTGGCAAGGAGCCGGCGCGCCCGGTGAGCACCTTCGGCACCGGCGCCTACCCGGGCGACAAGGCGGCCGCGCAGGCAGCGCTGATCGACGGCGCCGCTTGGGAGGGCTATGCCCTGCAGCTTGAGGTGATCATCGCCGGGTGCCCAAAAAAATAGGAGCGAGGCGGGCCCGGGCTGCCCAGGCCCGCGCCCACCTGATGGCGGCACGACGTGTCTCGTCATTCTCGGCAAGGATGAACCGGTCGAGAGCGAGGGATGACCTGTAGCGCGCATAGGCGCTGGCAGTGAGAAAACGTGATCGCTTCATGTCGCCAGTCGCTAGTGGAGCGTCTCGTCCGACCAGGTCACCGCGAGGGCCTGCTCGACCACCACTTCCTCGGTCATAGCCTGAAATGGAAGTTCTGGATCCGGCGCGAAGGTGATGAGCTGGCAGTGGTCGGGGTCTGCCTGGCTCAGTCGAAGCCACTCTTCGCGAGAAACAGTCCGGCCAGTCGCAACCGGCAACGTGATCCAGAAGCCTGTTTCGCGTTCTGCGATGACCTGATAAAGGTCGAGCATCTTATCCATGTGGGTACCCCTCGCATCCTCATGATGGGGTGAGCTTACGACTGAAAAAAGCACGTGTCACGCGTTGCCGTGCGCAACCATTCAAGGTGCATAGACCCGTTTGATATACTGTACAAAAATACAGTATTGGTGCCATATGGGATTCAAGCCGCCGTTGACCAGGGAACAGCTGGTAGAGATACAGGATCGCAATCCTGGATCGGCCGACGTACGCGCGCTGTTGTGGGAGGTGAAGCGGATGCGCGCCCTGGTACTGTACGCCGACCAGCTACAGCGCATGCTCGGCACACTGCCTGGGCCGCAGGGCGCGATCCTCGACACGCTGCGCGAAAAGCTCAAGGGCGAGCCGTGCGTGAGCGA
>Ga0308160_10001210_pt1 | contig 38405 bp, 42 predicted proteins | sample PhyFR1_FD_201036 | JGI IMG/M metagenome (GOLD analysis project Ga0308160, IMG submission 201036) | Phyllosphere microbial communities from UC Gill Tract Community Farm, Albany, California, United States - DLSLF.R1 | ecosystem: Host-associated > Plants > Phyllosphere > Unclassified | place: USA... | reverse complement strand
CTGCGTCAGCGCGCTCAGGCGCTCAGCGTCGCGAAGGCGGACCGGTGCCAGACCAGCGGGCTGTGCGCGAAGTCCGACATGAGCCCGAGGACCCGGAGCACGACGATGTCGTGGTCACCCGCGGGGTAGGTGTGCTCGACGGCGCACTCGAGCCAGATCGGAGCGCCCTCGAGGAAGACCGACCCCGACTCGGACACCGTCGTGTCGACCCCGACGAACCGGACCGACTTGTCCTTCGACGCGAGCTGCCGGGTGACCTGCGCGTGCCCCTCGCCGAGGATCGAGACCCCGATCGTGCCGGCCGCACGCAGCACCGGCCACGTCGACGACGTGTGCTGCACCGCGAACATCACGAGCGGCGGGTCCTGCGACACCCCCACGGTGAAGGACGAGGCGACGAGCACGGTGGGCTCGTCGTCGACGACGGCGGCGAGCGCCGCGACCCCGCAGGGGAAGCCGGAGAACGCCTGACGGAGGGCACCGAGGTCGGGGGCCTCGGGCGAGTAGGGGCTGATCATGAGCGGGTTCCTTCCTGGAGGCTCGCGGTCGCGCCGAGGACGACGTCGCGCCACCGGGCGAGCCAGACCTCGGTCGATGCGGGCTCGGAGTACTGCTTGTCGTTGAGGTACAGGGCCGGAGCCGGGACGGTCGCACCGAGCTCGACGAGCACGGGCTTGAGGAAGACCTCGGGGGCGAGGGCGTGCGCGGGGCCGGCGCCGAGCATGAGCGGGACGGCGACGACACCGGCGAGGCCGTCCCCGGTGGCGAACTGGTCGAGGAAGAGCTTGAGGACGCCGGTGTACGTCGCCTTGAACGTCGGCGAGGCGACGACGACGAGGTCGGACGCGGCGACGGTGCGCACCGCTTCCGACACCTCGTCGTCGCCCCAGCCGAGCAGGCCCGGGCCGAGGTCGATCACGTCGACGTCGTGGTCGGGTGCCCGACCGGTGAGGCGTTCGAGCACGACCGTGGCCGCGTCGAGCGTCCGCGATGCCGGCTTGGGGTTGCCGGCGACGACGGTGGTGATCATCGATCTGCTCCTGCGGTCGGGGACGGTGTGCGACTGCAGTCCATCCGCCGTTCGTTTCGCCTCCGTGGCGCGCCCGTATCGGGTGGGTTACGCCAGGGGGCGCCGGATGCCACGGCGGGGAATGCCCTGGTCAGCGGGTGCCGCTCCGGGCGGGTCCGTCGCATTCCGCCAGCGGGGTCCGCTCGGCCGACCGCCGACTTGTGAGAGACGCGTTACCGGAAGTCGGCGCGATTGCTTCCGGGGTGTTTCGCCCGGGCGGCGCCGCCGCACGGACGCGCGGATCCGCACCGCTCCGGGGTGGGGTGGCGGGATCGCCCGCCCCGGAACGGCGCGGCACGGCGGCTCGTCGACGCTGTGGCGCCGGTGGCCTAACACCGGCGAAACAGACGCCTAACAGGACCGTTACCGCCGGGCACCCGCTGGCGGCCCGCAGCCCGTTACATTCGCATCAGCCCCACCGGAGCGGCCCCGTCATCCCCGACGCATCGCCCCCGGCGGAGCGCTCTCCCACACCCCGAAGTGACCGACGCCCCTCGTCGTCACGCCCACCCCGCGCCGCGGGGTGTTCGGCGTACCCGCAGCACCGGCAGCACCCGCACCCGTCACCCGTCCCCGCACCACGTCCTGGAGGTCCTCGACCGATGTCGTCCCCCGCACCCACCCGAACGCGGCTCGCACGTCCCGCGCTCCTGGCCGCCGCACTCAGCGGTGTGCTGTTCCTGTCCGCCTGCTCCGCCACCTCGACGGCCTCGACCGACTCGTCCGACGACTCCGCCGGGGTCGAGCACGCCACCAGCCAGATCACGGCGGCGAGCGTCGACCCGGAGTTCACCTTCGAGGGCAAGCCGTTCGACATGTCGAAGATCGCGGGCAAGACGATCTTCAACATCCCGAACTCGTCCGCCGTGCCGTTCATCGTGTCCGTCGACGAGGCCGGGCAGCAGCTCGCCGAGGAGTACGGCGCGAAGTGGATCGAGTACACGAACCAGGGCACGCCGACCGAGCAGTCCGCCGGCATCGACCAGGCGATCAGCCGGAAGGCCGACATCATCGTCCTCGCGCAGGGCGTCAACGGCGAGCTCATCGTCCCGGCGCTCAAGCGTGCGAAGGCCGCCGGCATCCCGGTGCTCATCAGCCACACGTACCAGACGGGTGAGGCGCTCCCCGACCAGCTGCAGGACCTCGTCGCCGCCCAGGTGACCGCGCCCTTCCACGAGGCCGCGAAGCTCAACGCCGACTGGGCCATCAAGGAGACGAAGGGCGCGGGTGACGTGCTCATCATCACCTCGTCGGAGGTCCCGCCGTCGGACGGCATCGTCAAGGCGATGCAGGAGGAGTTCGACGAGTACTGCTCGGGCTGCAAGGTGAAGGTGACGAACGTGCCGGTCGCCGACTGGGCGACGAAGATCTCGTCGACCGTCCAGTCCGCGATCCAGTCCGACCCGAACCTCGACTACGTCCTGCCCGTGTACGACTCCATGGCGCTCTTCGTCGAGGCCGGGGTGACGGCGGCCGGCAAGACCGGCCAGGTCTTCACGTCCTCGTACAACGGGACGCCCGCAGTGATGAAGATCCTGCAGGAGGGCAACGTCATGACGATGGACATCGGCGAGAACATGGAGTGGCTCGCCTACGCCACGCTCGACCAGGCCGGTCGCGTCCTGACCGACACCCCGATCATCGAGGACGGCGACGAGCAGACCCCGCTCAAGGTGTTCACGAAGGGCAACGTCGACGAGGCGGGTACCCCGCCGGCGCCGAGCAAGGGCTACGGCGACGCGTACAAGACCGGGTACGAGGAGATCTGGGGTCCGGCGAAGTGAGCGCCACCCGGGAGGCACGGCGCAGCCCCGCAGCGTCCGCTGCGGTCGTCGAGGCCGGTGCGACCACCGCGCCGGTCCTGCGGATCAGCGGGCTCACCAAGCGGTTCGGCGGACTGACCGCGCTCGACGACGTCGAACTCGAGGTCCGTCCGGGCCAGGTGCACGCGCTGCTCGGCGAGAACGGTTCCGGCAAGTCGACCCTCATCAAGATCCTGTCCGGCACCTACGCGCCGGACCCGGGAGCGACGATCGAGGTCCGCGGCTCCCGGCTCCCGCTGCCGGTGCCTCCCGGGTACTTCCGCCGCGTCGGCATCAGCTTCGTCCACCAGGACCTGGCCCTCGTGCCGTCGCTCGGGGTGACCGAGAACCTCCGGCTCGCCACCGTCGTCGCCGGCCGCGGTCCGTTCGTCCGCTGGGGCGCCGAGCACCGGGCGGCCGCGGAGCTCTTCGCCCGCTACGGCGTGGACATCGACCCGCGGGCCCGGATCGAGGAACTGATCGACACGCAGAAGGCGCTCGTCGCGATCCTGCGGGCCGTCGCCGAACTGGGTGACGACCGGGCGCTCATCGTCCTCGACGAACCGACCGTGTTCCTGCCGAAGGAGGACGCGGACCTGCTCTTCCGCGTCGTCAAGGACCTCGTGTCCGACGGCCGCACGTCGGCCCTCCTCGTGTCGCACGACATGTCCGAGGTCCTCGAGCACGCCGACCGCGTGACGGTCCTCCGGGCCGGTCGGGTCCAGGCACACCGGGACACCGCGACCACGACCGCGGACGAGCTCGTCTCGCTCATCGTCGGACGCGGGCTCGACGGCGCGGCCGCACGCAGTGCCCGCCCCGCCACCACGGGCGACGCGGTCGTGACGGTCCGGGACCTCCGGGCCGGTGTCGTCGACGGGCTCTCGTTCGACGTCGCGGACGGCGAGGTCGTCGGCATCACCGGGCTCGCCGGCTCGGGCGTCGAGGACGTGCTTCCAGGCCTGTACGGCGCCCGGGCGGCGACCGGGACCCTCACGGTCCGGGACGCCACGGTCGACCTCGGCGCCACCAGCCCCGCGACCTCGATCGCCCGCGGGGTCGTCTACGTCCCCGCCGACCGCAAGCGCGAGGGCGGTGCCCTGACCCTGTCCGTCGAGCAGAACGTGACCCTGCCCGTCCTCGGGAAGCTCCGCGGACTGCTCGGGCTCTCGCCGGCACGGGAGCGGTCGCACGTCGAGGGCCTCGTCCGCGACTGGGACGTCCGTCCCGCCGACCCGTCCGCGCTCTTCGGCACGCTCTCCGGCGGCAACCAGCAGAAGGCCGTCCTCGCGAAGTGGATGCAGGACGACCCGCGGCTCGTGCTGCTCCAGGAGCCGACGCAGGGCATCGACGTCGGCGCCCGTGCGGCGATCTTCTCGATGCTCCGCCGGACCGCCGACCAGGGCGTCTCGATCGTCTGCGCCTCGACCGACTACGACCAGCTCGCCCAGATGTGCGACCGGGTCGTGGTCCTCGCCCACGGCCGCGTCCACGACGTGCTCACCGGCGACCGGATCGACCGCGACGTCATCGCGGCGGCCGTCGTCGCCAGCCTCGTCGATCCCGCTCCCTCCTCCCCCGACTCCTCCCCCGTCAAGGAGACCGCCTGATGTCCACCACCGCCGAACCCGCCCTCGAGACGTCGATCGTCCGCCCCACCCGCCCGCGCTTCTCGTGGGGGCACACCGAGCGCTACGCCCTGCTCGGCGCCTGGCTCGTCATCGTGATCGCGTTCAGCATCGCGCTCCCCGACACCTACCCGACCCTCGGGAACCTGCAGAACATCCTCGGGTCCCAGTCGGTGCTGCTCATCCTGGCGCTCGGCTTCCTGTTCCCTCTGACCGCGGGTGAGTTCGACCTGTCCGGCGCCTCGACGATGTCGCTCTCCGCCATGACGATCGCCGTCCTCAACGCCAAGATGGACATCCCGCTGCTGCCGGCGATCCTGGTCGGCCTGGCGATCGGCGTGGTCGTCGGCCTGGTGAACGGCCTGCTCACGGTCGCGTTCCGGATCGACTCGTTCATCGTGACGCTCGGCACCTCGACGTTCATGATCGGGATCATCCAGTGGATGAGCGCGTCCTCGTCGGTGACCGGCATCGACCCGGCGCTCGTCCAGGCGACCGTCGGGTGGCGAGGGCTCGCCGGGCTGCCCCTGGCGTTCGTCTACGGCCTGATCGCCACCGTGGTCGTCCTCGTCGTCCTCAGCGCCACCCCGGTCGGTCGACGGCTGCTGTTCGTGGGCACCGGTCGCACCGTCGCCGAGCTCTCCGGCCTGAACGTCCGCCGGCTCCGCGTCGGCGCGTTCGTCGGCGCGGGCCTCACCGCCGCGGTGGCCGGGGTCGTCTACGCCGGCACGCTCGGCGGGGCGGACCCCTCGAGCGGGCAGTCGTTCCTGCTCCCCGCGTTCGCCGCCTGCTACCTCGGGGCCACCGCGATCATCCCCGGGCGCTTCAACGCCATCGGCACCTTCATCGCCGTCTACTTCCTGTTCTCCGGCGTCGTCGGGCTCCAGATGCTCGGCGCCGACAACTTCGTCCAGCAGCTCTTCTACGGCGGTGCGCTCATCGTCGCGGTCGCGGTCTCCCAGACGATCCGACGGCACTCCGTCGCGAGCGCCGCCAAGGCCGCCGCGAAGCAGTCCTGACCCTCCTCCACACACAGAAAGCGAGTCCCCCATGGACATCGGAGTCTTCATCCCGATCGGCAGCAACGGCTGGCTCATCTCCACCACCTCGCCGCAGTACAAGCCCTCGTTCGACCTCAACCTCGAGATCGTGCAGAAGGCCGAGTCGTACGGCTTCGACTTCGCCCTGTCGATGATCAAGCTGCGCGGCTTCGGCGGCCCGAGCGGGTTCTGGGACGAGAACCTCGAGTCCTTCACCCTGATGGCCGGCCTCGCTGCCCGGACGGAGCGCATCCGCCTGTTCGCCACCACGGCCGTCCTCACGATCCCGCCGGCGATCGCCGCACGCATGGCCGCCACGGTCGACTCGATCTCGCACGGCCGCTTCGGGCTGAACCTCGTCGCCGGGTGGCAGAAGGCGGAGTACGACCAGATGGGGCTCTGGCCGGGCGACGAGGTGCACTTCAAGCGTCGGTACGCCTACCAGACCGAGTACATGCAGGTGATGAAGGAGCTGTGGGAGGACGGCGTCAGCAACTTCCAGGGCGAGTACTTCCAGATGGACGACTGCCGGATGCTGCCGAAGCCGACGTCGCACATCCCGATCGTCTCGGCCGGGCAGTCCTCGCAGGGCATGGCGTTCGCGGCGGAGTACTCGGACTACAACTTCTCGATGGGCGTCGGCGTGAACACCCCGACCGCGTACGCCGAGCAGAACGAGGCGCTCCTCGCCGCGCGGGAGAAGACCGGGCGCGACGTCGGCTCCTACGTGCTGTTCATGGTCATCGCCGACGAGACCGACGAGGCCGCGCAGGAGAAGTGGCAGCGCTACAGCGACGGCGTGGACGTCGAGGCCATCGCCTGGATGACCGGGCAGGCGCTCACCGACACGAACGGCGAGGACGGCAACACGGCGAAGCGGATCTCGCTGCCGGAGGGTGCCGTGAACATGAACATGGGCACGCTCGTCGGCTCCTACGAGCACGTCGCGGCGATGCTCGACGAGGCCGCCGACGTCGCGGGCACCAAGGGCATCATGCTCGTGTTCGACGACTTCCTGCAGGGCATGGACGACTTCGGCACCCGCATCCAGCCGCTCATGCGCACCCGCGAGGGCGTCGTGTCGTCGGCGCCCGCCGTCATCCCGAGCGCGGTCACCGCATGACGGCCGGCAGCACGGCGCCGACCCTCGAGGTCGCGGTCGTCCAGGCCGGGCAGATCCCCGCCGACGGCGACGCCGCGCTCGACGGCCTCATCGCGCTGTTCGAGCAGGCCGCCGAGGGTGCCGACCTCGTCGTCTTCCCCGAGCTCATCACGACGCCCTACTTCTGCGGCGTCCGGAACGACAGCCGCAAGGTCTGGGCGCAGCCCGTGCCCGGTCCGGCGACGGCCCGGTTCGCCGAGGCCGCGCGACGACTCGGCACGGCGGTCGTCTTCGGCCTCTACGAGGACGCCGGTGACGCGCAGTACAACAGCGCGGTGCTCATCGACGCCGACGGCACCCTCGTCCACGGCACCGACGTGCACGGCGACCGCGTGCCGGCGTACCGGAAGACGTCGATCCCGACGAACGCGATCTCCGACGTCGACGAGAAGCACTACTTCGCGCCGGGGTCGGGGCCGGTCGTGTTCGACGCGCTCGGCACCCGGTTCGGCATGCTCATCTGCTACGACCGGAGCTTCCCCGAGTACTGGCTCGCATCGCGTGCGGCCGGCGCCGAGGTGATGCTCGTGCTGGTGTCATCGATGGGGTTCCGCGAGACGCTCTTCACGCAGGAGCTGCAGGTCCGCGCCCTCGAGACGCAGACCTGGGTCGTCGCCCCGAACCGCGGCGGCGAGGAGACCGTGGACGGCAAGACCGTGAGCTACTTCGGCCGCTCGTCGGTCGTGTCGCCCCGCGGCGAGCTCGTGGTCTCCGCCCCGGCGCACGAGGCCGGCCCGGTCGTCCGGGCGACGCTCGACGTCGCCGAGGTGGCCGCGGTGCGGGACGACTTCCCGCTCGGCCGGGACCGGCAGCCCGGGGTGTTCCGGTACCTCGCGGACGCCCACGCCGCGGCGGTGCCGGCGTGACGGACGTGTTCGCGGTCGTGCGCGGGACGATCGCGCCCCAGCTGGAGCAGGCGCTGCACGACAGCCGCGCGAACCCGCTCCCGGCCGCCCCGTCGTCCCTGCCGGCGGAGCCCGGGCACAGCCAGGCGCTGTTCACCCGGCTCCTCGCGGCGGCGATCGACGCGGCACCGACCCCGGCAGCACCGGTCGCCCCCGGTCCGGCGTCCACGGTGTCCACGGCCGCGACGGCGTCCGACCCCGCAGCGGCGAGCGTCACCGAGCTGCTCGCGGCCTACCGCGACGGTTCCACCACCCCCGCCGCGGTCATCGGAGCCCTCGCCCCGCACTGGACGAGCGACGACGTGTGGTCCGACGCCGTCCTCCGCCTGGTCGACGGTGCCGAGCAGGCAGCGGCCGAGTCGACCCGGCGCTGGGCCGCGGGCGAGGCCCGTGCGCTCGAGGGCGTGCCGTTCGCAGTGAAGGACATCATCGACGTCGCCAGCACGGTCGTCACGAGCGGCTCGCTGCAGACCGGCGACCGCGTGGCCCCCGCCGACGCCACCGTGGTCGCCCGGCTCCGTGCGGCCGGGGCGATCCCGGTGTTCACGGCCGCGACGACCGAGTTCGCCTGCGGCGGCCCGCACAACGCCCGGTACGGCGCCGTGCGGAACCCGTGGGACCCCGAGCGCTGGACGGGCGGGTCGTCGACCGGCTCCGGTTCCGCCCTCGCCGCACGCATCGTCCCGCTCGCGCTCGGGTCGGACACCGGCGGATCGATCCGGGTGCCGTCGGCGCTGTGCGGGACGACCGGCATCAAGCCGACGTACGGCCTCGTCCCGCGCACGGGCGTCGCGAGCCTGTCGTGGACGCTCGACCACGTCGGACCGATGGCCCGCACCGCCGAGGACCTCGCGCTCGTGCTCGCCGTGATCGCCGGTGGCGACGGGCAGGACCCCACGACGCACACCGCGGTCCCGCTCGTCGAGGCGGCACCGGGACGGATCGCGGGGATGCGCATCGGCGTGCCCCGGGTCTGGTTCACCGAGCGGGTGGACCGTGCGGTGCTCGACGCGCACGCGGCCGCGGTCGACCGGTTCGCGGCACTCGGGGCCGAGATCGTGCCGATCGAGTTCGACGACCTCGAGGCGATCGACGCCGAGTGCTGGACCGTCTTCTACGGCGAACTGGCGGCCAACCAGGAGGCCAACGCCGCCACCGCCGACCTGTTCGACGCCGGCACCCGGGCGCGGTTCGACGTCGCGTTCACGCCGACTGCCGCGGACTACCTCCGGTCCCTCCGACGCCGTCCGCTCGTGCAGGCCGCGATGGTCGCACGGATGGACGAGGCCGGGGTCGACGTCGTCCTCACGCCGGGGATCGGTGCCACGGCGCCCCGACTCGACGACCTCACCATGACGGTCGACGGCGTGCCGTACAACCTGCACGACGTGATCCCCCGGAACACCCGGGTCTTCGACTACGTCGGCTTCCCGGCGCTCATGATGCCCGCCGGGACCGCGCCGGACGGTCTGCCGGTCGGCGTGCAGCTCGTCGCACGCCCGTGGGACGACCGACTCGTCCTGTCCGCCGCCGCCGCGTTCCAGGAGGTCACCGACCACCACCACCGGGTGCCGCCGGCATCCGCCACGAGAGGGTCGACCGATCAGTAGCCGCACCACGGACGAGGACGGCGCCCGCCGACGCGCGTGGCAGGTCCTCTGCGCGTCGAGCCTGAGCGTCGTCCTCGTCTTCATCTCCTCGAGCGCCCTGCTCGTCGCGCTCCCCGACGTCAGCCGTGACCTCGATGCCTCCGCCCTGCAGTCCAGCTGGGTCCTGCTCAGCTACATGCTCACCACGACGACGCTCATCCTCGTCTTCGGCCGGATCGCGGACCTCGTCGGGCGTCGCCGTCTGTACATCGCCGGCATCCTCGTCTTCCTCCTCGCCTCACTCGCGTGCGGTGCAGCACCGGACGCCGCCGTCCTGCTCACCGCCCGACTCGTGCAGGGCGTGGGTGCGGCGGCCATCGTCACGAACACCACGGCGCTCCTCACCGACGTGTTCCCGGAGTCGATCCTGTCGCTCGGCCTCGGGCTGAACGCCACCGTCGCCGCCGTCGGACAGGTCATCGGTCCGGTCGTCGGCGGCCTCGTCGCGGAGTCGTTCGGCTGGCGGTGGATCTTCCTCGCCGGGGTCCCGATCTCGCTCGCGGGGCTCGTCTGGTCGCTGCGACTCATCCCCCGCACCGCCCGGCCACGCTCCGGCGAACGCCTCGACGTCCCGGGCTCGGTGCTCTCCGTGGCCGCGGTCGGGCTGCTGGTCGGTGCCGTGTCGGTCGGCGGATCCGCGGGCTGGGCCGCCGTCCCGGTCGTCGCCATGGCCTCCGGCGCGGTGCTGCTCGGAGCGGTGTTCGTGTGGACCCAGCGCCGGGTCCCGCACCCGCTCGTCGACCCGGCGATCTTCCGCGACCGGGCGACCATCACGCTCTTCTCGGCCGCCGGCCTCTGCGCACTGTCGAGCTACGCCCTCGTGCTCCTGGCGTCCCTGTCGTTCCAGGCCGTCTCGGGCAAGGACGCCGTCGAGGCCGCGCTCTGGGTGCTCCCCACCCCGATCGGCACGACCGTGGCCGCGGCGAGCGCCGGGGTCCTCGCCCGCCGGGTGCCCGCGCGCACGCTCTCCACCATCGGCATGCTGCTCATCGCGGTCGGGGCAGCGGTGCTCGCGGGGTCGCTCGCCGACGACGGTGCCTACGCCGTGACGGCCGTCGGACTCGGTGCCGTCGGGGTCGGCACCGGGGTGTTCATGACGCCGAGCACCTCGGCCCTGATGACCCGCGTCCCGGAGCACCGCCGGGGCATCGCGAACGCCATCCGGTCGGCGCTGCAGAACGCGGGCTTCCTGTTCTCCACGGCGCTCGGTCTGGCGATCGCCACGAGCGGGCTCTCCGCCGCGCAGCAGGCCGCGGCGTACGACGGCAGCCTGCTCGGCCTGCCGGCGACCGACGTCCAGGCCTTCGTCGACGGCGTGCGCACCGCCGCGCTCACGTTCGCCGGGTGTGCGGTCGTCGGCGCGCTCATCGTCGCGTTCGGTCCGTTCGGCCCCCCGGACCGCCAGGCACCGCTCCGACCGGACACGTCCGGCCCGGTGCCCGAGCCGGGGACGAGCGCATGACCGCCACGACGGGCACCGACCGCACGCACGGGCCGACCGCCGGCCGACGTGCCGGGGTCGCGCCGCGCCTCCAGGCCCCCACCAGCCAGCCTCACGACGGAAGCAGGACCGCATGACCGACGACCACGACGACTACGTCTCGGCCGGCTACACCGGTGCGCTCGAACCGGGCCGACGGGCGGCGCTCGTCGTCGTCGACCCGGTGAACGCCTACGTCGACCCGGCGTGCGGGCTGTACGCCGGCGTCGAGGAACCCGTCGAGCGCATGCGCGAGCTCACGGCCGCGGCCCGGGCGGCCCGCGTGCACGTCGCCGTCACGACCATGGCGCTGTCGGCCGACGGCTCCAACGCGGGGGTGTTCTTCCGGAAGGTGCCGGCCCTCGCGGCGTACCTGCCCGGCACGTCCACCGGCGCGTTCATCGAGGGGCTCGCGCCGGTCGACGGGGACACCCTCGTGCCGAAGCAGTACCCGAGCGCGTTCTTCGGGACCTCGCTGGCCGCCGACCTCGTCGCACGAGGGGTCGACACGCTCTTCATCGCCGGACTCTCGACGAGCGGGTGCATCCGGGCCACCGCGACGGACGCCATGCAGCACGGCTTCGTGCCGATCGTCGTGCGCGAGGCCGTCGGCGACCGGCTGCCGAGCGTGCACGAGGCGAACCTGTTCGACATCCAGGCGAAGATCGGCGAGGTGTGGGGCATCGACCGGGTGCTCGCGCTCTGGAGCGCCGCGTGAGCACCGAGGCCCCGGTCCGCGGACGGCCCCGGAACGCCGCGGTCGACGAGGCCGTGTACACGGCGTGCATCGCGATCCTCGCCGAGGGCGACCCCCGTGCCTTCACGATCCGGGCGGTCGCCGACGCCGCCGGGGTGGGCGCGGCGACGATCTACCGGCGCTGGTCCAGCCGCGACGTGCTCCTCACCGAGACCGTCATCCGCCTGATGGAGGAGTCGATCCCGACGATCCTCGACGCCCCGATCGACGAGGGTGTCCTCGGGCTCACCCGCGGCTGGGTGCACGCGCTCGTCGCGACCCCGGTCGGCCGGGCGCTGCCGCTCATCGTGGAGCTCGCCTCGCACGAGCCCCGGGTGGCCGAGGCGGTCGCCGCGTGGCACCTCGACCGACGGGTCCGGGTGAACGCGATGCTCCAGCGGGCGATGGACGCCGGCGACCTGCGGCCCGACGTCGACCTCGGGATCGCCGTCGACCTGCTCGGCGGTCCGACCTTCTACCGCCGGGTGTTCGTGTCCATCGACATCCAGGCACCCGACTACCCGGTGCGCCTCGCCCGGGAGTTCCTCCGGTGGGCCGGGTGGACCGGCGACACCACGACCGTGGGGGTGGTCTCGTGACCTACGTCGCACCGGACGACCGACTGGACGGCACCGCGGGACGTCGTCCGGTCCCGCCGTGGACGGACATGGCCATCGGCGACGTCACGCCCGGGCACTGGATCGGCTTCAACCGCCGCTCGGACGCCGCCCGGCAGGTGTCCGACCTCATCCGCGCGGACATCGTCGCCGGTCGGTTCACCGGACCGCTGCCGTACGAGTGGGAGCTCCTCGACCTGTACGGCACGACGCGGAACGTCCTGCGCGCGGCGCTGACGCTCCTCAAGGAACAGCGCCTGCTCACCCGGGCACCGCGGTCGGGCACGTTCGGCGTCCGTCCGGTGGCCTCGGTGAGCCTCGCCCGGACCACCGAGGAGGTCACGATCTACGGCGAGAACACCGGCGGCAGCGTGTTCGACTCCCCACGGCTGAGCATCGTGCACCTGTGCGTCCAGCTCGTGCCGGCGCCCGAGACCGTCCGGCGGAACCTCGAGATGGACGGCAGCGCCGCGTACTTCGTCGAGAGCCTCATCTCGTTCGACGGGGAGCCGAGCCGGGTGCGGACGAGCTGGGTGCCGCAGGAGCGGTTCCCGGACCTCGTGTCGGAGCCGCTCACCGAGTACGTGCCGGACGTGCTCGTGCGGCGGGTCGGGCAGCGGCCGGTCGCTCGTCGACTGCTGCTCAGCACGGTGAACGCCGACCAGTGGAGCGCGGACCTGCTCGACATCGATCCGGGGCAGGCGATCTTCCACATCGAGCGGCTGATGTGCCTGGCCGACGGGACCCCGGTGGAGTACGGGTTCTCGCGGTACCGGGGCGACCGGGCGGTGATCGACTCCCGCATCGTGTGAGCCTCGACGCCGTCAGAGGAGCCCGAACACCGCCTGCGCGCCGAGGCTCGTCCCCGCCACGAGCACCCACAGCGCGATCCCGAGCAGCATCGGTCGGAACCCCGCCCGCCGGAGTGCGCCGAAGTCCGTCGAGACCCCGATCGCGGCGAGCGCCACCGTGATGAGGAACGTCGCGGCGGTGGAGAACCCCGGGGCCGCTGCGGCCGGCAGGACCCCGAGGGTGCGGAGGAGCACGACCACGAGGAACCCGATGAGGAACCACGGGACCAACCGGAACACGCGGAACCCGCGGACGCCCCCGGCGCGGGCCGTGTCCACGCCGGACGCGACCTGCTCGCGGGAGGTGCGCCGTGCTTCCAGGCCGGCCAGCCCCACGACGATCGGGATGATCATGAGCGTCCGGACCAGCTTCACGACCACCGCCGTGTCGGTCGCCTGGCGACCGTAGACGGTCGCCGTGGCGACCACCGACGAGGTGTCGTTCACCGCGGTGCCAGCAAAGACGCCGAACGCGTGCTGCGAGAGCCCCAGCGCGTGGCCGACCAGGGGGAAGACGAAGACGGCGGCGATGTTGCACAGGAAGATCGTCGACATCGCGTAGGCGACGTCCGCGCTGACCGCGCCGATCACGGGCGTGACGGCCGCGATCGCCGAGGCGCCGCAGATCCCCGTCCCGACGCCGATGAGCGTGCGGAGGGCACTCGAGACCCGGAGCAGCCGACCGATCCCCCACGCTGCGACGAGGCACACGACGAGGGTCGTCAGCATCACGGGCAGCGTCTCGCCGCCGATGCGGAGCACCTCGGCGATCGAGAGCTGGGCGCCGAGCAGGACGACGGCGAATTGCAGGACCCGGCTCGAGGCGAACTTCACGCCGGGCTGCAGCAGACCGAGATCGCCGCCCGAGCCCGCACCGGTGCCCTCGCGGTGTCGTCGTCGGCGGACGAGCCACCCGACCAGGGCGCCGAGCACGACCGCTGGGACCGGGCCACCGACGACCGGGACCTCGCGGCCGACGACGGTGGCGGCGAGCCCGATCACGAGGGCGAGCGCGACGCCCGGCCAGGCGGTGCGGAGGAACGGCATGGCGTCCAGCATGACAGGCCCACGGCGAACGGCAGCCGGCGTGCGGCGTCGCGGCGTCGCGGCTCAGCCGGCCGGCGGCACCTGCCCCGTCATCACCACGCGCCCGGCAGCGTCGTCCCACCGGAACGTCGCGTCGGCCCGACCGCTCGCGTCCGCAGTCGACTCGTCCGGCTTCGCGTAGCGGTAGGCGACCGCGATCGTCGACGGGTCGGTCCGGCTGATGTCCGGGACGAAGCCGTACTGCTCCTTCGTGGCCGTGCCGAGGTACCGGCCGTCGTGGAAGAGCAGGATCGCGACGGGCGAGCTGCCGGTCGCGAGGTCCAGGCTCACCGTGACCCAGGACAGCGGGGCGCACGCCTCGTACCCGGACGTGTCGGCCCGTGCGGCGTCCCACTTCGCGTCCTCGAGCCCGGCCGGCAGCGGCAGGTCGGCGATCGGCTGGGCGGCGGCCTCGGCACCGCTCGACGGGCCGCACGTCGGCGTGGGGGTCGGAGTCGACGTCGGGGTCGGGCTCTCGGCGACCGCAGTCGGCGTGGCGGTCACGGTGCGGGTGGCGGTGGCGGTGGGGCCGGCGGTCGTCCCGCCGCTGCACCCGGTCAGGGCAACGGCCAGGACGGCGGCGAACAGGATCCCCCCGGTGGTGTTCACGGTGCGCATCCGGACAGGTTCCTCCTCGCCCTGCACAGAGTTCTCGGCGTATTCTTGGTTTCGGAAGCAACGACGATTCCGGCCATGCCTCGTCGTGTCGCGTTCCCCGACCTCGACGGGCCCCGACCCGACCAAGAGCCCTCGTGTCTGAACACCTCATCGAGTACGTCGCCCGTGACCGAACGGGCATCACCGCCGTCGTGACGACCACCAGCGTCATCGACGTCGACACCGTGATCAAGCACATCCACGCCGGTCACGCCGGGTACTACGTCGCGGCCGACTCGTGGAAGCGCACGCCGGTGCGGAGCCTGTCGTTCCTCGGCGGCGCGTACCTGTTCGCGAACTGGGACGGCTCGAAGCGGAACATGCTGCACGATCTCGCGCTCCGCGCTCCGACCCGGTCCATCGAGACGAAGCCGGTGGCGCGGCGCCCGCGGTTCTCGCGGGTGCTCGACGCGATCCTCGGCCTGCGGCGGTCCCACCGGCACTGACCGCACCGACCGACGGACGGGAGGGACGGTGCGGGCCCGCCCCGCGCCTCCCGTCGGCCGCCGGTGCGCGAGATCAGTCGTCGTCGCGGCGACGCGACCGCGTCCGCCGGAACCGCTTGCCGGTCTCCTCGTCGACCGCGATGCTGCCCGTCGGCAGGTTCGAGAAGTCGGGCGCGATGACGGTCGGCTCCGGGACGCCACCCGGGCCGTCGAGGACGAGGATGTTGCTCGTGCTCGTGAGCGTCCGCCCCCGGAAGAAGTCCGGGGACCGCACCCACCAGACGACCATCAGCACGACACCGATGAGGATCGCGCCGACACCCACCACGGCGACCGCTCCGATGCCGAGGATCGTGACGTCCTTCCCGTCGTCGCCCTGCAGCCAGTCGGGTTGGGCGAACTGCACGAGTCCGTAGACGAACGTCACCGCGAGCGTCAGGCCGCCGAGCAACGGGACGAGCCCCCGCATGACGAAGTTCCGCAGGGTGCTGAAGAGTGTCCGTCGGTAGACCCAGACGCACGCGAAGCCGGTCAGCCCGTAGTAGAACGCGATCATCAGGCCGACGGAACCGATCAGGGCGGTGAGCAGGTTCGTCGAGATGACGGTGAACAGCACGTAGAAGCCGATCGACGCGATGCCCATCCCGATGGTCGACCAGGTCGGCGTGAGGAAGCGCCGGTGGATCCGGGCGAAGTGCGACGGCAGGGCCTTGTAGACCGCCATCGAGAGCGAGGTCCGGGCGGTCGGCATGATCGTGGTCTGCGTCGAGGCGGACGCCGAGGTGAGGATCGAGAACGACAGCAGGGCCATCGCCGCGTGCCCGAGGAACGAGTTGCCGAAGAGCGCCGGGCCGATCGCCGAGAACACGTCGTCCGCGTTGCCCTGCGCCCCGAGGCCGATGCCCTTCGTCCCGACGCCGGCGAACGCGATCGCCGCGATCGACATGAGGGCGTAGATGACGAGGAGCAGGACCGTGCTGATGACGGCTGCGCGACCGGGGGTCTTCTCGGGGTCCTTCGTCTCCTCGTTGAGCGAGACGGCGGTGTCCCAGCCCCAGTAGATGAAGATCGCCGTGAGCATGGCGGGGGCGATGACCGAGCCGAAGTCCATGCCGCTCGGCCACAGCCACGACAGCGACGGTGTGATCGAGCCCTCGATGCCGTTGCCGGTGCCGACCCGCACGAGCGCAACGACCGCGAACATCACGAGCACGAGCACCTCGATGCCGAGCAGGACGTACTGCAGCCGGGCCGACACCTCGACGCCGACGTAGCAGATGAAGGTCATCACGGCGATCCAGGCCACCCCGGCGACGGTCGACCAGAGCGTGCTGTTCCCGAGGGCGCTGATCGTCGGGTCGTTCGTCAGGACGCCGACGAAGGAGTACCCGTACGAGCCGGCGATCTGGGCGAGGTTCGCCATCACGATGACGTCCGCGGCGATGATCCCCCACCCGCCGAGCCACCCCGTCACGGCACCGAAGGCCCGGGTCGCCCAGGTGAACGTCGTGCCGCAGTCGGGGTCCTCGCGGTTGAGCTCCTGGTAGGCCACCGCGATCATCCACATGGGGATGAACGCGAGCAGCATGATCGCAGGGGCCTTCACCCCGGCGAGGAGCGCTCCCCCACTGGCCACGACCAACCCGAGGCTCGCGGCCAGGCTGTAGGCGGGCGCGGTGGACGAGATGCCCATGACGACGCTGCCGACCAGGCCGATGGCCCCCGGTCGCAGTCCCTTCTCCGTGCCGACGGTCTCGGTCGACACCGTCACGACCCGTTCGTCTCGCATGACCACCACGCTCTCTCGATGGCGAGCGACGGAAACCGTCGCCGTCGCTCCACGACTCTGTGGATACGAGCACTGAAACTAGACCTCAGCAACGATTTCCGCACCTGGCTGTGTCAATCTTGATCCAGTCCCGAGAGGAGCACCAGCATGGAGGACGCCGACGTCGTCGTGATCGGTGCGGGCGTGGCGGGGCTCGCAGCCGCACGGGTGCTCGCCGGGGCCGGGCGCCGGGTCGTCGTGCTCGAGGCCCGGGACCGGATCGGCGGTCGGGTCCACACCGACCGGACCGACGGGCACGTGACGGACCTCGGCGCCTCGTGGATCCACGGCGTCGAGGACAACGCCGTGGCCGACGCCGTCGCAGCGTTCGGCATCCGCACGGTCGAGTTCACCGTCGGCGGGTACCAGGTCGACAGCCGGCCGATCGCGTACCACGGGCCCGACGGTCGTCGGCTCGACGCCGGTGCAGCCGCCCGGTTCGCCGACGACGTGCGCACGGTCGACCGCGCCCTGGCCGACGAGATCGAGCGATCGGCGCCGCTCGACAGCTACCGCGACGTGGTCGCCCGGGCCGTCGCGGCGCAGGGCTGGGACGCCGAGCGGGCGGAACGGGTCAGCGAGCACCTCGAGCACCGGAGCGAGGAGCAGTACGGGGTCGCGAGCGACGAGCTCGCCGCGCACGGGCTCGACGACGACACGATCGCGGGCGACGAGGTGGTGTTCCCGGACGGCTACGACGCCCTGCCCGCACACCTCGCCGCGGGGCTCGACGTCCGGCTCGGGCACGCCGTCGAGCGCATCGACCACGGGGACGGCGGGGTGGTGGTCACGAGCAGCCGCGGCCCGTTCCACGCCGAGGCCGTCGTCGTCACGGTGCCCGTCGGGGTGCTGCAGGCCGGCGACCTCGTGATCGAGCCACCGCTGCCCGCACGGCACCGGCAGGCACTCGGACGGCTGCGGATGAACGCCTTCGAGAAGGTCGTCCTGCGGTTCCCGGAGCGCTTCTGGGACGCCGACGTCTACGCGATCCGGCAGCTCGGTCCGGCCGGACGGTGGTGGCACTCCTGGTACGACCTGACGCGGCTCGACGGGGTGCCGACGCTGCTCACCTTCGCGGCCGGTCCGGCAGCGCGGGCGATCCGGGGCTGGAGCGAGGAGCGGGTCGCGGACTCGGTGCTCGAGCAGCTCCGGCGACTGTACGGCGACGCCGTGGGGACGCCGACGTCGGTGCTGGTGACGGCGTGGCAGGACGACCCGTTCGCCCGGGGCTCGTACGCGCACATGCTGCCGGGGTCGACGACGAGCGACCACGACGACCTCGCGGTGCCGATCGCGGGACGCGTGCACCTGGCGGGTGAGGCGACGTGGACCGACGACCCGGCGACGGTGGCCGGCGCGCTGTACTCGGGGCACCGTGCGGCGGTCGCGGTGCTCGGCCACGACGTTCCGATCGACCGGGTCTGGACGGGCACACCCGCCGGGTGACCTGTGCGAGGATCGTCGAGCACGCCGGCACGAGGGGTCCGGCACGAGGGGGAGAGCATGCTCGCGAGCGATGTGGCGAACGCGAAGTTCGCACCGACGAAGTGGCGCGAAGGGTACGACCAGCGCGAGGTCGACGACTTCCTCGACCGGGTCCGGGCGACCCTGGCCGGGTACGAGGCCGGACGTCCGGTCGATCCGCTGACGCCCGAGGACGTCACCCTGGCGCGCTTCCAGCCGACCAAGTTCCGCGAGGGCTACCGGCAGGACGAGGTCGACGACTTCCTCGACCGCGTGGTGGTCGCGCTGCGGCAGCACACCACCCACCGCTGACCGGCCCGTCAGGCGCTGACCGCGCCCGCGGCCTCCCCGATCCGCAGCCCGGTCGCCACGAGCCGCGCGACCGCCGGCGTCTCCCGCCCGACCGGCCACCCGAGCACCGTCGTCGCGAGGGGCGCGTCGAGCACCGGCACCGCGACGTGCTCGGGCCACTGCCAGGCCCGGCTCGAGCGCGGGATCACGAGCAGCGTCCGACCGAGCGCGACGAGCTGCGCCAGCTGCGACTGCGAGTGCACCTCCGGCCCCGGTCCCGGCGGGTAGGTCCAGTCGGCGAGGGGCCACCGCGCCATCGGCAGGTCGGGGACCGACGACACCTCGGCCATCGTGAGGGACCGGCGGTCGGCGAGCGGGTGGGACGCGGGGACGATCGCGACCTGCGGCTCGGAGTACAGGTCGACCGACTCGATCCCGGTGAAGTCGTCGAACGGCCGGTGCATGACCGCCACGTCCGCCGTGCCGTCGAGGAGGAGTCCCGCCTGCTCGCCGATCTCGCAGAGCACCACGTCGACCGGCACGTCCTCGGGGGCGGCGTCGAGCAGGGCCTGCAGGAACTCGTGCGACGACCCGGCCTTCGTCGCGAGGACGAGCCGCTGCTCCGGTGCCCCCGCGCGTCGGGTCCGCCGGACGGCCGCGCGCACGGCGTCGAGGGCGGCCGGGGCTTCGCGGAGGAGCGCCGACCCCGCGTCGGTGAGGGTCACGCCGCGACGGTCACGGTCGAAGAGCCGGACGCCGATCCGCTCCTCGAGCTGCCGGATCGCCCGCGACAACGGCGGCTGCGCCATCCCGAGCCGGAGCGCCGCGCGGCCGAAGTGCAGTTCCTCGGCGACGGCGACGAAGTACCGGAGCTCGCGCGTCTCGACATCGTCCACGACCGGCAGCCTACGCCGACCGATACCCGGCGAGTATCACCACCCACCCGATCGGTGTTGGACGCGGGAACCACCCCGGACCGACGATCGAGCACATGGACGACAAGACGACCGCGCTGGTGACCGGCGCGAACAAGGGCATCGGGTACGCGATCGCCGAGCAGCTGGGTGCGACGGGGATGCGCGTGCTCGTCGGCGCTCGGAGCGACACCGGTCGCGAGGAAGCGGTGGAACGACTGCGGGCGAGCGGGGTCGATGCCCACGGGGTCCGGATCGACGTGACGAGCGACGAGAGCGTGGCAGCCGCCGCGGCAGAGGTCGAGGAGCGCTTCGGCCGACTCGACGTCCTCGTGAACAACGCCGGGATCTCGGGACCGTTCGACCCGGTGACGTGGACGCAGGACCCGACGACGCTCGACCTCGACGTCGTCCGGCAGGTCGTCGACGTCAACGTCTACGGCGTCGTCCGCGTGACGAACGCGATGCTGCCGCTGCTGCGCCGCTCCCCCGCGCCGCGCATCGTGAACGCGTCGAGCAGCATGGGGTCCCTCGGCCGCCAGCCGGGTCCGGTGATGGCTGCGTACGCCCCGTCGAAGACGTTCCTCAACGGCATCACGACCCAGTACGCGAGGGCGTTCGCGGACACCCCGGTCGTCGTCAACGCCGCGTGCCCGGGGCTCGTCGCGACGGACTTCAACGGCTTCAGCGGCGACCGCACGGCCGCGCAGGGCGCGGCGACCGCGGTGCGGCTCGCGACGCTGCCGGACGACGGCCCGCGGGGTGGCTTCTTCGAGGACGCGGGCGTCGTCCCCTGGTGACCACGGACACGACGGGAGGCCCTGCGCACGTTCCGCACGCGGCGGACGTGAGCAGGGCCTCCTGGCTGGTGTGACCCGGCCGTCAGACGCCAGCCGGCGCCGTCTCCAGCGTGGCAGCGAACGGGTCGAAGTCCTCCGGCAGGGACGCGATCGCCCCGACGGTGGACTCGACCTCGACGAACGACCGCCGCTCGATGGACTCCTCCACCGAGACCATCGCGTCGAGCACGTGGTAGCCGACGGCACCGGTCGCGATGTGCGAACCGCCGCCGCGGATGGCCCGCGCCATGTCGAGCACACCGAGGCCCCGGCCGACCGTCGGCTCCTCGTCGAGGAGCGTCTCCCACTCCTGTTCGAACGGCCACGAGGCACCGGCGGGGATCGGTCGGGCGATCCGGATCGGGTGCCCGCCGCCGAAGGTGTTCGGGTCGGGCAGGACGATCGTGCCCTCGGTGCCGTTGACCTCGAAGACGCCGTGCCGGAACAGCGGGGTGTCGAACGACAGCAACGACTGCGCGTTGCCACCCTGCTCGAACGACGACAGGACGGACACGTGGGTGGGCACCTCGACGGGGAACGACTGGCCCGCGTTCGGCCCGACGACCAGCTCCCGGGTCTCGCGGGACCGCGACCCGGTCGCGACGACGGAGTCGATCGGCCCGAGCAGGTGCACGAGCGCCGTGAAGTAGTACGGGCCGATGTCGAACAGCGGGCCGGCGCCCTTGGCGTAGAGGAACGACGCGTTCGGGTGGAAGACGTCCGGCCCCTGCCACTGCATGCTCGTGACCGCGGTGAGCGGCGTGCCGATCGCGCCGGCCTCGATCGCCCGCTTGGCGGTCTGCCACCCCGGGCCGAGCACGGTGTCGGGCGCGATGCCGAGCTTGAGCCCGAGCTCGTCGGCGAGGGCGACCAGGCCCGCAGCGGACTCGCGGTCGACCCCGATCGGCTTCTCGCTCCACACGTGCTTGCCCGCGCGGAGGGCGTCCGTGGACACCGCCACGTGCGTGGCCGGGAGCGTCAGGTTGATGACGATCTCGACGTCGGGGTCGGCGAGGACCGACGCACCGTCGCCGGAGGCCGCGACGCCCCACTTCGCCGCCGACGCCGCAGCACGCTCCGTGTCGATGTCGCCGATCCGGACGACCTCGACGTCGGGGAAGGTCGTGAGGTTCGCGAGGTACTGCTCGCTGATCATGCCGGCGCCGATGAAGCCGATGCCGACCTTGCCCGTGCGGGTCATGCGGACACCGCCGATCCGCTCGGTGCGAGCTGCGCTGCGAGCCACTCGTACGACTGGGCGACCCCGTCGAAGACGTCCCCCGCGAACCCGTCGAACTCGATCACGGCGTACTCGAGAGCCGTCGCGGCACGCAGCGCCTCGGCGAGCCGGACGTCGCCCTGGCCGGCCGGGGTCTGGTCGGTGGGGATCGTCGCGGTGGAGATGTCGTCGCGCATGGGGCCGTCCTTGACGTGCACGGCGACGATGCGGTCACCGAGCTCCTCGATGAACGGCACGAGGTCGATGCCCGCGGCGGAGGCCCAGTACAGGTCGAGCTCGAGCACCACGCCCGGGTCGAGCAGCGAGGCGAGCACCTGCAGTGCGGGCCGGCCGTCGATCTGCGGTCGGAGCTCGTGGTCGTGGTTGTGGTAGCCGACACGGAGGCCGTGCCCGGCCGCCTCGGCAGCGGCGGCGTTGAGTCGGGCCGCGACCCGCTCGACGCCCTCGCGGGTGGTCCAGTGGTCGGGGCCGACGAACGGGTCGATGACGATCTCGAGGCCGAGCTCCTTCGCCGCGGCGAACGTCTCGGCGTGCGACGGAGCGGTCATCACGGTGCCGTCGGGCAGCGGGATGGTCTCCTCGACGAGGAACGCGTGGCCGGTCTTCGCGGTGATGCCGTGGGCGTCGAACGCTTCCTTGAGCTGCGCTGCTCGGTCGACGAACGCGAACGCCTCGACCGTGTCGAAGCCGATGTCGGCGAGGCGGCGGACGCCGCCGTCGAGGTCGGGCTCCAGCGCGGCGTTCACCGTGTAGAGCTGCAGGGAGATGGCGGGTGCCATGGCTGGTCCTTTCAGGGAGGCTTGCGGTGTGTGCGGTGACCGCCTGGAGGCGCGACTCGCCTTCGTGAGTCGGGTCGCGCCTCCAGGACCGTGCGCTGGTGCGCCGTCTACCGGACCGACTTGATGGGGAAGATCACGAGTGCGCCGAGGATCACCGCGACACCCGCGCCCCAGAGCATGAGCGTGTAGTTCTGACCGCCCCCGACGCCGAGGAGGAAGAGACCGACGGCCGGGGCGAGCGACTGCGGCAGCGCGTTCGCGATGTTGATCACGCCGAGGTCCTTGCCGGGGCGCTCCGGGTCGGGCAGCACGTCGACGATGAGCGCGGTGTCGATGGCGGAGTAGATGCCGAAGGCGAAGCCCATCACGATCTCGGCGAAGTAGAACCCGCCGACCGTGTCCACGTGCGCCAGGATCACCAGGCCGACGGCGGTGAGGGCCGTGGAACTCCACACGAAGACCTTGCGGCGGCCGACGCGGTCGGACACCCACCCGGAGAGCGCGGCGCTGACCAGCAGGGCGACGGTGTAGAGGAGCACACCGAACGCGACGATGCCGACGGCCTCCTTCTGCGGGAGGCCGATGCGGTCCTCCATGTACAGCAGGCGGTAGGTCGTGAACATGAACGTGCCGAAGGTGATGAGGAAGCGCCCCCACCAGGCGAGCCCGAAGTCGCGGTGCTTGATCGGATTGGTCCAGAACGAGCTGATCAGGTTGACCCAGCTGAACGGCTTGATCGGCGTCGTGGGCAGCTCGTCGCGGGCCACGAACGAGTAGACGAGGATCGCGATGATCGCGATGATGCCCGGGACGATGAAGAGCATCGGCAGGTTGCCGACCAGGTAGACGGCCAGGTACAGACCGGCGAGGATCGCGGTGTTCTGCGCGAGCGCGATGACGCTCGAGGCCTTGCCGCGCTGGAACTCCGGCACGTTGTCGGCGAAGCTCGCGGTCAGGGTGGCGAGGACCGCGTTGGCGGTGACCTGCGCGAGGACCCACGCCAGGGTGAGCTGCAGGACGTTCGGTGAGAAGGCGAGCCAGGCGAGTGCACCGACGAAGACGATGACGCCGCCGACCATCCACGGCCGACGACGACCCCAGCGGGTGCGGGTGCGGTCCGAGATCGCGCCGAAGAGCGGGTTCGCGAGCAGGGCACCGATCGCGCCGAACGGCAGGACCGAACCGACGATCGTCTCGGGGTTCGACGGGTTGAGCTCGGTCGCCTTGATCGACATGCTCACGAAGACCGGCGTGAGCAGGGCGACGAAGAGGCCGAACTGGGCGAAGCTGAGGCCCCAGAGGTAGCCGCGGCCCACCCGCATCGTGCTGACGGACTGCGTGATGCCCTCGACCGAGAACGCTCGGGACGCCGCTGCGTCCGTGGCGGTGGCGCCGGCGGCGGCGGTGACCGCGGGGGATGCGGTTCCGGCGATGCCGCGTGTGGGTTCTTCCTTCGACGTCGGTGTCGACATGACTCCTCCTCGAGTCATAGGGGGCTTCGGGGCCCGCTGAATCCCTAGTGCTACTAGGTGATCGGGACAGTAGCACCCAAAACCTCCGACCGGAAGTTTTTGTTTCGGTACTTTGCGCCAGCACTTCGGCGACTCATGGCTGCCGGTAGGTTGGTCCGAGTGACCTCCAACGATGGAACCGGCAGCCGCGGGCCCTACGCCAAGGGCGTGCAGCGCCGGCAGGAGATCCTCGACCAGACGCTCGAGGTCGTCGCCTCCCGCGGCATCGACGGGACCTCGCTCCGGGCCATCGGCGAGGCGATCGGCATCTCGCACGCCGCACTCCGGCACTACTTCTCGTCGCGCGAGGCCCTGCTCGTCGAGGTGCTGCGGGAGCGTGACGACGCGTCGAACCGGGCGTTGGGCGACACCGGCGGCGTGTTCCCCCGGCTCGAGTTCGTCGCCCACCGGAACGTCAGCGAGCCGGCCCTGGTGACGCTCTACACGACGCTGCTCGGTGCCTCGGTGGAGGCGGGGAACGAGACCGCACGGTCGTACTTCGCGGCGCGGTTCGCCACGGCGCGGGCCGATCTGGCACAGCAGCTCCGTGACGAGATCGCCGCCACAGGTCGGCACAGCGATGCGGACCTCGACCAGGTCGCGTCGCTCATCATCGCGGCGTTCGACGGGTTGCAGGTGCAGTGGTTGCTCGACCGCGACGTGGACATCGCGGGGACGCTGCGGTTGTTGGAGCGGGTGCTCTAGCCTCCGAGCTCACAGTCGGGTGCGGCCTGCGCTTCGGGCCGTCAGTCGAGCCAGACCTCGGCGACACCGCTCCCCCGGCACTGCAGGGGTGCGCCGAAGCCGTAGTCCGTCCAGGCCAGTTCGACGCCGCGCTCGTCGAGCCGCGTACCGTCGGCGTCGAAGAGCGCCACACGGCCGCGTTCGTCCTGCGTCTGCTCGACCGGGACCGTCCAGGTCGCGCCGTCGACCTCGGACGTCGCCGACTCCTGCTCGGGCGTGCAGTCGGTCCCGATGCACACCGCGACCGACGCGACGGCGTCCGCGAGGTGCTCGGGCACGACGACGTTCACCGTGTTGCCCTGCCCGGAGTCGGCGCAGGCGGACCCGGGCGACGAGCACCCGGCGAGCGCCAGGGCCAGCCCGACCCCGATCGTGGCGGTCACGAGCATCCTCCGGCGGTTCCCCATGCTCCATGGTCCCAGGTCACCCGCCGGCCGGCCACCGGCGTCTCGCTCACTCCGTGCCGTCGTCCTCCTCCGGGTTGAAGTGCGAGTCGTCGCCCACGTGTCCGGCGGCGAGACCGTCGGGCTCGTTGGGGATCGTGCCGTCCTCGCCGAGGCCGTCCGGCTTCGGGGTGCCCTCGGGGTCGTTCTTCGGTGCGGTGCCGTCGGTGTCGCTCATGGTCTGCTCCCGTGCAGTGTCGGTTCGGGACCGCCGTGGTCCCGGTGGTGCTGACTCGGAACGTACGGGTCGTGCCTCGGAGATCCCCCGGGGGCGCACCTTCCGGATGTTCCGCCTCGGAGCGCAGCACCTAGGCTGACGACGTGAACCCGGCGCGTCAGCAGCTCTCCGCGCTCGTCGGTCCCGGTGCCGCCCCGCTCGTCACGGGCATGCCGGTGGCCAGTGCCTCCCGCAACGCGGCCGTCCTCATCCTGTTCGGCGAACTCGACGACGTCCCGAGCGACCGCCCCGCCGTGGGAGCCGCCGGCACCGACGTCTCGCGGGACCTCGACGTCCTGCTCCTCGCACGGGCCACCACGCTCCGCGCCCACCCCGGCGAGATCGCGTTCCCCGGCGGCCGGGTCGACCCCGGTGACACGGACGCGACCGCCGCGGCACTCCGTGAAGCCCGCGAGGAGACCGGCATCGACACCGCGGGCGTGGACGTCCTCGGCACGATCGCCCCGGTGCCGCTCGCGTTCTCGCGGCACCTCGTCACGCCGGTGCTCGGGTGGTGGCGCGAGTCCTCGCCCGTCCGGGTCGTCGACCAGGCCGAGTCCGCCGCGGTGTTCCGGGCGCCGGTGGCCGACCTGCTCGACCCCGCCCACCGCGGCGTGACGGTGATCCGCCGCGGCGGCCAGGAGTGGCGCGGTCCGGCGTTCACGATCGACTCCGGCCCCGCGCAGCACGTCGTCTGGGGCTTCACCGCGATGCTCCTCGACGCCCTGTTCGACCGCCTCGGCTGGGCCGAGCCGTGGGACGAGCGCCGCGAGATCCCCCTGCCGGGCTCGCGCCCCTGAACGGCGCCGTCCCGTACTGTTCGACTGTGCGTACCGGTCCAGCTGATTGGTTCCTCTCCCGCGACGAGCGAGGCAACCTCGCCACCGGCGTGCACGCGGGACACCCCGACGACGACACGGACCGGAACCGGCCCGACGCCGAGGGGGACACCGGCGCCGATGCGGCACCGTGGTCTGAGGGCAACCACGTCCGGCCGCTCGTGCACGGCGCCGCCTACTTCGACCGCATCCACGCGGAACTGACCGCCCTCCGCCCCGGTGACCGCGTGTGGTTCACCGACTGGCGCGGCGACGCCGACGAGCGGCTGCTGCCGGACGGCCCGACGATCGGGGACCTGCTGGCCGACCGTGCACGAGCGGGCATCGAGGTGCGCGGGCTCATCTGGCGGTCCCACGGCGAGCGCGTCTCGGCGTCGATCAGCGCCCGGTCGAACGAGCTGCTCGGCCGGAAGATCAACGACGCCGGCGGCCAGGTGCTGCTCGACCAGCGCGTCCGGGTGTTCGGCTCGCACCACCAGAAGTTCTTCGTCATCCAGCACCGCGACGACCCCTCCCGCGACGTCGCGTTCGTCGGCGGGATCGACCTCTGCCACAGCCGTCGCGACGACGCCGCGCACGAGGGCGACCCGCAGCCCGTCTCGATCGACGCCCGCTACGGGGAGCGCCCGGCCTGGCACGACGCGTCGATGGAGCTCCGCGGGCCGGTCGTCGCGGACGTGCTCGCGGTCTTCGCCGAGCGCTGGGACGACCCGCTCCCCCTCGACCGCAGCCTGCCGTACCGGATGCTGCTGCAACGCCTCGTCCACATGCCGCGGCGCCCCGAGCCCCTGCCCGAACGCACGGCGCCACCACCACCGGCCGGGCACCACGCCGTGCAGCTCCTCCGCACGTACGGGGTGAAGCGCCCGCCGTTCCCGTTCGCGCCCCTGGGTGAGCGGAGCATCGCCCGTGCGTACGGCAAGGCCTTCGCCCGAGCACGATCGCTGCTCTACATCGAGGACCAGTACCTCTGGTCCCGCGAGGTCGCGACCGGCATCGCCGAGGCCCTCGAACGCAACCGGGAGCTCCGTGTCGTCGTCCTCGTGCCGCGGTACCCGAACTCGGACGGGCCGCTGGGCGGTCCCCCGAGCCGGTTCGGCCAGATCGAGGCGCTCCGGACGCTCCGCCGCACCGCACCCGACCGTGTCGGCGCCTTCGACCTCGAGCACGAGGACGGCCGCCCGATCTACATCCACGCCAAGGTCTGCATCGTCGACGACGAATGGTTCACGATCGGCTCGGACAACTTCAACCGCCGCTCGTGGACGTCCGACAGCGAACTCACGTGCGCCGTCGTGGACACCTCGGACGACGGCCGGTCCCTCGCCCGTGACCTCCGCCACGAGCTCTGCGCGGAGCACCTCGCGACGACGCCCGACGACGAGCGGTTCACCGGGTCCGGCGCGGACCTGCTCGCCCTCTGGCGCTCCACGGCACGTGCGCTCGACCACTGGCACGAGGACGGGCAGCCCGGCCCGCGGCCCCCTGGACGCATCCGCCAGCACGAGCCGGAGCCGGTCTCCGCGCTGCAGCGTCTGTGGGCGCGTCCCGCCGCGCGCCTCGCCGTGGACCCCGACGGCCGGCCGCGCCGGTTGCGCGGCTCGACCCGCTTCTGACGGGAGGCGCGGTGCGGGCCCGACCCGCGCCTCCCGTCCGCCGTCCACTCGCGTCCACCGCTCCCACCTACGCTGGGTGCATGGGGGCACGCGAGGACTGGTGGGACGATCCCGGCGACGACCTGGTGCTGCGCCCGCCGCGAGCCGAGCAGGCGCCGCCACCCCGCGACCCCGGCTCGGTCGACCTCGTCGCCACCGTCCTGCTCCTCGGCGCGGCCGTCCTGGTGAGCCCGGCGGCGTGGTTCGTCGTCCTCATCGGCCAGCTCGCGTTCGCCGGGTGCGCGCAACCGTCGCCGGGGTGCAGCAGCGCTGACGACCCCGGCGCGGCCGTGCGCAACTGGCACCTCGTCCTCACGCTCGTCGTCCTCGTCGCGGGGGTCGTCGGTTCGACCGCGCGCCGTGCCCGACGCCGGACGGGGTGGCCCGTCGCACTCGCGACACTGGTCGGCGTGCTGGTGGTCTTCGCCGGAGCCCTCGTCGCGATCCAGGTCGCCAGCGGGGGCAACCTGTTCTAGCCACCCCGGCGTCGACGCGCCGCCAAGCCGTCCGGCGGTCCGCCGCGGTGCGCCCGCTCAGGCGAGGATCGCGTCGAGCGGGTACTCCGCGAGTGTCCGGATGCGCTCGGGTGAGGCCCCCGCGTCGCGGAGCACGATCTCCCAACTCGTCTGCACGCTCTGGTCGACCGGCGTGCCGGAGAGTCGGAAGAGGTTGGCCGCGTGCGCACCGAGCGCGCCGGTCAGCAGCCGACGTGCCAGCACGCCCGCGTCGACCGTCGCCGGGACGTCGCCGTCCTCGATCGCGGCCCGCACGTTCCGCCGCACGAAGTCCAGGGCGTGCTCGACCCGGCTCGGCCGCTGCTCGCCGCTCTGCTCGATCATGAGCCGCAGGGCTCCGCTCGCGATCGGACTCGTACGGTCCAGGTGCAGTCCTGCGCGCATCGCGATGAGCAGTGCATCGAGACCGGGGCGCATCGTGCGCTCGACCCGGCTGAGCAGGGCCTCGAGCCGGTCGAGGTGCTGTTCGACCACCGCGTTCGCGAGGGCCTGCTTCGAGGGGAACGCCTCGTACCCGATCGAGGACTTGGGCTTCCCCATCGACGCCGCGATCGACGAGAAGGACGTCCCTGCGTAGCCGTTCCGGGCGAACTCCTGCGCCGCGGCCTCGATGATCCGCTGCCGGGTCCGAGCTCGCTGTTCCTGGCGCTGGTTCACCCGACGATCCTAGGTGGGCGCGGGGCCACCCGCCCGTCGGTCACTCCACGGGCACACCCCGTTCCGTACGGTGGTCGCGCCCGAACCCGCAGTCGCAGAGCACGCGGATGGGTTCCCCCTCGCGGAGTGTGAGGAACGTCTCGAGGTGGAGCTGCGCCGGGGCGTCGAGGCTCGGGATCTGGTCAGTGAGGGACATGCGGGGTTCCTTCCGGTGGAGTCGGAGCGGTCGTCGAGCGGCGGCGCCGGAGCGCGAGGGCCGTCACCGTCGCCGAGGCGAGGACGAGCAGGACGAGCAGGACGGGGACGAGCCCCACGGACGGATCGGATCCGGACGCCCGGTCGATGCGCGTGGCGGCACTCGGCGAGGCGCTCGGCAGGACGATGCTCGCCGCGGTCCGTTCGGTGGTGACGCCGTCGGTGACGGCGATCCGTGCGAGCCAGGTGCCGGGCGCCACCGCGGCCGGGACCGTGAAGGTCAACGCGGCCCGCTGACCCGGCGCGAGAGTCCGCGGCCGGTCCCCGGTGATCGACGGGAGCACGGCCCCTGCTGGTCCGTCCGCGAGCACGAGCGTGCCGGTGAGGTCGACCGCGCGCTCGCCGGTGTTGCGGTCGTCCGCGAGCACGGTCCGCTCGTCCCCACTCGGTCCGACGCGCGGCTCCGACACCCGGAACGCCGAACGGAGGGCGGCCGGCCCGCTGACGGCCAGGTAGGCCCGCACGCCGACACGACTGACCATCCGGAGGCCGGTCCCGTCCGGCCGCTCGGAGGCGGTGGCCGCCCAGACGACCGCGTACCGCTCTCCGCCGGTCGCGTCCGTAGGGACGGCGACGCGGACCCGGACCAGGGCGGACGACCTCGCCGGAACGTCGACGGACGCCGGGTCCAGCCCGATCCAGTCGGTGAGCTCGCTCCGCGGTGCGGTGTCGATCCGGAACGCTCCGTCCGTGATCCCGGCCGCGGTCGTGGTCATCGACACCGCCCGCTCCGTGTCCGAAGCGTTGGTCACACGGATCATCCGCTCGACCGTCTGCCCGGGCCGCAGCGCGTCCCGGATGTACCGACTGGTGGGTGACCGGTCCGTGGCCTCGGCCCCGGGGAGCAGTTGCACGCCGATCCCCGGTTCCGGGCTCGATCCCGTCCCCGCTGCGGCGACCCCGGCCGGGGCCACGAGGACGGACCACACGATGCTCGCCGCAACGACGAGGAGGAGGCTGTGCGCAGCTCGTCGAGTCACGCCACCGAGTGTGTGATCGTCGCCGTGTAGTCATCGGCGGCCAGGGCGTCCGCGGGCACAGCGAGACCGACCGTCGCGTCCCAGGTCGCGGTGTTGTTCCCCGAGACGGCAGCCGCGGTCTGCACCGCCGCGGCCGTCGTGCTGCCGGTGACCGTCGACGGCGTCAGGGTGGCCGTCCCCGTCACGACGGCCTGTCCGGGAGCGTAGGTCAGCGCGGACGCCGGCAGCTGGCGGTCCACGCTGGCCGACGAGAAGTCGGTGACCGTCACGGATGCGACCCACCCATCGGTCCCGGCGCGATCGTCGGTCACGACGACGCCCTCGAGGGTCGCGGAACCCGTCGTCCCCGGTGCCGCCGACCCGAGGGTGAGTGCGGTGGGCGCCGAGATCGACAGTGCTCCGGCTTCGACTGCGGCGACCGCCGTGGTCTGGCTGTCGGCGGCCGCAGGGGTCGCGACGCTGATCATGGCCGCGACGGCGAGGCCAGCGACGGCGGTGCTGGCGAGGGCGGTACGTGTCCGGTACATGGGGCTCCTTCGATCGGCGCGCAGGTGATCTGCACTCAGTAGACGATCGTATTTTGAGCAACACGTGACGTCCACCCCTCGGATGCGGGTGTCGTGGCCGGCACCGGGACCATCGATCACCGATGTCAACCGCTGGACTGACGAACCACCCGCCGCGCCCTCCTATCGTTGGACCGCCGCGCGGCGCATCCCTGCGCCGCGGCGGACGAGGGGAGAACGACGTGCTCGAGAACCTGGGCGGCGCACACGTGCTGGTCCTGCTGGTCGTGCTGGCGCTGGACGTACTGGCGCTGGTGCAGGTGTGGCGGGACCGACGTCGGAGCGACCTCGTGAAGATCGTCTGGACCGTCGTGATCGTCGCGGTGCCGGTCATCGGCGTGGTCGGGTGGGCCGTGAACTGGCTCCTCGGGCGTGCGGCCGACCGGTTGAACCGGACGAGCGGCCCGAGCGCCTGACGCCGACGGCCTCGGCTGGTGGGGCCACGTCCCGATGCGCCGCGCGGAGCGGCGGCGCTGACCCAGCCGGGTCCGGTCGCCGGCCCGGCAGCCGTGGACGCGACCACGGCTCGACCAGGAGGCGCGGTGCGGCGCCGCCCCGCGCCTCCCGACCCACGGTCGCTGCGGTTCAGAGCCGCTTCGCGTACCACCGGTCCGAGTAGGGGTCGTCGGTGAAGGCGGGCACGCGCTCGAACCCGAGCCGCTCGTAGAGCGCACAGGCCTCGGCGAGTTCGGCACGGGTGTCCAGCCGGAGCACGCCGATCCCGCGGCGACGGCACGCCGCCTCGAGCTCGCGCACGAGTCGGGCCGCCGTGCCCCGTCCACGCGCCTCGGGCAGGGTGAAGACCTTCGTGAGTTCGGCGACACCGAGACCGACACCGGCACCGAACCGCGCTCCGGCGCACGCGATCGCCCGCCCCTGCTCGACGGCGACGAGGAACACCCCGGACGCACCCTGCAGGTCGTCGTACGGCTCGTCGCGCAGCGCCTGGTCGACCTCGTCCTCGGTCGCCGGGCGTCCGTACCAGCGCGACGCGACCTCGGCGAGGTACGTCCGCACGATCCCGTCGGCCACCGGGTCACCGGGGTGGACGACGTCGACGCTCGACCCGTCGCTGATCCGTTCGTCCACGGTCCTCCCTGAAGCTCACTGCGACCGTACCGGTGAAGCGATGTCGAGCGCAGTCCAGCCCTACAACGGAGGAACCTTGCGCGGTGCGATCAGTTCGGAGCGCGGGGCCGCCGGACGCGCACGTTTCCGCCGCAGATGGGCAACTTTGCGCCCCCCGATCTTCCCTAGGCTCGATGCACCAGCGCACCCGCAGCCAGCCCAACGACGGGAGGTACGACATGTCGCAGTTCGTCCAGGAGTTCTCGAAGGACGCCATCGTCGGAGAACCCGAGGTCGTCGAGGACCGCCTGTCCGTGCGCGAGGTCGCCGCCCACCCGGCATGGCTCCGGCTCCAGGACGCCGTCACCGCGCTGCAGACCGTCCAGGCGCAGGACGGCTCCGTGCCCGAGCCGGGCGACCACCGTGCCGCGACCGAGCACGTCGCGACGATCGTCCCGGCCATCGCCGAGCTCGCACCGCACTTCCCGCACGACGCGGCCTTCCTCGAGGCCGTGCAGCACGACTTCGCCCGGTGGCGCGACGAGGGGTTCGGCGTCCCCGACTTCCTCGACTCCCTGAACGCGTTCCAGCCGCAGCAGCACCGCGTCGACGGGCTCGGCCACCTCGTCGTGTTCCCGATGGTGACGCAGAACGGCAGCTCCTCGCGGTTCGTCGAGGCCGTCCTGGTCGAGGTCATCTGGCCCGAGTTCATCGCCGAGCTCGAGGCCGGGGACTACGGCAACGCGCTCTTCGTCGCGCTGCGGTTCGTCGACTTCACCCCCGGGTACGACACGAACTCCGCCGTGCTCTTCCCCGAGACCGTGGCGATGCGCGAGCTGCCGACGTTCACGTGGGGCGCGATCTTCCAGGACCGCGAGGCCGCCCGCTACCGCCGGGTCGTCCGCGCAGCCGCCGAGATCACCAAGCTCGACCTTCCTGACGACGCACGCGCGATGCTCGACGACCAGGAGCTCACCGAGCAGGTCTTCGTGATGTGGGACATCATCCACGACCGATCGCACATGCGCGGGGACCTGCCGTTCGACCCGTTCATGATCAAGCAGCGGATGCCGTTCTTCCTCTACTCGCTCGAGGAGCTGCGCTGCGACCTCACCGCGTTCCGTGAGTCCGTGCGTCTGGAACGCACCCTCTCGGCGCTGCCGGATGCGAGCCTCCAGGACGCGCAGCGCGCCATCCGTGACCACGCGCGCCTCGTGCAGTACGCCGTCGTGTTCGACCGCATCTTCCGCTTCGCGATCACCGGCAGCCGTGTCCGCAACTACGACGGCCTCGGCGGCCAGCTGCTCTTCGCGTGGATGCACCAGCACGACGTCCTGCACTGGACGGACACGCAACTCACCATCGACTGGGAGGCCGTCCCGGACGTCATCATCGCCCTCAGCGACGAGATCAACGAGCTGTACCGGCGCTCGATCGACCGGCCGAAGGCGGCGCACTGGCTCGCCGCGTACGAGATGCTCACCCGGACGCTCACGCCGCACCCGGCCTCGGCCTGGGCGCGCGGACTCCCCACCGAGACGCTCGCCGGACCGCCGAAGGGCTACACCGACGCGGTCATGGACGACGAGTTCCCGCTGTCGATGTTCTACGAGGCGCTCAACAAGAAGATGGCGCCGGTCATCGCGTCGACGGCCGGGATCACCGGGACGACGGAGGTCGCCGCGTGAGCGATGGGTCGCTCACCGGTCGCGTGGTGCTGGTCGCGGGCGCGACCAGCACCAGCGGCGAGGCCGTCGCGCGGTCGCTGGTCACCGCCGGTGCGACGGTGGTCGCGGTCGGCACGAGGGCGGCGGGCCTGGAGGCGCTCAGCACCGCCGTCCCGGGCGTCACCACCCACACGTGCGACCTCTCGTCGCGTGCGGACGTCGCCGCGCTGGCGTCACGGATCCACGCGGACCTCGAGCCGATCGACGGGCTCGTCCACCTGGTCGGTGGCTGGCGTGGCGGCGGCAGCATCGCCGGCCAGTCGGACGACGACTGGGACTTCTTCGACCGGGCCTTCCGGACGCTCCGGAACACGACGCGGGAGTTCTTCGCCGACCTCGTCGCCTCGCCCGCCGGACGCCTGGCCTTCGTCTCCTCCACCACCGTCGACTCGCCCACCGCCGGTGCCGCGAACTACGCCGCCGCGAAGGCCGCCTCGGACGCCTGGGTCCGCGCCGTCGCCCAGGGGTTCGGCACGGACGCGCCGGACACCGCTGCCGCTGTCGTGTTCGTCGTGCGCGCACTCGCCGGCCTCGAGGCGCGACTCGGCGACGAGGTCGTGCGGCTCTGGTCGGCCGACCCCGCAGCCGTGAACGGCACCCGCATCCCGCTCTCGGCGGGCGACGCCCCGAACCTAGGATGAACGCGTGACCCTTCGACTCCACGACCTGGACCTGCGGGGCTTCGCCTCGGACAACTACGCCGGCATCCATCCCGAGATCCTCGCGGCGATCACCTCGGCCAACGACGGCCACCAGATCGCCTACGGCGAAGACGTGTACACCGCACGCCTCAACGAGGTCGTCGGGGAGCACTTCGGGTCGCAGGCGCAGGCGTTCCCGGTGTTCAACGGCACCGGCGCGAACGTCGTCGGGCTGCAGTCGATGCTGCCCCGCTGGGGTGCCGTCGTGTGCACCTCGACCGCGCACATCCACACCGACGAGGCCGGTGCCCCCGAGCGCGTCGGCGGGATCAAGCTCCTGCCCGTCGAGACGCCGGACGGCAAGCTCACCCCCGAGCTCATCGACAAGGAGGCCTGGGGCTGGGGCGACGAGCACCGCGCCCAGCCGCTCGTCGTCTCGATCACCCAGACCACCGAGCTCGGCACCGCCTACTCGGTGGACGAGGTCCGCGCGATCGCGGACCACATCCACCCGCTCGGCATGACGCTGCACATGGACGGCGCCCGAATCTCGAACGCGGCCGCGAGCCTCGGTGTCCCCCTGCACGACTTCACCACCGACGCCGGCGTCGACGTGCTGAGCTTCGGCGGGACGAAGAACGGGATGCTCTACGGCGAGGCGATCGTCGTCCTGAACCCCGAGGCATCGGAGGGCCTGCACTACCTCCGCAAGCTCAACATGCAGCTCTCGTCGAAGATGCGCTTCGTCTCGGCACAGCTCATCGCCCTGCTCAGCGACGACCTCTACCTCCGGTCGGCCGGGCACGCCAACGCCATGGCGCAGCGACTCCGCGGCGCCCTCGAGGCGGGGATCGCCGACGGCAGCATCCGCGGCGTCGGGTTCAGCCAGGAGACCCAGGCGAACGGGGTCTTCGCGACGCTGCCGGCCGGCGTGGCCGATCGGCTGCGCAAGCACTTCCGGTTCTACGACTGGGACGCCAGCCGGAACGAGGTGCGGTGGATGTGCTCGTTCGACACCTCGGAGCAGGACATCGACGCGTTCGTGGCGGCGCTGACGCGGGAGCTCGCCGCCGTTTGACGACCGCACAGCGGACGGGAGGCGCGGGGCGGGGTCGCACCGCGCCTCCCGTCCGTCAGCCGGTCACGTGACGGTCCGCACCAACTCGACCAGGCGCAGCGACGGGGCGTCCCGCCCCTGCCCCAGCAGTCGGAAGTCGCGGGAGCGACCGCTCGCCCGGAACCCGCGACGTTCGTAGAAGCGACCAGCCGGCACCGCCTGCTCGTACACCTCGAGACGGAGCCGCTCCCCGTGCCCCGCTACCCACCCGACCACGTGGTCGAGCGGTGCATCCGCGACGCCGTTCGCCCGACCGCGGGACGACGGCGTGACGTACACGCCGGTGAGCACGGGATCGTTGCCGTACGCGTCACCGACCTGGCCGCTCATCATCCCGATCCAGCGACCCGTCCGGTCGACCGCCACCACACTCGTCGTCTCGGTCCCCTCGCCACGCCTCGCGCGGAGGCGCCAGTCGTCCTCGGTCATCGCGAGCGTGTACTCGAGCGTCGCGCCGTAGGAGATCGGGTCATCCGTGGCGTTCTCGATGCGGAGGGCGCGCACCTGCTCCCAGTCGCGCTCGGTCGTGGTTCGGATCGTGAAGTCCCCCGGCATGTCCGCAGCGTACCGGCGGCGGGGTGCTCAGCCCGTGAGACCGAACAGCCGACGGGCGTTCCCCGACGCGAAGGCTTCGCGGGCCTGCTGATCGGGCAGTGCCGTGAGGAAGGCGGCGATCTCCTCGCGGGTGGGCTGCTGGAACGGGTGGTCGGTCGAGAACAGGAGCCGGTCCGGCGTCGTGATGCTCAGGGCGTGCCGCAGCATCCCCGGGTCGAGCATGCCGGAGGCCGTGATCCAGACGTTCTCGCGCAGGTACTCCGTGATTGATCGCTCGAGGCCGGCCGCACGTGCGAGTCCGTCGGCGCGGTCGTGCCAGAACAGCAGGAGCTCGCCCCAGTGCCCGAGCACGAGCTGCAGCGACGGGTGGCGATCCAGCACGCCGCGCGCCATGAGCCGGAGCGCCGCCGTTCCCGCTTCGAGGTGCCAACCCCACGAGAAGGTCGCCAGCGCGAGGTCGGGCAGGCCGCCGAGCCCGGTGTAGGAGGCGTCCCGGACGGTCCGCGGCGGGATCTGCGGGTGGATGAACACCGGCTGCCGGAGCTGCTCCGCGACGGTCCAGAGCTCCTCGAAGCGCGGGTCGTCGATCAGGACGTCCCCGGTCCGGCCGTGCAGCATGACGCCGACGAGGCCGAGTGCCGCGGCGCGCTCCAGTTCGACGGCGGCGGCGTGCGGATCAGCGAGCGGCAGGGTCGCGAAGGCCCGGAAGCGATCCGGGTGTGCGGCGACCGCGGCAGCGACCTCGTCGTTCGCATCGCGGCTCAGCGCGACCGCCTCGGCGGCGTCGAGCCCCTGCGTGCCCGGCGGGGCGAGGGACAGGACCTGCATGTCGACGCCCTGTGCGTCCATCGCGGCGAGGCGCTCGCTCCCGATGTCGCCGAGGCGCCGCGCGGCATCGCCGTGGTCGTTGAGGGCGAGGCTGTCGTCGCGCCGGTCAGCCGGCAGCGCGCGCTGCGCACGGTCGATCCCCTCGTGCACCCAGTGCTCCTCGATCCCGATCAGCAGATCCGCCACGACGTCACCCTTCCGCTCATCAACTGTTGAGTGAACCGTACGGCCGACGTCGGCGACCATCTGCGGACGGTCCTCTGGGCACGCTGCGGAGCATGATCGACCCGTGCACTCGTGGACACGCTCGCTGCGATCACCGCTCGGCACGGACATCGTGCTGTCGGTCCCTGCCGTCGCGCGTCCGACCGGCACGACGTGGGTACTGCTCCACGGGTCCGACGGTCACGAGACCGACCTCCTCCCCCTCGCGGATCGGCTGGCACCCGACGATGCCAAGATCGCGCTGCGCGGCACCGAACCGACGCCGCAGGGGTACGCGCACTTCCGCCGTCGCCCCGACCGGAGCCTCGACGAGGACGACCTGCGGGCGCGCATCGCGCTGCTCGCCGACGCCGTCGACCACGGGAGCGCGCAGCTCGCTCCGGCCGCACACCGGTTCGTGCTCGGCTTCTCGAACGGGGCGATCGCGGCTGCCGCCCTCCTCGAGCTGCGTCCGGACCTGTTCACCGCCGGAGTCCTCATCCGACCGCAACCGCCCTTCCAGTCCGAACCGGTCGGCACCGGCTCCGGCGTCCCGGTGCTGGTGCTCGACGCCCGGTTCGATGCCCGCCGCACGGCGAGCGACGGCCTCCGGACCGCCGAGCGCCTGCGTGCCACGGGAGCCGTCGTCGACCACGTCACCCTCCCGGTGCACCACGGGATCACCGCGCTCGACGAGGACGCCATCCGGCGCTGGTCGGGCGGCCTCGCACCAGGCCCGGTCCCCCACGATCTGGGGTAAGCACCACGACCCTCTCGGCGTGACCCGATTCCGAATCCCCTGGACGCATCCACCCGAGGATCGGAGCCCACCGTGCTCATGCGCGCCCCCACCGCAGCACCACCGCAGCCCGCGGACTTCGCATCGATCGTGCGACGGCACACGCCGCTCGTGCACGCCACCGCCATGCGCGTCCTGCACTCCCACGCGGACGCCGACGACGTCGTGCAGGAGACGTTCCTCGCAGCGTGGACGCACCTGGGGTCGATCGTCGATGCAGCGGCGATCGGCGGCTGGCTCGTGACCACTGCTCGGCGGCGGAGCTACGACCGGTTCAGCGGGGCCGCCGCGCGGGTCACCGGACGGCTCGACGAGTCGACGCCCGCAGCGGAGGACCACGCCCCGACCGGTGTCACCGAGCGTGCGTCGCTCGCGCAGGCTGCGACGGCGGTGCTCACGACCATGCCCGCGACGCAGCGCCGGTGCTGGGAGCTGCGGCACGTCGAGCAGCTGTCCTACCGGGAGGTCGCCGATGCGCTCGGCCTGCCGGTCTCGACCGTGCGCGGGATGCTCGTCCGGGCGCGGGCGACGCTCTCGCGTGAGCTGGCGGCGTGGCGGTGACCTGACGGCGGACGGGAGGCGCGGTGCCAGCTGGCACCGC
>Ga0308160_10001209_pt1 | contig 38414 bp, 27 predicted proteins | sample PhyFR1_FD_201036 | JGI IMG/M metagenome (GOLD analysis project Ga0308160, IMG submission 201036) | Phyllosphere microbial communities from UC Gill Tract Community Farm, Albany, California, United States - DLSLF.R1 | ecosystem: Host-associated > Plants > Phyllosphere > Unclassified | place: USA... | reverse complement strand
ACTGCTGCGCCAGGAAAACCAGGTCAAGTCGACCGAGATCGACAACCGCCGCCTGCAGCAGCGCGTCTGGTGGCTGCTGGCCACGGTCTTCGCGCTGGCGTCGGCGATCGTCTTCATGTTGTACCGCAAGGTACGCCAGGCCAACGCCCAGCTCGAAGAAAAGAACCAGGAACTGAAACAGCAGAGCGCACGCGATCCGCTGACCGGCCTGTACAACCGCCGCCACTTCCAGGAATACATGCGCGGCCACCAGGACACCGAACGCCGCGGCGCCGGCCTGAACCCGCAGGGCGACGACATGGTCAGCGCCCTGTTCCTGCTCGACGTCGACCACTTCAAGCACATCAACGACACCTACGGCCACGGCGCCGGCGACGCGGTGCTGCGCGAGATCGCCAGCGGCCTGCGCGAGATCCTGCGCGAGACCGACATGATCGTGCGCTGGGGCGGCGAGGAATTCCTGGCCTTCCTGCCGGCGGTGCCGCGCGGCGGCCTGGACGAAGTCGCGCTGCGCCTGCTGAGCGGCATCCCGGCGCGCACCATCGACTACCAGGGCACGCAGTTGTCGGTGAACGTGTCGATCGGCTTCGCCCCCTTCCCGTTGACGCGCGGCGCGGCGCTGTCGTGGGAGCGCGCCGTCAACATCGTCGACATGGCGCTGTACCTGGCCAAGGGCCACGGCCGCAACCGCGCCTACGGCGTGCGCGGCATGAAGCGCCTCGACCCGGCGGCCCTGCTGGAAGTCGAACAGGACATCGAGCGCGCCCGCCGCGCAGGACTCGTCGATCTCTCGGTCGTACAGGGCGGCATGCCGGTGTTGAGGGCGATGTCCTGAGCATGCCGGGATAAACCCGCCTTAATGCGCGGCCTGCTGGATCTTCTCGCCGGCCTGCTCCACCTTCTTCCCGACCGCCTCGGTCGCCTTGTCCAGGTTGCGGCTCGCCTGCGCCGTCGCTTCCCTGGCGTTCTCGCGCGCCTGCGCGGCAACGGCATCGGCCTTCTCGACCTGTTCCTGCACCTTGCCGGCGACTTTGGCGCCGGCGTCGTCGATGGCCCGGCCCGCCTTCTCGGCGGGACCGGTGCCGTCGGCCTGGGGTTTGCAGCCGGCCAGCAGAAGGACCGCCAGCAGTGCCGCCGATGAGATCGTACGATTCATTTCAGCCTCCTTTTTGTTATCAATATTACACCTGACCAGTCCATGCCGGCGGACGGCTGCGCAGTGATGCTCGGACTAGTCTTACGTGATTTTTGGCTGTGCCGACCTTGTATGCAGTACGGGTCGCTTGCTACCTTCTTGCCTACGCAGGCCCCACGATCACGAACAGGAGCAGACGACCATGTATGTCATGCCATTGCCATTCCTGCTGGGCACGCTGGCCAGCATCGCTTCCATTGCGCTGCTCGGCGGCGGCATCTATATCCTGTGGGCCTGGACCACCGGCGTCCTGATCGCCACCAGCTGGCTGGTGTCGGGCATCGCGATGCTCGTGTGGTCGGCGTTCGGACGCCAGATCGTGCTGGCCTTCTACCCGCGCGGCAAGGATGAGCCGCACGCCGAACGCGGCCCCGAGATCCGCACCATTACCGGCGCCAGCGGCAGCACCCTGCATCTCGAGTTCGATGGCCCGGCCGACAAGCCCGTCATCCTCCTCACCCATGGCTGGGCACTCGACAGCACGGCCTGGTACTACGTACGCAAGGCGCTTGCCAGGGATTACCGGCTGGTGCTGTGGGACCTGCCCGGCCTGGGCCGCTCGAGCCAGCCCGCGGACAAGCAGTATTCGGTGGAGCGACTGGCCGAAGACCTGCGCACCGTGATCGCGGAGACCGGCGAGCGGCCGGTCACCCTGGTCGGGCACAGCATCGGCGGCTTCATGATGCTGACGCTGGCCCGCATGCATCCCGACCTGTTCAGGGACAAGGTGAACGGCATGGTGTTCATGGATACCACCCATACCTGGCCCCTGAAGACGGTGATGGCGGGCGGTTTGCTGCGGCTCCTGCGCTGGCCCGTCATCGAACCCCTGCTGCTGCTCACCATCGTCCTGTCGCCGCTGATGCGCCTGATGAACCTGCAAAGCTACCTGAACGGCAGCAGCCATATCGTCAACCGCATCACGTCCCTGAGCCGTGGCGTCACCCGAGGCCAGCTCGACTTCGGCTCGCGTTTCAACGTCAAGGACACGCCCTCGGTGATCGCAAAAGGATTGCGCGCTGTGCTGCGCTGGGACGAGACGGCCACCCCGGCCACGCTCCCGGTGCCGGTCCGCGTGCTGGCCGGCGACGCCGACCGCATCACCAAGCCCGAAGCCGGGGTTGCCATCAGCAAGCTGGCACCGCGCGCCGATTTCATCCTGATCCGTCCGGCCGGCCACAACGGGCTGCTGGAAGAAGGCGGCCAGTATGCCGCCGCCATCGCCCAGTTCGTGCAGGGCCTGGCCGGCGCCGCCGGCAACGGCCGTGTCCAGCCGCTGCGCGGAGCTGGCCAGCGCTAGCGGCTTACTTCACGTTGATGAAGGGGACCGCGCCACCGCCGGCCACGGTCGGCAGCTTGCCGTCCCACTTCTCGATCGCCATGCGCTGGTTTTCCATCTCGCGCAGGCGGATCAGTTCCGGCGTCACCTGCTGGCGCTGCACCGCCAGCGACTCGGCTTCGGCGCGGGCCTGGGCCACGCGCTGCTTGGCTTCGACCTCGATGCGCTGCAGGTCGCGCTCGGCCTTCAGCTTCAACTGCTCGGCCGTGGTCTTGGCTTCGATCGCGTCGTTGAAGGAGCGCGAAAAATTGAAGTTCACGATCGAGAACTCGTCCACCATGATGCCGTGGCGCGCCAGGCGCTCGCGCAGCTGCGCCACGATCTGGTCGCGCACGTCGGTGCGCTTGGCGATCAGCTCTTCGGCGGTGAAGCGCGCGGTGACGGCCTTCACGGCTTCCTGCACGGCCGGGATGATGATGCGCTGGCCCGGTTCGTTGCCGAGGTCGCGGAACACGGTCACGGCGCCTTCCGGCCTGACGTGGTAGTTCAGCGCCACCCGGGTGTGCACTGTCTGCAGGTCGCGCGAGGCGGCGTCGCCGTCACCCTCGCCCTTCTGGATCGACACGTTGACCAGGTTGAGCTTCTGCGCCAGCGGAATGCGGAAATGGATGCCTTCGCTGAGCACCTGGGTGCTCGGACTGCCGAAGGTCGTCATCACGCCCCGGTAGCCCGCCGGCACGGTGCCGAACGGCGCCAGTGCCCACAACACCATCAGCAGGACCAGGCCGCCGATGAGCCTTACCAACAACATGCTTTTCATGTCGAATCCCTTTCGATCGGTTCTGCCGGCCAGGTAATGAACGGACAGATCGTCGTATAAATTGACGACAAGAAAAGTGTATAGCTTGATAATCCTCAGAGAAATATAAAATTTTCGGGTCTCGGCTGCGGAAAAACCTGAACTGCGCAAAGCCGGCCGTCCTGCTGAGCGCCGTCTTACCCACCTTGCGTGCGCCAGGCATGAAGCGATCCCCACCATAATTCAATATCTATATGACACTGTTCAGTATTAATTCACGGGGGAAATAATGAAACTCGCATCCGCATGTGCCGCACTCGCACTCGCCGGCATGGCCGGCAGCGCCGCCTGGGCCGCCCCGGCCCAGCCCACGCTGGAACCGGTTGCACAGTTCGCGCACCAGGTGACCGGCGTCACCGTCAGCGAACGCGGCCGCATCTTCGTCAATTTTCCGCGCTGGACCGAGGATTCGCCGGTGTCGGTGGCCGAAGTCATGAAGGACGGTTCGATCAAGCCCTATCCGGATGCGCGCTGGAACGCCTGGCGCAACGCGAATGGCGACGAGACCTCGCCAGGCGACCACTGGGTCTGCGTGCAGAGCGTGGTAGCCGACGGCCGCGGCAACGTGTGGGTCCTCGATCCGGCGTCACCGGCGCATGAAGCGATCGTGCCCGGTGGGCCGAAGATGGTGCGCATTGACCTCGCCACCGACCGCGTGGCCCAGACGATCGCGTTCGACCAGTCGGTGGCGATCCCCGGTTCCTACCTGAACGACGTGCGCTTCTCCAGCGACGGCAAATTCGCCTTCATCACCGACTCCGGCGAGCGCGGCGCCCTGATCGTGGTCGAACTGGCCAGCGGCAAGGCAAAGCGCGTGCTCGACGGCCATCCGTCGACCCAGCCCGAAAAAGGCGTGGTCGTGCATTCGGACGGCAAGCCGGTGCGCTCGCCCGACGGCCGCAAGGTCCAGTTCGCCGCCGACAGCATCGCCCTGTCCGGCGACGGCTACCTGTACTGGAAGGCGCTGACCGGCAAGACGCTGTACCGGATCCAGGCCAGCGTGCTCGAATCGCGCGGTTTCCAGGGCCAGGACGTGGCGGGCGACGTGCAATCCTACGGCCAGACCGGTCCGACGGACGGCTTCTGGATCGGCCACAAGAACGGCAAGCCGGGCAACCAGCTGTACGTCAGCCTGATGGAAAACAATGCGATTGGCGTGCGCGACCTGGCGCAGGGTGCGTCCGGCAGTCCGCGCACGCTGGTCCAGGATGCCCGCCTGCGCTGGCCCGACACCTTCAGCCAGGGTCCGGACGGCAGCCTGTACGTGACCACCTCGCGCATCCAGGATTCGGCCTTCTACAAGAAGGATGCGCCGCCGGCCCTGCCGACCCAGCTGTGGCGCGTGAAGCTGGGCGACTGAGCGCGGGCGCCGCGGGCGCCGCTGCCGGCGCTTGCCGCCTCAGGCGAGCATCGTCAGCAGTGCGCCCGCGCCGGCAACCGCCAGCACCACGGCCAGGGGCGGGCTTTTCCAGATGACTAATAGAAGGAAGCCTGCCACCGCCACGGCAAAGTCTTTCCCATCCAGCACGGCGCCGGTCCAGACCGGGTCATACAGGGCCGCGCCGAGGATGCCGACGACCGCGGCATTGGCGCCGCGCACCGCATGCTGCGCTTGCGGCCAGGCCCGGAAGCGGCGCCAGAACGGCAGGGCCGCATACACCAGCAGCAGTCCAGGCAGGAAGATCGCGGCCAGCGCGACGACGGCCCCGGCTGCCGCTGCGCCGGTGCCGGTGCCGGCGCCGAGGCTGGCACCGAGGTAGGCGGCAAAGGTAAACAAAGGACCGGGTACGGCTTGCGCCAGGCCATAGCCGGCCAGGAAGCGGTCGTCCGCCAGCCAGCCGGTCCCGACCACTTCCGCACGCAGCAGCGGCAGCACCACGTGGCCGCCGCCGAAGACCAGCGCGCCGGCGCGATAAAAAGCGCCGAAGATCGACGTGGCGGACGCAGTGGCGGCCTGGGGCATGGCGATGGCCGCCAGCAGCAGGCCGCAGAACAGCGCCAGCGCCACGATGCTGCCCTTGTGCGCGCCCGGCGATCCGGACCGCGGCAGCGCGGCCACTACCTGGCCGCGGCCCAGCCACATGCCGGCAAGGGCGCCGGCAACGATCGCCGCCACTTGCCCGAACGTGCCGCCTGCAAAAACCACGATGGCGAGGGCCGCCAGGGCGATGCCGGCACGCGGACCGTCGGGCGCCAGCGAGCGCGCCATGCCCCACACCGCATGGGCAACGACGGCGACGGCCACCAGTTTCAAGCCGTGGATGGCGGCCGCCGCCCATGGACCATTCAAGACAGCGGCGCCCAGGGCGCATCCAAACAGGATCAGCGCGGACGGCAAGGTAAAGCCGAGCCATGCGGCGCAGCCGCCTGCCAGGCCTTGCGCTCGCAACAAGCCCAGGCCGAATCCGACCTGGCTCGATGCCGGCCCCGGCAGGAATTGGCAGAGTGCGACCAGGTCCGCATAGTCGGCTTCATCCAGCCAGCGGCGGCGCAGTACGAACTCGTTGCGGAAATAGCCGAGGTGGGCGGCGGGGCCGCCGAAGGCGCTCAGCCCGAGTTTCAGGAAGATCGCGAAGATCGCCAGGGCACTCTCTTGCCGGCGCGGCCCGGGCGCGTTGTGGAGAGGCGGCATGGCCATCGGTTTATGGCGTCACCGACGGCGCCCGCTTCAGGCAACGCAGGGTAAACGTCGAACGCGTATGCCGCACTCCCGGCAGTTTATACAGTTTCTGCCGCAGAAAACGCTCGTAGCCTTCGGTGCCCGCCACCGCCACCTTGATCAGGTAGTCGTATTCGCCGGACAGCAGGTAGGCCTCCATCACTTCCGGCAGCTCGGCCAGCGCATCCGAAAAGGCCTTGAAGATCTCGTCGTCGTGGCGGTCGACCGTGACTTCGATGATCACGGTGTCCGGCATGCCCAGCGCGCGCTGGTCGAGCATCGCCGCGTAGCCGGTGATGTAGCCGCCCTCTTCCAGCGCCCGCACGCGGTGCCAGCACGGCGTCGGCGACAGGTTCACGGTCTCGGCCAGTTTCTGGTTGCTGATGCGGCCGTCCTGGCTCAGCGTGCGCAGGATCTTGCGGTCGATTTCGTCGAGTTGCCCGTCTTTCATGAAGCGTGTCCTTACGCGTTTTCGATGAATCGAAAAAGGAATATCTTCATTTTACCTTTTCCAAAGATAAATCTTTAGAAAAAACCGCTGTTATCGCTATCGAAGAAAAGCACATTCTATTCGTACTGCCTTACCATTCTCGCGCGCGTTGATGCAACGCACAAAACACCCATGCGCCGAGCCACTTCCTTACCGGGAATGCGCTGCCGGCGCTTTGTTCACCCTCACCATCCATCGAGGAGTTTGCGTGTCCGAAGCCATTTCGCAGGGCAGTCTGGGCTACCGGGGCAATGCCTTTGCCGCCGAATTGCCGTTGATGTTCATTGCCCCCGCCCTGTTCGCCGCCAACCTGATCGTGGCGCGCTGGGCGCAAGGCGCCGGCATCGCACCGGTGTTCCTGGCCTTCGGGCGCTGGGCGCTGGCCTTCCTGATCCTGCTGCCGACCGTCGGCCCGCGCATGTTCGCGCTGCGCCATACTCTGCTCGCCAACTGGCCGCGCATCCTGCTGCTGGCCAGCCTCGGCATGGGCGTGGCGGTGGCGCCGCAATACGTTGGCGCGCGCCATACCAGCGCTGCCAACATCGGCATCATCTTCGCCGCCTGCCCGGCGCTGGTCACCCTGATCGAGACCCTGGTGTGGCGCGTGCCGCTCGAGCGCAAGCAGGCCGGCGGCATGCTGCTGGCCATCTTCGGCGTGCTGGTCGTGCTCTCCAAGGGCAACCCGGCCGCCCTCGGCCAGCTGGAATTCGGCCGCGGCGATCTGTGGGTGGTGCTGGCCGGCTGCGGCTGGTCGCTGTACACGGTATTCAACAAGCGCGTGCCGCTGCCGCCGCTGCCGAGCACGGTCAAGCTGGCGTCGCTGATCGGCGGCGGCGCGCTGGTGCTGGCGCCGTTCGCCGCACTGGAAACCTTGCACGGCAACGTCCCCGATTTCGGCGACAGCCGCCTGTACATCGCGCTGGGCTTCCTGGCCGTCGTGCCGAGCCTGGGCGCCTACTTCTGCTTCGACCGCCTGGTGTCGCTGGCCGGCCCGACGCGCGCCAGCATGAGCCTGTACCTGATTCCGCTGTTCGCGACGCTGGCCGCCTGGCCGCTGTTGAAAGAGGCGCCGCATCTGTACCACGTGGCCGGCTTTGCCGTGATCCTGGGCGGCGTCGCGCTGTCGAGCATGCGCCGCCGCGCCTGAGCACCGCTGCGCGCGCATCCTTTTCCGTTCGCGGCGTCCCTGCCTCATGGCCGGGACGCCGTTTTTTTATGCGCAAGCTGTTGTATCCTTCACAGAATTTCATTTGCGAAGGTTCAACATGTCCCTCAACGTCCAGCCGCTGCGCACGCTCGTCATTGCCGCCGCCCTCGGCGCGGCTGTCCCCATGATGCCGGTGCAGGCCGCCGCGCCGACCGCCGCCCAGGCGCAGGCCGCCGCGCAGCAGGTCGACCGCATCGCCGCGCGCTTCTACGACCTGCGCGCCAAGTACGACCCGATGCTGTACGCAACCGCCAACGGCGACAGCCGCTACGACGACCAGCTTGGCATGGCGATCGCACCGACGGTGCGCGCACGCTACCTGGCCGACAACCATGCGCTGCTGCGCCAGCTGCAGACGATCGATGCGTCGCGCCTGGCACCGAAGGGACGCCTGAACTACGACATCCTCGCGTTTGAAATCGGCAGCCAGCTCGACCTCGAGAAATTCCCCGAGCACCTGCTGCCGCTGAACCATTTCGACAACATGCCGAGCAACCTGGCGAACTACGCCGGCGGCACCGGCTCGCAGCCGCTCGAGACGCCCGCCCAGTACCGCGCCTACCTGAGCCGCCTGGAACAGATGCCGGCCTGGATCGACCAGGCCATCGCCAACATGAAGGAAGGCATCCGCGTGGGGGTGGTGCAGCCGAAGATCGTCACCGAGCGCATGCTGCCGCAGTTCCGCCAGCTGAAGAGCGCCAAGGCCGACGCCAGCGTGTTCTATTCGCCGGTGGCGCGCATGCCGGCCAGCTTTTCGGACGCCGACAAGCGCACCCTGGCAGCCGGCTACCGCCAGGCTGCGGAAAAGATCGATGCCGCGCTCGGCCGCCTGGTCGGCTTCCTCGACACCGACTACCTGAAGGCCGGCCGCACGAGCGCCGGCTATGGCGCCCTGCCGGACGGCGCCGCCTGGTACCAGGCGCGCATCCGCAACAATACCAACCTGAACCTGACCCCGGCCGCCATCCACGCGCTCGGCCTGAAGGAAGTCGCGCGCATCCGCCAGCAGATGGCGGCGCTGGCGCCGCAGCTGGGCTACCAGGGCCCGCTCGAGCGCTTCCCGCACTGGGTCGAGGAGCAGGCCAGGTTCAAGCCGTTCAAGACCGACCAGGAAGTGCTGGCGCGCTACCGCGAGATCTACGCCACGGTCGAGGGCAAGCTGCCGGCCTATTTCTCGCTGCTGCCGAAGGCCAGGCTGAGCATCCAGCTCGAACCCGAACTGACGCGCGCCACCGCCTCCGACCACTACACCCCGGTCGCGGCCGACGGTTCGCATCCGGGCGTATTCTGGGCCGTGGTCAACGATCCGAAGCAGTACAGCACCGTCGGCATGTCGACGCTGCTGCTGCACGAAGGCGCGCCGGGCCACCACCTGCACGCGGCGCTGCTGAAGGAACTGCCGCTGCCGGACTTCCGCAAGTTCTTCACCGAGCACCCGAGCGCCGCCGCCTACGGCGAAGGCTGGGCTCTGTACTGCGAAACCCTGGGCCGCGACTTCGGCCTGTACGAAGATCCGGCCGCCTACTTCGGCCACCTGAACGACGAACTGCTGCGCGGCGTGCGCCTGGTGGTCGACACCGGCATGCACGCCCAGGGCTGGTCGCGCGAAAAGGCGATCGCGTACGCGGTCGAGAACCTGGGCTACGGCGAGGCCGAGGCGGCCAACCAGATCGAGCGCTACATGGTGTGGCCGGGCCAGGCGCTGGCCTACAAGATCGGGGCGCTGAAGATCCTCGAACTGCGGGCCAAGGCGCAGAAGGAACTGGGACCGAAGTTCAGCTTCCCGGCCTTCCATGCGGTGGTGCTGGGGGATGGGACCTTGCCCTTGCCGATCCTGGAGGCGCAGGTGAACCGGTGGATTGCGGCGACGAAGTGAGGGGTGAACGCTGAGCGGTGAGCGGTGAGCGCTGAGCGGTGAGCGGTGAGCGGTGAGCGGTGAGCGACTACGCTCGCTGAACGTGGCCACGTACAGCAGCACGTCGCCCCTGCGGAGGCAGGGCCCCAAGTTTTGCGGTTCGCCACGAACTTGGGCCCCTGCCTGCGCAGGGGCGACGAGTATGGGCTAACGAATCCTGCCAAGCGCGCAAGGCATCACATTCCCTCCGCCCGCCGTCCCACTCCCGTCTCCCCCTGCTCCGGCGGCACCGCCAGCGGATGCTTCTCGCGCGCCGCCGCCTCGTCGATGCGCGCCTTCAGCTCGCGCGTCTTGCCGTCTTCGCCCCAGCGCCGGATGAAACCCTGCAGGCGCGCGCGCGCCTTCTCGGCGCTGCCGGCATCGAGCGCGGCGTCGGCGGCGGTGCTGGCGTCGAGCCAGGCCTTGTTGCGCAGGCGCCGTCTGGTGCAGATCGCGGACTGCTCGTTGAGCGTCTTTTGCAGCTGCTCCAGCTGCGCCGGGGTGGCGCGGCTGCGGCCCAGCGAGATCAGCTCGGCCTGCGCCTCATTGCCCTTGCAATCCTTTGCCAGCGCCACGGCGTGGTCGATCTGGCGCTCGATCTTCTTTGGCGACGGCCTCGCCAGCAGCCACACGCCCGCCAGGATGGCCAGCGCCAGGATCCACCAGCGCAGTTGCACCGGCCGGCGCTGCGGCGGACGCGCCGGGATCGGCGGACGCGGCACTTCCTGGTGCGGTGGAGCGGCGCCCGGCGCGTTGCTGCCGCCCGCCGATGCCGAGCGCCCGAAATCGGTCGCACTGGGCGGGACGCCGGGGCCGCGCACATTGGCGGTGATGCCCTTGCGCGGCGTTGCCGGGCTGGGCTGCGCCGGTGGCGCCGGTGGCTCCGGTGGCGGTGGCGCCGGTGGCACGGGTACGTCGGACAGCGGCACATCCAGCCCGCCGGACATGGCGGCCGCCGCGGCTGCCCCGGCATTGGCGGCAACGGCCGCGGCGACTTCTGGACGGGCCGCATGCACGTCCGCCTCCGCGCCTGCGCCCGCGCGCGCGGCCGCCTGCCCCTGCGCGGTACCGCACCAGGGGCAGAAGTTCACCGGGCGCGGCATCGGCCGGGCACAGGCCGGATTGATACAGCGGTAGATCACATCTTCTTGCACGTCACTCCCTTATTCCGGATCCGGAATGGCGTCGTCCGGATCGGGGATCGCCGATTCGAGCGCGCCCGCCAGTTCCGGCATTTCGCCGACGGTCTTCCATTTGTCCTGGCGCGGATTCCAGCCCATGTTCCAGACCCGCGTGTTGAGGTCGATCTCGCCGCGCAGCAGCAGTTGCACGACTTCGTCCTGCGCGTACGGTCCGCGCTGGCTGCCGCCGATGAACAGTTTGTAGCGCGCCGCCAGCGGCGTGGCGCCGATCACGCTGGCCGCGGGGCCGGGCATGGCGGCCGGCGGCAGACCGGCCGTGCCGCCGGTCGGGCTCACGACGAACGCTGCCGGCGCGCTGCCGCCGCCGATGGTCGGATCGAGTGGCCCGGTACCGGGGGCGGCCCCCGCGGCCGCGGGGGCCGCGGCCGCACCACCACCGCCGGCACGCCGCTCCAGCACCTGCGCCGCGCGCGCATCCTGGGCCAGCACATCCGGCTTGATCACGCGCTTGTCGACGGCGCGCTCGACTTCCCAGGTGTAGGCATCGCTGGCCGAATCCGGCACGGCGTCGGTCCACTGCTCGAGCTGGGCCAGCGCGGCCTCGACCTGGGCCGGCGACAGCGTCGGATCGAGCGTGACGGCGCGCCGGAACCAGGCGTCGTACAGGCGGCGCGCGGTGATGTTGGGCAGCGACGGCGACGGCAGCTGGGCGCCGGTCTCGTCGACTTCGAGCTTGGGTTCGTACACGCGCAGCTGGTAGTGGCGCATCAGCGCCGCCAGCAGCGCCAGCTGGTGCGGTCCCATCGCGGCCAGGCGCTTGCGCACGCCCGCGATCACCTGCTCGCGGTAGTACGAAGGCAGGCCGTTCGAGCGAATCGCGTATTCGTTGCCGATCTGGAGCCATTCGCCGCTGCCCGGTTCGACCTCGAACAGGTACTGGCCGCGCGGCTGGAAGCTGGCTTCGCGGTCGCCGGCATCCCCCTTGCGCCGCACCACGCCGAGCGCGATCGCCTGCAGGAACCATTCGTAGTCGTCGGCCAGGCGATTCAGTTCGTCCATCGACGGCGAGATCGGATGGCGGAAGCGCGTCGAATCGAAGTGCAGGTGGGTCGGGATCTTCGGGTTTTCGATCTGGTAGGAAGCGCGCCAGGTCGGCAGGCCGCGCAGCACCGTCATCGGGTAGCCGGACAGTTCGATGTAGCACACTGCCCTGCCGGCGACGCCGGTGTTGACGATGGCGACCGCATCGCCCTGCAGGAAGCCGGTCGGCACGGCGCCGCGGATCTCGGCCTCCATGCGGCGCCAGGCCACCGGGTCGCCGACGCCGATGAAGCACTTGAACTGGTCGGCGCTGGGCGTGAACTCGGCCGAGAAGCGCGCATTAATCCAGGGCATGGCGCTGCGGATCCATTCGCTGAACACGCGGTGGCGCTCCTGCGGCGACATCGCGCCCAGGCGCTCCAGCAGCGGGTCGCCCGGCTCGGCGCCGGCCGCATGCTCGGCGCTCAGGTGGGTCTGCGCGCGCCGGAACAGTTTAAGTAACAAGTCGGACCGCAGGCGTTCGTCGCCGAGCTGGGGGAACAGGCGCGCCGAGCCGCCGAATTCGTTCAGGACTTCCTCGCTCCAGCCGTCGACGTCACCGGTCAGGCGCACCGGTTCCGGCAGCACGTCGCTGGCCAGCTTGATGTAGGTGGCATGCTCGTGGCGGGCGTCGGCGCGCAGCTGGCCGATGCGCTGGTCGACCGCGCCAAGCATGGCCTGCACCGCGCGCCGGCCTTCCTGGAATTCGCCGGCGATGCCGCTCCACTGCACCTGGCCGTGCTCGTCGGGCGCCTGCGGGTTGCCCAGCCAGGCCGACATGCTGTGCATGACCTCGACCGCCTGGCCGGCCGCCACCGCCAGCAAATGGAAGCGCAGAAAGTCGGCGATGTCGCGCTTCAGGTGGTTCATCACTTCACGCGCCTGGGCATCCTTGCCGAACAGGCGGCTGGCCGCCTGGGTCAGGTTGTTCAACGATTCCTCGACCTGGCGCGTGCGCAGGGCATCGCGGATGTCGCGGTAGCGCTTGCCGTTGCGCTGGACGTTGGCCAGGTCGCGCTGGTTCAGGCGCGCCTTGACCTGTTCCAGCAGCGAGAGCACGAATTCCAGGCCGCCCTGCTTGCGGTCGTCGAGCAGCAGGTACAAACGCCCGCGCACGCCCAGGCGCAGGTTGGCCAGCAGTTCGCCGGTATGGCGCTTGATGCGGTCTTCGCTGGTCTCGGCGGTGGCGCCGGCTTCGCGGATGGCGTCGCGTTCCAGGTTGGGCAGCAGCTCGACCACCTTCTCGCGCCACAGTTTCAGGTCGTACGAGGCCATGATGCGGTCGATCTCGAGCTGCACCTTGCTCTCGATCCGCTCCAGCAGCGAGCGCTGGTCGCGGTCCATCAGCAGCATGTCGGTCAGCGCGTATTCCTGGAAGGGCGTGACGTCGACGGTGCCCTTGCGGAAGTCCGGGAATTCCGAGAACGGATGCTCGGCCATGCCCATCTGCTCGCGCATGAAGGCATCGCGTTCGGCGTCGGTGGCGCGGCGCGCCTGCACGCCGTCGGTGCCGGCCAGGCCAAAGAAAGCCTTGACCATCAGCGCCGCCAGTTCATAGGCGCGGATGTCGTCGCGCAGGCTTTGCTGGGTGTCGAGCACGGACTGGCCGAAAGCCGAATACACCTTCGAATAGGACAGGCGCATCTCGCCGAAGCGCGCTTCCGGTACGCGCGGGTTATAGGGGCCGAGCTTGTGCTGCTGCTGGTTGACCGCGACCGAGCGCTTGCGGTTGGCGAAATCGGCCGAGGCAAAATCCTCGAACAGGGTGTCCGCCACCATCTGGTAGACATCCTTCACGTCCTGGGTCGCCTTGTTGGCCAGGTTGGCGGTGTCGACGAAATACACGTCGTCGAAGGGCGTGCCGCGCCCGACCACGCTGTCCGGGTCCATCCAGCGGACCTGCGCGTTCATGTCGCGCATCGTGGTCTCGAGTTCCATCATGGTTGCATAGGCGTTGGCCTCGGTGCGCTCCTTGTTGGCCTTGGCGTAGCCCGAGGGCAGGAACATCACCAGGTCGACCTGGCTGTCCGACACCTCCTGGCGCGCGATGGCTTTCGCGATCCAGCCCAGGTCGATCGCGCTGCCGGCGCCGGTGCCGCCGGCATTCGAGGCGATGACGACGATGCGGAACTTGGAGGTATCCACCTGCAGGCCGAGGCGTTGGTAATTTTCCTTGCGCTCGATACCGGCGTTACTGCTCAGGAAATTCAGCGCGCCCTTGATGCGGCCGCGCAGCTTGGGATACTTGTCGAACAGGTAGAGCCGTGCCAGAGCACGGATCTGGCCGGCGCCCTTGGACGGGTCGATGCCGAGCGAGCGCAGTTTTTTCGGGCGCAGCGGCATCCAGCTTTCGATCAGGGGGAACCGCGCCAGGCTGTCGTCCGACTCGTGGTACTGCGGCAGGTCGAGCGGCTCGACGAGCCGCTCTTCGTCGGTCAGCTTGACCAGCTCGAACCAGGGGTCGGTGCGCTGCGACTTGCCCTCGTCGATGATGGCGTTGTTGTCGAGGTCGAAGTGCAGGAAGCGCGCCACCGGGAAGTCGGCCAGCGATTCCACCCGCGTCGGGTGCTGGCGGTTCCACACCGCCGACAGGATGCGCCGGCGGATGCGCATCATGACTTCCATGCCGGTGCCGCCCGCGCCGATGAACAGCGTCGGGCGCAGGTCGACTTTGAGTTCGGCTTTGTTGTTGGCGTTCAGCGTTGCCGGATCGGGAAAATCTGCCATCTTGTGTCCTTTTATTTAGCGGCGGCCGACGAACAGCGCCGCCACCAGCGTCACCACGCCGACCAGCACCAGCGGCCCGGTAATCGCGAGCGTCAGGTATTTGGCGGCGTTCACGATTGCCAGCACCGCCGCCAGCGACAGGAAGCCCAGCCCGACGAACAGCAGCCAGCCGGCACTCCCCGCCGACGAGGGCGACACCCGGCGCACGACCAGGTGGTGCACGTAGGCGTTACGCACGAAGAAGTAGATGACCAGTAGGACCAGGAATACGGCGCCGGAAATCGCCAGGTCGCGCGCCGAGGTGTCGCGCAGCGGCGCGGCCGACGGATTGGTGGCGCCGCCGGGCGCGATCTCGACCGGCTGGCGGGCGGTATCGGGCGTGGTCTTGGGCATGCCCTCGTCCGGGGTCTGGCCCGGCAACTTGAAGCCGGGGTCGGCGCTCGGCGTGGAGGTGGGCTGGGTCTTCTGGTCTTGCATGGGTGTCCTTTATATTTATCTGCCGAGCCGGACCTGCGCGCCTTCGCGCAGGTCGAGCAGCTGGTTGCCGAACAGGGTCGTCTTCAGGCGCGCCACCTGCTGGCCCGCCTTGTCGTAGATCGGTTGCGTGGCCCCGGCGCGGGTGTGCACGGTGCGCAGTTCGTCTTCCACCGTCAGCACCACGCGGCGCGGGCGTGCATAGGCATAGGCAGCGCCCACACCCAGTCCCAGCAGCGCCAGCGCCGCGCCGATCGCGGCGAACAGCGGGCCGGACCCGTAGTGCACGCGCACCTCGATCGGCAGCACCGCAGTCGACGCCTGGATTTCGCTCGGGGGCGTGAAAATGTCCGGCAGCGGGTCGCCGGGGAACAGCGCGGCCATGCGGTCGCGGAAAGCCTGCGACAGTTCCAGGCGCTGGCCCTGCAGCTGGAGTTCGATCCGTCCCGGCAGCACATAGGCCGAGCCGGCCGACTGCAGCGCCGCCAGCGACCATTTGCCGGGCAGCTGCGCCACCGGCAGCTGCATGGTCGAGGCCAGCGGCGCGGCCTGGCCCGGCGCCAGCCGTCCCACATTGTTGTTTGCCAGCGCGATCCGGTGGTTCTCGCCGCCGAGCATCGAGCGCGCCGCGATCGAGGCGCCGGCGATCGTGTACGGGTAAATCGTGTTTTCCAGGTTCCAGCGGATGCTGGCGCTGGGGCTGCGCGCATCGGGCGCGACGTCGGCGCGCAGCAGGCCCTTGGCATCCATCGAGAAGTCGACGCCGGGCGCGTTCTCGACCTTGCGCGGGACCAGGCGCACCGTATCGCGGTCCAGCGGCTTCAGGCGCGCCGGCGGCTCGGTGATCACGCGCTGGATGCGCCCGGCGGCCAGCAGGCGGTCGAGTGCCTGCGCGCCCTCGCGCCCGACCGCGAACACGTAGATCATCAAGCCGTTGGCGCGGTAGTGCGGGCCCTCGACCTGCATGCGCAGCGGCCAGGCCAGCGCCTTGTCGATGGCCTGGCCGCGGTGGATCAGCGTATAGAACTCGCGGTTGCGCGCGCTCGTGGCCTGGTCGTTGTTCGGGCTGTTGCGGTTGTTGGTGAACAGCCAGACCAGGCCCGGCTTGCCTTGCAGGACCTGGGTGACGGCGGCGTTGACGGCTTCGCCGAGGTCGGTATCGGCCAGGGCAGCGCCACCCGGCTTGCGCGCCAGGTCCAGCCCGGCCAGCGCCGCCCCCACGTGCGCCTGCACGGTCTTGGCATCGACCGTTTCGGACAGCAGCCCGCGCGGCGAGGGTGCGCCGGGACGCGACTGGTTGAAGGCGGCCAGCACCAGCGCGTCGCCCGGCTGCGCCACGCTGCCGGCCAGCGCCGCCACCAGCGGCTTGAACTGCGACTTGGGGTCGCTGTAGAAGGGTTCCATCCAGCCCGAGTTCTGGACCAGCACCACCTGCGGCACCGCCAGCGCAGGCTGGGCGATGCCCAGCAGCCCGCCCAGCAGCAGCGCCCGCGACAGGAAAGAAGGCAAGATACGGCCCCTCACGACAGCGCTTCCAGGTGCCAGCCGCGGATCCGGTTCCAGTCGGGATGGTGCAGCCAAAGCCGGTTGGCGTACACGAAGGGCACGCATTCGTGGGGACGGGCCAGGCGCGCGATCTCGTCGAGGATCACGTTGCTGCGGCCGATCCACTCCACCGTGGTGCGCGGGATCACGCGGTTGGCCAGCGCGTCTTCCGCGCGGCCGGTGTACTTGTGGAAGCGCAGCACCAGCCCGCTCGGTTGGCTGCGGTTGTTGTTGAAGCTGCGCAGCAGCGGCAAGACCAGCGAATCGTCCTCGCCCTGGTCTTCGACGTGCTCGCCCGACCAAGGCTCGTCCAGCACCGGGTGGCCGCGCCGGAACAGCAGGTTGGCGAAGCCCAGGCGGGCGCCGTCGATGCGTTCGCGCTGGGGCGAGGCCGTTCCGAGTTCCAGGAAGCAGTAGGACTGGCCATCGTGCCCGATCAGCCACATGCGGCCGTCGCGGCTCAGGGTCGGGCCGCCGAGGTCGAGGCTGGGCAGCCAGGTGTCGGGCCAGGGCAGGAATTGCGGCGCCTCGCCCGGACGCCAGGCCAGCTGCCCTTCCGGGTGCAGCCACAGCAGGCGGCCGTCGTAGCCGACCGGCCGGCTCCAGCCGGTCAGCGGCAGCGCGCCGCAGTCCTGGGCCGGGCTGGGGGCCAGGTCGGCATCCAGCGCATACAGGCTGACGCCGCCGCCCGGATTGCGCGCCAGGCAGGCGATATGGCGCCGCATCGTGCCCGGCGCAGCCACCAGCGGCGCGGCCAGCAGGGTCTCGGTCCGGTAGGTTTCGCTGACCGGGTTGATCCACAGGCGGCGCAGGCCGTGCGCGGTGGGCAGCAGCGCGACTTCGCCGCGGCGCGGCTCGTGGCCGAGGCTGGCGACCGGCAGCCAGCCGTAGTCGGAGGCGGTAAAACTCAGGTCGGCGGCGCCGTCCTCGGGCTGCAGCACCTGCCATAGCTCGGCCAGCGGGTCCCAGTATTGCAGCACGCCGCGCCCCGGCGCCAGCGCCAGCAGGCGCTGCTCGGGAAACCCGTAGCCGGCGGCGGCAAACACGCAATGGGCGTTGGGCGGCGTCGGCATGGCGTCGTCGAAGCGGCCGATCACGGGCGTGGCGGGCCGCTCCTCGAGGCTGTCGCCGAGGGCCAGCGAAGTGACCGGCAGCCCATGCGGCACGTGGCGCGGCAGCAGCGCATCGGCATAGGGTCCCCACCAGTCGGGCAGGTGCTGGCGGCGGCCGGCGAAACGTTCCAGCGGACGTCCGCATTCGGGACAGAAGGCGAAGCCTTCGGGATAGATGGCCGCGTGCGTGCAGCCGGCCGGCAGCGAGGCGCCGAGCAGGCGTGCGATATCAGGCAAACGCGCAGGAACGCGCGCAGCCACGGCGCCCGCCTGCGCCCGTGCGTTCCAGCCAAGTTGGCCCAGCCCTTCGCTGGAGGCCAGTTCGAACTGGCCTGTCCTGTCGTCTTCCAGCCAGACGCTGGCTGGCGTTTCCCATCGGTATGCCATTAGCTCCGCCGTTAGATCGTCAAAAAGGCACCGGCCCGCCCCAAATGTCGGGCCGTTGTGCTTTTGGAATCATAGCGCCACCGTCAAGCATACGGCGCGCTGTTCACGGAGTAGCGTGTGGCGGTACCTCAACGGTCAAATTGTGGACGGGTCGGGGGAACTTCCGGCAGGCCTCGCTTCCGCCAGCACCACCTGGCGGATCTTCCAGCTGCCCGCTTCCAGCACCATGGCCAGCGCCAGCACCCGCTTGGCGCCCTCCTCGCCGCCCAGCGTGACGATGACATCGGCGCCGGCGCCGCTCTGGCGCACGGTGGTTGCGGCCACGTGGCGGCGCCAGTCGCTGCGGTAGCCGGACGACTGCAGGAAGTAGTCGGTGTCGGGCACGCGGCCGCCGACCAGGCGCGTATTCAAACGTTCGACCAGGCGCGCCGTCAGCTCCCTGGCGACGTAATTGTTGAAGGTGGCGTAGCGGTCGCTGAGCGGATCCTGGTCGGCGCTCAGCGTGTCCAGGTACCAGCCGTAGAACTCGGTGGCCACCGCATCCGGCGCCGGCTGGCGCTGCGGCGCGGCCTGCACCTGCTCGGAGCCCATCCAGGCCAATGCGAGCACCATCAGCGCCGCACCGAGCGGGGCCAAAAACTTGGAGATTAGAAATTTTCCCTTTAGAATCAACATGATGCGCTCCTGACAACCCAACTGTGCAGCAAAGCGCGGCGGCCGGCCCTGCGCTGCCGCAAGCGCCGCCGCCCCCGCTCGACGGGCCTGTTTCGACCGCTGTTTGCACTTATAATGCCGGGTTGCCTCCTGATCCGTGCCGCCATGACCACCGCCCCGCTCTCCAGCCCCGACCTGCCCGCATCCGCCATCGACAGCGCCACCGCGCACCTGCGCGACGTGCTGGCGATCGCCCTCGAACACGGTCCCGGGCAACGCGCGCTGGTGGTGTACGACACCCGCACCGGGCTGGCGCGCGCGCTGGCCGAGGCTTACCGGCGCAACCTGCCGGACGCCGTCTTCGTCGACTTCGACAGCGTCGAGCCGGGCGAGGTGCTGGCCTTGTTCAAGACCTTCGCGCCGCGCGACCTGGTGGTGCTGGTGCAGTCGTCCAACTTCCGCCTCGACGGTTTTCGCCTGCGCGTGGAACTGTTCAAGCTGGGCCTGAAGGTGATCGAGCACGTGCACCTGTCGCGCATGCCGGGCACGCAGGGCGAGCACTACATCGAGTCGCTGGCCTACGATCCGCGCTACTTCCGCGGCGTCGGCCACGCGCTCAAACAGCGTATCGACCGCGCCCGCCGCGCCGAGGTGCACGGCGGCGGCGCCGTCCTGCGCTTTGATTCGCCGCTGGAAGCCGCCAAGCTGAACGTCGGCGACTACAGCGCGATGGCCAATGCCGGCGGCCAGTTCCCGATCGGCGAAGTGTTCACCGAAGCGCAGGACCTGGAAGCCGTCAGCGGCCGCGCGCAGATCCACGTGTTCGGCGACACCCAGTACCTGGTCAACCGACCCGACAAGCCGGTCACCATCGTGATCGAGCGCGGGCGCGTGGTCGAGGCGATCGATGCCACCCCAGAATTCCAGCAGATGCTCGACATCATCCGCCGCGACGAAGGCGAGGTCTGGGTGCGCGAACTCGGCTTCGGCATGAACCGCGCCTTCACGCGCGAACGCCGCGTCGACGACATCGGCACCTACGAGCGCATGTGCGGCATCCACCTGTCGCTGGGCGCCAAGCACGGCGTGTATGCCAAGCCGGGCTTCAAGCGCAAGGATGCGCGCTATCACATCGACGTGTTTGCGGTGACCGATGCGGTGTATCTCGACGATGAGCGGGTGTATGCGGATGGGGCTTGGACGGTGGAAAGCTGATAGCGTCGTCCCTGCGCAGGCAGGAACGACGTAGTTAACTCAGCAAATCAGGCCCGGTTCTTGCTTGTTTTTTCGGCATGACTACCGCCGCCACCCACCCCACCCGCGACCCCGAACCGCCGCAACGGATCGTCAAGATCCGGCGCGACTACAACACCTGGGTTGCCGACGAAACCATCGAAGACTATGCGCTGCGCTTCACGCCGCGTTCGTTCCGCAAGTGGTCGGTGTTCCGCGTCTCCAACACCGCCTTCGGCGCGATTTCCTTCCTGGTGCTGGAAGCGATCGGCGGCACCATCGCCGTCAATTATGGCTTCGTCAACGCGTTCTGGGCCATCGTCGCCATCGGCCTGATCATCTTCCTCACCGGTCTGCCGATCAGCTACTACGCCGCGCACTACGGCCTCGACATGGACCTGCTGACGCGTGGCGCCGGCTTCGGCTACATCGGCTCGACCATCTCCTCCTTCGTCTACGCCTCCTTTACGTTCATCCTGTTCGCGCTGGAAGCGGCCATCATGGCGTATGCGCTGGAGCTGTACTTCGGACTGCCGCTCTACCTGGGCTACCTGGTCAGCGCGCTGATCGTGATCCCGCTGGTGACGCACGGCGTGACCCTGGTCAGCCGCATCCAGATGCTGACCCAGCCGGTCTGGCTGGTGCTGCTGGCCCTGCCCTTCGTCGCGATTCTCGTCAAGCAGCCGGACTTGCTGGCGCAGCTGGGACATTTCGGCGGTGCCTCCGGCACGCATGGCGGCTTCGACATGCTGCAGTTCGGCGCCGCCACCGCGGTCGGCGTGGCCCTGATCACGCAGATCGGCGAGCAGGTCGACTTCCTGCGCTTCATGCCCGAACGGACCCCGGCCAACCGGGTGCGCTGGCACCTGGGCGTGCTGGCCGCCGGTCCCGGCTGGATCCTGCTCGGCATGGCCAAGATGCTGGGCGGCGCGCTGCTGGCGCTGCTGGCGATCGAGGGCGGCGCCACGCTGGCGCAAGCCGTCAACCCCAACCAGATGTACCTGGCCGGCTTTCGCCAGGTGTTCTCCAACCCGGCGCTGGCGGTGGCGGCGACCGCGTTGTTCGTGATCATCTCCCAGGTCAAGATCAACATGACGAATGCCTATGCCGGCTCGCTGGCGTGGTCGAATTTCTTTGCGCGCCTGACCCACAGCCATCCGGGCCGCGTGGTGTGGGCCGTGTTCAATGCGCTGATCGCCGTGCTGCTGATGGAGCTGGACGTGTTCCAGGCGCTGGAACAGGTGCTCGGCCTGTATGCCAATATCGCGATCGCGTGGATCACCGCGGTCGTCGCCGACCTGGTCATCAACAAGCCGCTCGGCCTCAGCCCGAAAGGCATCGAGTTCCGCCGCGCCTATCTGTATGACATCAACCCGGTCGGCGTCGGCGCCATGCTGCTGGCATCGCTGCTGTCGGTGGCCGCCTTCGCCGGCGTGTTCGGGCCGCGCGCGCAAGCCTTTTCGGCCTTCATCGCACTGGCCACGGCCTTGATCAGCGCGCCGCTGATCGCCTGGGCCACGCGCGGCAAGTACTACCTGGCGCGCCCCCAGCCCGGCTGGCCGGCCGGCAGCACCACGCGCGTCTGCTGCATCTGCGAAAAGGAATACGAAACCGACGACATGGCGCACTGCCCGGCCTACCAGGGGCCGATCTGCTCGCTGTGCTGCTGCCTCGATGCGCGCTGCGACGACGCCTGCAAGCCGCATGCGCGCCTGTCCGCGCAATGGGAGCAGGCGGCCAAGGCCCTGCTGCCGGCGGCGATGTGGCCCTACATGAGCAGCCGCCTCGGCCACTACCTGCTGCTGATGCTGGTGACGGCGGGCTTCTTCGGCGGCCTGCTCGGGCTGCTGTACGTGCACGAGGAAGCCGCGATCGGCGCCGCCGGCGCCCACCTGCTGCCGGCGCTGCGCCTGGCTTTCGTGAAGGTGTTCAGCGCGCTGGTGCTGGCCAGCGGCATCGTCGCCTGGTGGCTGGTGCTGACCGGCGAAAGCCGGCGCGTGGCGCAGGAAGAATCGAACCGCCAAACCAGCCTGCTGCAGCGCGAGATCGAGCTGCACAGCCGCACCGACGCCCAGCTGCAGCAGGCCAAGCGCCAGGCCGACCAGGCCAACGGGGCCAAGAGCCGCTACATCGCGGGCATCAGCCACGAGATCCGCACGCCGCTGAACAGCATCCTCGGTTACGCCCAGCTGCTCGACAACGATCCGGCTATTCCTGCTCACCGCCAGCAGGCGATCCGTGTGATCCGCGGCAGCGGCGAGCACCTGCTGTCGCTGATCGAAGGCTCGCTCGACATCGCGCGCATCGAAGGCGGCAAGTTCAGCTTCGACATCAAGGAGCTGGCCCTGCCCGATTTCCTGGCCCAGATCGTGCGCATGTTCGAGCAGCAGGCGCAGGACAAGGGGCTGCGCTTCCGCTACGAGGTTACCGGCACCCTGCCCGAAGTGGTGCGGGCCGACCGCAAGCGCCTGGGGCAGATCCTGATGAACATCCTCGGCAACGCGGTCAAGTTCACGGCGCGCGGCGAGGTCGTGTTCCGCGTGCGCTATGCGCGCGAGATGGCGACCTTCGACATTACCGATACCGGACCCGGCATCCTGCCCGACGAAATCGAGCGCATCTTCGAGCCGTTTGCGCGCGGCAGCGCCGCCAACAGCGCGAACACCGCCGGCACCGGCCTGGGCCTGCCGATCAGCCGCATGCTGGTGCAGCTGATGGGCGGCCAGCTCGCCGTCGATGCCACGCCCGGCAGCGGCAGCCGCTTCACGGTCCGCCTGCAGCTGCCGCGCGTGCACGCGCCGGCGCACACGCGCATCGCGCCGGCGCCCGCGCCCGGCGGCTACCTGGGGCCGCGCAAACGCATCCTGGTGGTCGACAACGAACGCGTCGACCGCGAGCTGCTGGTCAACATCCTGGCGCCGCTCGGCTTCGAGATCCTGCAGGCCGAGACCGGCGCCGACTGCCTCGCGCGCTTCGACGGCGCCAGGCCCGACCTGGTGCTGATGGACCTGGCGATGCCGGTGATGGACGGCTGGGAAGCGAGCCGCATCCTGCGCCGCGAGCGCGGGGTCACGGTGCCGATCCTGATCGTCTCGGCCAACGCCTACGACAAAGCATTGGACAACCCGGCCGGCATCGCATCCGAGGATTTCATCGTCAAGCCGGTCAACGTGGCCGAGCTGCTGGAGCGGATCGGGGTCCGGCTGGGGCTGACGTGGACGGCGCAGGCGAACGCCCCGGCCCCGGTCGCGGCGCCGGCGCCGGCACCCGCGCTGGTCTTCCCGCCGGCCGAACAGGTGGAGGCCTTGCGCGCCCAGATCGCGCTCGGCTATGTACGCGGCATCAACCGCCAGCTCGATGCGATCGCCGCGCTCGGCCCCGACCATGCCGGCTTCGTCGACGCGCTGCGCACGCTGGCCGCACGATTCGACCTGGACGCCATGTCAGCCTTCCTCGACCGCGGAGCACACCATGCGTAATCAAGCCTTCGACCGCCACGCCAGCCTGGTGGTACTGATCGTCGACGACGTGCCGGAAAACCTCGCCGTGCTGCACGACGCGCTCGACGAATCGGGCTACACCGTGCTGGTCGCGAACAACGGCGCGGCGGCGCTGGAGCGAGCGCGCCAGACGGTTCCGGACGTGATCCTGCTGGATGCCCTGATGCCGGGCATGGACGGCTTCGAGACCTGCCGCCGGCTGCGCGCCGACAGCGCCACCCGCACCATCCCGGTCATCTTCATGACGGGGCTGACCGAGACCGAGCACGTGGTCGCGGCCTTCGGCGCCGGCGGCACCGATTACGTGACCAAGCCGGTGCGCCAGAGCGAGGTGCTGGCGCGCATCGGGGCGCACGTGCAGACCGCGCGCCTGATGCAGCAGGCGCGCAGCGCGCTGGACGCCTTCGGCAACGCGGTGCTGGCGGTAACCCCGCACGACGGCCGCATCGTCTGGCAGACGCCGCTGGCGCGGCAGTGGATGCAGACGTATTTCGGCGACGACGGCGACGCCGCCACGCCGGCGCCGCTGGCGGCCTGGCTGGCGGGCCTGGGCGCCGGCGCGGCGCCGCAGCCGCTGGCCGTGATCCGCGGCGCCGCGCGCCTGGTCTTCAATGCGCCCGACATGCGCAGCGGCGAACAGTGGATGATCGTGCTGCGCGAGGAATCGGACACGGCGCGCGTGCAGGCGCTGATGGCCCTGTTCCGGCTGACGCAGCGCGAATCCGAGGTGCTGCACTGGGTCATCCAGGGCAAGACCAACCGCGACATCGGCGACATCCTGGGCATGAGTCCGCGCACGGTCAACAAGCACCTCGAGCATGTGTTCGAGAAGCTGGGGGTGGAGACACGGACGGCGGCGGCGACGCTTGCGACCAATAAAATGCGGTCGTCGAGTTAATACCATTAACATACAAGCCGTCGTTCCCGCGAAGGCGGGAACCCAAGTTGCACGCGTATCGTTAGCGCAAGCAGAACTTGGGTCCCCGCCTTCGCGGGGACGACGGGGTGGCAGCAATCAGACCGCCAGATGCCGCCGCACATGCTCCCCATCCATCTCCCCAGCCGTCCCGCTGGCCACCACCTCCCCGCGCGACAGCACCACGAACTTGTCCGCCAGCGCCCGCGCAAAATCGAAATACTGCTCGCACAGCAGGATGCCGATATCGCCGCGCTCGCGCAGCAGCCGGATCACGCGCTCGATGTCCTTGATGATCGACGGCTGGATGCCCTCGGTCGGCTCGTCCAGGATGATCAGCTGCGGCCGCGCCAGCAGCGCGCGCGCGATCGCCAGCTGCTGCTGCTGCCCGCCCGACAGGTCGCCGCCGCGCCGCCCCAGCATCTCCTTCAGCACCGGGAACAGTTCGTATACCTCGCCGCTGATGCGCGCCGCTTCGCGGCCCGATAGCGTGGCCATGCCCATCAGCAGGTTCTCTTCCACGGTCAGGCGCGCGAAGATGTCGCGTCCCTGCGGCACGTAGGCGATGCCGCGCGCGGCGCGCCGGTGCGGCTTCAGGCGCGTGATGTCGCTGCCGTTCCAGCGCACGCTGCCGCGCGCCACCGGCAGCACGCCGGTCAGGCACTTCAGCAGCGTGGTCTTGCCGACGCCGTTGCGGCCCAGCAGGGCCAGGCATTCGCCCTTGGCCACCGACAGCGACACGCCGCGCAGCGTGTGCGACGAGCCGTAGTACTGGTTCACCTGTTCCACCTGCAGCATGCTATCTCCCCCGAATCATCTGCCTAAATACACTTCGATCACGCGCTCGTGCGCCTGCACCTCGTCCATGCGCCCTTCGGCCAGCACCGCGCCCTCGTGCAGCACCGTCACCTTGCCCTGCTGCGCGATCTCGGCAACGAAACCCATGTCGTGCTCCACCACCACGATCGAGTGCTTGCCGCGCAATTCGTTCAGCAGCTCGGCGGTGCGCGCCGTCTCGGCATCCGACATGCCGGCCACCGGCTCGTCCAGCAGGATCAGCTGCGGTTCCTGCATCAGCAGCATGCCGATCTCCAGCCACTGCTTCTGGCCGTGCGACAGCAGACCCGCCAGCCGCTGTTCCTGGCCGTGCAGGCGGATCAGGCGCAGGGTGGCGTCGATGCGGTCGCGCTGCTCGCTGCTCAGGCGCGCGAACAGCGTCGGGCGCACCCGCTTGTCCATCTTCATCGCCAGCTCCAGGTTCTCGAACACCGTGTGCTGCTCGAACACGGTCGGACGCTGGAACTTGCGGCCGATGCCGGCGTGGGCGATCTGGTATTCCGTCATGTGCGCCAGGTCGTGCGACTGGCCGAACCAGGCGCTGCCGCTGGTGGGCCGGGTCTTGCCGGTGATGACGTCCATCATGGTGGTCTTGCCGGCGCCGTTGGGACCGATGATGCAGCGCAGTTCGCCCACCGAGATGTCGAGCGTCAGCTTGTTCAAGGCGCGGAAGCCGTCAAAGGAGACCGTCACGTCTTCCAGGTACAGGATGGCGCCGTGGCTGGTGTCGACGCCGGGGCGTTTCATGGCCATGTCGATGCTCATGCGGTTTCCTCCTTGGCGCCCGGCGCCGGCTTGCTCGCTGCCCTGCCGGGCAGCAGGCGTTTCAGGTCCGGCAGCGTGCCCACGATCCCCTTGCGCAGGAACAGCGTGACCAGGATGAACAGCAGGCCGAGCGCGAACAGCCACAGGTCGGGAAAGGCGGCCGTGAACCAGCTTTTCAGGCCGTTGACGGCAAAGGCGCCGACGATCGGGCCGACCAGGGTGCCGCGGCCGCCGATCGCCACCCACACCACCATCTCGATCGAATTCGCCGGCGACATCTCGGACGGGTTGATGATGCCGACCTGCGGCACATATAAAGCACCGGCGATGGCGCACAGCACCGCGGACAGCGTCCACACGAACAGCTTGAACGCCAGCGGGTCGTAGCCGATGAACATCAGGCGCGATTCCGCATCGCGCACGCCCTGCAGCACGCGGCCCAGGCGCGAACCGACGATCCAGCGGCACAGCAGCAGCGCGCTCACCAGCAGCGCCAGCGTCGCCAGGTACAGCGCGACGCGGGTTGCCGGCGCCGTGATCGCATGGCCGAGGATGCGCTTGAAGTCCGTGAAGCCGTTGTTGCCGCCGAAGCCGGTGTCGTTGCGGAAGAACAGCAGCATGAAGGCGTAGGTCATGGCCTGGGTGATGATCGAGAAGTACACGCCCTTGATGCGCGAGCGGAAGGCGAACCAGCCGAACACGAAGGCGAGCAGTCCCGGCACCAGCACGACCAGCAGCATGCAGTACCAGAAGTGGTCGGTGAAGGCCCAGTACCACGGATAGTCCTTCCAGTCGAGGAAGACCATGAAGTCGGGCAGCAGGTTGCCGTAGCTGCCGTCGCGGCCGATGGCGCGCATCAGGTACATGCCGTGGGCATAGGCGCCGAGCGCGAAGAACACGCCGTGGCCGAGCGACAGGATGCCGGTATAGCCCCACACCAGGTCGAGCGCCAGCGCCGCCAGCGCGTAGCACATGAATTTGCCGACCAGGCCCATCGCATAGCCGGACACGTGCAACGGATGCCCGGGCGGCAGCGCCAGGTGCAGCAGCGGCAGCAGCACCGCCACCAGCACGCAGGCAACCAGCACGGTCCAGCCACGCTTGTTGAATAACGGTTTCATTCGACGCTCCTGCCCTTCAGCGCGAACAGGCCCTGCGGCCGGCGCTGGATGAAGATGATGATGACGACCAGGATGCAGATCTTGGCCATGACGGCGCCGGCCAGCGGCTCCAGGAACTTGTTGATCTCGCCCAGGCCCAGCGCGCCGATCACGGTGCCGGCCAGCTGGCCGACGCCGCCCAGCACCACCACCATGAAGGAATCGACGATGTAGGACTGGCCGAGGTCCGGGCCGACGTTGCCAAGCTGGGACAGCGCCACGCCGCCCAGGCCGGCGATGCCGGAGCCGAGGCCGAAGGTCAGCATGTCGATGCGGCCGGTGGGCACGCCCACGCAATCGGCCATGCGCCGGTTCTGCATGACGGCGCGCACGAACAGGCCGAGGCGCGTGCGGTTCAGCACCAGCCAGACGGCGCCGACCACCAGCACCGCGAAGACGATGATGGCGATCCGGTTCCACGGCAGCACCAGCGAGCCGAGCACGGTGACGCCGCCCGACATCCAGGCGGGATTGGCGACCTCGACGTTCTGGGCGCCGAAGACCGTGCGCACCGCCTGCATCAGCACCAGGCTGATGCCCCAGGTGGCCAGCAGGGTTTCCAGCGGCCGCCCGTACAGCCAGCGGATCACGCTGCGCTCGAGCAGCACGCCGACCGCGAAGGCGACGACGAAGCCGGCCGGCAGCGCCGCTGCCAGGTACCAGTCCAGGGCGCCGGGCAGGTACTGGCGGAACAGCGACTGCACCACGTAGGTCGTGTAGGCGCCGATCATCAGCAGTTCGCCGTGCGCCATGTTGATGATGCCCATCAGGCCGAAGGTGATGGCCAGGCCCAGCGCCGCCAGCAGCAGCACGCTGCCCAGCGAGACGCCGTAGAACAGGTTGGCGACGATGTCGTTGCGGGTGGCGCGCCGTTCGATCGCGGCCAGCGTGGTGGCGGCTGCCGTGCGCAATGCGGCGTCGGTTTCGATGTACGTGTCGTCCGGGTTGCGCGCCAGGATCGCCTGCAGCTGCGGCCGCAGCGCCGGCGTGCCGCTGTCGGCCAGCGCCATGACGGCAGCCTTGCGCCGGACCGGGTCGCCCGATTGCAGGTCGGCCGTCGCCACCAGCTGGCGCAGGATGCCCTGGATATCCGCGTCGGTCTCGCGCGCGAGCGCCTGGCGCAGCAGCGGGGCCTGGGCCGGATCGACGTCGCGTGCCTGCAGCGCCTGCGCGGCGGCCAGGCGCTGCTCGCGTGCCGGCGCCAGCAGGGCCAGGCCGGACAGCGCCGCCTCGGCCGCGCCGCGCAGGCGGTTGTTGACGACCACGCCGTCGGCGCCGTCGGGCAGCGCCACGGCTTGCCCGGTGGCGGCGTCGACCGCCTGGCCGTCGTGCACGATCAAGAGCTGGCCTGCGGGCGTGGCCATCAGTTCTTCGTCGAGCAGCGCCTGCAGCAGCTTGCGGGCGTCCGGGCTGCCGGTGGCGGCGATGCGGGCAACGGCTTCGACGCGGGCGTCGGGGTCGTCGCCGGCCAGGGGTTGCAGCAGCGCGGGAGCGATGGCGGCTTGCGCCAGCGTCGCCCAGCACAGCGTCAACGCGGCGAAGAAATATGTGAGCATGCGCCTCATGATCTAGCCTGTTCAAGTAGCACGTCGCCCCTGCGAAGGCAGGGGCGACGGTTTTTCGGTTATCGTCTTGCGGTTGCGGTTCAGCGGTTCAGCGGTTCAGCTGCCCCATGGTTACGCGGTGCCGCGTTCACAAACTCTGCTTGCCCTCATTCCCCTTGATATAAGGGCTCCACGGCTGCGCCCGGATCGGCTCCTTGCTCTTCCACACCACCGTGAACTGGCCGTCACCCTTGATCTCGCCGATCATCACCGGCTTGTGCAAGTGGTGATTGGTCTTGTCCATCACCAGCGTGTAGCCGGACGGCGCCTTGAAGCTCTGCCCCGCCATCGCCGCGATCACCTTGTCGGTGTCGGTCGATTTCGCCTTTTCCACCGCCTGCGCCCACATGTGGATGCCGACGTAGGTCGCTTCCATCGGGTCGTTGGTGACGGCGCCGGCGGCGTTCGGCAGCTTCCTGGCCACGGCGTAGGCTTTCCACTTCTTGACGAAGTCGGCGTTGGTCGGGTTCTTGACCGATTCGAAGTAGTTCCAGGCCGCCAGGTGGCCGACCAGCGGCTTGGTGTCGACGCCGCGCAGCTCTTCCTCGCCGACCGAGAACGCCACCACCGGCACCTCGGTCGCCTTCAGGCCGGCGTTGCCCAGCTCTTTATAGAAGGGCACGTTGGAATCGCCGTTGATGGTCGAGATCACCGCGGTCTTGCCGCCCGTCGAGAACTTCTTGATGTTGGCGACGATGGTCTGGTAGTCGGCATGGCCGAACGGCGTGTACAGTTCCTGGATGTCGCTGTCCTTGACGCCCTTGGTGTGCAGGTAGGCGCGCAGGATCTTGTTGGTGGTGCGCGGATACACGTAGTCGGTGCCGAGCAGGACGAAGCGTTTCGCGCCGCCGCCGTCCTTGCTCATCAGGTATTCCAGCGCCGGAATGGCCTGCTGGTTGGGCGCCGCGCCGGTGTAGAACACGTTCTTCTCGAGTTCCTCGCCCTCGTACTGGACCGGGTAGAACAGCAGGCCGTTGAGTTCCTTCACCACTGGCAGCACCGACTTGCGCGACACCGAGGTCCAGCAGCCGAAGATGGCGACCACCTTGTCCTTGGCAATCAGCTGGCGCGCCTTTTCGGCGAACAGGGGCCAATTCGAGGCCGGATCGACGATCACCGGCTCGAGCTTCTTGCCCAGCACCCCGCCCCTGGCGTTGATTTCGTCGATCGCCATCAGCGCCGTGTCCTTCAGCGAGGTCTCGGAAATCGCCATGGTGCCGGACAGCGAATGCAGGATGCCGACCTTGATGGTATCGGCGGCGTGGGCGGAAACTCCGCCGGCCAGCAGGGCGGCCGCGGCGGCGCTGCGGGTCAGGTTGGAGAGAAAAGTGCGACGGTTGGACATGGTAGGCCTCTTGGATTGGATGATGGATCAGTACTGGAGCTGGAGCGTGACCGAGAAGGTCGAGCGGTCGTCGGCGCCGGTCACCTTGGTGCGCGAATACAGCGCCGCCAGCTGGGCGTTGTAGCCGTCGATGACGTAGTTGACGCCGGCGTCGGTCTGGCGCGTGTCGATGCCGGTGTCGGCCTCGAACTTCTGGTAGCGCACGAAGGGCTGGAAGCGGTTGACGATGTAGCCGGCGCCGACCAGCCAGGCCTTGCCCTGCTCGGCACGCACCACGTTGCCGGTGTCGTAGTCGTACCAGGCGCCTTCCAGCGACACCGCACCTGCACCCGGCAGGCGCTTCTCGAGCAGGACGTCGAGGCTCCAGGAGCGGTAGTCGCCGCCGGCGGCGGGCGTCAGCACGCCGTTCTTCTGCGAGCGTCCGGCCAGGCCGACGGCGAGGATGTCCTTGGTGCCGAGGTAGTTGCCGGTGCCGTAGTAGCCCGGCTCCGGGTCCCAGAAGTCGTATTGCAGGCGGCCCGCGAACATCGGCTTGTCGGAGGCGCGCAGGCCGGCCGCGTTGGCCTGGCTCTGGGTGAGCGAACCGATGCCGAAGGTATGGCCTTCGAAGGCGCCGAAGGAATAGCCGAGGCGGCCGTCCAGCAGGTTGCCCCAGACGGTGACGCCGTCGTCGCGGCCGCGGAAGATGCCGCCGTTGTAGCCGTAGCGCGAGGCCACGCCGGCCCAGTAGCCGCCGCCCAGGGAATAGTAGGGTCCGGCCATGTTGGCGCGGTCGCTCGGCGACAGCATGCGTCCGGCCCAGACGTTCAGCTCGGGCGAGAACGCGAATTCGCCGACCGCGTCCAGCACGCGGATCTTGTCACCGTCCCACTCGGTGTTGAACATCCCCTTGATCTGCCGGTTCAGCGAGCCGCCGAGGTAGAGGCGCGCGCTGTCCAGGTTGAAGTCGTTCGAGCGCGAGCCGTCCGCCGCGCCGTGTTCGACGCTGGAATAACTGGTGCGCATGCCGAAGCCGAGACTGACCGACTGGTCCGGCCCGAAATTCACGGTGGCGCCGGCCTGCGCCTCGAGCGCCGGCAGCGTGCCCGCCATGGCGATCAGCGCCAGCAGCAAGCCCTTCTTCCCTGATGATGTCATTCCTGGTCCCTGGTGGATGAGTGGATGAGTTGTTGTGTTCTCATCATCGCCACCGGGAAGCGCCGCGGCCATACGTCAGGTTACGTAGTTGTGTCTTATCATGTGCAGAGAATCACGAACGAGGACCCCATGCTGACCACCGCACAGCGCGAACAATACCAACGCGACGGCTACATCGTCATCCCCGATTTCAAATCCCCGGACGAGATCGCGCGCCTGCGCGCCCGCGCCGAAGCCATCGTCGACGCCTTCGACCCGGCCGAATCGCGCGCCATCTTCACCACGCGCGACCAGGCCCGCGCCAGCGACGCCTGGTTCCTCGGCTCGGACAACACGGTGCGCTGCTTCTTCGAGGAGGAGGCCTTTGGCCCGGACGGCCAGCTGAAGCAGGCCAAGGCGCTGTCGATCAACAAGATCGGCCACGCGATGCACGACCTCGACCCGGTGTTCGACGCCTTTACCCGCGATCCGAAACTGGCCGCCGTGGCGCGCGGCCTCGGACTGGAGCAGCCGCAGGTCTGGCAATCGATGTACATCTTCAAGCAGCCGGGCATCGGCGGCGAAGTGCGCTGGCACCAGGACGCCACCTTCTTCGACAGCACGCCGATCAGCGTGACCACCTTCTGGTTCGCGCTGGAAGACGCGACGGTCGACAACGGCTGCCTGTGGGCCGAGCCGGGCGGCCACCGCGGCCCGCTGCGCGAGCGCTTCCTGCGCGAGGGCGACCACATCACGATGGAAAAGCTGGACGCCACGCCGTGGCCGGACAACAGCACCGCGGTGCCCCTGGAAGCGAAAGCCGGCACCCTGGTGTGCTTCCACGGCCTGCTGCCGCACTACTCCGCACCGAACCGGTCGCCGGTGTCGCGCCATGCCTTCACGCTGCATGCGACCGATGCGCGCAGCATCTACTCGGCGCGCAACTGGATCCAGCGCGGTGCCGCCCTGCCGGTGCGGGGTTTCGACTGACTCAGGCACTAAGTATTAAAACTACATACTCTTCAAAATCCGATTGACACATAAATAAGCGTGTTCAACAATCCCTCCATCGGGATTGAGGAGACACTGACATAACCATGTCCCGATACGTAGTAAAAGTACCTGCGCTCACCCGCCAGGACCTTACCGTATAAAAAATCGGAGAAGAGTATGAAAAACCGTCACATTGCCGCCATCCTGGCGGCAGGCATTCTCACGCTTGCAGGACATGCAAGCGCCGCCACCCCCGCCCAGCAGGCGGGTAACAGCAACGCCATCCTGCTGCAGGGCTTCCACTGGAATTCGGCGGGCTACGCCGGCCCGGACTGGTACAACACCGTGATGAACAACGTCGGCGACCTGAGCGCGATGGGCTTTACCCATGTCTGGTTCCCGCCGCCCTCGGATTCGGCCGCACGCGAAGGCTACCTGCCGCGCCAGCTGAACAAGCTGGATTCCAGCTACGGCAGCGCGGCCGAGCTGACCAACGTGGTCAGTGCCTTTAAGAGCCGCGGCGTCAAGGCGATCGCCGACGTGGTCGTCAACCACCGCGTGGGCACGACCGGCTGGTCCGATTTCACCAATCCGAACTGGACCACCTACACCATCGTCAACAACGACGAGTGCAACTGCGGCCTGGGCGCCGGCGACACCGGCGACGGCTTCAGCGGCGGGCGCGACCTGGCCCACACCAACGTCGGCGAAGTACAGAACGGCATCATCAACTGGCTGAACTACACGATCAAGCCGGTCGGCTTTTCCGGCCTGCGCTTCGACTACGTGAAGGGCTTCAGCCCGGCCTACGTGGCGCAGTACGCGAACGCCTTCCAGGCCGAGTTCTGCGTCGGCGAGCTGTGGCCCGACTTCGACCTCAACAACATGGACGCCAACCGCCAGGCGATCATGAACTGGATCAACGGCACCAACAGCAGCTGCGGCGCCTTCGACTTCACCACCAAGGGCATCCTCAACGATGCCCTCGCCAACGGCAACTACTGGCGCCTGAAAGCCACCGACGGCAAGCCGCAGGGCGCGCTCGGCTGGTGGCCGGCGATGTCGGTGACCTTCGTCGACAACCACGACACCGGCCCGGCGGAAAGCTGCGGCAGCGGCCAGAACCTGTGGCCGGCGCCGTGTGGCAAGGTGATGGAAGGCTATGCCTACATCCTGAGCCACCCGGGCATCCCGACCGTGTTCTACCCGCACATCTACAACTGGAACCTGAAGACCCCGATCGCCGCCCTGATGAAGGCGCGCAAGGATGCCGGCGTGACCTCGACCTCGGCGGTCGCGATCCAGCAGGCGACCCAGGGCCTGTACGCGGCCATCGTCACCGGCAGCACGCGCCAGCTGGCGATGAAGATCGGCCCGAACAGCTGGAGCCCGGGCAGCGGCTGGACGCTGCAGACCTCGGGCACCAACTACGCGGTCTGGACCAAGTAAGCGCGCTCGTCCAGCGCCACGCCATGCACGCTGACGCGGTTGCGTCCGTTCTGCTTGGCGTGGTACAGCGCCTCGTCCGCGCGCCGCAGGATGGCTTCCCAGCGCAGGTCGCCGGCATCCAGTCCCGCCACGCCGACGCTGACCGTCATGGCCACCGCCTGCCCCCCCGTTACCAGCGGCAGGGCGGCCACCATCTCGCGCAGGCACTCGGCCATGCGCCATACCTCGTCCGCCCGGCTGTCGGCCACCAGCACCGCGAACTCTTCGCCGCCGATGCGGAACAGCGCGTCGCAGCCGCGCAGCACCCTGGATGCCACCGCGGTCACGTGGCAGATCGCGGCGTCGCCGACGCCGTGGCCGTAGCGGTCGTTGATCGACTTGAAGTGGTCGATGTCGAAGGTGATGAAGTGGAGTGCCGCGCCGCTGCGTTCGCTGCGCTGGAATGCGCGCAGGGCGATGTCGTGCAGCGCGCGCCGGTTCAGCCAGCCGGTAAGGACGTCGGTCAGCGAGGCGCGGCGCAGGGCGCGGGTCTGGTCGTGGGTGACGATCAGGGCGCAGCTCATGGTCGCCACCGACAGGAACACCAGCACGAACAGTGCGTCGCAGGCCTGCAGGAACTGGCACGCCGCCATGCCCGGCGCCGTGTGCAAGGCGTCGGCCAGGATGCGCACGCCCTGCTGGGCGGCAAAGCCCGCTTCCAGCACGATCATCGGCAGATAGGCGAGGCGCGCTTCGCGGTCGGGCTGGCGCCACAGCAACCAGGCGGCAGCCAGGTCGATCGCCACCACGGCCGGCACCAGCACGGCGGTCAGGGCGCGCTGCAGGGCCGGCACCAGGTGCACGCCGAACACCAGCAGCGCCACGGCGGCCAGCAGGTCCCAGCGCGGACGCAGCTTCAGGTGGCGGCGCAGGCCCGCCAGGATGCCGTAATGGCCGGCAACGTAGAGCACGTTGCCGAAGGCCGGCACCAGCACCTCATGCAGCTGGAAGTGGATGGCGCAGGCGACGATGCTGCTGCTGGCGGTGAAGAACAGGCCGGCCACGGCCCAGTTGAACAGGCAGACGCGGCGGGAACTGGCGAGATACAGCAGCCCCATGCTGACGGCCATGATCGTGGCCGCCAGTGCGGAAGCCACGGCCAGCGTGAACGAATCCATGTCTACCCTTGCTCTTCTATCTATATGCTCGTATTTCCATAAGTATAAAACTCTTGCATATATTCAAATCTCACGCATTGTTTCAGTAGCAGAAAAACATCAGCTTCTGCAGAGCGCTTCAAGAGGCACGCCGACACGCGCAAGTGAAACCGGCTGCAGGATGGCCTGTGATATAAGTGCAAACCGCTTCCACTCATCGAGGCCCCATGAGCCCGGCTTTTTTCGCCATCGTTGGCGCCCAGTTCTTTTCCGCGCTGGCCGACAGCGCCCTGTTCATCCTGTGCGTATCGCTGATCTCCACGCTGGCCTTTCCGGAGTGGATGACGCCGATGCTGAAGATGGGCTTCGTGCTGTCGTACATCCTGCTCGCCCCGTTTGCCGGCGCCTTCGCCGATACCTTTCCGAAGGGCCGCGTGATGCTGGTCACGAACACCATCAAGATGTTCGGCTGCTCGCTGATCCTGGCCAAGGCCAATCCCCTGCTCGCCTACGGCATCGTCGGTTTCGGCGCCTCGGCGTATTCGCCGGCCAAGTACGGCATCCTGGCCGAGGTGCTGCCGGCGCGGCGCCTGGTGGCCGCCAACGGCTGGATCGAGGGCACGACCGTGGTCGCGATGATCCTCGGCACCATCCTGGGCGGGCTCATTTCCTCGAACGAGCAGACCATCGCCTGGCTGCTGCACGCCAGCTTCACATTGTTCGGTTATGTGGTCCCGAGTCCGCTGCACGCGGCGGTGACCGTCATTGTCCTGACTTACCTGCTGGCCGCGCTGCTGAACCTGGGCGTGCTGAACAAGGGCAAGCGCTACGCGCACACCGGCCGCAACCTGCAGACCCTGTTCCAGGATTTTTACCGCTGCAATTCCACGCTGTGGCGCGACCGCGCCGGCCGCGTGTCGCTCGGCGTCACGTCGCTGTTCTGGGGCGCCGGCATGGTGCTGCAGATCCTGCTGCTGGCCTGGGCCCAGACCGCGCTCGGGCTGAGCCTCGACAAGGCGGCGCTGCTGCAGGCGGTGTTTGCGCTGGGGGTCGTGCTGGGCGCCGCGCTGGCCGGCAAGGCAGTGCCGCTGGTGCGCTCGATGTCGGTGATGCCGCTCGGCGCCGTGCTGGGCCTCGCACTGTGCTCGATGGCGCTGGTGCACTCGGTACAGGTGGCATTGCCGCTGCTGCTGGTCATCGGCATCCTGGCCGGGCTGTTCGTGGTGCCGATGAATGCCGTGCTGCAGCACCGCGGCCACAGCCTGATGAGTGCGGGGCAGTCGATCGCCGTGCAGAACTTCAACGAGAACCTGGCCATCCTGGCCATGACCGGCGGCTATGCGATGGCGCTGCAGGTGCAGCTCGGCATGAACACGGTCCTGATCCTGCTGGGCACCGGCATCACTCTGGCGACCCTATATTTGCGCATGATCGCGCGCACCATCTCGGGGCCTCCGTCCGAATCCTGAGCCGGTCCGGTGCATTGCTGCACCGCCATAGCGGCGCCGTATGTCGCATTTACTACACCTTCCTGTTTGTAACAGCCTTGTTACAAATCAACTAAACCTATGCAAGAGAGCTAAGACTAGAATATTTTCTTTCTTTCAATCTCTTACACAGGGAAAACATGATACGTTTGCCGATCGGCCTGGCGGCGCTCTGCCTCACCATGTCAGCAATCGCAGCGGAACCTTTCGACGACAAATTCCGTCAGCTCGACGAACTGCTTCCAACCCCGACCACCATCCGCACCGCATCCGGTGCACCGGGTCACGCCTACTGGCAACAGCGCGCCGATTACCAGATCCGCGCCACCCTCGACGAAGCCAACCGCTCGATCAGCGGCGCCGAGACGATCACGTATCACAACAATTCCCCGGACACCCTGAGCTACCTGTGGGTGCAGCTCGACCAGAACATCTACAAGCCGAACTCGGACGCCCGCACCACGGCCACCCTGCCCTCGCGCGAAGCATGGCAGGGCCGCAGCGCGACCGACGGCGTGAAGTTCGACGCCATCCGCACCGTGCTGGAAGCGCGCACCTTCCCGGGCGGCTTCAACATCAAGAGCGTCAAGGACGGCAACGGCCGTCCGCTGAACTTTGTAATCAACCGCACCATGATGCGGATCGACCTGCCGCAGCCGCTGAAAGCCGGCGCGCGCACCGCCTTCAGCATCGAGTGGAGCTACAACATCACCGACATGAAGGTGCTGGGCGGCCGCTCGGGTTACGAGAAATTCGACGACAAGAACGACCTGTTCGAGATCGCCCAGTGGTTCCCGCGCATGGCGGCCTACTACGACGTCTACGGCTGGCAGCACAAGCAGTTCCTGGGCTCGGGCGAATTCACGCTGGAGTTCGGCGACTATGACGTGCAGCTGACCGTCCCGGCCGACCACGTGGTCGCCTCGACCGGCGAACTGCAGAACCCGGACGCGGTGCTCACGCCGGCCCAGCGCGACCGCCTGAAGCAGGCACGCACGGCCGACAAGCCGGTGCTGATCGTCACGCAAGCCGAAGCGGAAGCCAAGGAAAAGCAGCGCGCCACCGGCACCCGCACCTGGCACTACAAGGCCAAGAACGTGCGCGACTTCGCGTTCGCCTCGAGCCGCAAGTTCATCTGGGATGCCCAGGGCTTTAAAAAGGACAGCACCAACGTGCTGGCCATGTCCTACTACCCGAAAGAGGGCAACCCGCTGTGGGGCCAGTACTCGACCCAGTCGATCATCCACACCATCGACCAGTACAACAAGTATTCGTTCGACTACCCGTATCCGGTGGCGATTTCCGTCAACGGCCCGGTGGGCGGCATGGAATACCCGATGATCTCGTTTAACGGCCCGCGTCCGACCAAGGACAAGAAGACCGGCGAACTGACCTACTCCAAGCGCACCAAGTACGGCCTGATCAGCGTGATCATCCACGAAGTCGGCCACAACTACTATCCGATGATCATCAACTCGGACGAGCGCCAGTGGACCTGGATGGACGAGGGCCTGAACTCCTTCGTGCAGTACCTGGCCGAGCAGGCCTGGGAAGAGCATTATCCGCAGTCGCGCGGCGAACCGCGCGTGATCGCCGACTACATGAAGAGCCGCAACCAGGTGCCGATCATGACCAACTCGGAATCGGTGCTCCAGTTCGGCAACAACGCCTATGCGAAACCGACCGCCGCGCTGATCGTGCTGCGTGAAACCGTGCTGGGCCGCGAACTGTTCGACTTCGCGTTCAGGGAATACGCGCAGCGCTGGAAGTTCAAGCGCCCGACCCCATCCGACTTCTTCCGCACCATGGAAGATGCGTCCGGCACCGACCTCGACTGGTTCTGGCGCGGCTGGTTCTACACCACCGACGCGGTCGACGTCAGCGTCGACGGCATCACCGAGTACACCATCGGTACCAAGGACCCGGAAATCGAGAAAGCCTGGCAGAAGGCCCAGCGCGACGCCCAGCCGATCTCGATCACCGACCAGCGCAACAAGGGCACGCTGCCGCGCCGCGTCGATGCACATCCTGAGCTGAAGGACTTCTACAACGAGCACGACGACTTCACCGTCACCAACAAGGACCGCAACAAGTACAACGAGGAGACCGAAGGCCTGGAAGACTGGGAAAAGGCGCTGCTGAAGGAAGGCAAGCACCTGTACCTGGTCG
>Ga0308160_10001208_pt1 | contig 38437 bp, 35 predicted proteins | sample PhyFR1_FD_201036 | JGI IMG/M metagenome (GOLD analysis project Ga0308160, IMG submission 201036) | Phyllosphere microbial communities from UC Gill Tract Community Farm, Albany, California, United States - DLSLF.R1 | ecosystem: Host-associated > Plants > Phyllosphere > Unclassified | place: USA... | reverse complement strand
ACTCGCTGGCGGCCTCGCTGACCATGCGCACGGCGCGCTCGATGACTTCGGGGGAATACTTGGGTTGCTTCTTCATAGCTCCATTTTCTCAAACAATGGAGCCTCTACAAAATCCGGGGCGATTCAAAAGCTCGCACAGTTGAGGCGTGTCGCTTATGCCTTCGTGAGGCACGCGCTCCAGATACTCACGACGCATTTTTGCCCACGGAGTTGTGCGATCATTGATTTTGCGCAGACGAGTCAACCAAACGGCTGACTGGAATCATTACTGCACAAAAGCAGGCGCAATCGCCGGCAGCTAATCGGCGTCAATGTCACAGTCAGGCAGAGACCTAGCGGAGGGCCCGGTGTTGACGCGGCAATTGAACTTGGCTCAGGTTTATAGCCTGAAATGTTGACAAAAACCGTTAGCGGTTTCCGGTACCGTGTGAAGTTGGATCGGAGAGCGAGGGCCGGACGATAACCCGAAGATCTATCGACCCCTTCCCAAACTATGCCCGGAAGCGGGGGGCTCAGGATCCATGCCGAGCTCCCGCCGGCGGCGCAGCGAATTGATTAGTTCATATTTCAGGCCGCTTTCCGCCGCTAGGTCTCCAAGCCTTTTGTACGCACGTTCAAGACTCAATTCGGATTCCCCGACTGTTTGGACCACTACATAGTCTGGAAGATTTTCGAGATTTCCACTTGCCGCCCAGTCGAATGCCTCATCAAGACTTCCAAATACTGCATCGCGATTCGACAGGCAGGTTGCAAGAGCCGTTGCCAGCGCTTCGCCATTCGTTGTCCAGTCAACCGAAGCACCACCAGCGCCAGATTTTCTCATCTCGTAAGTGTACTGGCCAGTGCTTATCTGTGATGGCTCGAATGTGTTCTCAATAAGGATGGCCGGAACGCTGGACAGGCCGCCGCCATCGGGCTGAAGACTGGCGTAGATGCCGCGCCAGCGCTTGTTGGATGTCCAATATTTGCGTGCAAGTGCGTCATATTGTCTGCCGTTGCTTTGACTCAATGGGATAAGAGTCGAGCTCTCGGTGCCCCGTTTAAATTGTATCGACGCGACTCCACAGTACCGCTTTCCACCCTCTGCGACAGTCAGCATAATTAAAACATCGCCGCCCGATTCTGTTTCTGCCTTACTGTTCTCCAGCATGAACAGTGCGTTGCCGACTGAAGATTTGTTCAACCCAACGTTCGCGAGAGCAGCAATATCCCAGTTCTTGATTGCGTTCAGCCATCCAGTGCACCACCATGAGACCTTTGGCGGCTCAGTTACAGCCGTACCATCTGCACGGACGCTGTACTCGACCCCAGCTTTGGTCGCAGACCAGAAAACGAACCAGTCTGCGTACGAATAGAACTGTTGAGGCCACGTGCAAATTTTTAACTGATTGATGAGCGTCGACTGGTTGTGTGGACGCATCAGCGCATCTAAGGAAGCACGTGTCCGCGGTTCGAGATGACGGCTACCTTCCTTTCGCGTGGCTTCGTCAGAGTCGAGAACGAATTCAGCCAAAATCTTGTTGGCCGCTACTGCAGCGGCGCGAGTACGGCCGAAAGTATCGATAAACGAGTCGAGCCTGTCCTCAGCTTTTTTCAAAGCGAGCCCAGCGTGTTGCACGATCGCGGTGTTGGACGTTTCAGCTGGTATTTCGGAGAATGAAAAGCTTGCAGGTGCATGAGGGAACATGCTCTGGTAGTTTGCAAACTTCGTACGAAAAGACTCCGCCTGGCTACGAACCGCTCGCGCCATTTCATACCGAAGGCCTGCGGCGCTTGAGTTCGCGGCGGCGGTCTTCACCGCTCCAGTTTCCTTTTCCTCAGACTGGAACGATGCCCATGCAGCATCGAATGCACATTGTGCGACTCGTTCAGCCGCTTGCAGATGCGCGACATTTTGCCGCGCATCTGCAAGCGAAAGCTTAGTGCATATACGTCGCCACCAGGGTAGGCACTCAATCGAGGCTACTGTCGATTCGGCTCTTTCCAACTGTTCCTGAAGCGCCTCCAACTCATCACAAACATGACTGAACCGTTGCTTGAATTTCTCTTGCATGAGCTCCTGGAACGGTATTGCCAGTTTTGCCATAGTCTCCGTCGCGCGTCGCTCCTGTTCGCAAGCAAACGTCACGCGCTCAAGAAAAGCTGTGAGTATCATATCGTCAAGCCGGAATAATCAAGGCCTGCAGCTTATCATGCCCCAGGGAAACATTGGTTCTCGTTACAGCGTCGACGTCCTGGTATACGCGTCTCGGCACGCGAATCGGGCCATGTCTATAAAGTAGGGGACCAAGTTTTGGCGGGTAGCCACCGTGGCAGAAGTTCGTGGCGGCGCTCACATTCACATGTGTCCGCTCAATAGTTGCGCGAACTAAGCTATCGGGCGAGCCAGTGCCACGACCGTCCTAAGCAAGCCATGTGGCGGGTCGAGCACAGACAGCGTAGCTTCAAAATTTCGTGACGCGACCGGGAAATCATGGGCTGTCGATACGTGACCCGTGGGATCGGAAGAGCTGCACCAGGGACGATGAGAATGGCTAGCCTTCAATGTTGAATAAGTTCCTTGCACAGAACCCAGGCACAAGAAATCAAGCGGCCACATCCGACGCCAAATTGTCGAAAAGCATATAGGTGCTGTATCTGAGAAGGTGATGTAAACCCTGTGACGCCGTGAGCGACAAAGAAAAGATTACGTAACCATGATGACGCAGCTGTTAAAAATCGCCATTTCTGCGTCGTCATACGATTTAGGTCCAAGGTGTCATTAATTTTACGTACGAGCGCTGGCATGAGTTGGGGCGGGCCGGGCGGATTCAAGGATGGAACTAAAGTGCGCATAATCTATATTATGTCAAATGCGCTATCCATAAAGCCGCCCCCAAGGGGCAGCACAGCTCACAAAACGCGCTTCCCGTTCACCGAACGGATGATTTCGTCATGCCGCTCGTTGTCGGTCTTGTGCAGATAAGCCGCAGTGGTCGCGATGTTCTCGTGCCCCGCCGTGTCCTGCAGCGTCTTCAACTGCACCCCGTTGTTCGCGTGGTTGGTCAGCATGCTGTGGCGTAGCCAGTGCGCCGAGGCCTGGCGCAATGTCGCCGCCGTGTCCTGGTCGCCTTGCGCGTCGGCGGCGCGCGCGGCATCGGCGAACACCGCCTTGATCGCTTCGGCCGCCGCTTCGTCGGTGATGCGCGCCGGTTCGCGCGAACGGCTCGACAGCACCAGCGGCGTACGGTCCGTGCGGCTGGTCTGCGGCAGCAGTTCGAAGGCCTGGCGGTAGGATTGGAAGGCGTCCAGCATCTCCGGCGGCACCGGCAGGCGGCGCGGTTTGTTGCCTTTGCCGAGGACGTCCAGCCACCAGCGGCCGTTGCCTTCGGTGTAGATCGAGCCCATCGAGGCGCTGACGATCTCGTTCAGGCGGGCGCCGGTGTGCGCAAAGGCGATCAGCAGGAAGCGGTCGCGTGCGCGGCGCCTGAAAGCCGCCGGCGTGTCGGCCGGGCGGCTGGAAACGGTTTCCAGCGCGAGAGCGATCGCGCCCTGCGTCAGATAGCGCGTAATCCGGCTCGCTGACGGGGCTTTGACGTTGCGAACCAGTGCGCCGGGATTACGGCGCAGATAGCCCGTTTGCTCGGCAAAGCCCATCAGGCCCTTGACGGCGATCATGGCCTGGCGCCGGCTCGGGTCCGACAGCGGCCCGGTGAACGGCCGGTAGCGCGGATCGTTGCGCGGCCACTTGGTCTTCGAGATCCATTCGGGCGGTGGATTCTTCAGGAATTCCTTGTAGTTGTTCAGGTCCGCGACGTTCAACTGAGAGAGCGTCTTTTTGGCTTCTTCGCGGCACCAGGTCAGGAAGCGGAACAGTTCCTTTTGCGAATTCTGGATCGATTTCGCGCTGAGTTCGCCGTGGGCGATGAACTCCCGCGCCAGTTCGATGTCGGTGGCGGCTTCGGTGATGGCATCCTCGGCGAGGCGATACATCTTGACGTGCATGCGGCCGCTCGGGCCGGTTGTGATCTCTTCCGGTGCGGACGGGCCCAGGTCGATTGGGGTAAAGTTCGGCATGATTCTGCGGCGCGGCTGAAAAGGGCTGTGTTTATGTACAGTATAACACTTTGGCACGCCGAATATTGAACTCGACAATATATTTGGTAATGTCGAGTTAAGGATTTCGGTTGCGAGCCCAACACCCGGTAAGAAAAGACGCTCTAACCGCGATCATTTCCTCGTAGGCCCAGCACGCAGATCTACTCGTCACGACTGACATGCCGGCGTCCTGGCGTGAGCGGCGCTCTTCGCCGTCCCTCTTTTCTTCGCCGTTCCGTTTAAACACCGGATCCGAGTCTCATGCCCAGGTATTCAACGCTTGCAGCCTGGGCAGCGTTAATCGTTACGTACTACGGACCCGCCCTGCCAATGCTGCCAATGTTGTTGAGCAAGTGTCCCATTGCGTTTGGTGCATCCGGTGGTGCAACGTGCCCGCTGGCTGGGCCATGGCCGCAAGCGTGTGCAACTTACGCACTGGCGGCCGCCCGCCCCTGGCAACCGCTTCCCTGACCCTGCCGCTTTTCGGCCTGCCGCAGCCAAACTGAAACCCATCGCAATCCCACCTTGACCGCCAGCCCCTACCCTCCTGCAGCATGCCGGCCTTGTGCCGGTCAACCCGTCCCTCTCCTTTGAAGCCGGACTGGTGCGCAAGTCCGGCAATTTGCTAAGCTCCCGGTTTTCCGGCCCGGTAGATACATGAACCTTCGTCACCTCCAATTCTTCGTGGTCCTCGCCGAGGAGCTGAACTTCAGCCGCGCCGCCGAGCGCCTGCACGTGGCGCAACCGGCGCTCAGCCAGCAGATTCGCCTGCTCGAGGACCGCCTCGGCACCCAGCTGATCGACCGCGGCAGCCGGCCGCTGCGCCTGACCGAGGCCGGCACTTACCTGGCCACCGAGGCGCGCCACATCCTGGAGACCTTCGAGCATGCGGCACTCGGCACGCGCGAGATCGGGCTGGGCAAGCGCGGCTGGCTCGGGATCGGTTTCACCCGCTCGGCCGTGTACAGCGTGCTGCCGCCTGCTCTGAAAGCCTTCCACCGCGCCTGCCCCGACGTCGAGTTGAAGCTGTTCGAAATGCTCACCGAGGAACAAGCGGATGCGCTGCGAGACCTGAGTATCCATGTCGGCATCGGGCGGCAGGTACAGGACGTGCCCGGGTTTGCAACGCAGCCCCTGCTGGGCGAGCCGCTGGTGGCGGTCCTGGCGGCAGACCATCCGCTGGCGGCGCGCGCCGACCTCGAGATCGACGATCTCGGCGGTGAGCCGCTGATCCTCTATCCGCGTCAGCCTGCCGCGTCGTTCCCGCGCTTTGTCGAGGGTCTGTACCGCGATGCCGGCCTGACGCCGGAGGTGGCGCACCGCGCCGACGAAATCCAGACCGCGATCGCCCTGGTGGCGGCCGGTCTTGGCGTGACCTATGTAGGCGCCTCGGTGGCCCGTCTCGGCCGCTCGGACGTGACTTACAAGCCGCTGCGCGGCGCGGCTGCGAAGCGGCTCAGCACCCTGTCCGCGACCTTCCGCAGCGATGACCAGTCAGCACACCTGGCCGCTTTCCTGGGCATGTTGAAGACACTATAAGAAAAACATTATAGAAGCATAACGAGCCGGTCTTGGACACGGCCGGTGCTGCGCTCCTACGATGCGATATCGCTACTTTTTTGCATCGCAGGAGCCTCCATGAAGCCCACAGAATTCCCCTCTCCCCTTGCCCATCGCGGCCCGGTGCCTATCCCGGAAGGCTACGCCTCGCTGTCCACCGCCGAACTCTCGGATGCCCTCGACCGTCTCGGCCTGCCCGGGAGCGCGCTCGGCATCGGCACGGTCGGCGCCGCGGTCCGCACCCTCGGCCGTGCGTTCACCGTGCGTTACGAACCGGTGGACCTGGTCCCGGGCACGGTCGGTGATTACATCGATGAGGTGCCGGCTGGCAGCGTCGTGGTGCTCGACAACAATGGCCGCGTCGACTGTACCGTCTGGGGCGGCATCCTGACCGAAGTCGCCTCCCGCATGGGCCTGGCCGGCACTGTGGTGAACGGCGTCTGCCGGGACGCCGATGCGGCGGCCCAGTTCAACTACCCGATCTTCAGCCGTGGGCGCTTCATGCGCACCGGCAAGGACCGGGTGCAGGTCGCGGAGGTGGGCGGTGCGGTCTCCCTGGGGGATGTGCGGGTGCGCCCGGGCGATATCGTGCTGGGCGATGCCGACGGCGTGGTCGTGGTGCCGCATGAACGCGAGGACGAAGTGCTGGCCATCGCGCTGCGCACCCGCGAATCCGAGCTGCGCATTATCGAAGGCTTCCGTGCCGGCAAGCGCTTGAAGGACGCGCGCACGGAATTCGGCTACCACACACTGCAGCGGGTGCAGAAATGATGACGCCGCAGGAACTCGAACGCGCGCGCCGGCTCGGCGCCGCGACCCTGCACGAAGCCTTCGACCGCCGTGGCGACTTGCCAGCGGCGGTCCGCCCCTTCGGCCGCGCGCGCGTGGCGGGCCCGGCCCTCACCGTGTCTACGCTGCCCGGCAACAACCTCATGATCCACCGCGCCCTCGCCAGCGCACGTCCGGGCGAAGTGCTGGTGGTGGCGCTGACCGAGACCGACGCGGACGCCCATGCATTCGGGTATTGGGGCGACATCCTCACCACGGCCGCAATCGAACGCGGCGTGGCCGGACTGGTCATCGACGGCTGCGTGCGCGACATCGAAGCCATCGAGGCGCTCGGCTTTCCGGTGTTCTGCCGCGGCACGGCAATCCGCGGCACCGCCAAGGCGCCGGTGGGCCAGCTCGGCGGCCCGGTGCGCATCGGCCGCATCGACATCGCCCCGGGCGACCTGGTGGTGGGCGACACCGACGGCGTCGTCGCGATCCCGGCGTCCGCCGTGCGCGACGTGCTGGCGCAAGCCGAGGCGCGCGAGGCCAAGGAACGCGGCATCGTCGACGAGTTGAAGAAGGGTCGCAACACGATGGACATCTACGGCTTCCGCTGACGCACAGCCACAGAGCAATCCCGGCCGACAAGCACGCGGCATGCACCGCGCGCGAGGCAACATAATCTGGAGACCAGCATGACCACAACACATGAAACTTCGACGATGAAAAAGGCGTATCGCCGCCTGGTGCCCTTCCTTTTTATCCTTCTCATCGTGAACTACCTTGACCGCGTCAACGTCGGCTTTGCCGCGCTCACGATGAACAAGGAGCTCGGCCTCAGCGCCACCGCCTTCGGACTCGGCGCCGGCGTGTTCTTCGTCGCCTATGCGCTGTTCGAAGTGCCGGCCAACGCCATGCTGTCGCGGATCGGCGCCCGCCTGTGGATCGGCATCATCATGATCGCCTGGGGTCTGGCTTCGTGCGGCATGGCCTTCATCCACGGCGAAACCTCGTTCTACGTCCTGCGTTTCATCGTCGGCGCCGCCGAAGCCGGCTTCATGCCGGGCGTGATCGCCTATCTCGCGACGTGGTTCCCGGTGCGCTACCGCGCCCGCGCGAATGCCGGCGTGGTCGTCGCGACGGCCCTGGCCTCCGCGATCGGCTCGCCATTGTCGGGCTTCCTGCTGAAGTGGACCGACGGCGTGATGGACATGTCCGGCTGGCGCTGGATGTTCATCTACGAGGCGATTCCGGCCGTGCTTCTGGGCTTCGTCGTGTTCTGGTGGCTCACCGACAGCCCGCGCCAGGCCGCCTGGCTCGACGCCGGCGAACGCGACTGGCTGGTCAAGGAGCTCGACGCCGAACGCCGTCAGCTTGCCGCCACCGAAAGCATGACGCTGCGCCAGGTCCTCGCCCTGCCGCGGGTATGGACGCTGTCCGCGCTGTTTTCCTGTTTCCTGTCGGCGCTGTACGGCGTGCTGCTCTGGGCCCCGCAGATCGTCAAGAGCCTGGGCGCCCTGAACGACATCGAAGTCGGCCTGCTCGGCTCCCTGCCGTTCTGCTGCGCAGCCATCGCCATGGTCATGATCGCGCGCCGTTCCGATCGGGTGAACGAGCGGCGCCTGCACGTCGCCGCCGCCATGGGCGTTGGCGGCATCGCGCTGCTGCTGAGCGCTTACGCGCCGAACCCCTACCTGGCTTTCGTGCTGCTGTGCGTCGCCGCGGCCGGGATCTGGGGCAGTCTGGGCGTGTTCTGGAGCATGACCAGCACCTTCCTGGCCGGCCCCAGCGCGGCGCTCGGCATTGCGGTGATCAATACCCTGGCCCAGGTCGGCGGCTTCGTCGGCCCGACCTCGGTCGGCTTCATCAAGGACCACACCGGGAACTTCAGCCTGGCATTGGCAGTGCTGGCGGGCTTCGCGCTGCTGGCGTCCCTGATTGCCTGGCTGCTCGACGACTCGGGCCAACGCAATGTGGTGACCCAGATCGCCCCGGGCGCCAAGGCCGCGGGGAAGGCTGGCGCATGAAGCGCCAGGGAACGGCGCCGGTTTGCGAATCCGGCGCCGTTCCGGCATGATCGCCTTTTGAATGGATGTGACGCACATGGTGGACGACAAGCTGGACTTCATTGAACTAAGGGAACTGGCCCTGGACTCGGCGCGCGTGGCCCGCGCGTGTGGGTGCGGAATCGACCGCTACACCGAATGGACCCGTATTCCTGTCGATTTTCCGCAAGCGCAAATGCGCACGGCCGGCACATTAAGTGAAGACCCATACAGCGAGCCGACCTTCGCCGAGTACCATCCTCAAGGCACGAGCTACTGGTCTGCCGGCGCGCCGATCGCGCCGCGTTATTACCCATACAATCGCTGCACGGTTCAACAGTGCAGCGTCTGCGGACGCGCCTGCCTTACCTACGTCGAGGCAGGCGGTTACTATGTCGAGCCGCGTATTCGCGCGCTGGATCCCGCCTTGCTGGTCGATGCGCCAGAGCCTGACTGATTCGGGCCGCCTGGTCCGGAACGGGTTCGGGTAAACATCGCCGCCGCGAACCGTGTTGGCGCTCTCCGTTGACGTACAGGACAATACCTTTACGCGAACGGACAAACAGGAGCGCCCATGAACATCACCGTCAACAACACCACCCCGGACACCACCCGCATCACCCTGGTCGGCGAACTGCAGGACGGCAGCTTCAAGGCCAAGGTCATGGCTGAAACCGACGTCCCCTACACGCCCTATTGGGAACAGCAGGTCGAGCAGCGCATGATCTACATCCAGCCCGATCCCGAGCAGCTCCAGGCGATCGTCAAGGCCCTGAATGAGCGCCGGCTGACGCTCGACCAGCTGCAAGACTTCGGCAGCGCGGGCGGCGGCACTTCCGAGATTCCGGTCTGAGTCGCGGACGCAAAGCGGCCTAGGACGCGGCGGGCACGGGTACTTCCTCACGCCCGGCGTGGCGTGCGGTGACGTGCGCGTCCCCTTCCCGGCCATCCGCGATCCGTTCCCGCGCGAACTCGCCCACCGTCTGGATCGCCGAGCGCGCGCTGGCCAGTTGCGCCGCCTGCAGCTGGAACACATGCCAGCGCTGCTCGTGGATCTCGAGCCGGCACGGGACCCCGCAGGCGACGGCATGCGCGGCCAGCTGCTCCGCATCGGTCAACAGGATTTCATCGGTGCCGGCCTGGATCAGCAGCGGCGGCAGCCCCGCCAGATCGGCCTTCAGCGGCGCGTGCTCGAACGCATCCGGCGGACAGGCATAGACGGCCAGCGACTGCCGGATCCAGGCGGCGCGCAGCATCGGATCCTGCGCCGCGCGCGCCTCGATATCCGGATGCGCAAGTCGCAGATCCGCCATCGGCGACAGCAGCGCCGCCCCGGCCGACAATTGCCTCTGGCCGGCCTTCAGGCGCAGCAGCAGCGCCATCGCCAGCGAAGCGCCGGCCGAATCGCCGGCAATCACGATCCGGTCCGCGCGCAGCCCACTGGCCAGCAGCGCCTCGTAACAGGCGAGCGCATCGTCCAGCGCCGCAGGGTATGGATGTTCGGGTACCAGCCGGTAGTCAGGCGTCCACACCGGCATGCCGGCAGCACGCGCCAGCCGCGACGTCAGGCCGCGGTGGCTCCAGGGTGAGCCGAGACAGAAAGCGCCGCCGTGCAAATATAGGATTGCAGCCGGTGCGGTCGCGACCTCCGTGACCGCAGGCAGCGCCAGCTCGGCAGGTACACCGCCCAGTATGCGCCGTTCGCGCCGCACCTTGCGCGCGGCCGGCATCAGCCATACCAGCAGGTCGACGACCCGGCGCTGTGCCCGCAGGCTCAGTGGCGGGCCGACCAGTGGCCGGAACACCGCCCGCAGCAGCAGGCGGTTCTGGGCTGCCAACATCCGCTCCAGGGTCGACGGCGGCGCCGGCACCCGCGTTTCATGCGGCGCCCTGCCTGGACGGGTGAACTGGTAGGCGCCCAGCGACGCGTGTTTCGCGAGCCAGCGGTAAGTCAGGGTAAAGCCCGGCCAGTTGACGGTATTTCTCCCCTGCTCGTCCAGATACCAGCTATGGCAGCCGATCCAGGCGCTTTTTGCCAGCCGCGCCTGGATATGCGCATTGAAGGCCCGGTGCGGCGCCGCCTGGACTTCGATGCGGGTGGCGTTCGAACCGGCGTCGGTGCGGCGCAGCGCACGCAGGCAGCGCAGCACGTGCGCAAACTGGCTCTCGAGCATGTAGACGATGGAATTGTGACCAAGGTTGGTGTTCGGTCCGTACAGCATGAAGAAGTTCGGGAAACCCGGCACGCTCATGCCCAGGTAGCTCGATGCGCCGGCCGCCCATGCCGCATTCAGGTCGAGGCCGTCGCGGCCGGTGACGCGCATCGGCGCCAGGAAGCGCGTCGCAGCGAAACCGGTGCCGTAGACGATGACGTCGGCTTCATGCAGGCGCCCATCCGTGGTCTGGATGCCGTCCGGGGTGACGCGGGCGATGCCCTCCGTGACCAGCTCGACGTTGGGACGGCTGAAGGTGGCCAGGTAGTCGCTCGACAGCAGGATGCGCTTGCAGCCGATCGGGTAATCCGGCGTAAGCTTCGCGCGCAGCGCCGGATCGGCCACCTGCCGCGCCAGCATGCGCCGGAACGGGATCCCGGCCGCGATCTTCAGCAGCCCTTTCAGGCGCGTGAACGCCAGTGCGCGCGATTCGTACTGTGTATAGATCATGGCGCGATGCAGGCGCATGGTCCAGGGCATGGTCCGGAACAGCGTCCTGCGCCAGGCCGGATAGGGTTTGTCCGGGCGCGGGATGATCCAGGACGGCGAACGCTGGAACACGCTCAAGCGGCCCGCCTTCGCTGCGATCGTCGGCACGAACTGAATGGCCGAGGCGCCGGTGCCGATCACCGCGACGCGCTTGCCGGCCAGGTCCACGCCATGGTCCCAGCGCGCCGAATGGAAGGCCGGGCCGCGGAAGCTGTCGAGACCTTCGATCCGGGGCAGCGCGGGATTGCTCAGCTGCCCGGTGGCCGTGATCAGGATGCGGCAAGCGAATTCGGCGCCGTCGCACAGGCGCACGCGCCACAGGCCGGCAGCGTCGTCGTATGCCGCCTCGGCGACTTCCGCGTTACAGCGCAGGTAGCGGGCCAGTTCGTGCTTCCCGGCGCAGCGGCGCAGGTAGGCATGGATCTCGTCCTGGCTGGCGAAATGGCGCGACCAGTCCGGGTTCGGCTCGAAGGAAAACGAGTACAGGTGGGACGGTACGTCGCAGGCCGCGCCGGGATAGGTGTTGTCGCGCCAGACGCCGCCGACCTCGTTGCTACGCTCCAGGATGCGAAAGTCGTCGATGCCCGCGCGCTTCAGCATGACCGCCATGCCGATGCCGCCGAAACCGCCGCCCACGATCAGGACCTCGTGATATTGCGCTGCCAGGGGTGCTGTCACGTCTCCTCCCAATGCGGATTGCCGCTTATTATTGACAACATGCTACCGGGAGTAATGCATTTGCGCCAGCCTCCTACAGTCTGCCGCTGCCTGCACCGACAGCCCGGTGACGGCAGGACGGCGATAATCGCTCATCATGCCAAGGGAGGTAACATGAACGCGAACCAGACCAATAGCGCAGATTCGGCCACGCTGGGCATCGGCGGCGCCACCAGCGGCGAAGCCGGCTCGACCCCCACCCACGAAACCATGGCCGAAACCGGTGGCAGCGGCGGCGAGGCGCTGACCAAGCCGCGCGACGAGGAAGCGGCCGCATCCGGGGACACGAACAAGGTCCAGGGCGACAAACTGCAGCACGCGGTGGATACCGCCGCCGGGCCCGAAGGCGCCGGCACCGCGGCCACCGCGATCGGACGCGGCGCCCAGGACACGCGCAGTCAGCAAGCCGGCATCAGCCCGACGGGGCTCGGCACGCCAGAGACCGGCGGCAACCAGTCGGAAGACGACCTGGCGCCGCCCCGCCAGCCTTGAACCGCGCGGCCTGATTCAGGCGCCCTGACTCAGGCGGCGCTGTCCATCGCCAGGCAGGCATCCGCGCAGCGGCGGCAGGCTTGCGCGCAAGCCTGGCAGTGGTCCATCTGGTGCTTGCCGCATTCGTCGGCACAGGCCGTGCAAACAGCCGCACACAGCCGGCATACCTGGGCGGCAAACTCGCTGCCGCGCGCCATGCAGGCGGCGGCCATCCTGCACAGTGCGGCGCAGTCCATGTCGAGCGCAATACAGCGCGCCATCATCTTGACGTTGTCTTCCTGCAGGCAGGCGGTCGAGCAGTTGTCGCAGGCTGCCGCGCAGGCGTAACAGGCCTCGATGCAGGCCTGGTATTCGGGGTGCTGAAAATCGGACATCGCTTCCTCCATCGGTGTGTGGCCTTTTAGCCTAGCACGCGACGGAGAAAGGATTCGTACGAATGGATGTACAGGTTCAGGGGCGCTGCTGCGCGCCCTTCACTACCGCGCCGCCCTTCATCACGAAGTTCACGCGCGTGAGCTCGGCCGGGTCCTTGAGCGGGTCGCCGGCAACCGCGATCAGGTCCGCATACTTGCCCGGCTGGACCGAGCCGATGCGGTCCTTCCAGCCCAGCAGGTCGGCGGCGTTGATGGTTGCGGCCTGGATCGCCTGCATCGGCGTCATGCCGTACTGGACCATGTAGCGGAACTGGCGCGCATTGTCGCCGTGCGGGTAGACGCCGGCATCGGTGCCGAAGGCCATCTTGACGCCGCCCTTGAAGGCCTTGCGGAAGTTGTCGCGCTGGAGCTGGCCGAGGGCGCGTTCCTTGTCCAGCGACTCCTGCAGCATGCCGGCCTTGGCGCCTTCCTGCAGGATGTAGTCATCGTTATAGATGTCCATGACAAAATAGGTGCCCTTCTCGCGCGCCAGGCGGATGCCTTCGTCGTCGACCAGGCTCGCGTGCTCGACCGAATCGACGCCGGCCAGGATCGCATCGCGGATGCTGCTGGCGCCGTGGGCGTGCGCCGCCACGCGCCGGCCCAGCTTGTGCGCTTCCTCGACGATGGCTTTCATCTCTTCCAGGGTGTACTGCTGGGCGCCCGGCTCGTCGCCCTTCGACAGCACGCCGCCCGAGGCGCAGATCTTGATGGTGTCGGCGCCGTACTTGGCCATCTCGCGCACCTTGGCACGGGCCGCCCAGGGACCATCGGCGACGCCCAGTTCCTGCGCATGGAACTCGTAGGGCAGCAGGTTGTTGTCGCAGTGCCCGCCCTGGATGCCCAGCGGATAGCCGGATACGCGCATGCGCGGCCCCGGCAGTTCGCCTTCATTGATGGCGTCACGCAGCGCCACATCGCCGAAGCCGCTGGCGCCGACGTTGCGCACGGTCGTGAAGCCGGCCTCCAGGGTCAGGCGGGCCGCATGCGCGCCATACAGCGCAGCGCGGATATCGGCCGTGCCCAGCGTTTCGTAACCATGATGCGCGGCATTGCCGGTCAGGTGCGTATGGGCGTCGATCAGGCCTGGCAGCACGGTCGCGCCGGACAGGTCGACCAGCTCCGCGCCGCCCGGCACATTCACACTGGCGCTCGGGCCGACCGCGGTAATGCGCTCGCCGGCGATCAGGATGGTCTGGTTTTCCAGCACCTTGCCTGCGACCACATCGACGAGTTTGCCGGCACGGACGGCCACCACGCGTTCGTTCGGGGCCGCGTGCACGGCGGCGGTGGATGCCAATGTGCCGAGGACGGCCAGCGCGGCCGCGATTGCTTTCACTTTCATGGACGGATGTTCTCCAGGGATGGCTGCGGCGCGGCCAGCTTGTGCCAGTTGCGCCAGGAAACGAGGGCGTTGATCCAGAAGCCCGCATACAGGATGGCGGTCAGGTGCAGTCCGCGGCTGAAATACAGCGGCGTGGCGATCGTGTTCACGAGCAGCCAGAAGCCCCAGTTCTCGACGCGGCGCTGCATCATCAGGAGCTGGCCGATGACGCTGAAGACCAGCACCGCGGAATCGATGAAGGGGGCGTAGGCGTTGGTGAAATGGTGGAGCATGGCGCCATAGGCCGCGGTGGCACCGACCCCGAGCGGGACGATCCACAACAGGCTGGCGGCGCCCGCGTGGGTGACCGGCAGCGGCGCGCCCTCCTGGCCGCGCAGCCATTTCCACCAGCCGATCAGGCCGGTGACGATGAAGAAGACCTGCAGCGCCACATCGGCATACAGCCGGTTCTGCGCGAACAGCAGGCCGAACAGCGCCGTGCCGACCACCCCGGTCCACCAGGTGTGGACGTTGTTGCGGCCGGCCAGCACGATGGCGGCGGCAGTAAAGGCGTTCGCCGCCAATTCGAGCGGCGCGGTCGCGGCCAGCGCCGCGTAGACGTCCCCCAGCGCTTCCAGCGGACCGTTCATCGGCCCAGCCCTGCCTGCTCCATTGCCGCTCCTTCGGAAAGAAGCGTGTACTGTACGTCAGCAGGCAGGTTTATTGCAAGAGAGGAAGGTCCTCAGTCGAGGCGAATGGTCTTGTGTTCGCTGTCGAGGTCCGGCTTGTCGCCGGTGATCGCGGCCTTGGCCATCGCGAAGATGCGGACCATTTTGCTGTCGTTCGAGTCCCAGTACTCGGCCGAGTGCGGATCGACGCGGATCAGCACCACGTGCTCGTCCTCGGGACCGGCCGGGAACCAGGCCTGCACGCCGGCGTTCCACATCGCGCGGATGCGCTCGCGGTCGACCACCCGCTCGGCGGTGCCGCTGACCGATACATAGAGGCTGTTGTCCTGGTCGGCGAAGCCGAGATTGACCTGCGGGCGGTGGGCGATGCAATCCCACAGCGGCGTCAGGGTCGAGGTATAGAACCAGATGCCGCCTTCGTCGTCGACCTGCTGTTGCGTCATCGGCTGGCTGAGCAGGTGCCCGTGCGGGTCCTGCCAGGTGAACATCGGAAAGCGTACCTGCTTGATTTTCTCGGCCAGTTTGGCCACTTCTGCGGCGTGATGCGTCGTCATGGATCGGTCCTCATGGTGAACAGTTCTTTCGCATGGTAGCGACCGCGGAAAAGCCAGTCGGTGCGGCGCCGAACCATCGAAGCACAGCTTTTTTGAGGCCTATCAACCGTGACCGAAAGCGCAAAAAACACGGGTTTGGCCGGCAATATAATCACGGTTTAGCGCCGGAGTTTATAGCGAATGAACCCCATCCACCGCCATGCACAGTCGCTACCGGACGTCGCCGGCATGGTGCCGCCACATCGGGCGGCAGCGGACGATGCGGGGCTGGCCGACGCGGTCCCGACCGCTGCGGCAACGCGTGCGCAGCTGATCGTGCACCTGGTCGAATCGCTGGCCAGCGCCAACAGCGAGAGCGGCCTGTTGAACCTGATCCGCCATCTCCCCGCCGAGCGCTATCGTCATGCCGTCGTCTGCCTGCGCGACCAGGGCGATTACGAAGCCGGATTGCGCGAGCAAGGCGTCGAGATCCTCAACCTGCACCAGCAGGATGGGAGCCTGGCGCATTACCTGCGCCTGTACCGTGTGCTGCGCAGCCTGCGCCCCAGCCTGATCGAGACCCGCAACCGTGGCGGGTTGCCGGCCCAACTGGTCGCGGCACTGGCCGGTGTGCGGCTGCGTGTGCACGGCGAGTACGGGCGCGAACTGGCCCGGCACGGGCGCGCGAGCCTGGGCGAACGCGCGCTGCTGCGGCTGCTGCGGCCACTGGTCGACCATTTCATCGTGGTCAGCAGCGACCTGCAGCGCTGGCTGGTCGATGCGGTCGGCGCCGATCCCGCACGCGTCACGCAAATTGCCAACGCCGTCGACAGCGTACAGTTCCACCCGCGCCTCGGGCCGGCGGCGGCGGTGGGGCCGCCCGGCTTCATGCATGACGGCGCCTTCGTCATCGGCAGCATCGGCCGCATGGACGACAGCGCCGGCCAGATCCAGCTGGTCGACGCCTTCCTGCGCCTGATCGCCTCGCCACACTCTGCCCACCAGCGCCTGCGCCTGATGCTGATCGGCGACGGTCCCGCGCGCGCCGAGTGCCAGGCGATGCTCAACCGCGCCGGCGCCGGCGCCCGTGCCTGGCTGCCAGGCGCGCGCGGGGACACCGCCCAGCTGCTGCGCGCGATGGACCTGTTCGTCCTGCCTTCCTTGCATGAAGACCGCGCCAACCTCATCCTCGAGGCGATGGCGAGCGGCCTGCCGGTCGTGGCCACGGCCGTCGGCGGCAATACGGAGCTCGTGCATGCGGGTTTTACCGGCATCCTGGTACCGCCGATGTCGGTGGAGCTGCTCGCGGCGGCCGTTTCCGACTACTGCCGCATTCCAGAAATGGCCGCCCGGCACGGCGCCCGCGCGCGCAGCCAGGTGATCGCCAAACACAGCATGCCGGCCATGGCGCGCGACTACCTGGCCGTCTACGATGCGCTGACCGGTGCGGAGACGCTTGCGCGTACGGCCTGATGCGTGTCCTGCACCTGCTCGACCACTCTGCGCCGCGGCGCAGCGACTACAGCCGCCGTACGCAAGCCTTGCTGCAAAGCCTGCGCGGCCAGGGCGTACATACCGTGCACCTGACCGGCACCGCGCACACTGGCGGTGAAGCCCGGGGCGAAGGCTGGCATTTCTACCGGACGTCGCCGCCACCGGGGAGCGTTCCGCTGCTCGGGACCATCGAGCCCGGCTCGCGCCTTGGCGCGGCGATGTCGACCGCGGCTTTGGCCCTGCGTCTGCGGCAGGTGGCCAAGCTCACCCGGCCCGACCTGATCCACGTCCATCTGCCCAGCGCCAACGCCGTCGCCGCCTGGCCGGTGGCGCGCCTGGCGCGGATTCCGCTGGTGGTGGAAGCGGAGCGGCGCGCCCAGCTGTCCGCAGGCTACCCGTTCGCGCGGGCAGAGCGCTGGGCACTGGGCGCCGCGAACGCCATCGCCACCGGCACCGCCCAGGTGCGGGCAGCCCTGCGTGCCGAGGGGATGCAGGGACGGACGATCGCCGTGATTCCAGCGGCACCGGACCTGACGCCCGGTCGGCTGCACAGCGCCAGGATGCCGGAACTCGAAGGCGCGCCGCTGCTTGCCTATGCCGGCGGGCTGGCGCAGGACGACGGCCTGGAACTGCTGCTGGCGGCGCTGGCGCAACTGCGCCGCCAGTATCCGGCGCTGCGGCTGCTGGTTGCCGGCGGCGGCGAGGACGAGGCGCGCTTCGACAGCCGGCTGGCCCATCCTTCGCTGCGTGGCCATGTGGTGTTTTCCGGCGCGCTGTCCTACCGGCGCGCCGCCGACCTGCTGCCGCGTGCCGACATCGCCGTGTTCCCGACGCTGGGCCGCAAGCCTTGTTTCGAGCCGTCCCGGCACCTGCTGAACGCGCTGGCACAGGGCTGCGCGGTGATCGCCTCCGACCTGGCTTGCCACCGCGAACTGCTGGTGCACGGGCACAGCGGCATCCTGTTCGAGGCCGGCAAGCGTGCGGCGCTGGTGAAGGCGATTGGGGAGCTGCTTGCACAGCCCTGGCGTATCGATGCCTTGGGGACGGCCGCAAGGGAGTTCATGGCAACGCGCCGCAGCTGGGAGCTGACGGCGGTCCGCTACCGTCGCGTGTACGAAGCTGTCTTGAAAAATCGTGATGCGTCACGTTAAAGTCGACGCCGTATCACAGCGGCGCATACATCTCCGGGTGCGACAGGCAATGTGCCTCGAAGGCTTTCGCAATGGTGTCATCGACGGGGATCACGGCGTGATACGCATTGTCGAATTCGCCCTCGCGTTGCGCGGACGCGTCCAGGTCTTCATCTTCGTCGACGGGCGAGGCGATCAAGTCGGCGATGGCACAGAAGCCATAGAAGCGGTAGCCATCCTGTGCTGCCGTCAACTGTTCCGGTGAAAAATAGCCGAGCGCATGCAGGACGCCTGCGCTCATCGCTTCGTTGTGAAACAGGAGCAGCGCCCGCAGAGCCTTGTCACCCTCGCGTTGCGCGGTGTCGGCTTCACCGAGAGCGCGGTTCCAGATCCTGCTGCTGACTTCCAGTGAGTCCATTTCGCTTCTCCTCCCGTGGACACATCATAACGCCAATGGACACCATGCCCTTCCAACAATCCCGCGCCAAATCGTCTATAGTGATGCCTCTTTACAAAAACACAGGGGCCTCGAGTCCATAGCGGGCGCTCCACACGACCATGAAATTCGATGTTGTTATCGTCGGCAGCGGCCTGGCCGGTCTCTCCGTCGCCCTGCACCTGGCGCAAACCCGCAAGGTCGCCATCATCTCCAAACGCGAACTCCTCGACGGCGCCAGCAACTGGGCGCAGGGCGGGATCGCCGCCGTCCTCGATTCCGGCGACAGCCATGACCAGCACATCGCCGACACCCTGGTCGCCGGCGCCGGCCTGTGCGACGAGGCCGCCACCCGCTTCATCGTCGAGCATGGCCGCGAAGCCATCGAGTGGCTGATCGAGCAAGGCGTGCCCTTTACCCGCGACGAGAGCGCGGAACTCGGCTTCCACCTGACCCGTGAAGGCGGGCACAGCCAGCGCCGCATCATCCACGCCGCCGACGCCACCGGCCACGCGGTCCAGGTGACGCTGGAACAAAAGGTGCGCGCGCACCCGAACATCTCGCTGTTCGAGCACCATTGCGCGATCGACGTCATCACCTCCGACAAGCTGACCCCGACCGGCGTGCACAACGGCGCGCCGAGCCTGGTGGGCCAGCCGCGCTGCTACGGCCTCTATGTGCAGGATGAGCAGAGCGGCAAGGTGCTGACCTTCGAAGCCGAACACACCGTGCTGGCCACCGGCGGCGCGGGCAAGGTCTACCTGTACACGACCAATCCGGACACCGCGACCGGCGACGGCATCGCCATGGCCTGGCGCGCCGGCTGCCGCGTGTCGAACATGGAATTCATCCAGTTCCACCCGACCTGCCTCTACCACCCGTATGCGAAATCCTTCCTGATCAGCGAAGCGGTGCGAGGCGAAGGCGGCCTCCTGAAGCTGCCGCCAGAAGCCGGTGCGGCGGGCGGCACGCGCTTCATGCCGGCCCACGACGAGCGCGGCGAACTGGCGCCGCGCGACGTGGTGGCACGCGCGATCGACTTCGAGATGAAAAAGCGCGGCCTGGACTATGTGCACCTGGACATCTCGCACCAGAGCCCGGAATTTATCAAGGAACATTTCCCGACCATTTACGCGCGTTGCCTGGAACTGGGCATCGACATCACCCAGCAGCCGATCCCGGTGGTGCCGGCCGTGCACTTCACCTGCGGCGGCGTGGTGACCGACCTGGCCGGCCGCACCGATATTCCGGGCCTGTACGCGGTCGGCGAGACCGCCTATACCGGCCTGCATGGCGCCAACCGCCTGGCCAGCAATTCGCTGCTCGAATGCCTGGTGGTCGGCCGCGCCTGCGCGCACCAGATCGCCGCCGCCCCCGGTGTCGACCTGCCGGCGCTGCCGGCCTGGGACGAGAGCCGCGTCACCAACGCCGACGAAGAGGTGGTCATCGCCCACAACTGGGACGAATTGCGCCGCTTCATGTGGAATTACGTCGGGATCGTGCGTACCACCAAGCGCCTGGAGCGGGCCCAGCACCGCATCAAGCTGCTCAAGGAAGAGATCGACGAGTACTACCGCAATTTCCGCGTGACGAACGATTTGCTGGAACTGCGCAACCTGGTCGAGGTGGCGGAGCTGATCGTACGCAGCGCCTTGTCGCGCCGCGAAAGCCGCGGGCTGCATTATTCGCGCGATTACCCGGATACGCTGCCGAAGGCTTTGCCGAGCGTTTTGACTCCCCGTCGCCGTTAGCGTCATCCCCGCGCAGGCGGGGATCCAAGCTTGCGCAGTCCATCGTAGGCAACGCCGCCAGTTCGCGGCCAAACTTGGGTTCCCGCCTGCGCGGGAACGACGTATCTCGACTCCCGATGAACCAGAAACTTTCCCCTTCCACCACTCTCCTGCTGACGGTCCCGCCCCTGCTGTGGGCGGGCAACGCCATCGTCGGCCGTCTGGTGCGCGAGGCGGTGCCGCCGATGACGCTGAATCTGCTGCGCTGGGCGATCGCGCTGCTGATCCTGTTGCCGCTGGCGCGTGCCATGTTCCGCAAAGGCAGCGGCGCCTTGATCAACTGGCGCCGCTACGCGCTGCTGGGCCTGGTCGGCATCGGGATGTACAACTCGCTGCAATACCTTGCGCTGCAGAGCTCGACGCCGATCAACGTGACCCTGGTGGCCAGCGGCATGCCGGTCTGGATGATGCTGGTTGGGCGCCTGTTCTTCAACGCACCGGTGCGGCGCCGGCAGGTGGCGGGGGCGGCGCTGTCGATCATCGGCGTGCTGGTGGTGCTGTGCCGCGGCGACGTCCACCAGCTGCTCGGCCTGCGCCTGGTGGCCGGCGACCTGACCATGATCCTGGCGACCATCGCCTGGTCCTTCTACAGCTGGATGCTGCTGCAGCCGAAGGACGAGCCCGCCTTGCGCGGCGATTGGGCGGCCTTCCTGGCAACCCAGGTGGCCTACGGACTGCTGTGGTCGGGCCTGTTCAGCGGCATCGAGTGGGCGGTGGGCGCACCGGCTATCGCCTGGAGCGGCAAGCTGGCTGTAGCCTTGCTGTTCGTCGCGGCGGGTCCTGCCGTGCTGGCCTATGCGCTGTGGGGCGCCGGCATACGCAGTGCGGGGCCGGGCATCGGCGCCTTCTTCGTCAACCTGACGCCGCTGTTTGCGGCGCTGTTGTCGTCCGCCTTCCTGGGCGAATTGCCGCATGCCTACCATGCGCTGGCCTTCGCCCTGATCGTCGGCGGCATCGTGGTGTCCAGCCGGCGCTGAGGTTCGGCTCGGCTCACCCGGCTGCCAGCCTCCTGCGCGACCATCCGCGGAGCAAGGTGTTAGGATCTCCTGGGAAGAATCCCAACGAGGAAACACCACAATGGCAGAAGGTTTGACCTCCCATGATCACGCGGCACACGATCGTGCGGCACAACTCGCGGAATTCCTGGACCGTCACCCGCGCGCCCTGGTGCTGACCGGCGCCGGCCTGTCCACCGCGTCCGGCATCCCCGATTACCGCGACCGCGACGGCACCCGCCGCGGCCGTCCGCCCATCCACGGGCCGGATTTCCGCAAATACGAGCACGTGCAGAAGCGCTATTGGGCGCGCAGCATGATCGGCTGGCCGGTGCTGTCCAAGGCGCGGCCGAACCCCGGCCATTATGCGATCGCCGGCCTCGAAAAGATCGGCAGGATCGGCTCGGTGCTGACCCAGAACGTCGACGGCCTGCACGGCCAGGGCGGCAGCCATAGCGTGCTCGAGCTGCACGGCAATATCCACACGGTCGTCTGTCTGGACTGCTCGGCGCTGTTCCCGCGCGCCTTCGTGCAGGGGCAACTGGCGGACGCCAACCCGCACATGCTGCATGCCGACGCCACGCCGCTGCCGGACGGCGACGCCTCGGTCGAGCCGGCCGAGCTGGCGACCTTCCGCCTGCCGGCCTGCGTGTGCTGCGGCGGCACCCTGATGCCCAACGTCGTCTTTTTCGGCGACAACGTGCCGCCGGCGCGCACCGCCATCGCCCTCGACCAGATGGAGCGCGCCGACGCGCTGCTGGTGGTCGGCTCCTCGCTGATGGTCTATTCGGGCTTCCGCTTTTGCCGCATGGCCAATGCCAGCGGCAAGCCGATCGCCGCCATCAACCTCGGCCGCACGCGCGCCGACGATCTTCTCGACATCAAAATCGAAGCGTCCAGCGAACAGCTCCTGCCGCTTGTGCTCGAACTGCTCGAACGGACACGCTCAGGAGACAAACACACACCATCCATTCAACTCGACGGGGGAACACTGTGACGAACACCATCAAAGGCTGGCAGCTCGGGGCCATCGGGGCCGGACTGGGCCTGGCGGCATCCTTTTTCTATGTCCGCGCGAAAACGAAGCAGGCCGAGGCCGAGAATCCGCCGCAGGGCCGTTTCCTGGAAGTCGACGGCGTGCGCCTGCATTACATCGAAAAGGGTGAAGGGCCGACCCTGGTGCTGCTGCACGGGAATGGCGTACTGGCCAATGATTTTGTCCACAGCGGCTTGCTGGACCGCGCTGCCGAACACTACCGCGTGATCGCTTTCGACCGTCCCGGCTTCGGCTACAGCGAGCGTCCGCGCAGCAAGGTCTGGACGCCGCAAGCCCAGGCGCGCCTGCTGCGCCACGCGCTGCAGGACCTCGAGGTGGAATCCGCCATCGTGCTGGGCCACTCCTGGGGCACGCTGGTGGCGCTGGCGATGGCGCTGGACGCGCCGGATTTCGTGCGTGGCCTGGTGCTGCTGTCCGGCTATTACTACCCGAGCCTGCGCCTCGACGCGCCGCTGCTGTCGGGGCCGGCCATCCCCCTGGTCGGCGACCTGATCCGCTATACGGTATCGCCACTGGTGACGCGCATGATGTGGCGGCCGCTCACCAGGAAAGTGTTCGCGCCGATGCCGGTGGCGGAATCCTTCCGCCGGCTGTCGCCGTGGATGGCGGTGCGGCCCGGCCAACTGCGCGCCAGCGCGGCCGAGACCGCGCTGATGGTGCCGTCGGCGATGGCGCTGTCCAAGCGCTACCAGGAGCTGAAGGTGCCGGCCGTGATCGTCTCCGGTACCCAGGACAGGATCGTCGACTTCGGCCACAATGCCGAGCGCCTCAACGAGCGCATCGCGGACAGCGAACTGCAGTTGCAGCCGGGTGTCGGCCACATGACGCATTATGCGAATCCGGAACAGGTACTCGCGGCCATCGATTCGATCAACACACGGGTCGGCCAGCCGGTGCGCCTGCGCAGCCGCCAGGAAGAACGGCTGGCCTGGGCCAGCGAGAGCGGTAGCTGAGCGGCTTCAGGCCTGCGCCGCCATCCACGCTCGCAGGGCGTCGATGATGGCGGCATCGTTCGGATGCACGGCGACTTCTTCCAGCCGGGCGGCCGGCACCAGGTGCACGGCCTGGGTCTCCCAGCCCATGCTTGATGGGCAGCCGCCGATGCGCTTTGCGATGTAGTAGCGGGTATAGGTCTGGGTACGGCGCACGTCGATCAGGTGCGCCCGCAGGCGCACGACCAGTCCGGACTCTTCGAAGACTTCACGGATCGCCGTGTGCTGCAGGCTGCCGCCGGCATCCACACGGCCCTTGGGAAAGGTCGCGCTGTAGCCCCCGAAGCCGTTGGTCGGCGACACCAGCCAGACGCGGCCGTCATCTTCGAGGACCACGGCGCCGGCTGCGGCTCTCAAGCCTGGCGGCAGAGTGAACGGCGGCTCGGCCACCGCCTCACCCTCTGGCAGCGTCAAAGCGGCTGGCGCCAGGGCGACGCCGTTCAGGCTGGCAGGTATCCCGCAGAGCGGCACCGCCGTCGCCAGCGCAGCACCTTCGTCCCAGTGTGCCAGGGGTGTCGGTGCGCTGGGACGGTGGATGACGACGAGTTCGCCGTCATCGTTCCTGCAGGGATGGTGGATCAAGGGCTTTAACCGATGATACGCAGCGAATAATCGGTCGCCTTCACATCCTTGGTCAGGCTGCCGATCGAGATGCGGTCGACGCCGGTCTCGGCGATCGCACGCACGGTCTGCATATTGATGCCGCCCGAGGCTTCCAACAGCGCGCGGCCGCCATTGATGCGCACTGCTTCGCGCATCATGTCCAGATCGAAGTTGTCGAGCAGGATCGAGACCGCGCCGGCCGCCAGCGCTTCTTCGAGCTCGGCGATCGACTCGACCTCGACCTGGATCGTCACGCCCGCATTCAACTCGGCCGCCGCACGCAGCGCCGGGGTGATGCCGCCCGCTGCCGCGATGTGGTTTTCCTTGATCAGGATGCCGTCGTAGAGCGCCATGCGCTGGTTGGCGCCGCCGCCCACGCGCACCGCGTACTTCTGCGCCTGGCGCAGGCCCGGCAGGGTCTTGCGGGTGTCGAGGATCTTGGCGCGGGTGCCGGCCACCACATTCACATACGTGCGCGTGGCGCTTGCCACGCCGGACAGCAGCTGCAGGAAGTTCAGGGCCGAGCGCTCGGCCGTCAGCAGCGAGCGCGGCGAACCTTCGATGGTGCAGACCACGGAATCGGCCGCCATCAGGTCGCCTTCGGCATACTGCCAGTCGATCTCGATGTCCTGGTCGACGGCCAGCATGATGCCTTCGAACCAGGGCGCGCCGCACAGCACGGCTTGTTCGCGGACGATCACGCGGGCTTTCGCGCGCGGTTCCTCGGGCACCAGCTTGCCGGTCAGGTCGCCGGTGCCGACGTCTTCCAGCAGCGCGGCGAGCAGGTTCTGCTCGAACGCGGCCTGCAGCTTCTCGTCAAATGCGCCTTCTTCGGCGTGGGGGTTACGCAGTGTCGTCATGCCGGACCGATTCCATTGAAGAGTTTCGCTTCCTGCTCCAGCGAACCGGTCGGCAGGGCCTTGGCCTTTTTCGCGGCCGCGAAATCGAGCATGCGGTCGATCGCGCGCTTGGCCTGGCGGCCGATTTCCGGATCGACGTGGATCTCGTTGTGACCTTTCTCCAGCACGTCGGCCAGGTTCTGCAGGCCGTTCATCGCCATCCACGGGCAGTGCGCGCAGCTCTTGCAGGTGGCGCTGTTGCCGGCGGTCGGCGCATCGATGAAATGCTTGCCCGGCGCGGCGGCGCGCATCTTGTGCAGGATGCCGTTGTCGGTGGCGACGATGAAAGTGGTCGCATCCATCGTGCGGGCGGCGTCGATCAGCTGGGTGGTCGAGCCGACCACGTCGGCCTGGGCGACCACGTTGGCCGGCGATTCCGGGTGCACCAGCACCTTCGCGTCCGGGTATTCGGCGCGCAGCAGGTCGAGTTCGACGCCCTTGAATTCGTCGTGCACCAGGCAGGAGCCCTGCCACAGCAGCATGTCGGCGCCGGTCTTCTTCTGGATGTAGGAACCCAGGTGACGGTCGGGCGCCCACAGGATTTTCTTGCCCTGCTTGTGCAGGTGTTCGACGATGTCGAGGCCGATCGACGAGGTCACCATCCAGTCGGCGCGCGCCTTCACGGCGGCGGAGGTGTTCGCGTAGACCACCACGGTGCGGTCCGGGTGCTGGTCGCAGAAGGCCGCGAACTCGTCGGCCGGACAACCCAGGTCCAGCGAGCAGGTCGCGTCCAGGTCCGGCATCAGGATGGTTTTTTCCGGGCTCAAGATCTTGGCGGTCTCGCCCATGAAGCGCACGCCGGCCACCACCAGGGTTTTCGCGGGATTGTCGCGGCCGAAGCGCGCCATTTCCAGCGAGTCCGAGACGCAGCCGCCGGTCTCTTCGGCCAGGTCCTGCAGGTCGGCGTCCACGTAGTAGTGGGCCACCAGTGTCGCTTCCTTTTCCTTCAGCAGGCGGCGGATGCGGTCTTTGAGTGCTGCCTTCTCGGCGGCCTCGACGGGCGATGGTACGCGCGCCCAGGCTTCCGAGGTGGAGCAGACGCCGCCGACCGGACGGTCGTATTCGAAAGTCTTGATTGGAGCTATGGTATTCATATCGATGTCACCATGGTGTCGTGGGCACGTTCGTGTTGAGGCCTTCGGCCTCAACACCCCACCCTACGGCGATTCGTAGGGTGGACACGCCGTGCCCACGTTGTTTTACGTTCGCGTCACGAAAATTAATTCAGACCCTGGCTCTTCAGGTAATCCTCGTAATTGCCCTGGAAGTCGACCACGCCGTCTTCCTTGACCTCGAGGATGCGGGTCGCCAGCGAGGACACGAACTCGCGGTCGTGCGACACGAAGACCATGGTGCCGGCGTACTTGTCGAGCGCGATGTTCAGCGATTCGATCGATTCCATGTCCATGTGGTTGGTCGGCTCGTCCAGCAGCAGCACGTTGTGACGGCCCAGCATCAGCTTGCCGTACATCATGCGGCCCTTTTCGCCGCCGGACAGCACGCGCACCGACTTCTTGACTTCGTCGCCGCCGAACAGCAGACGGCCCAGGATCGAGCGCACGGCCTGGTCGTCGTCGCCTTCCTTGGTCCACTGGCCCATCCAGTCGGTCAGGTTCAGGTCGGTCGCGAATTCCTCGGTCGGATCCTGCGGCATGTAGCCCGGATTGGCGTTCTCGGCCCACTTGATGCGGCCGGTGTCGCCGTCCAGGCCGGTGATCTCGTGACCGCCGATGCAGCGCAGCAGCGTCGTCTTGCCGGCACCGTTGGCGCCGATGATGGCGACGCGCTCGCCGGCCTCGATCGCGATCGAGAAGTTCTTGAACAGCGTGCGGTCGTAGGACTTGCTCAGGCCCTCGGTCTCGACGGCAAGGCGATGCAGCTTCTTCTCGCCTTCGAAGCGCACGAACGGGTAAGCGCGAGAGGACGGCTTGAATTCCTCGATCTTGATCTTGTCGATCATCTTCAGGCGGGAAGTTGCCTGGCGGGCCTTGGACTTGTTGGCCGAGAAGCGGCGCACGAAGTCCTGCAGCTCGGCCACTTTTTCCTTGGCCTTGGCATTGTTCGCCAGCTGCTGGTTACGGGCCTGGGTCGACGCTTCCATGTAGTCGTCGTAGTTACCCGGATAGACCTTCAGCGTGCCGTAGTCCATGTCGGCCACGTGGGTGCAGACCGAGTTCAGGAAGTGACGATCGTGGGAAATGATGATCATCGTCGAGTTGCGCTGGTTCAGCATGTCCGCCAGCCAGGAAATCGTGTGGATGTCCAGGTTGTTGGTCGGCTCGTCCAGCAGCAGGATGTCCGGATCCGAGAACAGGGCCTGGGCCAGCAGCACGCGCAGCTTCCAGCCCGGCGCCACGGCGCTCATCGGGCCCTGGTGCAGATCGGTGGCGATGCCCAGACCCAGCAGCAGTTCGCCGGCGCGCGCTTCGGCCGAGTAGCCGTCGTATTCGGCGACCTTGCCTTCGAGCTCGGCGGCTTTCATGTAGTCGTCGTCGGTCGCTTCCGGGTTCGCGTAGATGGCGTCGCGCTCGGCGATCGCATTCCACAGCTCGGTGTGGCCCATCATGACCACGTCCAGCACGCGCACGTCTTCGTAGGCGAACTGGTCCTGGCGGAGCTTACCGAGGCGCTCGCCCGGGTCGAGCGAGACGTTGCCGGCGGACGGTTCGAGGTCGCCGCCGAGGATTTTCATGAAGGTCGACTTGCCGCAACCGTTCGCGCCGATCAGGCCGTAGCGGTTGCCGTCGCCGAATTTGACGGAAATATTCTCGAACAGCGGCTTGGCGCCGAACTGCATCGTAATGTTGGCTGTACTGAGCACTGGGCTTACCTTCCTGCAGGGGTTTTCGATTAACCGTGCATTTTACCACTGGCCAGCAGGCTCGGTGGCGTGCTGACGTTGCCTATTTGCTGCCGGTTTGCCGCGTACCGGCTCCTGGGCCGACGAATCGGCCACACCTTGCAATCGCTCGCGTCCGTTCAGCCCAGCTGGACCGTCGGGTAATCGGACAGGGTCAGGCGCCAGGCACCGTCAGCGGACGCCAGATGCCCGCGCGCGCCGAAAGGAATCGTGACCCGGCGCGGAATATGGCCGAATTCCAGCCCGGTCAGGACCGGGCACGGCAGGGTCGCGCGCAGGTAGGCCAGCATCTCGTCGAAGTTGTAGCCATTGTCGGCCGGCGACAGCCGGTAGCCCGAAAAGTCACCCAGTACGATGGCCTGCTGGCGTGCCAGTACGCCGGTCTGCATCAGCTGCAGCAGCATGCGCTCGACCCGGTAGGGGTGCTCGGCGATGTCTTCGAGGAAGAGGATGCCGCCGTCGAGCTGGGCGGTCTGCGGGAAGTAGGCGGTGCCGGCCAGCGACATCAGCATCGCCAGGTTGCCGCCCCACACCGTGCCCTCGACCTCGAGGACAGGATTGCCCTCGCCCTGCCCCGTCACCGTGTGCGTCGGCCCCGCAAGGCAGTGCCAGAAGTCGTCCAGCGTGAACTCCACCGGCTCGGCGGCGGCGAAATCGCCGGCGAACATCGGGCCGGCGTAGCTGATCGCGCCGCGCCGTGCGTAGAGGCCCATGTGGAAGGCGGTGATGTCGGAATAGCCGACGAAGATCTTGCCGCTGTCCGCCATGCGGTCGAAATCGATGTGCGGCAGCAGACGCGTCATGCCGTACTGGCCGCGCAGCGCCATCACGACCTGCACCTCGGGGTCGGCGGCGGCGGCGTTGAGCTGCGCCAGGCGGGCTTCGTCGGTGCCGCCGAAGCGCAGGTGGCGCTTGTCGTGCTCGTAGTAGTTATGGACCAGGATGCCCTGGGCTTCGAGGCGGGCGATGCCGCGTGCGATGGCGTCGGGCTCGGGGGCATGGCCGCCCGGCGCGATCAGCGCAATACCAAGTTTTTTTGGGGTCACTGTTTGACGAAGAGGCGTGGAGGTGTCGAGTCTGGCGCCATCTTACCGTGGGCATGGGCGTCGATCAAGGCAAGCAGCCTCTCCAGCAGCTGGGTGGGCAGGTCGTGGCCCATCCCTTCGATGACTTCCAGGCGCGCGTTCGGGACCGCCTGGGCGGTGTCGATACCGCAGGCCAGCGGCACCATGGGGTCGGCCGCGCCATGGATCACCAGCGTCGGGGCGGCGATGGTGCGCAGCTGGGTGCTGCGGTCGCCGCTGGCGGCCACCGCCAGGATCTGGCGCACCACGCCGCCGGGACAGCAATTGCGGCGCAGCGCGCGCTCGACCCGCCGCCGGAGCTGCTTTTCGGGCGTCGGATAGGTCGGACTGCCGATCGCCTGCAGCAGGCGCACGCCGTGTTCGGCCATGCCGTCGAGATCGGCCGGTTTCGGCCAGCGCATCATCGCGCGCTTGACGGCAGGTGCCGGCCCCGGCAGGCCACGCCGCCCGCTGCTGGACATGATGGATGTGAGGCTCAGCACGCGCGACGGGAACTTCGCTGCCATCAGCTGGGCGATCATGCCGCCCATCGACATGCCCACCACGTGGGCGCGTGCCACCCCGAGCGCGGACAGCACGCCGACCGCATCGTCGGCCATGTCTTCCAGGGTATAGGGTGGGCGCAAAGGCCAGCGCACCAGCGACTTCAACCACGCCAGGCCCAGGTTGGGCGTGCCAGCATGTTCGAACTTGGTGGACAGGCCGGTGTCGCGATTATCGTAACGGATCACGTAAAAGCCGAGCTCGACCAGGCCTTCGACGAACGCGTCCGGCCAGGCGGTCAGTTGCAAACCGAGGCCGGAGATCAGCAGCAAGGGAGTGGCTTTCGGATCGCCGGCGGTGTCGAAGGCGATGCGGATGCCGTTGGCGTTCAGGCTAGGCATGATGGCAGTTGGACTTCAGCCGGAATGGCATGAATCCAGCATACCATTTTCGCCGGAACGGGGCGTTACGGGAGAAGCGGTGCCTTGCGCGCCGCGCGGCGCTCCGCAAAAAAGCCCTTCAGCATGGTAGCGGCCTCTTCCGCCAGCACGCCGCCCACCACCTCGGTGTGGTGGTTCAATTCCTCGCGCGCGAACAGGTCGAGCACCGAGCCGCAGACCCCGGTCTTGGGGTCGGTGGCGGCGTACACCACCCTCGCCAGACGCGCATGCATCATCGCGCCCGAACACATGGCGCAGGGTTCCAGCGTCACGAACAGTTCGCAGCCCGGCAGGCGGTAGTTGCCGAGCTTTTCGGCGGCTGCGCGCAGCGCCACAATCTCGGCGTGGGCGGTCGGGTCGTGGCGCCCGATCGGCTGATTGAAGCCGGTGGCGATCACCTCGCCGTCCTTGACGACCACAGCGCCGACCGGCACCTCGCCCGCGGCCCAGGCCTTGCGCGCCTCGATCAGCGCCAGCGCCATGTAGGCGCCGTCGCCGTCGCCGTCGCGCTGCATGCTTACCGGCTCGGGCGAGAGCGAATCAGGCATCGGTGATCTCTGCCCAGCAGTTCGGGGTCTCGTGCAGCACCAGCTTCTGCAGGCGCAGGCCGGTACCGTAGCGGTCGGTGTAGGCCGCCTTCAGGATGTTCCAGGCCACCTGGGCCAGGTTCTCGACGGTCGGGATGCGGTCGATGATCACGGTCTTGTGGCCCGGCAGGCTGGCCAGGAACTCGCGCACCTTTTCGTCCTTCTCGTAGACCAGGAAGGCGTGATCCCAGACGTCGACCAGGTGCTCCTTGGCAAGCGACTTGATGTCCGAGAAGTCCATGATCATGCCGTTGTCCGAGCTGCCCTCGGTGTCGATCACGGCACCGGTCAGGGTGATTTCGAGGGTGTAGCGGTGGCCGTGCAGGTTGCGGCACTGGCTTTTATGGTCGGGAATGCGGTGGCCGGCATCGAATTCCAGCTTGCGGGTAATGGTCAGCATTGATAAGGCTTTGCGTCAGGGGATTTGCAGGAGTTTGTGGGTCTGGATGCTCAGCTTCCACTTCGGGTTGCGGCGGCAGGTCTCGATCGCCAGGCGGGTGTTCTGGGCCGCCAGCGGGCCGTCCATCGGCTGGACATAGAAGTTGTCGAAGTCGAGCCCCTCGTAGGCGGCCAGGTCCTGGCCGAGCTGGGGAATCACGACCTTGATTTCGTTGCCTTTGCCAACCACCAGCGTCGAGCCCATCTTGGGGCTCACGCAGATCCAGTCGACGCCTTCCGGCACCGGCAAGGTGCCGTTGGTCTCGATGGCGATCGTGAAACCGCGCGCGTGCATGGCGTCGATCAGCGGCTTGTCCAGCTGCAGCAGCGGTTCGCCGCCGGTGAACACGACGTACTTGCTGGCCGCGTGGGTGGCCGGCCACAGGCCGTCGATCTCGGCCGCCAGCACGGCCGGGTCCTTGAACTTGCCGCCGCGCTCGCCGTCGGTGCCGACGAAGTCGGTATCGCAGAACTGGCAGACGGCACTGGCGCGGTCGCTTTCGCGGCCGGTCCAGAGATTGCAGCCGGAAAAGCGGCAGAACACGGCCGGTCGGCCGGCGTGCGCGCCCTCGCCCTGCAAGGTATAGAAAATTTCTTTGATGCTGTAAGTCACGGTAAAAGTCCGGTTAAGCCTCTCGTCAACCTTCCATTATACCGTGCGCCGCCCCCGCTGCAGAAGACCGCCTCAGATATTGACACTCGGCAAAAACTATCTTCTCGGAAAGACGTACCTTTTCTTAGCGGAAAGTTCCTACGACTCTAGGAGACCGACGATGAACACTACGATGCAAAAAGCCATGCGCGTGCTGACTGCTGCCTTGCTGCTGGGCGGCCTGTGCTGGCTCGGCGCCAGCGCCCGCGTCGATGCGCAGCCGGAGCGCCTGCGGATCGCGGCCGTGCTGCTGCTGGGCCTCGGCCTCCTGTTCGCCACCCTGTTCCGGCGGGTCCACAGCGAAGACCGCATCGCCGACCTGGAGGCGGCACTGTGCCGGGAGCAATCCGCACGCAGCCATGCCGACCAGGCCCTGGCCGAAGCCGACCTGCTGCTGGCGCGGATGGCGGCACGCGCCAGCGGCAACCTGGCGGCCGACCCGGCTGGCCAGCTCATCGTCATCCAGGCCGAGCTGGCGCAAATCCAGCAGCGCTGCCGCACCGATCTGGGCACTTGCAAGCAACTGGAACGGCTGCGCACCCGGCTCGACCATCTCGGCGCCAGCCTGCGCAACCATGTCCGTGCCGTCGAGCCCGGGTGACGCCGCCGGGCCGATTTCCGGGCCTTATCTAGGAAAATTCCTTGGCTAAAACCTTCTTGCCTTAAATCAATAAGGCGAAAAGTGCCGTGCCGCACAATCCGATCTTGTCAGTAGTCAATTAGTTGCTCAACAGACAGATCAAGGGATGGCACATGACAGGCACGCGGACCGGCACAGGCGCAATTCAAAGGCTTATGGAATCTTCCGGCGAGGGCGGTGACCACGCCTTCGCCTACCAGCTGATGGAAATGCTGGCCATTCCCGTCTATGTGCTCGATGCCAGCTGTCGCGTCATGCTATGGAACCGTGCCTGTGAACACCTGACCGGCATGCGCGCCGCCGAAGTGCTGGGCACGCGCGAGCACTGGCGCAGCTTCTTCGACCGCCAGCGCCCGACCCTGGCCGACCTGGTGGTGCAGGACCGCGCCGGCGAGGTCCCGCTCATCCCTCCGCGCGGCAGTCACGGCCAGCCAGCCCATCTGTCGGCCGAGAGCTGGTTCGATATGCCGCGCGTGGGCCGGCGCCGCTACCTGGCGCTGGACGCCAGCCCCATCTACGACGAGCGCGGGCGCCTGGCCGCCGTGATCCAGACCCTGCGCGACCTGACCGACGAAAAGATGGCGCAGATCGCGCTCGAACAGCTCGCCACCCGCGACGGCCTGACCGGCCTGGCCAACCGCCGCTGCTTCGACGACACCCTGCAGGCGGAATGGACGCGCGCCCTGCGCCAACGCCAGCCGCTGTCCCTGCTGATGGTCGACGTCGACAATTTCAAAGCCTATAACGATGCCAATGGCCACCTCGGCGGCGACGAATGCCTGAAGCGCATTGCCACCGCCGTCTCCAGCGAAATGCGCGCCAACGACCTGGTCGCGCGCTACGGCGGCGAGGAATTCGCCGTGATCCTGCCGAACCAGTCGCTGAAGGGCGCCGCCTGCGTCGCCGAGCGCATCCGCACCCGGGTCGAGCAGTTGCAGGTGCCGAGCCGGCAAGGAGGCGGCGCGCTGGTCACGGTCTCGATCGGCGCCGCCACCGCCCTGCCTTCCTCCGACACCGAGGCGTCCGAGCTGGTGGCGATCGCCGACGCCGCCCTCTACCGCGCCAAGCACATGGGTCGTAACCGCATCAGCCTGCCGCTGTCCGAGCCCACCTGAGATTGCCAGACCTATATCTTTCCTCGGGAATACCTTATGCTGTCGCGCACAGCATATTTCCCGAGGAGATCGCGTGTCCCAGTTGTCCAAGTATGTACCACTCGCCGCCCTGGCGCTGCCGCTGGCCTTCCCGGCCGCCCATGCGGCCCCGGCGCCCAAGCCAGCACCGGCCAAGTCCGACGTCCTTCCTTTCAAAGCCACCGAAAAACAGCTGCCGAACGGGCTGAAGGTGATCGTGGTGCCGACCGGCTTCCCGAACCTGGTATCGGTCACGATCCCGGTGCAAACCGGTTCGCGCAATGAAGTCGAGCCGGGCAAGTCCGGCTTTGCCCACTTCTTCGAACACATGATGTTCCGCGGGACCAAAGCCTACCCGCCCGAAAAGTACCAGGACATCATCACCAAGGCCGGCGCGCGCCAGAACGCGTATACCAGCGACGACCTCACCAATTACTACACGACCTTCGCCAAACAGGACCTGGAAACCGTCCTGAAGGTCGAGGCCGACCGCTTCCAGCATCTCGATTATTCGGAAGCCGCCTTCAAGACCGAGTCGCGCGCCGTGCTGGGCGAATACAACAAGAACAGCGCCAACCCGATGCAGAAGCTGTTCGAGGTCCAGCGCGACGCCGCCTTCAGCACCCACACCTACAAGCACACCACGATGGGCTTCCTGAAGGACATCGAGGACATGCCCAACCAGTACCAGTACTCGAAGGTCTTCTTCGACCGCTGGTATCGCCCGGAGCGCACTACCATCATCATCGCCGGCGACGTCGACCCGAAGAACGCGATCGCGCTGGTCGAAAAATACTGGAGCGGGTGGAAGCGCGGCAGCTACAAGGTGGCGGTCCCGGCCGAACCGGCGCCGAAGGGTGCCCAGTACCGCCACGTCGAGTGGCCGAGCCCGACTTTGCCGCTGGTCACCGTCGCCTTCCGCGCGCCGGCCTTCTCGGACACCAACAAGGACCAGGCCGCGCTCTCGATGCTGCTGTCGCTGTCGTTCGGCCGCACCTCGCCGCTGTATAAACGCCTGGTGCAGGACGAGCAGAAGGTCGACCAGCTGTTCGATTACACGCCAGCCCGCGTCGACCCGTCGCTGGTGACCATCGCCGCGCGTGTCAAGAAGCCGGAAGACGCGCTGGCCGTGCGCGACGCCATCCTCGAGACCGTTGCCAAGCTGCGCGACACGCCGGTCACGAAGCAGGCACTGCTGGACGCCCAGTCCTCGGAAAAATACGGCCTGATCCGTACCCTGGACAACACCGACACCGTGGCCCAGACCCTGGCGTCCTACGTGCACTACGACCGTTCCTACGACACGATCAACCGCTATTTCCGCCTGATCGACAGCCTGACCCCGGCCGACCTGCAGGCCGCTGCGCGCAAATACCTGGTCGACGAATCGATGGTCGTCACCACGCTCTCGCACGCCGCGCTGCCAAGCGGCATCTCGACCCTGCCGACCCTGGCCAGCATGGCGCCCAAGGCCGGCGATGCCAAGTTCGACGTGCTGGTGCAGAAGAGCGCTCTGCCGCAGGTCCGCTTCAAGCTCCTGTTCGAAGCGGGTTCGAGCCAGGACCCGGCCGGCAAGGAAGGCCTAGCGGCGCTGACCGCCGCGATTGTGGCGCGCGCCGGCTCCAGCGAGCGTAAATACGATGAGGTGACCAAGGCCCTGTTCCCGATCGCCGGTGGTTTCGGCGAGCAGACCGACAAGGAAATGACCACCTTCACCGGCACCATTCACAAGGACAACTGGAACCAGTTCCTCGACATCGCCCTGCCCCAGCTCCTGAGCCCGGGCTTCCGCGAAGACGACTTCCGCCGCCTGAAGGACGCGCAGAAGAACGCGCTGGTGCTGGACCTGAAGGACAACAACGAGGAAGAACTCGGCAAAGAGCGCCTGCAGGCCAACATCTTCGCCGGCACGCCTTACGGCCACCCGGTGCTGGGCACGCTCAAGGGCATCGAATCGATCACCCTCGACGACGTGAAAAACTTCTATCGCCAGGCTTATGCGCAGGGCGCGCTGCATGTCGGCATCTCGGGTGACGTCAGCCCGGAGATGACGGCCCAGCTCAAGAGCCGCCTGGCTGCGCTGCCGGAAGGCGCCGGCCTGCCGCGCATCACCGCACCCCAGGGCCGCAAGGCGCAGGGACTGGAGGTCGAGATCATCGAGAAGAACACCCGTGCGACCGCGATCTCCTTCGGCCTGCCGATCGCCGTCAATCGCGCCCACCCGGACTTCCCGGCCCTGTGGCTGGCCAAGACCTGGCTGGGCGAGCACCGCGCCTCGAACTCCTACCTGTACCAGCGCATCCGCGAACTGCGCGGCATGAACTACGGCGACTATGCCTACATCGAAGCCTTCCCGCGCGGGATGTTCGGCTTCTTCCCGAGCCCGAACCTGGGCCGCAAGTCGCAGATCTTCGAAGTCTGGATCCGTCCGGTCGCGCCGCAGAACGCGCACATGGCGCTGCGCATCGCGCTGACCGAACTCGACAAGCTGATCGACCAGGGCCTGACCCAGCAACAGTTCGAAGCCACCCGCGACTACCTGATGAAGAACGTGTTCGTGATGACCGCGACCCAGGACGCCCAGCTCGGCTACGCGCTGGACTCGCAGTGGTACCGCACGCCGGAATTCACGCAGATGATGCGCGATGGCCTGTCGAAACTGACGGCGGCCGACGTGAACGCGGCGATGCGCAAGCATCTGTCGGCGCAGAACCTGTCGGTGGTGATGATCACCAAGGATGCGGCCGGGCTGAAGGAGAAGCTGGTCAGCGATGCGTTCTCGCCGATTACCTACGACGCGCAGAAACCGCAAGAGCTGCTCGACGAAGACAAGGCAATCGGCTCGATGAAGCTGGGGATTCGCCCGGAGGCGGTGCGGATCACGCCGGCGGCGCAGGTGTTTGCGCAGTGAAGCACCTTGCCTGAGCAATGAAAAAAACGCCGGCTGATGCCGGCGTTTTTCATGCTGCTGTCACGAGCTATCAGTGGGCAACCTTATCCCAGCCATGGCGCACCGCAGCCTTCATCTTGTCCCAGGTCGAGACGCCGCCCTTGCTGTAGCGGGTATCCCAGTCGCTGCGCAGGTCGGATTCCACGTCGTCCCACTGGCGGCCCGAGTAGCGCGAGTCGCTGCGCATCTGGGTGCCGTAGCGGTAGGCCGGGTCGTAGTCGTTGTAGGTGTCGCCGCTGGAGGCGTAGTTGCTGGTCCAGTGCGTGCGGTAGTAAGAATCATCCGAATCGTTGTCCGGCGTGATCTTGTCCCAGCCGCGGCGCACGGCGGCCTTCATTTTTTCCCAGGTGGAGCCACCGCTGGCGCCGTAGCGGGTGTCCCAGTCGCTGCGCAGGTCGGACTCGATGTCGTCCCAATTGCGGCCCTGGTAGCGCGAATCGGCGCGCATCTGGCTGCCGTACTGGTAGGCCGGCGCGTAGTCGTCGTAGCTGCCGCCCAGGCTCGAATAATTGCTCTGCCAGTCGTTGCGGAAGTAGGCGTCGTTGTCCTGCGCGCCCAGGTTCTCGATCTGCACCTCGGTGTGGCGCACGGTGTCAGAAATGTTTTCCTGGCGCTGGGTCGCTTCCTTGCCGACCACGACCTCCTCGACCACGCGGGCCGACTTCTGCACCACGGCTTCCTCGGCACGTTCACGCAGCTCGATCGACTGCTCCTTGAAGGCGGTCGCGTCGGCGGTGGAGATCGGCTGGTCGACCGGGCGGCGTTCCACGCTCACGTGCTCTTCGCGCAGGTTGACGCTTTCGTTGACCGGGGTCTCGACCACACGCGAGAACACGCGCACGCCGCCGCGCTGGACTTCGCGCTTGCCGACCTTCAGTTCTTCCTGAACGACCGGGATCGCGGTGCTGCGCTGTTCGTTGAGCATTTCGCCCATGTCGCGCTGCATCGAGCCGGTCTGGATCGTGCCGCCCAGCGAGGCGTCGCTCGAGCCCTGCAGCGACTGGCTGCCTTGCAGCGAACCCGACTGCAGGTTCGAGCCGCCCTGCAGCGTCCTGCCGGTCGAGGTATCCAGCGTGTTGCCGCCGATATTCGTGTCCTGCGAGCCGCCGGCCTGCAGCGAATCGCCGGCGCGCATCGAGCCGCCCATCGGTTCCTGGTAGGTCTGGCCCTTCGGCACCGGGTCGTTCAGGTCCTGGGTTGCGAAGGAATTGCGCTCGCCCAGTTCGCCGCTCAGCGAACCGGCGCCGGCGGACGGCTCGCGGTAGGCGGACTGCTGCGACATCGAAGACGACTGCTGCAGGCCGCTGCCCGAGCTGGCGCCGGCGGCCAGCATGGCCGGATCCAGCGAGCTGGCCGAGCCGCTCAGGTCATGGCGTTCGTCGATGTCGACCGGGCCGAAGCGCTCGATGACGTCGGCGGCGCGCTCGACTTCCGGCTCCGACTGGGTCACCAGGGTCAGCACGTGGTGGCCGCGGCTGACGACGTCGGAATAGCGCGAGACGTGCTCGTCGTTGTCCGAACCGAACAGGCCGGTGAAGAAATGCTTGATCGAGGCGCCGATGCCTTCTTCATGCACTTCGTTCGTGGTGGTGGTGGTGCTGCCTGTCAGGCTGTTGGTCTGGCCGGTCGGGTCGGCACTGGAGACGTTGACATCGGTACGGGAGAAGCCCGAGGCCAGCAGCTCGTCCATCGCATTCTGGGCGTCGCTTCGGTTGTCGAAAACCGCTACTAGAGTATGTTGCATGATGTTCCTCCGATAGGTCATTCAGGTGGGCGGTCGCCGGCCTCCTCGAAGCGCTCCACGCTGACCTGCTCGGATTTGAGCATGACGGTTTCAGCGTGGTGCTCCTCGCGCCGGGTTCGGGTGATACGAAGTTCCTCCTTGATGCGCACGCGGCGTTCGACCACGAGCACTTCTTCGAGGATCGGCACCACCAGCGTCTCGCCTTCGTAGCGCGTGGCAGGCGCAGCGTCGAGTGGGACGATGCGGTCCACCGGGACATGGCTTACCTCAACCTCGTCACGCAACAGGCGTTCGTCGATGTGGCAGGGAAGCTCGGCGACAGTCTTGTGGATGCGCACGCCGCGACCCGTGTCGACAATCCGCTTATCGGCCTGCACTTCCTCGCGGATCACGGGCACTACCAGCTTGTCCTGTCCGTTAGGTTGCACTGGGTCAATTGGCACGGTTTGTCTCCTTGATATCGCGACGCTAGAGCAACCGAGGTTACCCCAAAAGCTTGACGAACCCGCGCACCATTGACTCTCTACAAACCTCAATCGCCAAAAAATCGGGATAGGGGCGGCCAGTATAACTAGCCGACCCCTCCCACACCACCCGGCATGCGGGTCCGCACCGGGCGGTTGGAACGGTTGAGGTCGTAGCGCCGGACCCGCGCACTACGCCTACTTTCATCTGCCTCCAACCCGGTCGATTGAGTTCTTCGCTG